>Ga0310124_10002413_pt1 | contig 12841 bp, 13 predicted proteins | sample CB11b_AW_Bot5_MG_FD_203507 | JGI IMG/M metagenome (GOLD analysis project Ga0310124, IMG submission 203507) | Marine microbial communities from Western Arctic Ocean, Canada - CB11b_AW_Bot5 | ecosystem: Environmental > Aquatic > Marine > Oceanic | place: Canada: Western Arctic Ocean | collected...
TGCATGAGCTGCCATGCCCGCACCGATCCGGATCCTCACGTGAAGCGCTTCTTGGAAACGCGAACACCGCCGGTGTGCGGCTGTGGCGGCTATCTGAAGCCCGCAACGATCAGTTTCGGCCAGAACCTCGATCCGGACGAATTGGAGCGGGCCGCGGCAGCGGTCCAGGAGACGGATCTCGTTGTGGCGTTGGGCTCGACGCTGTCGGTCTACCCGGCGGCAGGTTTTCCACTGGCGGCCGCGGAGCGCGGCGTGCCCTACGTCGTGGTCAACCGCGGCGCAACGGACCACGATGGCCACGCCGCTGTGACGTTACGGCTCGAGGGGGACGTGGTGGAGCTGTTTCCACCCGCCATCGCCGAAGCGCTAGCGCCGTCAAGATGTTCGGGCGGTGCCGTGATCGGATGGGATTCCTGAGGACTATGAGCCACGTCAGTGTCTACAGTGCGAGGGATTGTTCTTCGTGACGACGCGCAACAGCAGAACACCGTACTGCTCACAGTTGTGTAATGGCGTGCCCAACGTGAATCGGTATCGCCAAAGACAAAGAGCCGCAGCACGTAAATAGCGGCGCAGCGGGCAGGTCAACGGGGACGGGGGTTACTCACGCGGGTGCGCGGCGAACCACTTACGCGCCAGCTTCTGGCCTTCGGCGCGTTGCTCCGGAGTGAGAGACTCAACGGTGAGGTCACGCGCCTCGGCGAACTCTTCTCGTTGCTCTGCGTCGGCATGGGTCGTCGCGAGGTTCGACCATTTATATACTTCGACGTCGTCCTTCGGCACACCCTTGCCTTCGCGGTACATCAAGCCAAGTTCGAACTACACCTCCGCGTCCACGGAATTTGCACGTGTACGCGTAGTGCCGGTCTCCTCCTCAGGCGGTTCGAGGGCTCCGTACGTTCCTCCGAATAAGGATTTAATGTTCATAAATGATGAATCTTGAGGTGGCAGGTTCGAGTCCTGCCGGAATCGCCACCGCGAATTTATAAATAAATCCGTTGTGCAGTTTCTGGTTGCCCTTGTTTGAAATCAACACACCACTTTATTTCTCTGCCGTGATCACGATTCCCAGCCCCATGACTTTTCCCATAATACTTTTAATTGTTATGGGCAAATACTGACCAAATGAAAATCTCTTTGATGGGAATGAATTGAATTCCATTGGATTAAAAACCACCATTGAATTAACTTTTGAAAATCCCGCGTTATGAAAATATCGGGCCGCTTCCTTTGGATCGGCATGGTGCTCACCGCGTGGGGGGACATCCACGTGCTCCTCGCGGCGCGCGCGGTGGGCTCGCTCCTAGTGCTGACGATCATCGTCGTTTTCGCCCCGCGCTGGGGCATCGCGGCCGCCGGGATCGCCCTGCCGTTCCAACAGGCACTTACCGTTCTGATCACGGTGATGTGGGTGTACTCTCATCGAGCGACGAGGAAGCAGGAGGCAGCCGACCGCCTCATGACGCGAGCCATTCCCGCCGTGCCGTAGCACGGGCTTGCCGAACGCAAAGGGCGGAGCATGCGCGTGCTACTTGTAAACGATACCGGCGGTGAACGTAACTTCGGATGCGTCTACGACGACTGTCGATAGTCTTCTCCGATCACTTGGCGAACATATCGGCAGTCCGTGTCGTCAAGCGCGATCCGCTGATTATGCGACGCGTGAGAGACGCCGAGACAGTCGTCATCAACGGAGAGGGATCGATTCACGACGGTCGGCCTTCGTCGCGGAGCCTCCTCGCCATCGCCGCGGTCGCAACTCAGTCGGGGAAACCGGTCCACCTGGTAAATACGACTCGGGCCGGATTGGGCCCGGCGGACTTCCGCGTCCTGCGGGGTCTCGACAGGATTGTCGTGCGGGAACCGGTGTCGTCGCGGTATCTGAAAGCACATGTCTTGCCTCACGAACTTGGCGCCGATGCTGCGTGGACCTTTCTGCAAGAGGTTGCGCCGGCCTTGCGAAACGCAGGACCTTGCGTAGGGAGCACCGACCGTATCCTTGTGACGGGCGGTGCGGTTCAAACGTCGTCGCGGTTGCGAGCTGCGCTGCATGCGGTAACGGGCGAGATCTGGTATCTTCGCGTCGACGCGGCAGATGAGCGGCATCTGGCAGCACTCGAGCACCTGGACCTGTCCGGAGTGATCGATGCCGTCTCCGAGTGCTCCGGTCGTCCGGAACGACTCCTTCCGCACATTCGCGAGTTCGGACACGTGCTGTCAGGTCGTCACCACCTTAACCTCTTCGCGTACTACCTTGGCATCCCCGTCACCGTTCTGTGCGGAAACACGCATAAGAACGAGGGCACCAGGGAAGGATTTGAGGCCGCAGGAGACGACATCTTCCGACTCGCCCGAAAAAACGGCCTCGAGGAGATCTGTTCGTGAGCGGACCCGTCCAGTCTGATGAAGCGACATCCGGCAGGACAGTCGTGCTGTGTTTCGCTGATGAGGGATTGGGAGGCACTCTCGAGGAACGCTCGACCGCGGAGCCGTCTGGGACACTTACCGGCGTCGGACCTGAATCGGTCGCCGACTGCCTCGACTCGCCGGACCAGGATGCCGCCGTCGGCCTCCTCCGCCGTTTGAACGCGCTCCCAGATCGCGACGGCCATGCGTTCACGGCTCGTGTTCGCTACGACGGATACGAACCATGGTGGTTCCACCAGGAGGCCGTTTTCCACCGCTATCTCCTCCCCTATACGCGATATCAGCGGCTTATCATGCGGCTTGCCAACGCTGACCGGGTCGTCGCCGACAACTGCCCTCCCGATCTCTCGAGGCTGCTCCGGCTCACGCTGGATGGCCGTTGCGACCTGCGCCTGCGCCCATCATCGCGCCCGTCGCGACTCCAGCGATTGAGAAAGAGAATCGCACGGGACGGATACCGGGTGGCGACCCTGATCGCCGCGGCCCTCGGTCGTCTGCGACGTCCGGAGGCCCTCATCTATACCATCGACATCCTCGGTCGAGGACGGGACTGCGACCCTCGAATCGAGCGTCTGTATCGTCAGCTCGAGAACCAGCGTGTCTCCTTTGTCGAGATCACCTGGAGCGTCGACCCGCGCCGAGCCCTCCGCAACTGGTGGCAGCGCCGACGGACTTGTCTGTACATCCAGGGTTACGAGGACCCGGTGTCACCGGACTGTCGGCTCGCGGATGGTCAGCCGACGGGTTGCGCGCCCATGCGCCTAGAGGATCGGCTGCTGATGGGGCTGGCAACTCAAGTCATGCTGCCTGCCGCCAACGTCTCCGTTCGCTTGATGGAAAGACTCGAGCGCGTCGTCACTTCCCTAGGCGTTCAGCGCGCGTTTTTCATCGACGACTACCGTCACGCCTACGAGTTGGTCGTGGCTTGCAGGCGGTGCGGTATTCCCACCCTTGGCGTGCAACACGGGCAGTTCAACCCTTACTCCGTCGGCCTGATGGCCTACGGCTTCGACGCTCCCCAGCGCCACTCATTCGACCGATACTGGCTCTGGAGCTCTTTCTTCCGGGATCAGTTGCTGCGGCAGAGCGACTTGTACAGCGAGGAGGATGTCTTCGTCGGCGGACCGGCGCAGGTTCTCGACGAACCCATCGCGGCGCCGGCCGTGGCGGCTCGCCGAGCAACAGACCCGCCGGTCCGGGTACTGTGGCTCGCTGAGCAATACGCATTATGGCTGCAGCGGTCAGAGGTCACGCCCTATGTGGCCCGTCTCATTGCCGATGCAAGAGTCGCGGTCGCGATTAAGCTGCATCCGTCCCAGCGAGAGATGCCTTATGACCTCACCAGCGAGGGCAGCGAGGTGCCACTGCTAACGGGCTCGCTCCAAGCGGCGGTCGCCGATGCCGACGTCGTGGTCGCGTCGTACAGCAGCGCGGTGTTCGAAGCAATCCTCCACCACCGGCCGGTCGTGCTGTTAGCCACCAGCCAGTCCAGAGACCCCCACGGCCTGGCTGACCAGGGCGCGGCACTTCTCGCACCGCGTCCCGACGAGATCGTAGAGACCGTACTGCTGGCCGCTGCCACACCGACGAGCGTCCTGCTGGAACGGCGGCGCCATATCTGGGGCGAGGGTGAGCAGAAACCGCCGGAGGCTGAGATACGGCCGGCACCAGACTTCAATCTAGGATAAGCGAGTGAACGAGCCGAAACATCGAGTAATGGAGGGCGAACAAGAGGCCATCGCAGAAGCTTCCGATGCAGTGAAGCACTTCTACGCGACCTATCACGACACAATCTCCGATAAGCGCTATCACTCACCCTTCTGGCTTCGGCACTACGTGCATCACCAGATCTACGCACAGTTTCTTCCGTTTGTCCGACCGGGCGAACGCGTGCTCGACGCCGGTTGTGGAGAAGGCATCCTAAGCGGCCTGGTAGCGCGGCGGGATTGCGAGGTCGTGGGTCAGGACATCTCTGCGCCAAATATCGAGGCGGCAACCGCGCTCGCCGCCGAGTGGGGCGTCGAGGCGACGTTCCTGCGAGGGGACGTTGAGCGACTTCCGTTTCCCGACGACACCTTCGACGTGGTGATGAGCTCGCACGTGCTCGAGCACCTACCAGACCTGCAGGCGGGGTTGGCTGAGCTTCGGCGAGTGACACGCGACCGCGCTCTTATCGCCATGCCAACCTGTTTGAGCCCGGCTGCATGGGCGCTGCTTGGAGGTGACACCTATTGGACCGTTCGGCGCCGATCACTAGTTGCGACTCCACTGGGCGCCCTAAGGACCGGACTGGCATTCCTTCGGGGCCGCGAAGGACCGAACGAGGGCTATGCGGGAAATCAGAGCGTGCCTCACATCTGGCGGTTCCCTTGGGTGATGCGACGGCAAATTCGTGACGCCGGGTTTACCATCGAGCGCTTCGAGGCGGGTCCGCTCGTTCTGCCCTACCTGAGTGAGTACTTGCCGGTGTTCCGTCGGTTCCAACGGGCGCTGGACCGCGGTCGCTCCCTACCGTGGCTGCGTAACCTCGGCTACGGAAGCCTCGCGGTGTGTCGCAAGGTGGACTAACGTCATGCACGTCGTCTACGTGGTCCCGTCGCTTCGTCCTTCGTCGGGGTGGCGGGCGATGGCGGTCGGCGCGGTTGGATCATTGCAGCGACATGTCGGCGTGAAACCGCTGCTTGTCGTCAGTAGTGAGGATGCTCGAGCGGCGAAGGAACTACTGCCCGACTGCCAGCGCCTCGTCGTTCCGCAGACGCAGTTTCTGGCCCTCGGGAGCGCACGAGGGTGGCCCGGCGTACTTGCGACGTGGTTGACCGCTCGACATGTCCCGACCCATCCTGTCCTCGTGCATTCGCTCGAGGCCTACCCGACAGGACTAGTCGGCCACTGGCTGGCGGCCCGTCTCGGCTGTCCGCATGTCCTCACCGCTGTGGGCACGTATGCGGTTCACTGGGCGCAGGCCGGCCTCGACCAGCGCGTCTACAAGCGCGTGCTCAGGCACGCCGGGGCTATCTGCCCGATCTCGCGCGGCACCGCCGATCTCATGCGGCGACACTTCGTGCTGGACGAATCGCGGCTTCGCGTCATCCTTCTCGGCACCGATCATCACAGGAAAGTACCCCGGAGCGTCGCTATCGGTCGTGCCCGGGTCGACCCTCCGGTCATCCTCTCGGTGGGTGCCATAAAGCCACGCAAAGGATATGAGGTGAGCCTCCGGGCCTTCGCGCGCGTCAAAAGGCGCATCCCGGGAGCCCGATATCAAATAGTGGGCCGAGTCGATCAGCCCGCCTATTTCGACAAGCTCAGGCAAGTGATTGCCGACGCCGACATCCGCGACGTCGAATTCCTGACGGACACCTCTGATGCGGAACTGGATCGGCACTACCGGAACGCGTCGGTTTTCCTGCTGACTCCAGAGCAGCACGGTCTGGCGTTCGAGGGCTTCGGCCTTGTATATCTCGAGGCCGGAGCTTATGGACTCCCGGTCGTGGCCACCGCCAGCGGCGGCGTGACCGACGCCGTACGGCATCAGCACACCGGCCTGCTCGCCCCACCGGGCAACGTCGAAGAGGTCGCCCGCCACATGCTCGTCTTGCTTCAAGAGCCTGAGCTGGCGACACGCCTCGGGCGGGCAAACAGGCAGTGGGCCGAGCGACTGACGTGGGAACGCTTCGCGGAGGAGCAGTATCACGTCTATGACCGCCTCCTGCACACCGGAAACTGTGGAGTCGCGCGCGGATGACGGTGCTGGCGGTCGTCCAAACATGGAACCGGAACGACCCAATTCGCGGCTTCATCGTCCCTTGGATGGAGGCGCTAGCGACCCGGGTGGACCGAGTACTGATTCTCACCCTTGAGCAGCGAGAACAGCCGAGACCGAGCAACATCTTCGTGTGTTCGCTCGGAAAAGAATCCGGCGCCAAACGCCTGGGTTACCTGGCGGCCTGGCACCAAGCTTGGCGCGACATTCTCCGAGGACAACCGCCCGACGTCGTGTTCACGCACATGAGCCCGATCTTCACAGTGCTCTCCGCCCCGTATACCCGGCGCCGGCGAATTCCCATTGTCACGTGGTTCGCCCACCGCCACGTGTCTCCCACGCTCAAACTTGCCCACCGGCTCTCAGCGCGCGTGCTGACCATCAATCCTGAGTCCTACCCCTACCGCCCGGAAGAAGCCTTGTTCGTCGGACATGGAATCGATTACGACCTCTTCAAACCGGATGGCCAGACGCGTGATCCAGGCTTGCTGCTGAGTGTCGCACGACTCTCGCCGATCAAGGACGCGGGGACGTTCCTCCGCACTGTGGAGCGACTGCGCTCGGCCGGTCATCCCGTGAACGCACGCTGGGTCGGCCAACCCCCAGACCGCGACAGGGGCTACAGCTCGAGCATCGACCAGCTCCAGGAGGACCTGGCGCTCGAGGACGTCGTGACGTTCGGAGGTGCGGTTCCGAACGGTGATTTACCAGCTTGGTACTGTCGGAGCGGGGCGCACGTCAACCTGTGTCCGACCGGCGCTCTCGACAAAGCGCCGCTCGAGGCAATGGGCTGCGGAACGCCGACTTTCGTGGCCAATGAGGGCTTTCGCCCGCTGCTTGGAGCTTGGTCGGATCTCCTATTGTTTCGGCACGGGGATCCAGTCGACCTCGCGCATCGTGTAGTCCGCCTGCGTATGCTCAACGAAGACGTCCGAAGGCGCTTGAGTGCGGACCTTCGGCGTGCGGCGATGAAACAGCACGGTCTGGCTCAATTGCGGGATCGCCTTGTGGCCATATTTCAAACGGAGATCGACCGTGCGCGGGGCACCCGGGAGAAGCCGTTTGGGCGGCGCACGGGACCATGACGGCGGATCGAATGAGCCGGGAGCGAACCCTGGTGACCAACGATAATTGGAATTGCCGACGACCCATGACCACGTGTAGTGATCGTCACGCGCGGACGGCAATCCGGCCGAGAGGAGGGGGGGTCGACGCCGGCCGCCATCGATTGGGGCTACACGAGTGAAGCGAACAGCCAACTTTAGAACGACAAAGAAGCGCATGCAGAGTAGCTCTGCGTCAACTTCGCCTTTTGAAAGAGCCAACCACTCACACCACCTCAAAAATCCTCGAAGCGTACTCGGTAAGCCTGTAGATGGCATGCCATGATATTCTGAGTATTGCCCTAACAGCCCGTGGTGAAAGTCCCGCTGCATTCGACTGTCGCTGAATCCGGCCGACCCGCGTTGTTCATCGGTCAAATACTGCCCGTATTTTCCCTCTTCTCGCCTTGTTCAGCCGGCCCAGCGGCGGTCTCGGTGCCAAGCGGGACTTTCACCACGGGCTGCTAACCCAGCGTTACCCTATATTTCTTTGCCCAGAGGTTGAAGGAGATGAGGGCGAAGAGCATGGTGTAGTGGTAGCTTTCTTTCGATACGTGTTCGTCGAACATTTTGTTTATTTCATCCCAATTAAATAGCTCACTGGTCGCGGGAGCATACTCAGGACGCAGGACGTCGCGAGCAAAAGCCTCAACTTTTTTTTGGCGAAGCCATTTCGCGCCGGGGGAAAACCATCCGCGCTTGGGTTGCCCGAACAAATACTCCGGCAGGCGATGTCTGAATGCTTCTTTCAAAATAATCTTGGTATTGGTAGTGCTGACTTTATATTCCGGAGGAATTTGCATTGCCAGCTCGACGACTGCCAGGTCGAGTAAAGGCACGCGCGCTTCAAGGCCGTTCGCCATCGCGAGTTTGTCCGAGCGCATGAGCGAGTCGTCGACGAGCCAACTCGCCAAATCAACTGCCATTAACAATTCCTCAAACTCTTTCTCGGAATGTTGTATGTAGTGTTGTTCAAAAAAAATCTGCGTGCGGTCGTCAACGAATTCACTGTTGACTGAGCGCCGCAGGACATCATCTTTTTGAAAATGAAACAGTTTGACCATCGCGGAACCCGACGGGAAGTTGAGCTTTTTTAGCCGGCTGTTGACGCTCAACATACTTCGCAACGCTCCTGGAAACTGCTGATACCTGCGAGCAAGAAACGCAAGGCGGTGACGCGGGTAGCCGCCAAATAATTCGTCTCCGCCGTCTCCTCCAAGCACTACGTCCACAAAACCTTTCGCAAATTTCGAAAGTTCAAGCTGCGCGACACTTGTCGCGTTTGCAATCGGCTCATCCAAATGCCATGTGGCGCGCTCAAGCAAGTCGGGAACATCATCCCCCTTGAGGCAGACTTCGTGGTGATTCGCCTCATAGTGTTTTGCAGTGTCTCGCGCGATGGCAAAATCGCGATTGAATTTGCTCGCTTCCTCACCTTCAGTCAATTCAAACCCAATGGAAAACGTATCCATTCTTCCATGTGCTTTGGTGGCGCAATCAAGCACGATGCTCGAATCGATACCGCCGGAAAGGTAGACGCCAAGCGGCCTATCGGATACCAACTGCCGGCTGACCGCTTCTTCAACGGTTTTCTCTACGCGTTTGGTAAGGACTCTCCGCGAGTCGGCCTCTGACCGTAGAATCGGCTGTTGCGGAATGGCCCAGTACCGTTCGATCGCAAGCTCCTCCTCCTTGTACACGCAAGAGTGGCCCGGCGGCAGTTTGCGAATACCGGCAAACAGAGTATACGGCTCCGGAACATACAAGAGCCGCAAATAGTGCGCAAACGCGTCCATATCTAGTGTGCGCGGGACATCCTGGATTTCCAGCAGCGCTTTGATTTCAGAGGAAAAGGCAAATCGTTTTCCGTCGAACAGGTAATACAAAGGCTTGATACCGAATTGATCACGCGCAATAAATACTGAATGGTCTCTCGTATCGAGAATCGCAAACGCAAACATGCCGTCGAGCCTTTTCACCATGTCCGCGCCCCAGGCAAGGTACGCCGCCGTCAACACCTCGGTATCTCCAGTTGTCTTAAAGATATATGAGTCCTCCAGCTCTTTCCGCAACGTCTTAAAATTGTACAATTCGCCGTTGTATACGATGGCGACTTTGAAGGAGTTGTCCCAGAACGGCTGGTCGGCTAGGGCGCGGGGATCCAAAATGGCCAGGCGATTGTGTCCCAGCGTGAACATGGCGCTTGCGTACGAGCCTTCACCATCCGGTCCACGATGGCAGATAGCCGTATTCATGCGGGTGATGAGTTGTTTATCGTCCCAATTGAACCCGTTGATGCCGCACATAGATGTAGAAAATTATAGTAAAAATTTGAATTCGTCACACCGAGACCAACCTCGAAGATCGGAACTGTACTCTGCGAAGCGCCGGTGGAAAAGAAGCAAACTCGAACGATGCAAGGTCCGGGGACAGGAGCAAGGGTATTTTGCGATAGGCTTCTTATGGTTGCACTTTGGAATGGGGACCCGACCGCCTTTAGGCTACGCCTTCAGGAGGCGTGAATCTTCGTCTAATGTCGTGACCTGCTCGGTCTCTTCGGGCACTGATTACTGGAGAAATTGGCTCCTCCGTGTTTCGTCCTAGCGAGCCGTGGTTCGTCCCCAAGGATGTGAACTCAGCGGGTGTGAGGTCGCCGGGGCTTGCATGGGACTTTTCGTTGTAATGTTGCCAGCGTTCGATCGAAGTTGGCTTCGGGTCGATTGCGAAAGGACTCAAGGGATACGCAGTCGGTCCGGAACTTGTCGTGGAACGATTCGTCGGTCGCGATCTGCCAGGGGTGGTTGGGATGGCTGAACGCCGTCCTGATCTGCGTTTCCCGGTTGTTAGACGACGGGAGTCGCTTTCACTCGAGTCTTTATAATTAGGGCGTGAGTCAGGTCTTTCTGCGGGGCGCAGCGCTTGATTATGTCCAGTCACTTCCGGTCATTGTCGGCCGGTGCTTGATTGAGACCGAAGAGCGCACCCTGGGCTTGGCGCGGGCGATCGGGACTGTAGCGACGAGCTGCGGTGTGTCATTCATGTTCAAGCCGGCATTCGACAAAGCCAATCGCACCTCGCTGAGTTCCTTTCGCGATCCAGACCGAGAGACCGGTCTCTCGGTCTTGACCAAAGTCAAAGCCGCCGTCGGGGTCCCAATCTTGACGGACATCCAAGGAGGCGTCCAGCCGTCGCGGCTAGCCGAGGTCGCGGACGTGCTGCAGGGGCCGGCGGCTCTGTGCAGTCAGACCGACTTGTTACCGGGTCTACTCGATCCGCTCCTACGCCGCCGCGTCGCCTTGCACGCCATCCGGCTGGAAACCCAGCGTGTGGCCGCGAGCGCCACAGGCTGAACGCCGTCATGACCACCATTCCCGCCGACCGGGCCTCGTTGCTGGCGCTCGCCCGCTCGGTGCTTGAAACAGAAGCGCACGCGGTGCTCGGCTTCGCGGAACGGCTGGGAGAGACGTTCTTGCGCGCGCTGGACTTGCTCTCAGCCTGCCACGGGCGGGTGATCGTCACCGGGATGGGAAAATCCGGCATCATCGCCCGCAAGATCGCCTCCACTTTGTCCAGCACCGGCACGTCGGCCTATTTTCTGCACCCGGCCGAAGCGCTGCATGGAGACCTCGGCGTCGTCCAACGTGACGACCTCGTCGTCGCGTTGTCACACAGCGGGGAGACACCCCGAGCTTCTCCGGCTACTGGAAACGCTTAAACGCTTCGGGCCCTCGCTCATCGCCATCACTGGAACCCCCGACAGCACCGTGGCCATCGCGGCCGACGTGTCGCTCGATTGCCGCATTGACAGCGAAGCCTGCCCGCTGAATCCTGCCCCCACGGCCAGCACGACCGCCGCGCTCGCGCTGGGTGACGCGTTGGCGATGACCCTGCTTGTCCACAAAGGCTTTCGCGGAGAGGATTTCGCGAATCTGCATCCCGGTGGCCAACTCGGCAAGCGACTCCTTCGAATTTCCCGAGTCATGCACGGCGGTTCCGGCGCCCCTTGTGTGGTGCTTGACGCGCCGCTCGCAGAGGTCGTTAGCACTATCTCAAAAAAGGACTCGGCATGGTCTGTGTCACGGACGCCGACGCGACGCTCGTGGGGGTCATCACCGACGGCGACTTGCGGCGCCGTCTCGCCGACCCGGCGAGTCTGGCCTCATCCGTCGCGGCCGACTTGATGACGGTGACGCCACTCACGATCGCGGAGCTCGCGTTGGCGGTCCAGGCGCTCGACATGATGGAAGAGCACCGGGTGACCTCGTTGGTGGTGGTCGATGACATCGGCCACGTCCGAGGTGTCGTTCATCTGCACGATCTCTGGAAGACGGAGCTGTTCTAGTGAACTACTGGCCGGGTGAGTGCCGGTTCCTGAATGGAGGAGTTCAGCGATGCTCAGATGACCATCGCTGTCGACCCCGCAAAGTCCGTGTTTCAGATTGCTGCGTCGCACCACCCCGGGCGAGCTGATGAGAACTGCCGTGTGCCCCGGGCCCGGTCTACTGGCGCTCTTGCGTTCTGCCGGTTGATCTGAGGAAGTGACTTGCCTGTTTCTTCGGACCACCGGTTACTGGAGAATGACCTCCTCTGGGGTTTTCCGTAACCAGCCCTTGTGTGTTCCTAATTTGGCCTTGAACTCATCGGGTGTGAGATCGCCGAGACTCATATGATGGCGCTCTGTGTTGTAGTGCTTCCGCCACCGTTCGATCTCGACGCGGGCCTCCGTGCGATTCCGAAACCACTCGACCGACAGACACTCGTTCCGGAACTTGCCGTTGAAGGATTCGTCGGTGCCATTTTGCCAGGGCTTGCCCGGATCGATGAAGGCTGTGTCGATGTGCGCGGCCTGGAGCCACTGGAGAACCGCCGCCGCGATGAACTCGGGGCCGTTGTCCGACCGGAGATAGCGTGGGGTGTCAAGGGCGGAGCAAAATTAGACCACGGTGGCGGAGGAACACTAGACCATCTGGCCGCGGGTCTGAGTGCCTGAAGGCGGCGTCGCGTGGGGGCGTCAGGAAGTGGGAGGGGCCGTGTGTTACCGGGCCTTCTTGCTGTGTTCGAGGCGATGACTGTCGCCGTTGAGCTCGAGGATATGCACGTGATGGGTCAGCCGGTCGAGCAGCGCGCCGGTGAGACGGTCGGAACCGAAGATCTCGGTCCATTCGTTGAAGGGTAGATTCGAGGTCACCAGCGTCGAGGCTTGCTCGTAGCGCTGGGAGAAGATCTCGAACAGCAGCTCGGCGCTGGTCTTCGACAAGGGCACGTAGCCGAGCTCGTCGACGATCAAGAGATCCTGCTTGGCGAGCTGCTTCTGCAAGCGCAGCAGGCGCTTGTCATCCCGGGCCTCGAGGAGTTCGTTCACCAGCGCGGCGGCGGTGGTAAAGCGGACCCGATAGCCTTTCTGACAGGCGGCCAGCCCCAACGCCAGCGCCAGATGCGTCTTGCCCGTGCCGGAGTTGCCCAACGTCAACACGTTCTCTCGGCGGTCGAGATACTCCGAGCGGGTCAGCTCCAGCACCAGGCGCTTGTTCAACGACGGGATCGCGCG
>Ga0310124_10002416_pt1 | contig 12829 bp, 8 predicted proteins | sample CB11b_AW_Bot5_MG_FD_203507 | JGI IMG/M metagenome (GOLD analysis project Ga0310124, IMG submission 203507) | Marine microbial communities from Western Arctic Ocean, Canada - CB11b_AW_Bot5 | ecosystem: Environmental > Aquatic > Marine > Oceanic | place: Canada: Western Arctic Ocean | collected...
CCGACCGCCCATGATTGCGGATACCATTGTCCACGCGGTTCAAACTTGAATAAACGTTATCGCGCGGCCAGGGCGAGGTATTTGGACCGGAGGCATGTGCCATGCAGCCGTGGAAGAACAGGCCGGTGCCCGCCGCTCCCTTCGGTGCCACCATTCCTGCTGAGCCTCGCAATCACTGCCCCACACATCAGCCCAGTCCCTCATGGCTGAATGCTCTTTGTCGAAGTGGCATTTTGAGTATTGCCTATATGCCCCCGCCAGACCAGAAATGACCATCTCCCGGTTGATGCCCATTTCTCCAACTTCGCAGGAAGGCTAACATGTTCATGCTCCTGCGGTGCAGACGGTAGCTAAGGGGCTGTCGGAACCCATGTCTGGCAATTAGGACGCTGATCTGATATAATTTTGCGTACATCAAGAGTAGGGCTGACGCCCTCGCCAACCTGCCGACCCGGCAAGGTGGTGCCCGAAAGGGGATGTGGCCGAGGACGGCAACTAAGGGGTCCACAGCCAGTCAGATCGTCACCCTCCTCGTTCAAAACATAGGAGGACTTCTCAATGACTAAATCACGCAACGTCAATCTCGACCATGACGACTTCATCACATCTGCTGACCGGAGACTGGGCGATGAGCCAGATTGGATCAGGCCCGAACTAGAATGGATTGAGGGCGTCCACGGCTCAGCAGCAGACACCCAGGTGACCGGCGGCGATGTTGCCACGCCTGACATCCTGTATTCCATTCCTGAATTACACCCAGATCGTCCTACGGGGGCGACGGCCATGATTGATGCCCACGGCGCAAAGCATCGTCTGAAGGGGTGTAGACCCGGATCGTGGCTCATCAGCCCAAAGACAGGCTGGAAATGGTCCGTCTGGCCCGGCGGCCATGTCGGCTGGCTGCCCATGGACATAGAGTTGCCGGATGCCTTGCGGGTCAACAACCGCAATGATGTTCAATAACCATGGAGACGCAAAGCAATGGCCTGCCGGTCCACTCCCTGTACGTTGGCAGCCGTGATGGCCGGGCATTCCCCGATGCTGACAGGCAGGCCGTGATCGAGGCCACAGCCGACGCTTTCGATTGTTTCACGGCAATGGACGTTGATGGCTACTTCCAGGGCCGCAGCGTCGCCACCATGGTTATCAAACTGGGAACCGATGACACAGAGGCGGTCACATCACTGGCGCGGCGGCTCGGAGCATTGCTGGCTCAGAAGTCCGTCGGCCATGAGACCGGCGGACGCTTCTACTCAATTGTTATGGATTGATCCGCCTTACGGATCGGGGAGGATTTATTCCAACTTGCGCCCCCGGCATCACGCCGAAGCCGCTAAATAGGAGAACGAAAATGACCCGCGAACCGAAAATGCCCATGAGACCGGAAGACCTTCCACAACAGCGTATCCACGAAGTAGTTGAACTTCCAGAACGACCGGCAGAGTTCAATTTTGATGTCGGATACGGATGCTCCCCAGAGGGCGGTTTGCCAAAGGCCGACATCTCGTCAGCAACATTCCTTTGCCAAGTGGAATGGGCATGGTCGCCGATGCATAGCCGGATCGACGCTTACTACCTACACCGTGGTCGAAGCGAGTGGTCCTTATGGTCTAAATTCTGGGACGACAATTGGGAAAAATGGGAACACATCGGTATCGGCACCGCACATCGACGCGGCGTCAATCAGGAGCAGGCTGCAGCCTTGCTCCTATTGGAGTTCTGGAAGTACAACGTGCAGAATAGTGAGGTCGATTGCTATCATTGGATAAATGAGACCGGCTATCTGTCGTTCGCTGAGTTGTCAGCCATTGCCAGGGAGGTCTGGGAATAGAGCGGCTATCTCATCGCTTTTACCGCCGTATCGACCGGGTGACCTTCGGGTGCGCGGCGGTTCTGGTGGATATAACCGCTGCGCCTAAGCGGCGTCCGCCAGGATCCGATAGACCGACGCCCGGCCGATGCCCAGCTCCTCGGCAATGGCGGTGGCCCTAATACCCTTCGATCTCATGTCTAAGACCGCCTGCGTCTTGGCCCTCGCGGTCGGCTTCCTACCCTTGTACTTGCCCTCGGCCTTAGCCTTGGCGATGCCTTCCCGTTGCCGCTCCAGCATCATCTGGCGCTCGAACTGGGCGATGCCCCCGATGACGGTCAGCACCAGTTCCCCAGTTGGCGTGGCGGTATCGATTCCGAGATCCAGGACCTGAAGGTGAGACCCTTTCTCACGCAGACGATCCACGATTTCGTTCAGGTGCCGTGTCGATCGCGCCAAGCGGTCGAGCTTGGTCACCACCAGTGTGTCGCCCTCCCGGACAAAGTCCAGCGCCACGTCTAGTTCATCGCGGGTGCCGACAGACGAGACCTGTTCCTGGTAGATCTTCTCGCAATCGATGGCCTCCAGATCACGAACCTGCGCCTCGAAGCCCGCCTGCTGATCTGTCGTTGACGTCCTTGCATAGCCGATGCGCATAATTCCTCACTTCCCACATTCGTCTCTCTAGCCTTTTACACTATGTGGGAATTACGTCCCAAATTTCAATGGGTATTTATATGGGACGCATTATCGGCTTGGACGCCAATCCCGTACGGGCATGCCCTATTGGGACGGAACTCGGCGTGCCCTTTTTTAGCTTCGTTTTCCGCGCTCCGTGGTGGTTGCTGAAACATCAACAGAGCGGCCATCGGAAGTGAGTACGACGCCATAGTCCTGCGCTGCCGCCGCCCTGCTGACGACGCCGTCCCGGACATCGCGCAGCACCAGCTCCGGCGAACGGGCGAGGGGATCACCCCATCCACCGCCGCCGGGTGTATTGGCGATCATACGGGCAGGACCCAATCGTCGGACACCGTACTTGGGCGGCACGAACTTTTGGCCGTCGGCAGCTTCGTTCTCGGGCGAGACCCAAACCTCACCGACCGCACCGAATGCCCCGCCCTGAACGCCGAAGCCCGACGGGGTGTCGAGGCCCTCGGCCCGGATTGACCAGGTGGCGGGGCTCAGAATATCAGCCTCGTAATGGACGCCGGAACCGCCGCGCCGTGCCCCCGGACCGGCGGCATCGGTGCGGAACTCCCAGCGCCTGTAATGCACGGGGTAGACTTGCTCGTTGTACTCGAGATTGGACAGGTCCAGGCCACCGAGTGAACTCAAATGTCCCATTTGAGGGAAGCCATCGCGTTCGGCAGTGGCGCCGGGCGCTCCCATGGCGTGCCACTGGTGCAGGATCCAGGTGCGGCCTTCGTCGTCCTGACCGGAAACGTGGTTGTGCACCGTCTTCGACCAACCGGCGCAGGCGCGTGAGGGATCGGCCTGCGCCAAGGCTTGCCAGACCGCATGTATGATCTCGTGCGCGACGAAGACCGTGTTCATTGTCATCGGCGCCGGCGGCTTGGCATTCACGACCGAGCCTTTCGGGGCGATAATCTCGACACAACGATAGGTGCCCTCGTTGCGAGGGATCGAGGTGTCGAAGTACGATGACAGGGCCAGGTAGACAGAAGAGTAGGTGTTGGCGATCGAGGAATTCTTGAAGCCGGCGATCTGGCCATCGGTACCAGTGAAATCGACTGTTAGGTTCTCTCCCGTGATGGTGAGCGCCACGCGGATCACCACGTCGACCTTGCGGAAGCAGTCGTTGTCGGTTCGGTCCTCGCCGCGATAACTTCCGTCGGGAAGGGCTGCCACTGCTTCCCGCATGCGGGCCTCGGCATGATCGAGCACACCGGCGAGATGCCCGAGATAGGGGTCGAGGCCAAGCTCCTCGGCTAGTGCCGTTATACGCTCTTCGCCGATCCGAGTGGAGCCAAGCATGGCTCTGAGATCGCCGTCCAGAAGCTCCGGCGTACGCGAGTTGATCAACAAAAGCTTCCAGAGATCGTCGCGCAGCTCACCAGCATCGATCAGTTTACAGACGGGCAGGCGAATGCCTTCCTGCCAGATCTCAGTAGCCTCAGGGTTGTAGGTCCCTGCAAGCCCTCCGCCAATGTCGGACTGGTGTGCTCGGTTGCAACAGAATCCTGCTAGCTGCGGCGGATCCGAGATGAAGATTGGGCGCGCGATGACCCAGTCGGGCTGATGGTTGCCGCCTGCGACATATGGATCGGATTGGACGAAGACATCGCCGGGGTTAATGCGGCCACCGAAGTCGGCCAGCAAAGCGCGCACGGCGAAACCACCGCCCCCGGTGTGGATCGGAATGCCGTCGGCGTTTGCGATCAGGGTGCCGGCCGGATTGGTAACAAAACAGGAAAAATCATGGCTTTGAGAAAAGATCGGGCTGCGGGCGGTGCGGGTCATGACCCAGCCCATGTGCCGGCTGATCTGATCGAGCCGGTTCTGCATGAGCGCCAGGGTCACCGGGTCGCGGCGCTCCAGCTCCCCTATCGGGGGCGTTGCCTCGCGACTTGCTTCGGCTGAAACATCTATCAGAAAGTTGCCCGTGGGGTCGACGCTCAGCACGTCCGCAGGGCCGACAAGGACCGTGGTCGTGCTCTCCTCAACCACGAGCGGACCAGCGAGTCGATGACCCGGGCCGATATCAGCGCCGGCGTATACCGGGGTCTCGAGCCAGCCGTCCTCACTGTGCCAGACCGGGCGGTTCTCGACCGGCATCGGCGTACCGACTGCGGGCGCCAGCTCGGGCGCAACGAGCCGGCCAGTGGCTGCAGACGCCGTGACGTGGAGCGAAGCGATCATGATCAATCCGTCGGGCTGCACATGGCCGTAAAGCCGCTGGTATTCGTCTTCGAATGCGGCCCGGACAGCAGCGGGGTCGAACGGGCCGGCATCCAGCGCCACCCGGACTGACCAGAGCTGGCCGGTGTAGTGCAGATCGATCTCGTGCCTGAGTGTGATCTCAGTTGCTGCGAAGCCCTCTTCGGCCATGACCGCCTGAGCTTGCTCCACCAACTCCTTCAGGTTGGCTTCGACCGTCGCCGGCTCTATGTCGTCAACCGAACCCCGCAGGAAGCGGGCGAAGTCCTGGCGCAAATCAGCATGCAACATGCCAACGGCGCACAAGGCACCGGCATCGCGTGGCACATAGACCCGCTGGCAACCGAGCCCCCGGGCGACCACGGCGCCGTGCATCGGTCCCGCCCCGCCGGCTGCAACAAGAGTAAAACGATCGGGCGCATGGCCTCGTTCGATTGAGATGTACTGAACTGCGTGAAGCAGATTCTGCTCCAGCAGAGAAATGACACCCGCTGCACCAGCTTCGATCGAGAGCCCGAGTGGTTCGGCCACACGAATGCGAATTGCCTGGCGGGCAGCCTCAAGATCGAGGTCAATACCGCCGCCGGCGTAGACGCCGGGGCGCATTCTACCAAGTACCAGCTGAGCATCGGTCACTGTGGCTTCGCTGCCACCGAGGCCATAGCAGGCTGGCCCGGGGTCGGCGCCTGCGCCTTCAGGCCCGACCAACAGCATGCCCGCTGAATCGACCCTGGCAATGGTGCCGCCGCCAGCGCCGATGGTGTGAATGTCGATGACCGGTGTCGAGACGTGATAGCCGGCTATCATGAGCTCGTCCTTGTCGGCAACCCGGCCGTTCGACATCAACATCACATCGCAGGAGGTGCCGCCGATCTCCATGGAGATGAGGTTGCCGTCATTTTCGGGATCGTTATCTCCGCCGGCAACTCCACTGTCGATGGCGCGACGAAAGTAATCCAAGGCTCCAACGGCCGCCGACGGCCCGCTCAACAGCAGATTGACAGGCCGGGGAGCGATCCGATCCAGAGAAGCGGCACCGCCGTTGGATTGGATGAGCAGCATTGGCCGAGAGAGCCCGAGAGTATCTAGCCGCTCCTCCAGGTTACGCAGATAATCGATAATACGGGGTGCCAGACTGGCATTGATGACTGCAGTCGAGGTGCGCTCATACTCCCCCATCAGTGGCGAGACGGCCGCCGAGCGGGTGATCCATTTGCCGGACCATTGTCGGCGCACAATCTCTTCAGCATCGATTTCATGAGTCTCGTTGACAAAACTGTTGAAGAGCGCGATGGCGACTGCCTCGACACCCTCCGCAGAAAAAACATCCAGTGCCTCTTCGACGTCAGTCGCGGAGAGTGGCGCCAGTTCCTGCCCATCTTTGCCGATGCGGCCACCGACGCCCAGTCGCCGATAGCGGGGCACCAGAACCGGGGCAAAGGGTGCGCGATGATTCCACTGGTCCTCCCGCAAGCCTCGACGTAGCTCCAAGGCATCCCGGAAGCCCTCGGTAGTCAGTAGGCCGACGGTGGCACCCTTGCCTTCGAGCATGGTGTTGGTGGCCACGGTAGAGCCATGCACGAAGAGATGGCAGTTGCCTAGCACTTCCCGGACCTCCGATCCGAGGTCGATTGCCAACCGCTCGAGAGCCGCAACAACGCCTCGGCTCGGGTCTTCGGGAACCGAAAGCACCTTGGTCACCCAGGTGGCGCCGGTGCTATCGGCCATTACAAGGTCGGTAAAAGTGCCGCCGACGTCGACCCCGATGCGCCAGGGCGGTCTGGGTGCTGCAGGTGCTGTCTCAGTTTCAGTCATGACATGATCTTATCGGCTCAAAGTCGTGGGGGCTATCAGCCTTGTCGTTTGGACAGGAAATTGCAGTCTGCTCATACGGTTGGTGCAGGCCATGTGTTGTGACGTCCACCGAGCCCCAAAAGCAACTGCTATATTGGTTCCTACTGTGGTCCACACCGACCCAATTCTGGAGCTGCCACCTTATCGCTACCCGCTGTAACCATGACGAGATGGGCGGTTGCAAAGCCAACCTCAATCCAAACATCGAAAACAACACGGCGATCAGCTACTCTGAGAGCCTCCGTTTCTGCCTTCCGAGGGGTCCCGCATGAGTATCAGCACATCTTGGCCAGACCGCAATTCGCGCTCCGCCGAACTCTACGAACGCGCCAGGGCGGTGCTGCCCGGCGGCATCTCGCGCCTTCAGACCTTGGTCGACCCTTTCCCGATCTATGCCGGGCGCGGCGAAGGCGCCATCATCATCGATGTCGACGGCACCCGCCGGCTCGACATGATGAACAATTTCGCCTCGCTGATCCATGGCCACGCACGAGCGGAGGTCATTGACGCAGCCACCGTGGCGGCCCGCAACGGAAGTTGCTTCGCCATGCCCACCGAAGCCGAGATCACCTTGGCCGAACTGCTTTGCGCCCGCGTCAAATCGGTCGACCGGGTGCGCTTTTGCAACAGCGGCACCGAGGCTGTGATGCTCGCCCTCAAGGCAGCCCGGGCGCGCACCGGCCGGGCGCGCATAGCCAAGATTGAGGGCGCCTACCACGGTATGTACGACTATGCCGAGGTGAGCCTGGATTCTGCCCCCCACAACTGGGGCAATGACCCGAATTCTGTACGTTTCGCAACCGGCTCGCCCCAGGCGGTGCTCGATGACACCGTGGTATTCCCCCACAACGACACCGAGGCGGCCGAGCGCATCCTGAGCGACACTGGCGAGAGCCTCGCCGCCATCCTCATCGACCCGGCGCCCGGAGTCTTTGGCATGATCCCCATGACCCCTGAATTCGTCGCCATGATACAGCGGGTGGCGCATGATATCGGCGCCTCGATTATCATCGACGAAGTCATCGCCCTGCGACTTGGTTATCACGGCGCCCAGGCCAAATTCGGTATCGAACCCGACTACACCACATTTGCCAAGATCGTCGGCGGTGGCTTCCCGGTCGGTGTGGTGGCCGGCACCGAAGCCGCCATGGCAGTGTTCAGCCACGAACGCGGCAAGCCGCTCAACCCGTCGAGCGGCACATTCACCGCCAACCCAGTGACCATGAGTGCTGGCCTGGCGACCATGGAGCTGATGACGCCCGAAGCTTATGCGGCGCTCGACGCTCTGGGCGCGCATGCTCGTATGGTCGCTACCCACGCGTTCCAGGCAGCGGGCGTGGAGGGACAGGTTACGGGGGTCGGCGGTATGTTCGCGATCCACTTGCACGCGCGCCCAATCACGGATTATCGCAGCGCCTACCCAACCGGCGATGAGGCGGCCCGGGGCAAAGCCGCGCACCTGGCTCTGCTTGAGGCTGGCTTCATCATGTCGCCAAAACTCTCGGCCTTCTTATCGACGGCTATGACCGTTGACGACATCGACCGCTTCGGAGTGGCACTAGAGGCGGTTTTGCGAAACCAGGGATAATCGCCGAACATCGATGCTGTCGCGATTAGACTTCCTTGATCTGGCGTGTTGCCGGCAGAGGATCCGCAAGTCTTTGAAGACGGTCCTCGAATCGGTCGGTGCGAGCCCCTCGGCTTTGCTCACCGCAGCGTTGTGGTACTTCCCCACCAGAGTGAACCGGTGGTGCTTGGTGTGGTCGGCTGTAGAGGTGTCGAATACCGTCTGTTGTAGAGGTTAGCTCAAGCGTGGTGTCGCTCTCCAGGGCGCGATGCTTACACCTTGTCCCCTACCTCATGCCCACTCGCGGTGGCGAAGAGCATTTCCTGCGGGGCGCGGGCGTCGCCGACGGGGATGACCTTGATGCCGGCGGCTTGCAGCGGCGCGGTCAGCGCAGTGTTCGGCGCGCGCGGGCTGGCATAGGTCAGAAGGGCGAGGTCCTCGATCACGTTAGAGTCGCCGGTGTAGACGTTGACGAGGTGCAGCCGCCCCTCGGCGCAGGCATCGCTCCAACTCGGTTCGGACAGGGTGACAATCTCGATCCGCTGTTCCGCCATGCGCCGCAGGATGCCCTGACGCGTGACCATGGGCACGTCGGTGGCGATTGTGTCGCGCGGCGTGACGATCACGGTGCGGGCAAAGCGGGCGCGGAGTGCCTCGGCGGCGGCGTAGGTGGCTTCGGTATGGTCGGTGTCAACCAGCACCGCCGTGCCGGCCTGCCGGGTCTCAAAGCGCAGCACCTCCGGCATCGTTGCGCGTAAGTCGGTGACCCAGCCTTCCGTGCGCACGGCTTCGGGCAGCCAGTCGGGCGGGATCATCGTGGAGCCGGTTGCCAGGATCACCGTGTCGGGCCCTAGCGAGACGACCTCTTCCGCTGTGACGCGTCGTCCGAGCAGCAGGCGCGCGCCGGCGCGGCGCGCCGCGACCACCTGATAGTCGTAGATCGACGAAACGGTTTCGCCGCCCGGTAATCGCTCGCGCAGCAGAGCCTTGCCGCCGACTGCGTCGGAGCCGCCGAACACCGTGACTTCGTGGCCGCGTGCGGCGGCGACCCAGGCAGCCTCCATCCCGGCAATTCCGGCGCCGACCACGACGATCCGTTTTGGATTGTCCGTCCGCGACGGCCAGAAATCGACCTCGTCGGAGCGTGCGATGCGCGGGTTGTTCACACAGGCGATCGGCACCTGCTGCGTTACGATCGCACCCCAGCAAGTATTGCAGGACAGGCAATAGCGGATGTCCCAGGTGCGGCCCCGTCTGGCCTTTGTTGGCCAGGCTGGGTCGGCGAGCAGCGTTCGGCCAAGGCCGATCAGTTGCGCCTCGCCGCGTGCAAGGATGCCGTCTGCCTCCGCCGGGTCGGTGATCCGGCCGAGCGCCATCAACGGCACGCCGTTCAAGCTGTGGCGCAGCTCCTTGATGTAAGGCATGTAAGGCATGGTTGGGCCGTGCCGGTCCGGCGTGTGCATCTCGAGAGTGCGAGCATGGGCGCCGGCGGCGAAGCTGACATAGTCCACGTCGTGCTTTTCCGTCACGCGGTCGGCGATGATGCCGGCCTCCTGCGGGCCGATACTGCCTGGCACTCCGTCGTCGCCGGGTAGTTTAAGGCCGACGATGAAATCCGCCCCGCAGGCCGCGCGAAGCGCGGCCACGAGATCAGCGACAATGCGCGTGCGCCCGGTCCAGTCGCCGCCATATTCGTCCTCCCGGTGGTTCGACCAGGGGGAGAGAAACTGGTGGAACAGATGGCCGTGACCGGCGGAGATCTCCACACCGGAGAAGCCGCAGTCCTTAAGGTGCGCGGCGGAGTCCGCGATCTGTTCGATAAGGCAGCGGATCTCGGCGGGCCTAAGCATCCGTGGCACGGTCCAAGAGAGATCGTCGGGCAGCGCCGAGGCGCCGATCGCCTCTGGATTGCGCCCGGGATAATGACGCCCGCGCCCGGCATCCTGGATCTGGCCGAGCAAGCGGCAATCCCGGCTTTCCACGGCGTCGGCAAAGCGTTTCAACCCGTCGGCATCGTCGCGCCGCCAGACCTGTACCCTAGGCATCCTGTCCTGGTGGCGCATCATGCCGAGCGGCTCGGTCACGCTCAGCGCGGCCCCGCCAGCGGCCCGATTGGCGTGATACTGGATTAGCCGATCCGTCACCCGCCCCTGCGGCGTGGATAGCGTGGCCATCGAGGCATGCGCGATTCGATTGCGCAGTGTCTTGTCCGCTAGAGTGAAGGGTGTGAAGAGCGCGGTGAAATCATCATTTTCGGTCATGTGAATGCATCCTTTTCGATGCCAGTCGCCGACTGTTCCTCGGGCTGTCGTCGGGGAGCTTCCGGGGCCTTCTCGATCATGAGAACATGATGCGCGTCTCCATACCTGGCGCTCGACTATAGCGCAGTAGTGCGGGCGCGCAGTGCGGGTTTGCGGCCGCCCTCCACTACGGCGCCACCTTGCCGGGTCAAAAAGCGCCGTCTAGATTGCCCTGAGGGTCCAGGAGAGCGTCCTCAGGGCCGGATTCGTTGGCCGGTAGGTTTGCCCGGATTGGCCCAACAGGCTCTGGTGAGTCTCTCCTGGACTCTCAGGCCAGCCGGATCATCCAGCGATGCTCGATGTTGGGGGTCAAGCAGAAATGGTCGCCACGCCGCCTGATACTCGATAAGTGCCAATAGGCGACATGGGCCGCGCCCATTGCGGCATCTAACCGCGACGCAAGGGGCGCGGGCTTTCGTCCATCAAATCGGCTAGAAGGTGATTGAGGCGCAGTGAAAGATCAGCTTTTGCGTCGGCATACGCAGGGTCGTCCCAGCGATTGTATGTTTCGTTCGGATCTTCGGCCAGATCGTAGAGCTCTCCCCATTCCTCATCCTTGTAGATGGTGAAGCGGTAGCGGTCGGTCACGACGGCTTTGACGCGTGCTGCAGTTTTGAAACCGAGGCGCGCGCCGCCGTCATTGTATTCGATGAATAATGCGTCTTTGTGCGTGGTCGCCTCACCCTTCAGGACGGGGAGGAAGCTGCGTGCCTGCATGCCGTAGTAGGGTGGCACCGCCACCCGGTCGAGGATCGTTGCGGGGAGGTCGATCGTTGCCGCCAGGGCATCGGTCGTCCGTGCCGAACGGTCAGCGGGATCCGACCAGATCATCGGCACTTGGGTGATCGAGCGGAAGGGCATGGAACCCTTTAGTAGCAGGTTGAAGTCGCCCAGATAATCGCCGTGATCGGACGTGAAACAGATAACCGTATTGTCGTAGAGGCCGGTTTCTTTTAGCGTGCTAACGAGATCTCCGACCGCGTCGTCGATCATTGCAAGCATCCCCGCAGATAACGCCATCGCTTCCTTTAATTGCTGTTCCGTCGCCATTGTTGCGGTCTGCAAAGAGACTTGCTTCGAATTACATTTCCAGGCATCGCGCACGAACTGCATCGGCGGCGTCGGGTTGTGGTGTGCTTCGTAGGGTAAGGGCAACGAGAAGTCTTCCGGTTGATAAAGATCCCAGTATTCGCCCGGCGGATTGAACGGGTGGTGGGGGTCAGGAAACGAAACGAAAGAGAAGAACGGTTGATCGTTTGTTGCGCGGCTATGGAGATATTCGATGGCTTGGTCCCTAACATAAGCCGTGGGATACAACGCCGCCGGGACGGGCGTCCGGTAGGCCTGCGGGCAGGAATAGTTATGGGGCAACTCGTTGGCGGCATCGTGAAGTTCGCGCCAGTTCGGTGCATTTTGTCTAAACCATTGCTGATAATGGCCGCCGCAGCGGTCGCCATGATCGGTGACCATGTCGACATGCTGGTAGCCGTAGTAAGGCAGCTGCAGCTCGTAAGGCGTTTCGCCGCGATACTGGTCGCGCTCTTCCTGCTCGTAATTGCCGCCTTCATCGCGCCAGGCTTCGGCAATGGGTCCGGCTTTCGCGAGATCCTCGCCTAAGGGCGGCATGCCTGTCATCGGCTGCAGATGGCTTTTGCCAATTGCGGCGGTGTGATAACCACTTGCGGCAAGAACATCCACGAAGGTGTTGGCGCGAAGTGGCAGCGAGCACCCATTGCTGCGCAGGCCGTGCGTCGTGGGATAACGGCCCGTCATAAAGCTTGCTCGGTTCGGCATACATATCGGTGATGTCGCGTGAAAGTTCTTAAACCGGGTGCCGGTTGCCGCAATCGCATCGATATTTGGGGTCTTCACAACGGGATGGCCGGCGCAGCCCATCCAGTCGGCCCTCTGCTGGTCAGTCATAATAAACAGAAAATTGGGACGATTTGTCATGATTGCGAATCCCTAATTCTTAAAGATTGAGGCCACCGAGCAAGCTTTACAGACGCCAGCGAACTTTATCACTACTCATCACAGGTCCAGAAAAGTAAATGTCCGAGTTGGGTCAACAGGCGAAATAATGATTTCCTTATATGATGCTTGAGGCTGGAGGGTAAGCGGACATTGAATTGTGCCGATACGGCGCTTTTGATGGCGGCTGCCTAGCATCAGGGCTCCCGGCGACCTGTCATGGCCGAGGAGACACCTGCAGGGTCCGCTGGGCAGGGATTTGGTGGTCACAGACCCTTTGGATTAGCCTGCAAGGTTTATGGCCTCCCGCGCCGTTCTACGTCGCCTCAAGCCGTCCTGTTCTAAACTATCAGCTAGATCACCAAGGCCGGCAGACAACCGGTCCAGATTCGTCTCTAGGCGGGAAGACCCTCTTTTTGGCCTTCG
>Ga0310124_10002417_pt1 | contig 12827 bp, 11 predicted proteins | sample CB11b_AW_Bot5_MG_FD_203507 | JGI IMG/M metagenome (GOLD analysis project Ga0310124, IMG submission 203507) | Marine microbial communities from Western Arctic Ocean, Canada - CB11b_AW_Bot5 | ecosystem: Environmental > Aquatic > Marine > Oceanic | place: Canada: Western Arctic Ocean | collected...
GCAACCGGAAACTTTAGTGATTTGCTCCTTAAGATTTTGAGAGATCCGGCAATGCTCGTTTATCTCGACAATGGCGAAAACGTTAAAGGGCATCCAAACGAAAACTTTGGTCGAGAGCTGCTTGAGTTGTTTACTTTGGGCGTTGGCAACTACACAGAACAAGACATCCGTGAGGGTTCACGTGCATTTACCGGATGGACTAATGATGTTCTTGAATTCAAATTTGATTCAACACAGCATGACTTTGGCCCAAAAATATTTCTTAGCCAAACAGGACCCTTCGATGGCGAAGACATAATTGGAATTATTCTTCAACAGCCGGCCGCAGCAGAGTTTATTGTAAGCAAGCTTTACCGATTTTTTGTCAGGGAAGATATTAGCGTAGGCGTAAAAAGAGATCTCGCAGCGACATTTCGCGATGCGGACTACGAAGTGAAACCGGTTCTTAGACGAATTTTCATGTCGCGTGATTTTTACAGTTCGGAGTCGTACGCAACGCAGGTCAAATCGCCCGTGCATTTGGTTGTCTCGACATACAAGAAGCTTGGATTGGTCGAACTTCCAACAATTCCGGACTTTAATCGTTTGACGGCCAACCTTGGGCAAACATTATTTAATCCACCTAACGTTGCTGGGTGGGCCGGTGGGCGGACCTGGGTGACCCCCGCGACCTTGTTGCAGCGCGGAAATATTTTCCGAAGTGTTCTTTATCCAGATACCGATGGGTTTTGGGCACCAGACCGAGTCGTTCCGGGCATTTATCGTCAGGTGGAAGAGCGACTTGCTGAAGGAATGAATATTACGGCGGCGACGCAGGAAGGAGATGCGGAGTCCAGTCAACTCGCTGACCGAGATGAAGATTACAACACCCGTTACGGTGGGTATATGGGGTACGTGATGGCGTTTGAGAAACTTCATCCGATTCCCAGGCGTGTTGCGGAACTTGATATGGTCACTTTGTTGGCAGATGCTGGTTCGACAACTGTTGACGGCGTCGTAGATCATTTGATTCAGCGTTTTCTTCGGGTTTTGCCAAGCGCATCCGATCGGATGGTGTTAGTTGATTTTCTACGGGATGAGTTAGGAACTGACCAGGTAATATCGTCAACGCCACAAACGGAAGCGGCTCTTCGGGCATTGTTGTATTTGATACTGAGCACTCCGGAGTACCAACTCGCGTAAAGGGAGAAACCGATGTCTCGATTTAAGTGTTCATGTTCACGCCGTGACTTTTTGCAGAAAGGTCTGTATGGGATCGGAGTCGGGGCGGCACTGCCTTTACTTGTCGACCGTACGTCTGCGGCTCTGGCCGCTCAAGCCTTTACCGGGACCAGTATGGAAATGAATCCCGAGCGAATCTTAGTTGTTGTTGAGCTTTCTGGGGGTAATGACGGACTCAATACAGTGGTTCCATATGGGAACGACGAATACTATCGGGTCCGGCCTAACCTTGGAATTCCTGAATCACAAGTTTTGAAAATTGAAGACGGATATGGGTTTCACCCTGCACTTATTGGGTTTGAGCGGCTCTACAAAGAGGGGAACATGGCAGTTGTTCACGGCTGTGGATACGACAACCCAAGCCTGTCACATTTTTCTTCGATGGGTTATTGGCATACAGGAGTTCCTAACGGAGGAGAGACTCTTGGGTGGGTGGGTAGATTGGCAGATGGCGCATACGATCATGATGCACAAGGTAACCGCATCGTAAATATAGGAACCCGACAATCATTAGCGGTGCGCAGCCGGCACCATTCACCGCTTGTCTTTAATGATCCGAGAACATTCCGCCGCGAAGGAGCCGATAGTGAAAAAGATGCTATCGGAGCCATGAGCGCAGATGGTGAACGTCAAAACGAGACGCTCAAGTTTTTGTCCGCCACGGCTCAGAACGCAGCAGAAAGTTCAGATTTTGTTCGTCAAGCGGCGGCGGCCTATCAAACACCAATTGATTACGGCATCGGTGGATTATCAAGACAGTTAAGACAGATTTCTGCTTTGATTCATGCTGATATGCCGACGCGACTTTACTATGTCGCATACCAGGGCAATTCGTTTGATACGCATGTGCATCAAGCTGACCCGCATGCCCGTTTGTTGGCATATTCCGCTGACGCAATTCGTGGTTTTACTGAAGACCTCAAACGGATCGGCCGTTCTAAAGAAGTCGCAGTCATGGTGTTCACCGAGTTCGGACGGCGAGTCGAAGAGAACGGTAGTCTTGGTACAGACCATGGCACAGCGACACCGATGTTCATCATTGGAGATCATGTGAAAGGTGGTCTGTATGGCGAACATCCGAGCTTGACGATGTTGGATGATGGAAACCTTATAAAAACAACGGATTTCCGCCGTGTTTATGCCACGATGATAAAAGAATGGTTGAAATTTGATGATGCAGACGGGGTACTCAAAGGTTCCTTTGACCCGATAGGCGCCTTCGCATAGGCTGCTAGGAATCGAGACTTAGCCGCTTTGTTTTCTCGATAAATGTTGTTCGTTTGATGTTTAGCAGTTCGGCTGCTTTATTTTGGTTGCCTCCTGTCCGTTCGAGCGCTAAACAGATGAGGCTCCGCTCAAGGTTCCGTAAATAATTTTGCAAGTCGATTCCGTTCTCGGGCAAAGAAACACTGGAACTTGTGGTCACCCTATTCGTTTCCTGAAGTTCGAGCGGAAGATCACTAATATCTATCTGGGATTGTCCAGGTGTGAGAACGAGAATGCGTTCAATGGTGTTTTCTAATTGCCGAATGTTACCCGGCCAGTCAAATGCCATGATTCGCCGCATCGCTTCCTGAGAAATTCTGATGTTAGCGCGCGCGGGTTCTTGTTCTTGACCAAGTTTGTTGATGAAGCTTTGAACCAAAAGCGGTACGTCTTCACGCCGGTCTCGTAGTGGCGGCAGATGGATTGGTATTACATTTAGACGGTAGAACAAATCTTCTCGGAAACGGCCAAGTTTAATCATTTCTGCCAGATCTGAATTTGTTGCCGCGATAAACCTGACATCTACCTTGGTCGACTGACTATCACCCACGCGTTCAAATTCTCGTTCTTGCAGCACACGTAGCAACTTTGACTGCAGGTTGGTGCTCATGGTTCCAATTTCGTCTAGGAATAAGGTGCCTCTGTCAGCTTGTTTCAGTCGCCCCGGTCGAGTGGCAATAGCTCCGGTGAAAGCGCCTTTGACGTGACCGAATAACTCGGCTTCAAGCAGTGTCTCCGGAATAGCTCCACAATTGAGGGGCACGAACCTTTCCTGCGCGCGAGAACTATTGTGATGGATAGCTCGAGCAACGAGTTCTTTGCCCGTGCCGGTTTCCCCAGTAAGCAGGATTGTGCTCGTGGTATTCGACACGGTTTCAAGAACCTTGAATAGGTCAAGCATGGGCGGACTTTGCCCAATGATGTCTTGAAAGCCGTAGCGTTCTTGGAGTTGTGAGCGGAGGTAAGCATTTTCTGATTTGAGCCGTCTCTGCTCAAGTGTCGAGGCTAGGATGTGGAGTAGGTGATCAAACTGAAATGGTTTGGTCACAAAATCACTAGCCCCGCGTTTAATCGCGGCGACAGCATCCGGAACCGTGCCATAGCCAGTTACAACGACAGCAATTATTTCCGAGTAAAGTTCACGGGCTTTTTCAATGACCGCCATCCCGTCCATCCCTGGTAGGCGGAGGTCGGTTATGACAATATCGAACGCAAACTCAGTTAATAAGCTACACGCAGTTTCTCCGGTGTCAGCCTGCGTGACCCTATAACCGTGTTCGCTCAGGCGTTCAGCCGTAATCTCTCGCAGTGAGGCTTCGTCTTCGACAATAAGAATATGACCCTTGTTTTTAGTCATTTAAAAGCTTTCGGTTTTGTCATTTTGTTCCAAGAAATTTAGATGTTGTTTTATCCAGAATTAATCAGGTCTACAGGTCATTTCACTCCGTGCCGATATGCATTGCGTGGACGGGCAGAAGTCGTGTTAGCGACTTTACCCAGGTTGATTTGACATTTTCCGTTTGCAGATGACGAGTGAAACGATGATTGTTGACAGAAAAACAATTTCTATCATGAAAGCATGCGAGTTGGTTGGTGTGAGCCGTCGGACGATCTACAACTGGATTTCTAGTGGAAAGGTTGAATACGTTCGAACCGCAGGTGGTTCGGTGCGCATTTTTGTCGACACGCTCTGGCGTGAACCCGAGACCGACACTGGTCAGCAGGCATGGAGAGAGCTGCCCGCGTCGCAAGACGCTTAGGGTCGATTGGGTATGTCGAGTGATATTCCTTTTCCAGTACCAAGCCCAGGGAAGGTGAGGTTTTCGGTGGAACAGGACTTTCCAGAGCTTCGGACGTTGTTTCATCAACTGAACAATCAGCTTGGCATTATCCTGGCAAATGCAGAACTGCTTGAATCTAGATTGGAAAGCAAAGATGGTACCGTCCGCGCTAGTCATATTGTGTCTAGTACGATTGAGGCCATTGCGTTAGCGGATAATATTCGTGACTGCACAGGACGCTTGGACAAGTAGTTTTCCTCGGATTGATACCAACAACGGCTCTGAATATTTTTATTAGAACAATGTCAATAAATTGACACATAATGCCTTGTTTGTCAATTTATTGACATTGTTGAGCTAAGGAAATCTCTCAGAAGCACACTGTTTTTCCTGTCATTTCACCCTTAAACCCAACTAAAACAAAGCTTTCACATCAGCACGGCCGACATTCAGATCAAGCATCTTTTTCTGGCACAAGAATTGCATATTAAAAAGATGCTATGGAAAAACAGCTAAGAACTGAAGCACAACAAGAACGCATCGCTGACGGGCTTCCTTTTGTTGAGGCTTTGGCCCGTCGATTGGCAGCCTCAATGCCGAACTCTATAGACGTGGGTGACCTCGTTCAGGATGGAATGATTGGCTTGATTGACGCAACCAATAGATTTGATGAAAAACGCGGAATTAAGTTTGAGACCTTTGCAGAACGTCGCGTAAGAGGAGCGATGATAGATGCATTGCGGAAAGATGCATGGCCGCGTGGCGTCCGCCGGGTTCGACGCGAGCTTGACGCGGCGAGAGAAAAACTCCGGCACGAGCAAGGTCATGAACCATCACTGGCTGATCTTGCGCAACATATGGGTCTTGATGAAGCTCGACTCAGTCGAACAATCGTCCGAATCAAGACCATCGAATCAACATCTCCACTTGCAACAGAAACTGTCGATGGTTCAAATCTTCCTCCGGTGATGGTCCCGTCTGAACCGGTTGCCCCCGACAAAGCTTGTGAAGAGCGTGAGATAAAGAATCGCGTTAGGGCGGCGATTGCCGAATTACCATGGCGGGAGCGAAAAGTTGTGGGCCTCTATTATTATGGCGAAGTTACAATGAAGGAGATCGGTACCGAGATCGGAGTGAATGAGTCGCGTGTCTCACAGCTACATGCGAGAGCAATTCAAAGGTTGCGAACATTTTTAGGTGATGATTTGGTTCCAGAGAACTTGCGTTCTGCCCTGCGCGGTCTTTCAAACATGAACATGGCGAAGGCATCATTGATGAAGAGCGCCAGGGTTGAGAGTGGTGACAATACTCACGGAAAAAGCGTGCGTGGTGGAGTTGTAGTTTCCTATGCGGAGAAACCTTGCCGGCCAACGAGAGCAATACGAGATCCTGAAGAAGGATTTGCGAAAGATCGCCGGAGCCAAATGTTTGCGGCACAGTAATAACATTCAACCAACAACTTCACGTACTAAACGCAGTAGATCCATCAGCCGAAACGGTTTGGCTAGCCAGCGACAGCCAGTTTCTGCAAGAAACGGTTCGGCATCTGTTCCGGCAACGTCGCCTGTGACAAATACGAAACGGGTCGCTAAAGACGGCATTGTTTCCGTGACTTTGCGATAAAAAGTCGGGCCGTCGACGCGTGGCATTTTCAAGTCACAAATAATTAGGTCATAGGGTTGCTGACTGACCCGTTCGAGAGCCTCCTCACCGTTTGATGCTCTATCGACACGGAAACCGGCGTCGGTTAGTGCGGCCGCAACAACCTCTGCAAGCGCAGCTTCATCATCGATTACGAGTACTTGCGCACCGGCGCCGACCGTTAGAGGTGGTTCTTCGGGGTTAGTAGGTTTGGTCGGCTTTCTCAGGCCTGTGCCGGTCGGCAGGTCGATGTAAAACGACGTGCCGTTTTCGGGTTGTGACGCAACGCGAATCTGACCGCCATGGTCTTGGATAAGTGCATGTGCCACGGTGAGTCCGAGCCCCGTGCCTTTTTCGACTGATTTAGTTGTAAAAAACGGATTAAATATTTTTGATTGGACATCGTCAGGAACGCCTGGACCATCGTCGTTCACCTCAATGACGACGATATCCTTTTCAGCGTCGTGCCATGAACGGATGATAAGAGTTCCTCGGCCATTAGTTGAAAGCATGGACTGTTCTGCATTGATGATCAGGTTAAGGAGTACTTGTTTGAGGTGGTGAGGATCGGCAAATACTTGAGGTAGGCCTGTAGCTAACCCTTCGATCGTAGAGATATTCGAGACCCGTTGGTCATAGCTTCGAAGAGATAGGGTTTCTTTGACGATCTGGTTTACGTGTACTAGTGAACGAGTAGTGTTGCGTTTCCGAGAAAATGTCAACAAATTACGTACAATTTTCGCAGCCCTTTCGGACTCACTTAAGATCGTGGTTAGGCCTCGTTTTGTCGCTGGGTCGATAGCACGGCCTGCGAGACGTTCTGCCCATGTCAGTATCGTTGCCAAAGGATTGTTCAATTCGTGGGCGACACCTGAGATCGTCTGCCCGAGTGCCGCTAGCTTTTCGGCTTGCAGTAACTGGTGGTGAACATCGCGTCCCTGATCCTCAAGCTTCCGCCGTTCACTAACGTCTCGTATCAAAGCATTGACGTATTGTTTGTTGTCGTTTTTAGCGCTGTCTAGCTGTGCTGTTACTTCTATCCAGATTAGGGTGTTATCTGTGCGTCGCAGTCGAAGGAGGTAATCGACAATGGAGCCATCACGCATTAATTGGTCGATGAAGGCTCGACGTGCCTTTGCATCAACGAAATGCATTTCATCGAAAGGTTGAATCGTTGAATCAGGAATGTTCGGTTCGTATCCGAACATTAGTTTGAGATATGGGTTCGCTACGAGAGTCTTCAGAAGGCCTTTGGGTGCGAGGGTTCCCACGAAGACGCCCTCTTGAACTGACTGAAAAAGCTTAAAGAGTGCGTCGCGGATTTCAAAGTCGTGGGAAGAAAGCGCGCGGGGTGTTGCGCTTCTGGACACGACCAATTATATCAGTCGACTCCTGAACATTTCCCTCGGCGTCGTCGAACTAGTTTGCAGGTGGTGACGGAGTTGGTGTCTGCCGTGGATAGGCAGCATATTTTGCTTCGACGGCAGTCCGAATATCGTCAGTAGATGCTCCCGAGGCACTAAGCTGCATTGCGTCACGGGCAACATCAATACAGATAGTACAGGCCATACCGTGAGTGTCCCACTCACGCACTGACCCATCTTCGTTACGAGAAGCAACAAAACAATCGGCGTTTCGTGTGTGTCCAGCAGTTTCACAACCACAGAAGCAGGGCACGTACTCGAGTATGTCTGGGCGCTGGGCAGCAAAAATATATGCATCGCGGACGACTTCCGGTGCACGCGGAACCATGTTTGAGACAGGAGGCAATGGTGGCATCTGGACATCAGCAGATGGAACCGGAGTTCGATTTTCTGGGGTCGGTGGAGGAGCCGGTCGTTCGGGTAGTTCGGGCTCTTCTACTGAGGCCCCTTGGTTTGCCGCAAGTGCGCTGTCTGTGTTTTCTGAACTATTCCCACTGGACGATGGGGAAAGCATGACGAAGGAGGTGATGCCGATTACGGCCAGAACTCCGCCAATCAAAATCCATGGCGGACGACCAGTATTACTCACAGGCTGCGACTCGAACTGCTGTGAGTTCCGACTTTTCTTTTTACTTGCCACGACTGAATTTTATACCAACTGTTGTGTTTGGGTGTCGTTTAGCTTCTGAGTTTGAGATTGATTATGCCGAAGGAGGTATTTGCTTACTGCTCACTTCTGTCTTTTGGACCCAGTGCGAATGTCATTGTTCCCTCCATAACGACATCGTTTCCTACCCGCGCGAAACCACTTAGCCGGCCCATTCGGCTACGAAGCCGAACGACTGTCGCTTCAATGACTACCACATCACCCGGGTGAACTGGGCGCATATACCGAACACGTTCGATCCCTGTAAAAAAAGGAAGTTTCTCTCGATTTTCAGGCTTTGCCAGAATAAGGATGGCCCCCACTTGAGCCACCGCTTCTGTAAGAATTGTGGGTGGCAGCACAGGGGCTTCGCCTTGACTATGGGCGAGATAGCGCTCATTGAGCGAGACGTTCTTGATACCAACTATGCGTTTATCAGGCTCAAATTCGATAATCCGGTCTACGAGTAGGAAGGGATAACGGTGAGGTAGGATTCGCTCGATGTCCGCATTGTCGAACGGTAGGGATAGACCAGTCTGAGTCACAACTGTAAGTATATAAGCCCTTTGTTCTTACGCTCAGGGTAGAAAGAAGACAGTTATTGAGATCCAGCGTCAGAAATGAGAAACGAAAGTGAGATCGAGTTGTTTTTCCCGCGCGCTAGGCTTGTGCCGCTTCGACTGAAGTCGCGGTGGTGGCCGTATCCGGAACTACAAGAGTGGACAATTGTGCGGTAAGAATGGCTGCGGTTGCTTGAACGTCTTCGTTTAGTTCCCAACCGCCTTGGAGTTCCATTGATAAAACTCCGATACAACCCGACATTGAAACGATAGGTGCTGCGATAGCCCCGAGCGAAGAAGAGTCTGCTGGGACAATGTGTATCTGTGCGTCACGAAAAGAGAGAGCGGTAACGTTGTCGTCATCACACGAGACGGATCCGAATCGGGCGAGCGTCGTTTCACTGTAGCCATGACCGACGGCTGGTCGCAGAGAATTTTTGCTCGCGTCTAGGATCCAGACGATGATCCCGCTGGCGTTAAAAATCTGAGCGGCACGAGCGAGGATTACGTTGAGCTGAGAGGTGTTCGAGAGCTGACCAAGATCTGTGCAAAGCTTGGCAGCTAACTGTAGGTCAAGAGTGGGTGAAATACCTGCAGTAATTACTGTTTCGTCGGTCGGTGTAGCGATGATTGTCAAAGGTCCGTCAGAAGGGACGTGAACATCCTCTTGGCCAATGCTTCCCGACGACTCCTCAATTGGACGGGCAGAAACAGGTAACAACAGTAGCGTTACCAGCACACTAGTACCCATTGCCGCAGCGAGGGCGACTCCCTGGGACTTCCGGTGGGCAGTCGTTGCTGTGTCTCGGGCGTCTCTCTCTGTCTTAAGAGCGCGGTCGATGTGAGTCATTGCTATCAGTGCAAGCTCAGGACCGTCTGTAAAAAGGAGATCAGAAGCCATCAAATCCTGACCAAGGTCAGAATGATCGCGCGCCCGTGTGTCCATTCGAGCAAAATCATTGATAGCGACTTGTGCATTTTCAAGAGAACCAACTGTTGATGCTGCCGTTGCAAGTTGGGCAAGGGTCGTTAGGCTTATGTCGACCGTGTCCAGTTGTTCGGTGACTTTCTGCATCCAGTGCAAACGATTCTGTCCGGCAGCTACGTAGGCTTGCTGATTTGTTCGTAGCTCGGAGATGTGTCCGTTCAGTTCCCAACCGAGAGCCGAGAAAGATCGCTCCGCATCTAGTTCTTGATCGATTAACTGTTCGAAGAGAAAAAGTTGATAGCCAGAGGTGACAGCTACGCCAAGCATGCCGATGAGCAAAATCGCGCGTATCCACCTACGCCGCATACTTGGTCCTTACTATAGCACCCGTGTCTCGAGGATGTAACAAACACCTTGGCAGTTGTTACCGATAGAGTACACGGTACCCATGGACGTTGGCATCATTATCAATCCTGTTGCGGGGCGACATCACCCTCGAGTAGCTTATTCTCGAACAGAGCTCGCTAACAAAGTACTTGACGTGGAAGGGCTCGATGGCCAAGTGAGGCTGACCGATGGCCGTGGAAGTGCTTACGCGATAGCCGCAGAAATGATTGATTCGGGAGCGCGAACGGTTGTTGCCTGGGGTGGCGACGGAACAATTAATGAGGTTGCAAATGCGACCGTTGACACTGGGACAACGCTAGGTGTGGTGCCGGGTGGGTCGGGAAACGGGTTTGCACGAGGTCTTCGGCTTGAGAACCAGCCAGAACTCGCGCTTAAGACAGCGTTGACTGGACCAACGCGTTTTATCGATGCAGGAGAAATCGACAATCGCCTGTTTGTAAATGTTGCTGGTGTGGGATTTGATGCTCATTTGGCGGGTGTGTTCAATCATTTACGAGTTCGAGGGGTCTGGTCATATTTTTTGTCGGGGATGCTGGAGCTGTTCACTTATCGTGCCTCGAGTTACACGGTCTGTACTGAGGGGCAAAAATTTACGATGGATGCTTTTCTCGTAACGATCGCCAACGGTCCGGAGTACGGGCTGGGTGCCATTATTGCCCCTATGGCCAGGTTCGATGATGGTGCGCTGGATATGATTTCCGTGGCGCCGCGAAGCGTGAGCTCGCTTTTCTGGCAGTCAAGACGACTTTTTTCTGGGACGATCCATCGCTTACCTGGCATTCGTTTTATTTCAGGCTCGACAATGGAGATTTCCGCTGATCGACCATTAATCTTTCACGTAGACGGCGAAGTATACGACGGGACAGACAGTTTACGTATACGCGTAAGGCCATCGTCTCTAGGCGTAAGGGTTCCCTCTGTTAGGACGTAAACGAGGCCAGATATACGGATGGGCCGATCGGAGGGAGTCTCAATTGCCACTCGAACCGTTGGAAACATCGGCAATGCCAGGTCCGAGACGCAGGATAGCGTATGCTGGCAGCCCAATCGCTTCAAATCGTTCCATGACTTCACGGGCAGGAGAAATGCCAAGATCTTCTGCTTGAAACTTAACTTTCACATAATCGTTTAGTGCCTCTTGGACGCTAGGGTCTTTCAATGTCGTTTGATCCATTGTGAGGCAGTTTTTGCACCAAGTCGCCCAGATATCCACCAGGATCAATCGGTCCTCGGATTCGGCTGCCGTGAGCCCTTGACTTAAGGATGGATACCATCCGTCTTCGATCAGTTCCTGCACACTGTCTGCGACCTGTGTTGGGTCTACCCAACGTTGAGCGAAGAGTTCATAAGAGAGGGCCCCATAGTAAATAGCTGTGCCAACGATGAATACACCAAACGCTTGCTTAACGCGAACCATCCAGGGGCCCGGTTTTGGCATGAATGTGAGACCCGCGCCTGCAATAGGCCAGGGAATAGCCATGCCTATGCCGAGTACAAAAGGAAGAACCAACGCGAGAGTTGTTCCTGTTCCATACAGATTGCTAGAAAAGACAATTACCTGAATAACAACTGGCGCCACGCATGCTCCCGCAAGTAACGCGGCAACACTACCCATGCCGAAAGCAACTAGAAACGAACCTCGTTGTGAAGAGCCACTAACAAATCGTTCTTGAAATCGTGAGAAGTCAATGTTAAAAACATCAAACATCGCGAGAGCAAGAATGACGAAAAGCACCGCGATTCCCAGATTGAACCAGGGAGAAGAGTTAATAGTTCCAAACGTACCAGCGGTCAGAATTACAACTAATCCTAAAACACCGTACACGAGCGCCATGGCTAAGCCGTAAGTCGTTCCGAGGGCAAACCCTCGTCGTCGAGAACCGGCGCGAGCACCAGCGCCAATGATCGCCAGATTGATTGGGATCATCGGAAGCACGCAGGGGGTAAGGTTCAAAGCAAGGCCACCAATGAGAATCAGAGCAAGAATGGCAAATGGGCCTCGGTCTTCGAACCAGCCTTGTTCTGCTTCGCCAGATTCAGAGCGTTCAATAAATTCGAGGAATTGTTCCTCGTTAAGATAACCACCGGTAGCACCCAGAACGGAAAATCGATCCAATTGCGTAAGTGTGAGACTGGCATCATCTCCGACAACTGCAGGGGTTTCTTGTGGGACAGCGAGTGGTTGCTGGTCAACTGGATCGACCATGCTGAAAGCCATCGCGTCAAAAAGAGCGGCTTGAGTAGGTAGCCTGTTGCTACGTTCTGTGCCGGTAGGTCCAACCGTCAATTGAAATTCTAGCGAAGCCGTGGTTGGGATATAACACATGCGTTCGTCGCAAGCTTGGTACCTCAGGCGCCCCGGGATGGAGTAGTTACCAGCGTCGAGATCAGAGGCAACTGTAAAAGCGGCTCCTATTACGAACGTTTCTTCAAAGACAGCCAGCGGATTTTCTGATCCTTGTTGCTCAAGCATTATCGGCGCTGGCCACGCTACTGCTTCTAGGGCAATTCCGTCGGGCGGATCCAGAGTGAGAACTGTGGGAATTAAGAAATCTTCGAGGGGTTCATTTGAGTTTACATGCAGGCCGTTCCCCTGAGGTTGGAGTGTTGCGTCTAATGCGACTCGGTGTGTGGAACCCGCAGGCGCGACATCAACCTCTTTTGCGGTTGACAGCTCGATAGAGATTCGTCCAGGTTGAGCAGCGGTAGCAGCCGGTAAAACGGCGAAAAGGCAAGCCAATAACTTTGCCAGTCGCGACGCTTTGCCCAACGAATCCCTAATCAATGCTGTAAACATCCAAGGCGCCTAATGTTTGATAAAACGGGCCGTGAAGTCTTCGATGACATCGTAATACTGATTCAGCTCTTCTGGTGAGGCTAGGAACACCACACGAAAATAGCCATCAGTTGGAATTGTTCCGAAGCCCGACCCATAGACGCAGAGCAACCCTG
>Ga0310124_10002418_pt1 | contig 12821 bp, 11 predicted proteins | sample CB11b_AW_Bot5_MG_FD_203507 | JGI IMG/M metagenome (GOLD analysis project Ga0310124, IMG submission 203507) | Marine microbial communities from Western Arctic Ocean, Canada - CB11b_AW_Bot5 | ecosystem: Environmental > Aquatic > Marine > Oceanic | place: Canada: Western Arctic Ocean | collected...
CAGAGGGATTCAAGAGTTTCGATGTAACCGACCTGATGGATTTCGTAGGCGGCGACGGACTGTATGTCATCGGACTGAGCCCACCGAACGAATTGCCAACGTTGGATATTAATTACGGCCAGGCCTACCGGTCCAGCGAATTTGGGAGTACTGCGGCGGAAATTGCAACCCGCCCCATGCTCGTCGTGGAATTCATTCCAGAACCTGCCACATTCGCAATCATCGGACTTGGCAGTTTGATCCTGCTGCGTCGCAGACGAGTGAGCTGACAGTAGGACACGCAACTATATGTAAACGTCGCGGGGCCGAGAAGCAGAAACAAGACACACGGAAGACGGAAAATAAATCCCTGTTTAATTGAACGAACTGCTCAGAACTTGGAACAGAGGAAGGTTGAAAATGCTACGATTCTTAACGACTACTATGACCGCGATTATCTTGGCCCTGCTCTTGCCCGCCAGCTTGGCCCAAGCTGATGAAATTCTTTGGAACGACGGCTTTGAGGCAGCTGATGGCCATAATTCCTCCGGCTCCATTGTTCCAAACAATGGTTGGTGGAAGACCACCCAGCAAGCGCCAAGCATTCACAGTGGTCTCAATGGTATGGCTGCGAATATGCAGTCAGGTCAACTAACCGGTGGGTCAGGTGACGCGGACATCCGTAATCCTGCGGGTATCGGTGATGGTCTGATCCCAGGTCTGACCTATGAGTTGAACTGGAAGTGGCAGATCGGTGATAGTGGTGGGTTTGGTTTGTATGGTGCTCGTGCAATGATCGGTGTGGTCGATGGCGGTAACAAGTTTAATATTGCCGACCCTGACGACCAAGACGTAAGGGTCGACGTTCCAAGTGGGGTGGACATTTTTGACATGTCGATCCTTCTGGATGAATCCAACACCAAATTTCTGATCAATGGAAACGTCGTGCATACATCTGCAACGGCGGGTCGAGCGGGAAATGCCTTTGAAAAGGCTGTCGGTGTCCGGGGATTCTTTGACAAGAATGGCAATGGCGGACGGATGGATGACATCACGATGACGGCGATTCCCGAGCCAGCGTCACTGGGACTCATCGGGATTGGTGGTTTGACACTGCTTCGCCGCAATAAAATTCGTTAACACTAGATCAAGGTTTGATCCAGTCACGTAGGTAACAATCCACAAAAAGTCGTAATGGAGACAAGCATTATGCAGTGCAAGAATTCGGCAACCCTAGTATTGTCATGCATCATCACAACCTTTGTTCTCAGCAGTGCTGCTACTGCAGACATGATGACCTTTCAGCAGGGTGCCAACGGTTATGCACGTGCCCAGGATTCGGCCATCCGGTGGGCTTATTCCTCGAATTTTGGAGATACACCCGAAGAAGATTCAACCCATGTAGGTGACGCAGGCGCCTACGAAATGTGGTCTACCAACGGTGGGGCAGCAACCATTTTGGAGGCTGGCAATTTCTTCCAACGGGTATTGGGCGGCACTGGTGACGGATCAACCGTGGAAGCGGGTCCCACCTACCGGTATTCACGGTTCTTTTTGCGTTTTCGAGATGTATTTGGCACTGGAGCTAACCAGATACCGTCCGATGCACCGATTCGCAGCGCCACCCTAGAGTTGTATCACACTGAAGACCTCGGTGCTGTTGCCGCTGCTGGGGCCGCAGCGCTGCCCGACCCGGCCCCCGGACCTGGAGTTTCCAAACTGCCGAATCCGCAAGCCCAACCAAAACTCAACGCGGGATCGATCGGAATTTATCCATTGCTGACCAGCATCAAATACGGCAATAATGACGGCACGGCCAACAAGGGTGTTGTCACCGCCCAAGCCAAAAGACGGGGCAAGGAAGGCTGGTCACAGGTTGTTCCCCATTCCCCCACACCCCCGCACAACTCCGGAACAGGCGTTGGCTGTGAAAGCCAGCCACGAACCCCGAATGATCCGTTTGAAAATGCATTCAACTGCGGACCCGCCGATGTGGGCGATCCTGATTCCAAACCCGGAACCGAAGAATACGACTCATCACATCCCGCCGCCGTTGATATATTTCAAAATGCGGATTCCGGCATCAAGTCCTTTGACGTCACCGGCCTGATCGATTTCATTACCGGCAACGGTGTGTTTGTAACCGCCATCAGCCCAGATGGTGAGTTGCCGACACTGGACATCAACTACGGACAGGCTTATCGATCCAGTGAGTTTGGTAGCAGCGCGGCCGACATCGCAACCCGCCCGAAGCTCCTCATTGATTTCATTCCCGAGCCCACCACGCTTGGGCTTATTGGAATTGGTGGCTTGGCACTGCTTCGCCGCAGTCGAATCCATTGATCTGGCCGTTCGCTGGGTAACATGAAATTCGGCAGAACCTCTTGGATACACACTGGAGTGCAGCGCGTTGCGGGTTAATACTTTTATAACCAGGTCACTTCCGGCTATTGTGTTCATGCTGTTTATTTCCCCGGCCACTGCTGAGGTTGCGAATTTCCAGCAGGGTGCCAGCGGATATGCCCGCGCTCAGGACACATCCATCCGCTGGGCGTATACCACTAATTTCGCCGATACTGCCGACTTTGATGATCCACACGGAGGCGATCCGGGCGCCTACGAATTGTGGTCGACCAACAGCGGCCGTGCGACTGTAATGGAGGTGGGGCAATTTTTTCAAAGTATCCTGGGAACGGTCCAGTCCGGCTTGATGAGTCCGGAAGCCGGCCCGAAATATCGATACTCGCGTGTCTTTTTACGTTTCCGTGATGTCTTCGGCACCGGGCCGGGACAGGTATTACCCGAAGCTGCGATCCAGAAGGCCACGCTGAAACTGTATAACACCGAAGATGACGGCGCGAAAGTATCTGTTGGTGGCGCGTATATGGGTGATACCGTCACTGTTGTGGGGCCCGGCGGTGTGACCACCACCGAGCCGAACATCGTTGGCCAGCCAAAACTGAACGCCGGCACGATCGGCATCTATCCGTTGCTGATCCCGATCAGCTATGGCTTTGATAACGGTACTGCAACCAAGGGCAGGGTAACCGCAAAAGAACGCAGGCGGGGCAAGCAATCCTGGGCACAAAGGAGCATGGGTGCATTTGCTCCCTGCGGCACAACCCGCGACCCGCTGGTGCCATGGAATAATGATCCTGTTGCGCTGGCGTTTAATTGCGGACCAGCAGACAAGGGTGACCCCGAAATTCAACCCGGGCAAGAAGAATACGACTCCAGCCATCCTGGTGCGGTTGAAAGTTTCCAGGATGCATCCGAAGGATTCAAGGAATTTGATGTGACGGGACTGATCGACTTTATCACGGGTGACGGCATTTTCATTACCGCCTTAAGCCCGGAAGGTGAACTGCCTACCCTTGATATCAATTACGGCAACGCCTATCGCTCCAGTGAGTTTGGTGATGTTTACGACCGGGACGGCAACTTGATTTCAGGTGCCTCGGCAGCAGACATTGCGACCCGTCCCATGCTGGTCATTGAGCTTGGCGGTTCCGCCATACCCGGAGACGCCAATGGCGACGGCGTGGTGGATGTGGCGGATCTGGGGGTTGTGGGCGCCAACTTCGGTAGCACCAACGCAGCGGCCGGTGATGGCGACTTTAACGGTGACGGCCAGGTCGACGTGGCGGATCTTGGCATTGTCGGCGCCAACTGGACCGCAGCCGCAACCGGTAGCAGCGCGACACTGGTGCCCGAGCCGGCAACCATATCTTTGGTCGTTCTTGGTGGACTTGGCAGCTTGATGCGGTTTCGCCGCATACCTACTCGCCTGCACTGAAGGCGAATGAACAGGTTGACCCCTCCTGGCCACCTTCCATGTAGTTGCCACGTCGATCGTGGCCTTAAGGCAAGGCGAATTGACCTGGGCGGCAAATCAATCGGGCGTCCATTTTTTATTTTCGTAGGTACGATGAAAACTGTATTGGCAGATTGCTTTTCACATGTTTCAGATCTCGGTTTTATTTCAAGGGGTAGGTAATAGTAATGCTTGGACGGCGGTGCGACCGGCACAACGCAAATACATCCTGACAAATGCTGCGCATTATTGCTCGGGAATTTGCTCAACGTTAATTACAGGACAATCCACATCGGTGATCATGCGGTCGACCGAGGCGTTATCCTTAAAACCAAACCCGGTCACGAGGCAGACGACGACATCGTCACCATTGATTTGGCCTTGCCGGTACCCTTGCGGCGCCCCGGCGAGGGCGACGGCTCCGGCTGGCTCGGTGAAAATACCTTCCTCCCGGGCTAAGCGTGATTGAAGTTGCCAAGTATCTTCGTCGGTCACCAGGTAGCCGGTCCCACCGCAAGCGCGACAGGCCGATATGACTTCGTTACCGTCCATCACCCGCGGCACCTGAAGGCCGCCAACCTTCGAGGTGCATTCGGCAACGGCACGCGCCTTTTCTGCACCGTCACGCAGTGGACCGGCAATGGTATTATTGCCTTCCGGTTGGACGCAATGGACGGCCGGCGATTTTTCCAGTTCGCCCCGCTGGACCAGTCCGGCAAAGCCGAGGGCCACGGCCAGGGTGAGCCCACCGCCACCGCCGCCTCGGCGAAATCAAGGTCCGCCAAGTCACCGCACTGGACAAGTGACTTGCCTCCGGCGTCCTGGACCGACTTGGCGGTCCTGTCCAGGTCCGGCCCGGTGCGGGCCAGCACAGTCACGTCGTAACCGCGTCTTGCCAGTTCCTCGGCCGTCGCGGCGCCGATACCGCGCGATGCGCCGGTGACTAGTGCAACAGGACGTTCGTTCATGTTGGAAAACCTCCCAAGGGCCGGTCCACTTCGACAATGACTGCTACCGAGTCATCCTTATCCACCCGCGAAAAAGTCTTGAGCACCACCACGATACCTGATTGTTTCGACTCGATGGTAACAGCCCGCTTGCCCAGCACATCGCAGACCCCGCCGATCGGCTCGCCCACCCCAATGCGCTGGCCGAGCGCCACCGCCGGCTCGAAGTAGCCGGCCATGGGCGCGGGGTTCTGGATTTGCAGGAAGGCGGAATTCTCGCGTTCATCTTCCACGACGTGCCGGACTCTATCTTGCCACGGCGGCCGCTGGATCATGTCCAGTTTGGCCAGAACGTTTAGGCATCCATCAGTGTAGGCATCCACGCCGGCCGGATCACAGCGGGCCCCGCCTTGGTATTCGGCGTAAATCGCGGGAACATCATGGTCGCGGGCCACGGACAGCGTCCGGCCCTTGTGCCGCGAAGCCGTGCTCCAGACCAGGGGCAGGTTAAACGCCCGGGCCATGCGCCGCTGGACGGCCATGACCTTTTGATTGGGGTGAAGGCTGTACCCGGCAAAAGGCCACACGGCCAACGTCGTCCCGCCGGTGTGAAGGTCGATCAGAAAGTCGACAGCCACGATCTTCTGGCAGATCGCATAAGCGGTGCGCTCGGTGATGGACCCGTCGTACCTGCCCGGGCAGGTACGCGCCAGATCCAGCCCGTCACCGGCAAAACGATGCTTGCGGTCAAATGCCGCCTCATTGACCACGGGCACGAGCGTCAAGCGGCCACTTAAGCCCGACGGCTCAACGAGTTCCATGACCCTGCGCACGGCGGCCATGGATTCAAACTCATCACCGTGCACCCCGCCGATGATCAGCATATGGGGGCCACCTTGCTCGCCTTCGATGGTCTTGTACTTGAGTTTGACGGACGCAGGAATAATCCGACTCCACTGATGACGACAGATGCAACGCTACAGTGTCAACCAGAACCGATATGATCCTGCCGGGCGTTAACCCAGTCAAACAACCTGCGTGGTGATACGTAAAAGCAACTGGATGTTCAAGTACACAAACGCGACACATGCCGGGTGCTGCATGTGCCGGAAAATAGAATGACACAACCTGTAAAAACTGCTGCAGCTGTAGCGCCAAAAAAAAGTTTGACGTTTGACGCCTGCCGGGTACGACCCATTACCACATATATTGGTCAATTAACCAAGTCGTCGACTCATATTTCTCGGCCCGCCACCCTTGCTTAAAACTACTGCAAAAGACGCAACTACTAATGCTCCCGGTTCTGGAATCAAGTTGAAACTGAGATCCCAGCCCGCTTGCACTCCATTCTGCTGCACCCAGAACACATACTCGCCATCACCCAGAGAACCCGAGAAACCCTGTGAACCCGGCCCCGCACCCATCAACTGCAGGATGTCCAAACCCACGTGCGGCTGGCCATAATGTTCATAGCCCAGCAATGCGCCCACAACGGGGTTATTCGGATCCGTTGGTAAGACAGTGCCGTTGCCAACGGCTATAAAGCCAACGTCATCCGACGAGAGCTAACTATCGACGATCCCAATCCACTGGCGACATGATCACGATCACCGGGGCAAGTGATAATCTGATTGGCGGATTACCCCGGAAGCCAGTTCATACTTCAACGACGAACCCAATCGGCACAAGGTGCGATATGGACCAGCGCCCGACGGCTCCAATGGCATCAGTTCACAGTTCATCATTCCCTGACCGCATGGACCAGGGCACGGTCACCGTCCACTACAAGGCTTCGAATCGCCGCCTGGATCTGTGGTTTGACAATACAAAACTACTGGCAGACTTCGAATCGTACAGCGGGCGTTACGATTTGGATTTCATACAGTTGGGCATTGGCGGCATTTCATTTGAAAACCTGTTATTTAATAACGTCCTTCTGGGCGTATTGAATGAATCAGGTCATCCGATTGCTGGAGATGCCAACGGCGATGGGGTCGTGGATGTGGCGGATCTTGGCATTGTCGGTGCGAATTTCAACGCTGATGACATGCAGTGGAGCACAGGCGTCCAGTCTCACCGCGTCGCTCCAGGGTACAGATATGGGACACCTCACCCCTGAGCCTGCCAGCATCATGGGGGTTCTATTGGGATTAGGTTTCATGAGACGGCCCCGCAAAACAGTTACCCGCCCATGCAACGATTGATCTGCCACATTTCTACAGTCGCCGGTTATAAATTCAGGTTTAATGATTGCCACTGTGTAAACCGGTGTAAAAATGGAGTTCAGGCCTTATTTGCATGAAAATGGAAATACAATCAGGTATATTTAAACTCGCGGAGCGGATTCATACCAAAAGACGGGAGCACCAGATGACCATCAGGCCGGGCATGAAAGCATGGATCACTGTACAGTTTTTTGTTGCCATCACCTTAATTGCAGTGCCGTCACAGGCAGAAACTATTTCTTTCCAGCAGGGTGTCAACGGATATGATCGCGCCCAGGATACCGGGATCCGATGGGCCTATACAACCAATTTTGGTGACACCGCGAACTACGACAATCCCCATGCCGGCGACCCTGGTGAATACGAGATGTGGTCGACCGGGGCCGGTCGCAGTAGCATTCTGGAAGTTGGTCAGTTCTACTTGCGCACCCTGGGATCTGTTGATTCCGCCAGGCGCAGCATTGAAGCCGGCCCGTCCTATCGTTATTCACGAATGTACATTCGGTTCCGTGATGTGTTTGGTACCGGTGCCGGGCAGATTGCCCCGGACGCCGAAATCGCCAGTGCCACATTGAAGCTTTTCAATACCGAGGATCTTGGAACCGTCGGATCTTCCGGCGGTGCTGCGGAGAATGACCCCACGTGTTGCGACCCCATTACCGGCGGGTCATTGGCAAACCCTCAAGCCCAGCCCAAACTGAATGCGGGGAATATTGCCATCTATCCGTCACTGATTCCTATCGCCTATGGATTCGACGATGGCACCGCAAGCAAGGGCAAGGTGACGGCAAAGGAGAAAAGACGCGGAAGGGAATTTTGGGCACGGGGCAAAAACGCGCACTCCCAGACACCCAATGATCCCCTCGCTCAGGGTTTCAAGTTCGGACCCGCCGATTGGGACGATCCCGACATCAACCCCGGTGAAGAGGAAATTGACTCGCGACATCCCGGCGCAATTGAAATATTTCAAAATACCAGCGAGGGGTTCAAGGAGTTTGACGTCAGCGGGCTGATGGATTTCATTACCGGCAGCGGCGTTTTTATTACCGCCCTGAGCCCCGAAGGTGAACTGCCTACCCTTGACATCAATTACGGCAACGCCTATCGCTCCAGCGAGTTTGGTGATGTTTACGACCGAGATGGCAACTTGATTTCAGGTGCTTCGGCAGCGGATATTGCCACCCGGCCCATGCTGGTCATTGAACTTGGCAGTTCCGCCATACCCGGAGATGTCAATAGCGACGGCGTGGTGGATGTGGCGGACCTTGGGGTGGTGGGCGCCAACTTCGGCGGCACCAATGCGACGGCGAACGATGGCGACTTAAACGGTGACGGGCAGGTCGACGTGGCGGATCTTGGTATTGTCGGCGCCAACTGGACCGCAGCCGCAACCGGTAGCATCACGATGCTGGTGCCCGAGCCCGGGTCAGTTGTCGTGCTGACACTTGGCCTTGCATATCTTAGCCGCCGCCGCTGCGAACATAATCGGCACCGGCCACAGTCATAACGGCTATGATGCCGGCGTATTGATCACTTGTGTGATTCGAGATGGGGTTGAGAAACTGCAACACTAGCAGCCGGTTTGGGTCAATGTCCTCAACACTCAGTGACATCTTTCTGGAGGCGAATGGCCGTGCGTTTAAACTGTTATTGATAGAGCCACCCAAACAGCAGCTTGCGGCCGATCCGCAACTGATGATGACATTTTCCGCAGATCGGCATCATGCAATAGACCGACCAGAAGTCACGCATTTCATCGAAGCGGGGCACCGTGCAATCAGTTTTGATCTGCCGCATCACGGTGACCGTGTATTACCCAACCACGCCCACGGAATCACCGGCATGCGGGACGCTTTTCTGGCGGGACAGGATCCGTTCACCATGTTTGTTGAAGATGGCATCGCATGCATTGATGCCTGTTTAAAGCGCAACATCACCAACCACGGCATCTATCTACTTGGTCTTTCGCGCGGTGGGTATTGCGCCTTGCGGCTGGCTGCCTGTGACCATCGGGTGCTCGCTGTTTCAGCAATCGCACCGGTGACCGATTGGAGCATCCTCCGTGAGTTTGGCTCGGTGGCCAATGATATCCGCGTCCAAAACATTGCGCTTTATCATTGGGCCCGACAGTTGATTGATCGCCATGGGTTCATACTCATCGGTAACGCTGACCATCGGGTCGCAACCCATAGCTGTCTGCGTTTTGTTGCTTGGGTGATTGACCAACAGCAACAACAAGGGATCAAGCAGCCGCACTGGCAACTTGAAGTCACGCAAGACGGTCCCGATCACCGGGTATCTCCGCAATCCAAAATACGGGCTGTTGATTTTCTGCTTGCACAGATCACACGCGGTCAAGCCGACAGGGCGGAGAGGCAGCCCAATATTGCCAGTGGTAAATAATCCGCACCTCCACCTGCCCCGGCTGGGGCATAAGACCAAGTATCGGCCCAATTCCCATTGAAGGCCGCAAGCCTTATGTTCACATAAGGTCATCATCTACATGGTCTTACATTTATTTCCATATTTAAACCTCAAGTGGCATGGTCATTGCGATAGGGATGACCATGAAACATGAACCTGCCAAGACCGACAAGAAAATACAGGCCCGGAGTTTGGACCAGATTTCAACTTGCCCGTGGATACTATCCGCCTTGCTGGCGGTCAGCCTGCTGAGCGGCTGCTACGCTGAGCGGATCGGCCAGGTCACGGATCCGTACGCCTTGCATCCCCCTCCCAAGTACATCACCGACATCTTTGCCAGGCAATCTGACCGCATCTTGCGGATGGATGCCGTTGCCCCAGGCTCAAGCTACCGTTTTGACCCATCGGAAAAGGATCGGCACTTTGCCGGTGATCACCAAGCATTACGTTTTCGAAAAGTTGAAATGTCCTTATGCCGTCGCATGCCACAGGGAACGGTCCTGGTAGACATTTCATTTGTTGACGGCAAGGGCACCCGGATCACCGCCCGGTCGGTGAACCTAATGCGTCTGGTACCCAAGTTGGATCTTGCCGGTGACATGCAGTACGCCGAAATGCTACTTGAAGAGTACGAACGGTTCGGCGTGAGTTTCCGCCGGGAACATGACGAATTCAACATCCGCCTGACAGATGTCACTGATCACGCCGCGGCGGATACAGCTCGCCGTGCTTACCGCCTGGGTATCTGGAACAACTGCCTGGATCCCACCAAGTGGGAGATGGTCCTGACCTCGCAGGATTACTCGGACTTTGATGAGCGTTTGAACGGTGACTTTTACATCAACCAGAACCGGGTACTGGCACGCAACTGGTTTTACCTAGACTATGATCTTTATGCTGCATTGCTTTGGTCCAAGAACCCCAACCTTGAGATCGATCCTTTCCTTGATTACGAAGAGCTTTCCAAGCGTGCCGAGCAGACTGTGCCCAACCTGGACAAACTCCGCAAGATCAAGCGTCGCCTTCTGACAGAAACAATTGAAATCGGGCATCAGAGCCGCAGGAAACTTGTCGCTCTTGACGTCGAGCAGCACTACAAGCGGCAGCGTGGGCTGGTCCTTAATTGTACCGATTTCACAACGTACGATGACGTACTCAACCAGCCGGTGCAGTTGGCATCCTTTGCAGACCGTGGTTTTTATCAACCTGCTCAGCCCAAGCAATTTGACTTTGCCTGGCTCCGAGAACTTGACCAGGTCAAGATCGACACGCTGGACACCCCCGATTCAGACTGCTATGTCCAGATCAAGCTTACCGGCAAACACTCACCATACTCGGTGCTCGTGGGAAATATTGACATGGCATTGCTTACCGAACAGAAACTGTATGGCCTGCCATTTGGATTCAATCCCTACCCCAAGACCCGCAGGCACAATCCGGTCCAGGACACCATTCACTACGAAACCGATCGCATGCCGAAAAATATCAAGCCTTACGTCATGCTCCTGGACAACGGCATCGGCCATTGGATGAACAACCAGAAAAAAGGCCTGGAGAAGGTCTACATGGGTTGGGATTCCATCGATCATGATGTCCTGGTGATCTACCTGGTCACCTATGAGCGAATCATGCCGATATGGGCCGCAAAAGTGCAAATGGATGACCAGACGATTGACCGCGTGCGGATTCGACGGCGGCTCTACGATTACTAGCCGTTGCGTCACATGGTGGCGTATTGTAAAACCGAATGCATGGAATTTAATTTCAAGCACTTAACGATCAGGCCGACCACTGTTTTGCCAACTGCCATCTTTTTCCTTGCAGTCTGCATTTTCCTGTTTAACACTGTTTTATTTGCACAAGAGTCTTCAATTCGGTTGGGGAAACCAAGGAACATTTTCTTCTACCCACAGCTTAATTTACAAGGTGGATATGACACCAGGGAACCGGGCAGCCACTGGGGACTTGCGGATCGCGGAGCACGAATGCAGCTGGCCCTTGAGTGGTTTATCAAGGACAAGGCGCACCAACAGCGTGGGTTTACCCAATGGATCGAGCCAACCAGCTGGAACCTGAAGTTTGCCGTGGAGATCGATCCCCAGGAGGACAACCAGGATCAATTCAATATCCGGCTGCGAATGATGGACACCTGGGTCAAGCTCGCCACGAAATGGGACCGCACGCATCTATGGCTTGGACACAAATCAATTCCTTACGGGCACAACCCGAAACTGGACCCCAGTCATACCTTCATGCCCAACCAGTCGGAACTGGATTTAAGTTTCGGTCGCGACACCGGCGTGTTTCTCAAGACACCTGTATCACGGGAACTTGATCTCGAGTTCTCCGCCACGTTGGGCAAAGGTGATACATGGGACCATTACGGTGGATGGCTGCTCACCAGTCGCATCGGCTCGCCGACCTTCAAGCCTGATGAATTCGGGCTGTTTGCCCTGATCGGAAAGATTCAAAACACTCGCGGCACCTTCAATACCGATGGCAACCTCACCTCGGTCTACCGGGTCGGCGCTGATTGGATCCACAAGCACCGCGAGTTATGGAAGGCAACGAACCAGGTCTCGGTCGGCGAGAATGAACCACACGAAGCAGGTGAACGATTTGTCCTGGGCGTCCACAACAGCCTGGAGTGGTACCTGCACCCAAAGTGGACGGTGGGTATTACCCACAATTTACGTTACGAACATCTTTACGGCAGTAATTCGAGCCGGCAGACCACTGGAACCCTCCTTGGAACAATCTCATATGCAATCGGCCGTGATACCCGGTTCCGTGTAAATCCTTTTTTCGAGTACCGAACGCCATCTGACAACCACCATTCCGGCGTGCTGTTCCAGTTGTGCTTTGGCTGTGGGCTGACACGTTAAGCCCCATATTGGGTGAGGGGCATGACCCATGAAAATAGGTAGGGGGGTTGCTATAATTAGCATTCCCAAAGAGAAAAAGGAAACAGACATGTATCACAGAAGGCCATCCGGTTTTACCCTGATCGAACTACTCGTGGTTATTTCCATTATTGCGCTGTTGATTGGCATGTTGCTGCCCTCGATTGAAAAGGCCCGGGATTCGGGTGAACAGATTGCATGCCAGACCAATCTACGACAGATGGGCATTGCAATGGAGAGTTATATTGGCGAGTGGAACGATTGGATTCCCTACTACGAGATCTGGTATGGCGACCATCACCGATCAAAGCTGCAGGTCAATGCTGACGGCAGTTGGTTCTGGAAAAAGAACTGGGAGGAGCTTCACTCACTGGCCAATTCCTACCTGGACCCGTCCGGCGATGCTGAATCGATGATGCTTAATACACACCAGGGTTTAACCTGCGCTTCATGGCGCGGCCAGGACGCGTTAACCGACGACAGTGACTACGCGAAAATCGTCCGTACGAGTACCCGTCATGCAAACGGG
>Ga0310124_10002419_pt1 | contig 12820 bp, 10 predicted proteins | sample CB11b_AW_Bot5_MG_FD_203507 | JGI IMG/M metagenome (GOLD analysis project Ga0310124, IMG submission 203507) | Marine microbial communities from Western Arctic Ocean, Canada - CB11b_AW_Bot5 | ecosystem: Environmental > Aquatic > Marine > Oceanic | place: Canada: Western Arctic Ocean | collected...
ATTGGTTAATGATGAAACAGCTAAAGCAATATGTGATGCTGTTTTAGCTGTAGACCCTTCACTAATATTAGTTGTGCTATCTGGTTCAAAATGGGCTGAAACAGCTAAAAGTATGGGCCTGAAAATTGGTAAAGAAGTATTCGCTGACAGAGCAGTTGAGCCTGATGGAACATTAGTTTCAAGATCTAAAGCCGGATCAGTAATCCACGATGTTGATGAAGTAGTTGAAAGAAGTATAAGAATGATTACCGAAGGGAAGGTTGAAGCTATAGATGGAAGTACGATAACATATGATGCTGATACAATATGTCTGCACGGAGATACTCCAGGTGCAGTAGATTTAGCCAAAAAACTTAGAACAGAATTCGAAAATGAGAACATTGAAATAACTAAATTAAAAAATATTATTAATGAATAAAATTTTTAACATACCTAAAATAAAATTAGCTGGCGACAGTGCAGTAATAGTGGATATAGGTGACAGTATTCATCCCGAAATTAATTTGAAAGTACATGACTTTTGCTCTACTTTAGAAAATAACAAACCAAAATGGATAAGAGAAATAATACCAGCTTACAAAGGATTATTAATTTATTTTAATCCTCTTGAAATTGAGATGTCGGAGTTAATTTCATACATTAATGAAAATTATAATAAAATCTCAGAGTCCACTACAACTAGTAACAAATTAATAATAATTCCAACATATTATGGAGGAGAATTTGGACCTGATTTAGATAACGTTATAAATCATACAAATTTATCTAAAAATGAAGTAATAAAAACACATTCATCTATAAATTATCTAGTCTATGCAATTGGATTCAGCCCAGGGTTTCCATATCTAGGTGGATTGCCAGAAAAACTAAATACACCTAGATTGAAAAACCCAAGAACAAAAATACCTGCCGGTTCTGTAGCAATTGCTGAAACTCAAACTGGCATTTACCCATCTGCGACTCCAGGAGGATGGCAAATAATCGGAAAAACTCCATTGAAATTATTTGATCCTAAAAGAAACCCTCCAGTTTTACTAAATCCTGGGGACAGAATAAAATTCGAACCGATAAAAAACATTAAATTATATAAAATACTAGAAAAAGAAATATCACTTAATAAATATAAAATTAAAACTGATGAAATCTAATCAAAACCAAAAATCTACAATTATTATTCAAGAACCTGGGATATTAAGTACTATTCAAGATCTAGGAAGATTTGAATATCAAAAATTTGGGGTACCAACTAGTGGTGCATTAGATAATATGGCCTTTCAAATCGGAAATATATTATTAGGAAATTCTTCTGACAACCCGGGAATAGAAACTACATTGATTGGCCCAACCATAAAATTCAAATCAAATATGTGGATATGTATCACCGGAGCAAAAAGTTCTCCAATACTTAACGAAAATAAAATTCAAATGTGGAAACCTATTTATGTAAAAGAAAATTCAATCCTTAAATGGGGATCACTAAACTGGGGGTTAAGATCATATATATTATTTGACATGAAAATGGATATTAAAAAAACAATGAATAGTTATTCTACAAATACCAGCCTCGGAATAGGTGGATATAATAATGGCTCACCTTTACAAAAAGGGGATGAAATAAATTTAATAAATATACATTCTTCAATACCTTTTCTAAACAATAATTTTGATTATACAAAACACTACATAGAGCAGGAAGATAATATAACTTTAAGAATTGTACTCGGACCACATGATGATTATTTCAATCAAAATGAAATAAATAAATTATTATCATCAGAATTCATAATAACCCCTCAATCAAACAGAATTGGTTATCGTTTGTCAGGTCCTAAAATCAAACATGATAAAAAATCTGACATAATATCAGAAGGAGGAGCTCTAGGATCAATTCAAATTCCAGGAGAAGGGCAACCTATAATATTATTACAAGACAGAGGCACAACAGGAGGGTATCCAAAAATTGCCACTATTGCAACTGTAGATATACCAAAAATTTCTCAAGCAAATCCAGGGCAAGTTATCAAATTTAAAGAAATAAATATTGAAGAATCTATAGCCTTACTCAGATCTAGCAATCAAATGTTACGCAATTTGAATTCCAACTATAATACAAATTATTTTATAAATATTGAAAATACCAATAAAAAGATTACAATATTTGATAAAAACAAAAATGAAATTGCATCAACAAAAAAAAATGATCAAATTAAAAAATACAAATCCTACTCTCTAAATGCAAAATATAAAAAGAAAAAATATTCAATTAAAATAAACATCGGATAATATTTAATATAAAAAATCATATGGATTATTTAAACCCAATATACGAATGGCTTGTCAATCTTCCTTTTTATTATTGGGTTATAGCAATATGCTTTTTCTCAGTAATGGACTCAATCATAAGTCCTATACCTCCAGATCCGCTTATAATTTTATCTATAACCTATTTTCCTGAAAATACAATTTTAACAATAGTATTAGTAACACTCTCAAGTTATATAGGTGGATTAATTAGTTATTTTTTAGCTATTAAAATTCATCAAAACTATAAAAGTTTCATAAATTACTTTGTATCTGAGGAAAAATTTAAAAAAACAAATAAAATTTTCGATGAGAAAGGAAGCATTTTTATACTTCTTAGTTCTATCACATTTATACCCTATAAAGTTATTGCATGGTTATCGGGATTAATGAGATTTAAATTAACTACATTCAGTATTTATACATTAATTGGAAGATCGATAAGATATGGAGCTATAGGAATATTAAGCTATATTTTTGGAAGTAGAATTCAGTTTATACTTGAAAGAACACTACAAATTTCAGATTATATAGCTTATGTGTTAATAGCCTTAATAATAATATATTTTATCTTTTGGTTTTTAATAAAAAAAATAAATATAAATCTAAAATAAACTGCTATCAGAATTTTTCAAATTTGAAAGTACATTTACACAATGATCTATCTCACTTTCATTATTGTAGAAAAAAGGTGAAATCCTAACACAACCTGGCCTATTATCTACAATAATACCTGCTTTTTTTAGTTCTCCAACAACAAGAGGAGGATTGGAACACTCTATCATTGTAATACTCGCATGGTTATTCAAATCTTCAGGAACTTTTAATGAAAATCCTAATTCTATCAAGCTATTTACCAATAAAGATGTAAGATGAAGAGTCCTATTTCTAATATTTTCAACTCCCGTATCATTAACAAATTTCAATCCTTGTTCTGCAGGATATACTGCACTTATTGATGGCGTTCCTGTTTCAAATCTCGCAGCTGTATCAGAAAATTCAATAGTATGTGGGTCAAATTCAAATTGTCTTTTATGCGAAAACCAACCAGTAACAGATGGTTCAAGCTGATTAATCAATTCTTTTTTAACATACATATAAACTATACCTGACCCCCCCAATAACCATTTCAATCCTCCAGAAACCATTATATCTATATCTTTATTTTTCACATTAATAGGTAGTTGTCCGGTTGCCTGGTAATCATCCAAGAAAAACAAAGCTTTATTTTTTCTTGTAACTTTTAATATTTTTTCATAATCATTAATATATCCACTTAAAAAATATACTCTACTAGTTGCTACTAATTTAGTTTTTTCAGATATGTTAGAAATAAATTTATCAGTATCTACATATCTCATAGATTCTGATTTTACAATTCTAACCTTTCCTTGGCCTTTAAGTTCTCTTGCTTTGAAATTATGAGCTATAGTGGGAAAATCTAATTCAGAAGTTACAACTTCATCATCTGCACTTAAATCAATACATGATGAAATTACAGCGATTGCTTGTGAAACACTTGGCATTATTGCAATCTCATCTGGCGATGCATTAATTAATTTTGCAAACTCCGATTTTAATGAGTTAGTCTTTTCAATCCACTCTGAATACCATGCTGTTGATCCTTGAGTAGTCCATGTATCAATATAAGATAACAATGCATCCTTAGATTGATTAGATAATAAACCTAAAGAACATGTATTTAAATAATTTATTTTATCTAATGTTGGAAATTGATTCCTCAAATTTTGCCAATTAACATCTTTATTCATAATAACTCCTTAAATTAAGATACTGTTACCTTACTATATTTACCAAGATCATTGATATTACCTTTGTAAATATATAACAAAACTTCTTGATTTCTGTAAACAAATATAATCGAAGTAAATATAAGTCCTTGGAGGGCAATTGAATATCCGGGGTCAATATAATCTGCAGAAATACCATTAATAAAATTAAAAAACGCCATACTTCCACCTACATACATTGAATAAACGCCTGCTATCCTGCCTCTCACATAATCAGGAGACATTAATTGTATGATTGTGTGAACGATAATCATAAATCCTGTTTGGCTAAATCCAATAAGTATCATTGCAAAAAGTGAAAAATATAAATTTGATGAAAAAGATAACAAAACAGGGGCAATTCCACTAAGTAATGCATAAAAATAAAACAATTTACCCTTTAATTTTTCATCAGCAGCACCTGCCAAAATCAACGATGTTATTAATGAACCAACACCCACGCACATCATCAAATAACTAACCCCGCTACCTTCAGCTCCTAATTTATGTACTGAAAAATATGGCAGAATTGATTCAAAAGACATTGTTAAAGTACAATGCAAAGCTGTTATACCAATCACAATTAAAAACGGTTTTGTTGAATGTACAAATTTCAATCCTTCACCTAAATTTTTTAAAAATGATTGTTTACCCATCTTTCCTGATGATTCATTTTTAATTAATAAAGCAAAAAAGAAACTAAGCGCATAAAATCCTGTACATATAAAAAACGCAACATCAGTACCATTTATACCTCCATTATCAGAATTAAACACAGTAAGAAAAGGGGCTACTGCTAAAGGTCCTAATAATCTGGTAGCATGGACAGTAGACATATTCAGAGCAACAGCATTTAACAATTTATCTTTTGGGACTATATTTGGAACCAAAGATTGCCCTGAAGGCATTTGCGCAGCTCTTGCTGATCCTTGAATAAAAGCTAAAACAACTAAATGCCAAGGCAGAATGAAATCCAAAAAGTATAATATACTCAATCCAAGATTATGTATAAAATTAACAAAAAACATGATTTGCAGAATTTTTCTTCTTTGAAACTTATCAGCCAAATATCCAACAAAAGGGGTAACCAAAACTCGCGGAATCATTGCTGCAAAAGTGACTAACCCCACCAGCATATTGCTATCTGAAAGCTGATAAACCACCCATCCTCTAACAACTATTAAAGCCCAATAAGAAGATCCGGCAAATAAATTTGCTAACCACATCTTTGAAAAGTCTGGATATTTTAATGAAGCAAAAAAATCTATATCACTTAATTTGTGAGAATTTTTAGGTGCATTATTCAATTGATCACAACAAGATTGTATTGATATTCATGAAACTTTACTATCATTTATAAAAACAAACAAGGCAAATAAGGAGTTTGTAAGATAAGTATATTGACCTATTATTTGATTTGTCTTAATATGATTTCTCTAATAAATGGGGACGCGTGGTTTCGACAGAAAATTTATGAGGCGGGATTGCAGGTCGAGGTCCATATTACTCGTTAAACTATGGAAAAAAATAACTGACAATAAACAGTTAGCTTTAGCAGCTTAAAAGCTGCTACATTGCATAATACTTTCCCCGAGAGAATTATGCGGTGTCGAAAATCGGGGTATAGCTCTGAAAACCCGGTGGTTCAGAGGAGAATTTAAATCGGAAAGCTTGAATAAGCTCTTTCTGATTGAAGTCTTCAAGCTTAACATCAATCAGATAAACCTGTAGATGTCCTAGTCCGAATGTTTTTTGGACGGGGAGTTCGACTCTCCCCCGTCTCCACCATAATATAAAATATGAATATAAATCTAAGAGAAACAAAAACTATTTGGAGTATCGCGATACCTATTCTACTTGGCACCTTATGGGATCCTGTAGTTAACATAATAGACACTTCCATAGTCGGGCATTTTGAAAATGAAAACTATCTTGCTTCTTTAACTTACGGAAATAATATAATAAGCAATTTTTATTGGATTTTCGGATCACTAGGAATGGCTATAACTGGATACACTTCTCAAAAAAGTGGAGAAAATAAATTCAATAAAATCACAGAAGTTTTAGTAACTAGTATTTTATTTATTTTAACAATTTCAATTCTTATTTTAATTTTCCAAAAACCAATTTGGATTCTATGCTCATTAATATTTAATCAGAGTGTTGAAATTGAAAAAATAACAACTGAATATTTTTATATTAAAATTCTAGGAGTAGGACCGCATTTGATAATAATGATTTTATCTGCATGGTTTCTTGGAATTAAAAAACCAAAAGTAATATTCAGAACATGGACTTTAATGGGAATATCTCACATTATTATTCTTTTACTATTTATCAATTTTTTTAATACAAAATTAAACGGAATAGGTTATGCAACAATAATTTCTCAATGGTTAAGTTTGATTTACATTGTCATTGAAATACCAATAAATTTAAAAAAAATCAATATAAAATTAACAATCAACAAATTACTTCCTAAGAAAGAAATCATGTTTCTAGGCAATTCTTTTGGAGATCTGATGATAAGAACTCTTCTTCTTCAGACAGTTTATTTAGTAACCACTTATATTTCTAGTAGGCTAGGAACAACTGCATTAGCTTCTAATGGTATTTTCTTACAGCTCATTTTTTTCTCATTTATGACTATTGATGGGCCAACACATGCTTCAGCGCCATTGATTGGTGAATATATCGGTTCGAAAAAAATAAAAAAATTTAAATCCATTTATGATAACGCATTAGTTTCAGCAGCATTAACCGGACTGTTATTCACATTAATATATTTAATTTTAGGAAAAAATTTAATTAATTTAATTACCAATATAGAGATAGTAAGATTAGAAAGTTACAAATATATAACGATAATAAGCATCATACCTTTTATTTCTTCTCTTGCATTTCAATTGGATAGCACATTTTCAGGAATGTTAAAAACAAAAGAAATGAAGAATACTGTATTATATTCAACAATAATATTTTTATTACTCGCATATTTCTTAACAAAACTTTGGGGAAATTACGGTCTTTGGATATCCCATATCGTTTTTTTATCATTGCGAGGCATATTATTAAAAAATTATTTAAATAAATATCTAAAAAATTTAAAATAAAAAATTAATCTATAAAATTTAGAAAATATATTTATGAAAAATATTAAAACAATACACAATAACAAACAATCTTTATGGATAGATTTCATATCTAGGAATCTTCTTAAATCAGGTAAGCTAGAAACACTTATCAGAAAAAATGGAATTACCGGATTAACCAGCAATCCTTCGATATTTGAAAAAGCAATATCAGATAGCGATGATTATGATGAAGACATAATAAAATTATTAAAATCAAATTCTAAAATTTCTAGTTATGAAATATTTGAAGAATTAAGCATATATGACATAAAAAAAGCTGCAGAACTTTTACTAAATACTTATGAAAATTCCAACCATTTAGATGGCTATGTAAGTATAGAAGTTTCTCCCAAATTAGCTTACAAAACAAAAGAAACGATAGATCATGCAATAGATTTAAACAAAAAAGTCAATATGCCTAACATAATGATAAAAGTACCTGCTACTGATGAAGGTGTAGATGCAATCAAAATACTAACAAATATGGGATTAAATATTAATGCAACATTAATGTTTAATCAAAGACATTACAATAATGTAGCAAATGCATTTTTAGAAGGAACAAAAAATTATTCACAAAAATTACTTCCATTTTCTGTAGCTTCATTCTTTGTGAGTCGAGTTGATACAGAAATAGACAAATTGTTAGTAGATAAAGATAAAAATCATAAATTATTAGGGAAAATTGCAATTATAAATTCAAGACTTGCTTATATAACTTTTTTAAAAAAATTTCCTAATCAAAATAAAAAACCTTTACAAAAACCTTTATGGGGAAGTACGAGTACAAAAAATCCAAACTACAGTGATAGCGTGTATATAGATAAATTAATTGCACCAAACACTGTAAATACAGTACCACTTGATACAATCGAAAAATTTGCCAAAAAAGGAGACCCCGAAAATTATAATGGTTGGAATGAAAAAGAAATATTATCCCAGTTATCTGATTTAAATAAAATTGGTATTGATTTAAATCAAATAACTGAAAATCTACAAACAAAAGGAGTTCAATTGTTTGTAGATTCATTTGATAATTTAATAAATGCAATTGAAAGTAAAATAAATAATATACAAACTCAAGATATATAAACAATTCATCTTTTATTAATAGATAGCTAATAAAAAAAATGTTAAAATAATTTTGATTATTTCTAATCTTATATTTTCAATATGAGGCCAGATGTACGAGCATGATATTTTAATTGTAGGTGCAGGACTAGCAGGATTAAGAGCTGCCCTTGAAAGCATTGAAGCTGGAAAAAACACTGCTGTTTTATCCAAAGTACACCCTGTAAGATCTCATTCATGCGCAGCGCAGGGAGGAATAAATGCAGCTCTGACTGACAGAGGGGATGACTGGAAAGATCATGCTTTTTCAACTATAAAAGGAAGTGATTATTTAGCTGACCAGGAAGCTGTAGAAATTATGTGCAAGGAAGCAGGGGAAAATTTAATCGAACTTGAACACATGGGAGTGATTTTCAGTAGAGATGAAGAAGGTAGGCTTGGCACAAGAAGATTCGGAGGACAATCAGTAGCAAGAACTTTTTTTGTAGGTGCAATTACAGGATCTGCAATGCTTCATGTGCTTTACGAGCAAACTGTAAAAAAACAAGCTCAAGTTTATGAAGAATGGTTTGTGACAAAACTAATAATTGAAGATGGTGAATGCAGGGGAGTCATTGCTATGGATATACATTCAGGCAAACTAGAAATCATTAAAGCAAAATCAGTAATATTAGCTACTGGCGGTGCAGGAAGAATTTTTGAACCATCAACAAATGCATTGATATGTACCGGCGATGGCCTTGCTCTTGCATATGACGCAGGTGCTTCCTTAATGGATATGGAGATGATTCAATATCACCCCACTGGTCTTGCAGGGAATGGAATATTACTTTCAGAAGGGGCAAGAGGTGAGGGTGCTTATCTTTTAAATTCAAATGGTGAAAGATTTATGGAAGATTATGCACCTGAGTATCTTGAGCTTGCATCAAGAGATGTTGTCTCCAGATCAGAACAGACAGAAATAAATGAAGGGAGAGGCATTGACGGATGCGTTTTACTAGATTGTAGACATTTAGGTAAATCTTTAATAGAAGAAAAATTAGGCTATTTACAAGAAGTTGCAACCGAATTCAGAGGAATTGATCTAACTGAACAACCAATCCCAGTCAAACCTACAATGCATTATATAATGGGTGGAATTAAAACTGATTTCATGGGACAAACTGATGTACCCGGATTATTTGCAGCTGGAGAATGTGCAAATGTAAGTGTGCATGGTGGTAATAGATTAGGAGCAAATTCTCTTTTAGATACTATTGTATTTGGCAGAAGATCTGCCAGAGCAGCAATAGACTACTCTTCTCAAATAAATTCTATCTCAAGAAGTAAGGAAGAATTAAATAACGAAACAAAAAGAATTCAAAATATCATAAACAAAACAAACGGAGAAAGAACATCAACATTAAGAAATGAAATGGGTGAAGCAATGACTTTAGGTCTAGGAGTATTCAGAGATACAAGAAGCATAGAAATAGCAAAACAAAAAATTTTAAATTTGATTGACAGATATAAAAATACATCAATAGATAATAAAGGGAAAATATTTAATACCGACTTAATTTTTAACCTTGAATTGAAATATATGTTAGATGTAGCTTTGACAATGTGTGTGGGGGCAGAAAATAGAAAAGAAAGCAGAGGGGCTCATTATAGAACAGATATTACTGAAAGAGATGATAAAAATTGGTTAAAACATACACATGTAGCAAAAATAGATGGAGAAGTACAATTTTATACATCTGATGTTAATATTACAAAATGGAAACCAGAAATTAGGAAATATTAATGGTTCAAACAGCAAAACAAACCATTCAAATAGAAATCAAAAGGCAAGATCCAGAAATAAATAACGGCGAATCTTATAATCAAGTCTATAATGTTGAAACAGAAGATTGGTTTACTGTATTAGATGCATTAATTAAAATCCGCGAAGAAATTGATGGTACTTTATCTTTAAGATGTGCCTGTAGAGCATCAATATGTGGATCATGTGCCATGAGAGTAAATGGACAGGCAAAACTAGTATGCAAAACAAAACTTTCTGTTGTAGAAAAAAACAATAAAATATTAGTCGAACCTTTAGGAAATATGCCTGTAATTTCAGATCTTGCTACAGATTTCAAACCTTTCTGGGATAAATTTAATGCAGTTGACCCATATATGAAACCAGAAGGAGAAGTCCCTGATGGCGAATACCTTGCACCTAATGATGACATGGTTCATCTTGTTGGAGTTATGAATTGCATTATGTGTGGTGCCTGTGTTTCAGACTGCACAGTTCTTGAAGTAAAAGATAATTTTCTTGGACCTGCAGCTTTGGCCAAATCATACAGATTTATTGCAGATCCTAGAGATGGATCTCAAATTGAAAGACTTCAAAATCTTGAAAAAGATGGTGGGATATGGGATTGTACAAGGTGTATGCAATGTGTAGAAGTATGCCCAAAAGATGTAGATCCTATGGAACGGATAATGTCTCTCAGATCAAAATCAATAGAAAATAAAATAGATAAAAATTATGGCGCAAGACATGCAAAAGCTTTCACTGATCTAATTAAAAGTAACGGAATATTGAATGAAATTTTATTAATTTTAAAAACTAAAGGTTTGTTCAATATAATAGAATTAGCCAAATTACTGCCTATAGCTATTGGTGCACAATTAGCGGGTAAGAGGCCTCCATTTCTTTCCCATTCTAGCAAAAATAAAAATCAAATAAAAAAGATATTCAAAAAATTGGAGAATAAATAATGAAATTTGCCTTTTTCCCTGGTTGTGTTTCCCGAGGCGCTTGCCCTGAATTATATACTTCTACTGTAAAAATATCTGAAATTTTAGGAATAGAACTCGATGAAAAAGCTTTAGAAGCTGCGTCATGTACCGGAGCAGGGGTGCTTCAAGAAAAAAATCAGTTACTTGGAGATACATTAAATGCCAGGAATATAGCATTAGCTGAAAAACAAAATCTTCCTATTTTAACCATATGTAGTACATGTCAAGGAGTGATGTCACAAGCAGAATACCGATTAGAAGACGAAGAATATAGAGCACAAATAAATGAAACTTTGGCTGAGGAAGGTCTTGAATATACCGGCAAAACTCCAACAAGGCATATTTTATGGATAATCGTAGAAGAAATAGGTGAAAAAAAATTCAAATCCTTAGTTAAAAGACAATTAGATGGATTGAAATTGGCTCCTTTCTATGGCTGTTACTTGGTAAGACCAAGTAAAGCACTAAAATTTTACGAAAAACCTGAAAGAGAAACATGCTTAGAAGACTTGACTGAATGGGTTGGAGCAACTGTAGTTGACTTTCCTGGTAAAACTGCATGCTGTGGCTTCCCTATTGTAACAATAAATGAGAAAGCATCTTTAAAGATGGTTGGAAATCATACAAGCACTGCAAAAGATCTTGGAGCAGATGCAATGGTTACTCCCTGCCCCTTATGCCATTTAAATCTAGATCAATATCAAGACAGAGCAGCCTGGATGATGGAACGAGAAATTGATCTCCCAATTATTCATGTACCGCAATTGGTAGGGCTTGCACTAGGATTAGATCCTGAAGAATTAAAAATAAATAAACATGTTATATCTACAAAAAAACTACTAACTGAAATTTCTCTTAAACCTTGAATTATTAAGTTTATTTATATTATTGAAAAATATATAACTATAATCGATAATACTCATACCTCAGTAATTCTGAAATAAAGTTAATAAAAATACTAATGTATAAAAATTATCAATTTGGAGATTTAAACTCGGCTTACATCATGGGTCTTTATGAGGATTATTTATCTGACCCTGATAATGTAGGTCTAGAACTAGTTGATTTTTTTGAATCTCAAGATTTTAAAAATATTCTTTCTAATCCAAGTTCTGAACAAAACACATTTGATGATACAACTAAAATAGTCGAATCAAATGATGAAATAAATGAAATTGAAGATTTACGAAAAAACGGTCATAAATATGCAAAGCTAGATCCTCTTTCAATTCATCATGTTCCAACTATAAGAATAAATGCAAATGGCAGGACAAGAAAATTAAAAGATTTGTATACTTCAAATATAGGATATGAATTCTATCACCTCGATAATCAAAGTGAAATTAATTGGCTTATCGACAATATAGAACATTCTAATAATCCTCAGCAATCTTATGATCAACAAATAAACCTATTAGATAGAATCACTGAAATTCATACTTTTGAAGAATTTTTATCAAAACATTTCCCAGCAAAAAAATGGTTTTCAATACAAGGTGAAGATTCCTTAATTCCTATGCTTGATAAACTCATTGAGCTAAGCGAGAAAGACAAAAAAGAGTACATAACTATAGGAATGCAACATAGAGGTAGAATAAGTGTTATGGCTACTCTGTTTCAATTACCATACTCAGAGGTATTCAGTTATTTAAAAGAAGGGAAAGTAACTAATACTAACAATGATCCTTACGCTGGATGGATGCAAGATGTACTGTATCATTATGGCTCAGAAATATTACATAACAATATTAA
>Ga0310124_10002421_pt1 | contig 12812 bp, 12 predicted proteins | sample CB11b_AW_Bot5_MG_FD_203507 | JGI IMG/M metagenome (GOLD analysis project Ga0310124, IMG submission 203507) | Marine microbial communities from Western Arctic Ocean, Canada - CB11b_AW_Bot5 | ecosystem: Environmental > Aquatic > Marine > Oceanic | place: Canada: Western Arctic Ocean | collected...
CCAACGATCGCGACGGAAGACGCCGTACCAAAGCCGCCAGCGCGCTTCCATCAGCGCGTACCAGGATCGCACGGTCTCCCGTGTCCACCAGAGATCCAGCGGCGTGCCGCTCGTGCCACTTGTATGCTCGTGAAACATTCGCCGCGTGTTGCAGTCATCCGCAACGAACGCCCGCGGATTCACACGAACCGCATCCTTCTCCAGGACAGGCCAGTTATCCAGGCATGCCCAGTCTGATCGGTCACCTTGTTGCCGACGCTGCTCCCACAGTCGACGGTAGTAGGGGACAAGAGTGGCGGCGCGATTCAACACCAAATCCAGGCGGTCGGCCTGCCAGGCTTTCCATTGATTCTCAGTCCATGACTCGCGTTGCACGGCGGAACCAACCAGAGAATCGGTTTCCGGGCCGTAGCGCCAGCGCCTAAGGCGCCATCCCCTAAGACCCGCCGCGGCATTGCGCAGAACGGGCGGCAGGGCATGGTAGCATTTGAGTAGAGAGGGGTGCATCGTGTTAATCGCCGTGAATTCGGGCGTACGAGGCCGTTAACGCGGATCACGGAGCGTCAGTATATAGCTCGATCCTTCTTCGTTTACCTGTTTGAATCCCAGCCTCTCGTAGAGCCTTCGAGCGCTCAGATTGTCCGCGTTCACACCAACCCGGCACGCGCGGATGTCTCGCCGCTTGATTTCCTCTAGAAATGCGCACGTGAGTTTCTCAGCGATGCCCCGTCGCCTGAAGTCCTGAAGCACGGCGACCGAGACCAGTCCCGCCGTGTCATCGGCATAGAATGTGTGCTTCTTCGGGAGCAAATACGTTCTCGCGTATTCGTAGAGCTTCCTCGCGCTTCTCAACGGATTGCGAGCCAGGTTTCCAACGGCACTGCGTACAAATGCCGCTTTTGAACGACCCACAATCTCTCTGGACAACGCCTGAATGTTCACGCCTCCCACAATGAAACCCACGATCCGATCATCAACTGTGCAGGTAAACGCGACCGCTCTGCTGGATCCGCAGTATCCCGCATAGTATCCCTCCAGGAAACGGCGGCCCAGTTTCGTGGCCTCGCTGTCGGGGAAGCATAACATGTGAATGTCGACGACAGCGTTGACGTTCGCAGCTGTGAGGGGTCTCATCATGCCGCGAAACCGCTCAGATCCTGGTACACGTTGGCGAGGGATATATACTGATCTTGGACATTGTGTCTGGCTTTTGCAGCTCGCAGGGCCCCCTTTCCCATGCGTTCCCTTAAATCCTCATGCATGACAAGCTGCTCAATAGCATCCTGCAATGCGACTCCATCGCCCACCGGTATCACGAGGCCACTGTGTCCGTGGACGATCATCTCCGGGATCGACCCTACAGAAGACGCAATGACCGGCAAACCCACGGCCATGGCTTCGATAATGGCTATGGGCTGCCCCTCAGCACGGGAGGGTAAGCAGAAGACATCCGCCTGGTGAAGGCGCTGCCACTTGTCAGCCTCCGAGACGCGTCCGGCAAACAGGACCCTGTCTGAAAGACCATCCCGGTCGGCCCGCTCGGAGAACCCGTTGACATCCCCCCCGCCAACAAACACCCAACCTACATCGACACCTCTGGCGCGAAGCGCCTTGAGTGCATCCAGAATGTCACCTGTTCCTTTGTTTTCACTCAAACCGCCGACAGTAATGCCTGTCGGGACGTTGGAGAAGGGTCTCAGGTCCTGTCGGACTTCCCGCGCCGGAATGCGGTCAAGGTGGATCCCATTCCATATTCCCTTAACACGTCGGCGGCTATATTGCTCGACCCATTTCTGGAGTTCAGGCGATTGCAGAAGGTACAGGTCGGCCGAGTTCAAGCTTCTTTCGATCCATGACTTCTGCCGATCCGACACATCCTCATAGAAGACGTCAATGGCGTTGAGTAGATGGAATATGACCTTTCTTCCACAGGCCCGCGCCAATTGCACGTAGAGCCAGTTGCGCCAGTATCCCCAGTAGGAGCAAGGGAACACTTGAACGATTGCCGGCCTTCTGATCACGAGCGTGACGAACAGGCGGGGATAACTGATCAGCACGTAGACCACCATCTTGAGCGCCGTCCACGGCCCGTTCTCCGCCAGCGACTGGTAATGGCGCCGTCCTTCCCGGTTCAGCGGCACGATCCACCCCGGAAACGCCGTATTGAACAGCTCCAGTTTCACTCCCTCGAGCGGTTCAGCAGCCAGGTCCCGGACGTATGCGGCAATACCGCCGTAGGGCGGAGGCACCGGCCCCACCAACAGAACGCGAACGTCTTTTGAGCGAGGCCGTTTCACGTGATTCGCTCCGCATGTCTCCGACACCAATTGACGAACTGTTCCAGTCCGCTCGCCAGATCATGTTGGGGTCGATATCCGGTATGCGATATGATCTTGTCGATGCCGACTTCCCAGCGTTGTGCGTCACCCGCCCAGCTTTCCCCGGTGAACCGCATGCGCACATCCTGAAGCTCCATCGCCCTGAACATCGCTTCAGCCACGTCGGTTACCGAATGGTTAACGCCTGAAGAAATATTGAACGCCTCACACGGCATGTCACTCAGCATGCCCAAATGCATCAATGCGCCCACCGTGTCGTCCACATAGCAGAAGTCGCGGACCTGCTTCCCGTCTCCGAGAATCTCCAGCTCCGTCGAATCCGAACACAACTTTCTATAAAAATCGAGCATGACAAAACGAGGCTGCCGCGGGCCATAGGTGTTGAAGATGCGTGCGATATGGACAGGGACGCCAAACGAGCTGTGGAACGCACGACAGAACGCTTCGGCAGCCATCTTGGTCGCCCCGTAGGGTGAAATCGGACGTAGAAGATCGTCCTCCTGTATGGGGTGTCTGGCGGGTTCGCCATACACCGCGCCAGAGGAGGCAACGACGCAGGTTGCAACCGAGCTGTCCCGCAGTGCACTCAGCACGTTAAACGTCCCAAGGGCGTTGGAGTCAAAGTCATGGCGCGGATTCTGAACGGACTTGGGCACCGACGCATTTGCGGCGAGATGAAAGACGATGTCGATATCGCCCATGATGCCATCCAGATCATCAGCTTTGACGATGTCCCGTTGTCGAAACTCGATCTTGTCCATGTTATTGGCAAGATTGTCCATCCGGCCTGCGGAGAGGTTGTCAATCACCCGCACGTGCGCGCCGGCCGTCACCAGTGCATCAACCAGGTGCGACCCGATGAAACCTGCCCCCCCGGTAACAAGCACGCGCTTAGTCCGATAATCGACAAGAGATGTTGTTCTCATAGCCCCAACGGTCTCCCTAGCGTATCTCATGGTCCGGTTGCGGTCAATTACCATACATCTCGAGTGCTTCACGAAATACCGCGCTGTAGGCGGCAATCATCTGATCCAGCGAGTGATGCTCGAGGACGTGATTCCTTGCGTTCTCCCCAATCATCCGCATCCGAGCGGGATCGGCAAGCAGTCTCACCAGTTGCTCTGCAAACTTGCCGGGATCCTGAGCATCCGCCAGGATCCCGATGTCCGCCGCAGCGTTCAAAACATCACACGTGCCCGGCACATCCGTCGCTACGCATGGCAGGCCTGCGGCCATTGTCTCCAGCAAGGCGTTCGGCATGCCCTCGTACGCCGAGGTTAAGACAAAGGCATCAAACGCCGACAAATATCCGTCCACGTCCATCGAAGCACCGGGAAAGTGGATATGGTCGCGAAGGTCCGCCGGTAGTTGCGCCAGCGTGGTTGTCACCGCGGCCCGCTCGGTGCCTTCCCCCAGCCAGATGAAGTGTGGAAACGCAGTGCTCACACTGCGCAGCCGCCACAGCGCGTGCAGACGGTTGCAGACCGCGAGAAAGAAACTCGCCCGTTTCTCTGCCTTTAGGTTTCCGATGGTGCCGACAACGAGGGCATCCGCGGGGATTCCCAGTTGTCGCCTGATCTCATCTCGACTCCCGGATGATCGTTCAATCCGTCGCACGAAGTTGGGGATAATTGCCACATGCGTGTGCCTGACTTCCATGTCTGCTTCCAGTGAGGCGTTTGAAGAAGCAGAGTTGGCCACCACCGTAACCGCTCTTCGACAAGCGAACGACGACGCCAGGCGCACCGGAAATCGCTGCCTTGTCGCGCTGCGAATGGAAGCCACAAACGGTATTCCATGGAAACGCGCGGCGAACCCGCCATACGCGTTTCCACTATGAAGGACGCCGCAGATTGAGCCGCAGTTGTGTCTGCGAACGTACCGGATCAACCACCAGAGCTTGCTGATGCCGCGGCGGCAGTTCTTCGGGGCCAAGTACCACTCGATACCGCACTTCGTCAGCAGATCGCCATACGGTTCGGTATGAGCCGATGTTCAGAACACGATGGGGGTGAACACGCCACCATCCCGCAACCCCTTGGCCAGTTCCCGGCATTGCCGCTCCGCGCCACTGTGCGTCAACTGCCCGATGACGATAGCAATTCTGAAAACACTCTGCGGTTGATGCGACATACGGGTGTGTTCAAACAGACAGCATCACCTTCTCAACCCGTATTTGAGAATGCACCAAAAGGCGCGAAACCCGTCTTTCCATCCGATCTTCTTGCCCTCCTCGTAAGTACGACCATAATAGGAAATCGGCACCTCATATATGCGGACACGCAAACGGACGACCTTAGCAACGATCTCCGGCTCGAAGCCGAAACGATTCTCTTCGATGGTAATGCGTTGAATGATATCCCGCCGGAAGACTTTGTGGCAGGTTTCCATGTCAGTGAGGTTAATGTTTGTGATCATGTTCGAGAGTGTGGTCAATATGCGATTTCCGAGATAGTGCCAGTAGTAGAGTACACGGTGCGGACCACCGCCTAGAAACCGGGTTCCGAACACAACGTCCGCCTGATCGGCCAGAATGGGGGCGATCAATCTGTCGTACTCGGCCGGATCGTACTCCTGATCCGCATCCTGCACGAGTGCGATGTCGGAGGTCACGAGCGCGAACCCGGTCCGCAACGCCGCACCTTTACCTCGGTTAACGTCGTGTCGGACCACGCGCATACGCGGTTCGTCTTTCGTCAATGCAGTTAGACGTTGCCAACTCCGATCTTGAGAGCAGTCGTCGACCACTATCAATTCGCGCACGCAATTCTGGACGAGCACGCGCCTCACGATGGCGTCAATAGTTGCCTCTTCGTTGAAGACCGGCATGACAACCGTTACACAGGGGTTCGATCCGGAGGCGTTCATAGATTTGCGTCCCGCAGTCGAAATGGGATCACACGGACTCTTCGCGATAGGCGCGCCACGGTTCCATTCATAGCCGGTTGCACGGACCCCAGACGTTTCAGCACGCTCTGCCACAGAATGGATATGGGCTCGACGGCTAGGACAAGGAGCAACGGAGTCATAGGCAGAAGGTATCGCGACTCAGGCACGGATATCGCATGCAAGACCGTAAAGTACACGACAAGACAAGCGGGAAGAAGCACGTCCCAGTTACCGCGGCGCCACCCTGTGAATAGACCCCATCCCCCGAAAGTGAGCATCATGAGACTGAACAACCCTCGAAGGGCAGTCCATAGGTCCGGCAAGGCATGGAAGTCTACTCCGAACCACAGGTTGGAAACGCCGACCGCGGAAGACAGTACGAAGCGATCGGGGTGCTGCCGGATCGTTTCCTTCACCGCGTTCATGAACACCCGGTCCCTCTCCAGTTCGCTCATCTCGCTGAGTTCCCGTCCGGCGCCGCTTTCCAGGATGGCGCGCGCCCTTCGGTACTCAGCCGTCGCACGGGGATAAGCACGCAGGTAATTGTCCGTTCCGAATCCCCCGAGAACGAAGTTCTTCTGGAACATGTGATTTCCACCCCAGGTTGTCGTGAAGACGGGTTGGTTCAGGACAGCCTGGTTCCGCAAGGCCCATGGAACGTGGACGACCAGGAAACAGGTCAGCAGCACAGTGGCGGCCGACGCCAGGACCATCCGTCGGCGAAAAAGGGAAATGGCCGCGGCCGCGGCCAGAAAGATAAACGGAAAATAGAAAAGGATCGGACGCGTCAGACTCGCCGCCCCCCACAAGATCCCAGTAGCTGCTCCCCTCCACGCCGTGCGTGCAGCCAACACGTCGAGGCGTAGCGTCGGCATGAGCACGAGACAGCCGGTCAGCAGAAGGAGGGTATACAACGGTTCCGTTCCCAGATAGGGAGCGAGCAGAATCACGGGCAGGTAGATGGCGTAGACAAGACCCACAAGAAAACCGACTGCCAGACGCCGAGATGCACGGGTGGCGTGCCAAAACAGGAGCAGGACCGTCAGCACCTCGCACGCCAGATTGAGCAGAAGGCCGTTCCAGCGGCTAACGCCTCCGCCGCTGGCGTATAGGCCCCAAAGTGCACATGGTAAGCCCGGTGCTCTTCGTGCCCGATAGCGGTACCCCCCCCTGCTTTCACTGTATTCGCCATATTCGCCGTGCGAGTACAGGCGCTCCGCGATCCCACCGTAGTTATCGCAATTAGCTTCGGACGACGGCGCCTTGTCTGGCCACCTGTGGAGCATGACGGCATAGCGAGTCGTCACCGTAATCCCTGCGAGGACCAGGACTGCCAGGAGGACTCTGACAGCAGAACAGTTCATGAATAGGGGACCACCTTCCAATATAAATTGAGCGTTGAATCGACGCGTGCGATACCATCAGTTTTCAGCAGAAGATGATGGAACTAGGGAATCCACCAAAAGGAAAGCAACGAGCAAGACGGTAGACAGAAACGAGTATTCCGTATTGTTCGTGTAGCCGGTGAATATCGCGGTTCCTTCGAAGCTTTCTAAGGAAGCAGAGCAAATAACGGCCCTAACGTCCACGATGCTCGGCATGGAATGAATTCGGATACACAGCTAATTATGTAACCGTTGGCATTGGTGATCATTTCGCCATTCGAACCTAGGCGGTCGGCGTCCACTTCTCCAACCATGCCTGGAACATTGCTACACACCATAGCTGCGTACCCCAGTTCCCGCGAGAAGTCAGGTGTTCTTGCCAGAGACGTCTAACCGGTACCGGATTGAGGTATCCTTCCCTCTGGAGCCGAGCCTCATTGAAAAGCCCCTCTGCCCAGTCCCTGAGCGGTCCGCGCAGCCAGTCGTTCCGCGGGATGGCAAAACCACGCTTCGGTCGGTCCATAAACGCGGTCGGCACATAACGCCCCAGAACGGCACGCAGTATCCACTTCGAGTTGCCACTTCGAATCAAGTGATCTAACGGCAAACGAGATGCAAACTCAACCACACGATAGTCGAGCAGAGGCTCCCGCGCCTCCAGCGAAACACCCATGCTGGCGCGGTCGAGTTTGACGAGAATGTCGTCCGGGAGATAGTGCATGGCATCCGTCAGCATCATTTTTCGACGCAACGAGAGCGGATTCGACCATGTGCGGGTCGCATAGGGCGTTGTCGGCCGCTCCTTGGTGGCAGCGGCAACACGCTCTTCATCTGGAAAAATTGTCATCTGGCGTTCGTAAACGCCTTCTTCAGAGTCCAGTGCGAGTAATTCCTGCACTGTCTTCATGCGTCTGTGCAGCGGTCCCGATGCTGTCCGGTTAACTATCCCCACCAAGGCCCGCGCGCTTTCACGGGCCCAACGCGGCATCCGGCCCAGTACGCTCCACAGTCTTTCGCACTCAACATAGCGTGCGTACCCGGAAAACATCTCGTCGCCACCATCACCCGATAGACTCACCGTGACATGTTGTCGAGCCATCAGCGAAACCAGAGATGTTGGAATTGCAGATGAATCTCCGAAAGGTTCGTCATACAACGACGGCAACTGAGGAATGACGGACATGGCTTCATCCGGTGTAACGTACACCTCGGTATGATCCGTCCCCAAATGGCGAGCCACTCGTCTGGCATAGGGGCTTTCGTCATAGTTCGAATCGGTGAATCCAATGGTGAATGTCTTAATGGGGCGGGTGCTTTGGGCCTGCATCAAGGCAACCACTGTAGAGGAGTCAACACCACCGGAAAGGAATGCACCCAGGGGGACGTCAGCCGTCATGCGGAGCCGGATGGAATCACGAAGAAGATCGTCCAAACACGAGATCGCCTCCTCTTCGGTCCCGCTGAACAGTCGCCCTTCGGCCGCCTCTACGATTTCCGGCAAATTCCAGTAACAAACCGTGCGGCAACGGTGCGAACGCCGTTCTGGTTCGCCGATCACCACGAAATGACCCGGGCAAACCTTCTTGGCGTCATGGTAGATTGATTGCGGTGCCGGAACGTAACCGTGTCGAAAATACGCGGCCAAACTCCCTCGATCCACTTCGCGTTTAAACCGAGGGACGGCGGCAAGCGCTTTCAATTCGGAGGCAAAGAGAAAGTCGCGGCCTGCCCAACCGTAATAAAGAGGTTTGACGCCCAGCCGATCCCTGACCAGGTACAGGAGGCGCAATGACGCATCCCAGACGGCGAAGGCAAACATCCCGTTGAGTCGGGGCAGGGTCTGCTCTATCCCCCACTCTTGCACGGCCTCGATCAGCACTTCCGTATCGGAGTGACCTCTGAAGCAATGTCCCAGCTCCTGTAACTGCTTTCTGATTTTCTGGAAATTGTAGATTTCCCCGTTCAGGACAATGCAGTACCTTCCGCTCGATGAAATCATGGGTTGATGACCAGCTGCGGTAAGGTCGATGACCGAAAGCCGGCGATGCCCCAGTCCCAACCCGGCTTGCGCATCGGTCCACAGCCCAACGTCATCCGGTCCTCGATGCCGCAGGCACTCCGTCATGTTCGACAGAGTCGTTCGAATCTCATCGTCCCCGCACTGTGAACTCCAGATGCCTGCTATTCCACACATGACGTAAGCGCTCCCCGGGGGATTTCGGAGAAGGCATAGGTGGTGCAATCGCCCTTCTTCCTGCCATCGATCCCGCCCGGACAAATCTGCCTATTGCGAACAATCGAGGAGGATGAATGGGTCTGAAGCATGATCACTTTGCACCATCCTGGTACAGGGCCATATACTCTGTCACCATTCTTTCGCTGGAGAATCGTTCACTCAACCTTAATGATACGTCCGCAAGCGTCGCCCGGACCGCCGGGTCTGTGAGCATGGCGTGGAGCGCACAGGCCAGAGATTTCGCGTCCTCCGGGCCGCAGAGCAGACCGTTGGCTTTGCTGACAAGATCATCGACTCCACCCACGTCTGCAGCCACGATTGGGAGTCCGCAGGACATGGCCTCGATAACGGCATTCGGCAAGCCCTCGGCGCGCGACGGCTGGCAGTATATGTCTGCTGCCTGGTACATCCACACCACATCCTCGTGGAAACCGGGGAATGAGATCGGTAACCCCTGAGACATCCTTTCGTATTCCCTCCTCAGGGGCCCCTCCCCTACGATCACGACGTTAAACTCGAGATCGGGATACTGAGCTCGGATCAGCCTTACCGCTTCAATAAGGATGTCATGTCCCTTGATCCGACGCAGACTCCCCACTGAAAGGACCACCGGCAGGTCCGGACTGATCCCCAGGCAGTCCTGGAGGTGGCGTTTCGCGGCCAGACGATCTCCCGGTAAGAAGCGCTTGCGATCGATCCCGTTGGGAACAATGCTTGTACGCTCGCGTGGAATCCACTCTCTTCGACACACGATGTCCCGTTGAGCAGACGACTGGAAAGCGAAAGCGGTTGGCAGTCGATTGAGCAGCCTGTAGAAAGGCAGATGCCATGCCTTCTTCCAGGGATCGATTCCCCGGATGGAGAAGATGCAGGGCATTCCAGCCATCCATGACGCGACACCGCCGATGATATGTCCGCTGTAGTTCCAGCAGTTGACAGCGTCTACCTGGTTTCTCCGCAGCAGTTCGGCCAGTGCCCTCGCATCACGCCAGAACGAGAGGGGGTGGCGTATCCCCCGGAAATCGATTTGCGTAGCCCGACATTCCGGAAGTGCTTTCAATGCGGCGATCAGTTGGCTGGAGCGGATTTCCATGTGGCAGAACAGGACTTCGACGTTGTGGCTTCGCAACCCGCGAAGCAGATACAGTATCTGGTGCTCACTGCCTCCGAATTCCTCAAACGGCGCGATGATGGCGATCTTCATGACGGAGGGGACGAGAAGTCACAGGTCAGAGGTCGGAGGTCAGAAATCAGGGGCGGAAGTTGGGACGACAGGTCCTCCGTTGCGAAGGCCTATGGAGCACGCGTTGATACTGACACCAGGTATGGGAGAGGGCGCCGCTGATCTCCGACCGCTGACCGCTGAGCTCCGACTTCTAATCCAGGTTTCGGGAAACATGTGCCAGGCCGATCTCCCGTACAATCCCCGATGCCAGCGCACACTCCAGCGCTCCCCAGATGAGCATGTAAGCCCACCCAAGGAAGATGCCGCTGGCGATCATCCCCAGCGACCACACAAGCAGGGTGCTGAGCCCAGCCCGGAGGTACGATACACTTCTCACATCCGGCGTGGTGCGAAGCGCCCGGAAGAGGCGCCTGCCCAGACCCAGGAAGTACGCTAAGAAGAGGGCGGCCACCACAACCCCGTAACCCGCCGACGCCGCCAGGTAGCCGTTGTGTTCGCCTGCAGCCGTGGACAATTCTCCGCGCTGGATTCTCATTGACGCGTCACTACCCCACGTGACTCGGGACACGTATTCACCCACATTTCCCCGGAAGTCGCCGCCGAGGAGTGGGTGGTCTTTCGTGAATAGAATGGCGGCTTTCCAAAGTCTCAACCTCTCCTGCACCGACGCCTTCGGCGATGCGACCATCGTCTCGACGCGCTGCGTGACTGCGGTCTCTCCATAAGCGCGAAGGACCACTATCAGTGACAGCACGCTGACAAGAGGAAGCCACTTCGACTTACTTCGAGTGTCTGTAAGGAACACCAACATGGACGCGAGTACCAGACAAATAGTCGCACCGCCGGAGGCGCTCATTACTACGACGGCGAAAGCTGCCAGGACGACTATACCATTCAAAACCCGCCAACCACCGACCTCATTGCGGCATTGCGTCCAGCAGATTGGAAACAACACTGCGAGATAGGTAGGAAGAGCGTTACCCCCTATTCCTTCCCGCATGTCAAATAGCTGCTGTGTAACAAGCGGCCAAGAGAACGCGATGAGCATTCCGTATGCGGGGATCAGGTGAAGCCGCCTAACCCATGGCATCGCGCCGGGGCCGCGAAAGATGCAAGTGACCAGCACATAGACATAGACGGAACCGAAGATGTATCCGAGCCTGTTGACGAGTCTAGCGCCGTCGAGATGAATAAAAGAAATCGCAAACATGCACAAACAAACGAAGATGAACAGTTTGGCTCGTCCATCGAGTGATCGGAAACCCATGGTAAGGGGGGCGATCAGCATCACAACGACGCCGAGTTCCACCAGCATCGTAACCGAAACCGGACCGATCTTGAATGGAACCAATGACAACACACTACTCGAGAAGAGAATGAGCGTGGCGATGACCAGGCACTGAGACCGGTTAAGGCCGATTGTGTGAGTAGTCGACGGGATCATTGAGTGAGAATGCCTGGGGAGTCAGAAGTCAGAGGTCGGCAATTAGAAATCGGTGGTGGGCGCTTTTCGGAAGAAAGCATAGTGGCCCCGCGTGAACACTCGGTAAGGGTCAAATCGATCCAGAGGATTCAGCATTTTGAATAGGCACCAGATCACACAGCGGTACGCATTTCCCAGGAGCATGTGTAACCGGTCGAGAACGCGCGCGTAGTTCCATAGGATGTGGCAGAGCACACTTAAGGAACCGCCAATGGGGTAGATTTCAACGGCTGTGAACTGTCTCAGGAGGAGATGTACCCCGGCTTTTGAATATCGAAAGAAGTCCCAAGGAGCGCCATGCGCTTTATAGTGAAACGGGACCAATAGATACCCGCATCCGCCCGGTTTCATGACCCTGTAGACCTCATCCATCACGGCCAAGGGATTCATGACATGCTCCAGTACTGAGTCGGAGAAAACGAAATCGAAGGAGTTGTCGGGGAAAGGGAACGACTCGATGTTGAAATTACACAGAACTTCCGGTTTGAGGGCAGGATCGAAATCCATCCCCGTATAACTGCCCAGACGGTTAATCTCGTGTCTGTAAGTTCCCATCCCGCAACCGACATCCAGGACACGGGCGGACTTGTTGTTGAGCTTTCTCAAGAAGTCGGTGAAGCGAGGTTGGTTCCCGAGGTATGCACCCGGTTCGGTCTTGGGAAAGCGTCGCCATGGTTCCGACTTGCCGCCCTCATCGTCGCCAGAGGACGGCGTGGCCGACCCCGCCTTGTCAGGACCGAAGACCTCCTCAAAATCGGGCATTCGTCCTCGCAGTTTCAGATAATCAAGGTGTTCCAAGTTTCTCGTCCTCCGTCCTGCGTCCATTCCGCGTCCGTTCCATGGCCTGCTGTACAGTCTTCACGAATGAGGCGAGCGTGTCCTCGGGTCGGACAAAACCCCGGAAACAGTCCCTGGGGTGGAAAGCATCCGGCCGTGAGAGAATCTCCCTTATGCCGGCGGCAAACTCATTCAACGGCTTCCGCGGACCAGTGTCCTCTACTATATATTTCTGGCCGCACAACCTCCTGGAAATTGCGGCCAGAGCCAAGCGTGAATTCGCTGCCATCGCCTCTGTGAAGGCAGGCAACGGCCCATATTTTTCCTGCTCCTGGAGGTAGAGCAGCAGCAATGCATTTCGCATCAGAACCAATGCGCCGACGATGTTGTGATTGTGGCTGCGTGTCTTATCTTCAAACAGACAGGCATCTTTGCGCCAATGGTTTCGGTTTTCCACCCCGCCCCAATGACCACGGATCAGCGCCATCCACTTTTCTGGCGTCTTCTCTTTGATTCC
>Ga0310124_10002422_pt1 | contig 12811 bp, 4 predicted proteins | sample CB11b_AW_Bot5_MG_FD_203507 | JGI IMG/M metagenome (GOLD analysis project Ga0310124, IMG submission 203507) | Marine microbial communities from Western Arctic Ocean, Canada - CB11b_AW_Bot5 | ecosystem: Environmental > Aquatic > Marine > Oceanic | place: Canada: Western Arctic Ocean | collected...
AAAATCTTTAAAGGGCGTTTCCTCGAATGTCTTGCCTGCATATTTGTTCAACGCTGGCTTGATGTCAAAGCTTTCCATATGACTGACGCCACCGGCCAAAAAAATCCAGATGACCGATTTTGCCTTGGCTGGAAGCTGTGGCTTGTCGTTTGCCAACTTCTTTTGTGGGCCCGCCCCAAAGCCGTCTTCGTCAAGCAAACTGCCGAGCACCAATCCGGTAAAACCCATTCCAGCGTCAGCCAGAAACGTGCGGCGATGATTTTGTGAAGAGTTCATTGGATGCTTATAAAATCATGGTGATTCAAGAGGGTGTGAACCAGGTTTTCACGGGCGTGAAGTCGAGAATCCATCGACGGCCGATTGACGTCTGTGAAATCCTGAACGGTAGCAACTGGATGTTCTTCGGAACGGTAGACTTGCTCGCGTACCGTGAGAAAGTCAAGACAAAGGTTCAATTCGCTTTCGGTGGCATTGCGCGAAAGCACTTGTTCAAACGTGGCTGTGATAAAGGCAGTATCATCGATAAACGTTTTTGAAAATCGTCGTGCGAGTTGGCGCGATTGCACAAGTGACAACTGGCTATTGAGCAGTGCCAGCGCCTGGTGCGGTACGATGCTGACGTGTCGCTGATAACATTCCGTGGTGTCGGCGGCGTCAAATAATTTCAAAAAACCCATTTGTGTTTCCGGAGATCGGTGGAAGTAGAGGCTGCGTCGCGGACAGGCCATGCCGTCATCACACGGCAAGTCCGGTCCTCCCATTGTCGTGTCCAGTTCGCCAGCAACAAACAGAATACTATCGCGAACCGTTTCGGCGTCCATTCGTTGCCTTGGCATCCGCCAAAGCCAGCGATTATCCGGATCGATTATCCTATTGGTTTTGCTGGGAGTTGATTCAGAACGATAGGCGCGCGATGTGACAATCAGGCGATGTATATGTTTCATTGACCAGGGTCCAGTGGCCGCTTCTCCATCCATCCAACGATTTTGTTCACCGAACACTTGAGAGGGTTGCTGCAATTCGGCCGCCAGCCAGTTGAGCAATTCCGGATGACTGGGCTTGGCCCCACTCAAGCCGAAGTCAAAAACCGTGGCGACCAGTGCCTGCCCGAAGTGACGCAGCCAAATATGGTTGACTGCCACACGGGCGGTGAGTGGATGATTTGAATCGGCCAGCCAGCGGGCCAGAGACAGTCGGCGACCGGAAGAGGAACCATAACTGCCGGACAACCCCTGGTATTGTGGCAGTAATGGTTCGGCCAGAGTTTTCTTGGCCGTTTCCAGTTCGCTGGTCCGGGTCTCCAGTTGGGTTGTTGCATCTTCAACAGCCTTGGCAAATGTTTCATCAGCCTGCGCTGCAGCGTCAGCGCGTTGGGTCGCACCTGCCAGTTCATGCATGGCTGTGAAGCGGGCTTCTCTGGCCTTGGCGTGTGCCAGTTGTCGTTGAGCCCCTTGGGCGGCAATGGCAAGCTCGTCGTGTTGTGTTTTGTGCGCCTTAGTTGCCGCTTCGTCTCCTGCCGGTGGTGGGTAAAGCCATTTCAGCGAATCTGCACTCCAAGTGGTTTGATAGGAGGCCAGTTCGGCCTGGTTGATGTTGAGTTGAAGTTGTGAATGTTCAATGACCGCTTCGGAGAACGAAATGTGGCAAGCGTGTGTTTTGTCCAGCTGCGCGATGGCTGCGAAGAGTGGAATCCTTCCAGCGGGAACCATCGGTGCGTCGGCGGGCAGGGGATCGATACGTAGGTGATGGAATTCTACAGCAGCGTCAATGGTCAACAAACGTAACGAGCCCGCGTCGGAGGTCACCTGGTATGCCTGTTGCAACAGGTCGTTGACATAAATATTTACGAGCTTCCCACGGACATCCACACGCAGCACAAACTCCTCATCGAGTTGAATGGGGAGATCACGTGCGTGTTGGTCATGAAAGTGCCGTTCCGCGCCATATTCAAAAAAAAATCGCAGTCCGGCTGCATCTTCGTTCGCCGATAACAAGACCGCTTCACCATGATTTCCGTTTGGCGATCGATTGAACATCACGCCAACCAGGCGTTGGGTGCCACCGGTGATTCGCAGCCGCAGACGGAGCGTGAAATTTGCACCCGGCTTGTGAACGGCTTCCAGATAGCAGTCACGCGGTTCATCGACAAGCGTTTGAACCAAGTGGTCGCCACGATATTCCCACTTGCCGCGTCCTTGTTTCCACAGGTCAGTCTGCATGTCTTGAAACGGTTCAACGAGCAACGTATCAGTGTTTGCTGTTGAGTCATCGCTGCTGTTGGTGATGATGCGTTGACGGGTCTGAGCCAGATAGGTTGTGGCCGAAACGATCTGCTGTTCGGCCTGCTGAATATTGTGTTGCAGCCGTGCGAGCGTTTGTTGATGGACCGGTTCACGAAGGTGCGGAATACGGGCCAAGGGTGGCAGTTGAACTTCTGCTGGATCTGTCCATTTCCCTAGCAAAACCTGGGGTACACCGGGAGTGATGGTTCTGTTCTCATCGGGCGTTTTTTCATTGCCACGAATAAAGAATTTTGTTGTGGCATTTCGATTCTGGTCAAAAATTCGCGGGATGCCAGCCAGATCGACGTCATCGGGCCCGCCTCCACCACTGTCGATTCCTACTTGAACCGGCTCGAAAATGTTTCGATACCGATAGTATTCGTCGTGCCAGATGGGGTCGTACGGGTGGTCGTGACATTGGACGCACGCCATTGTCAAACCGAGGAACGCTTTGGCCGTGTGTTCGACCGTATCGCGAATCCACTGTTCGCGACTGTCGGTGTTACGATTACGGACTAAAAATCCAGTGGCGCGCAAGTTACCGGGATGAAACGGCACCATTTCATCGCCAGCCAGCATCTCCATAACCATCTGCGCGTATCCCTTGTCGGCGTTGAGCGATTCGACCACCCAATCTCGCCAGTGCCAAATATTTTTTTGACTGAAGCGGATCTCACTTTGAAATCCATACCAATCGCTGTAACGCCAGACATCCAGCCAGTGTCGACCCCATCGCTCGCCGTAATGGGGACTTGTTAATAACTGATCGACTACATTTTCGTAGGCACGCGGCGATTTATCGTCCAGAAACACCCGTAACTGATCACGCGATGGCGGCAGTCCCGTCAGATCCAGGTAGACGCGGCGCAGTAAAATGTGGTCAGCTGCTGGGGGACGAGCGATGACCCGGCCCAGGTGATGCTTTTGAGCAATGAACGCATCAATCGGATTGTTGGACCAATGGGTGTCAGTCGCCGAGGGTACCTCCGGACGTTGGATCGGTTGATAAGCCCAATGGCTCCGCGGGTCCTCCGCAAATTCGTCAGCAGGTGAAACAGCGCCCGCATCGATCCAATGGGTCAAAGTTGCGATTTCCTGATCGGACAGCCGTGCACCTTCAGGCGGCATTCGCGAATCGTCATCAGCGATAATCCGCTGTACTAAACTACTGTCGGTTGCGTTTCCCGGAATCAATGCCGGTCCACTTTCACCACCTTGGAGCGCCCGTGCTTTGGTATCGATTCGCAAACCGGCTGCCGATTTCAGTGGCCCGTGGCAGCGGAAACAGTGCATTTTAAAAATGGGTTTGACGTCACGTACGTAGTCGACTTCATCGGCTGCCTGCATGAGATTGGAAATTGTCCAGGCAAACAGCAGGACGATCATGCGTAGCGGATTCAGTTGCACGGAATCCTCTTAGAGTGAGAACGCTCGATTGTGATTCAGGCCACCTCGGTTGTCCCCTCGGGGATCACCCAATAGTCTAACTGATTTTTCTCCCATTGACTGCCCGCTGTTGAGTGAAACAACAATCCATCGTTTGCCGCCTGGCAGAACAAGGGAGGCATTTGAGGTGCGCGTCTCTTGAGGTGTGTTTCTGTAGTACAAGGTACATAATTTGCCGACTTGTTTTCCGCCGCCTGGCAACACACACAGGCCAGATTGCCATGATGGTTGTTTTACAGATGAGATCTACAGGACACTTTCGATCCGAGGGGTGTCAGTATCCACCCAATTTGCAGTGAATCCGAGAGTTTGAGAGACAACTCGCGTCGGCGACGCGCCGGACGACCAGTGTTAGTTGGATCCTTTGTGGTGTATCGCGTCAAGTTCTGTTAGCTTGAGCCGAACACTCACCACGTAGGGAGCTTCATCCGGTGTCCAGTGCCCATAGGTTGTTGTTACGATTGTGCCGTCGGGCAGGATCAAGACGCCCGGATAAGCACAATCATATTTCTTGTGATTGTCCATCAAGCGGACGCGATATTGCCCTTGGTTGCCTTTGACGATGTCTTCGTATTTCCCAACCCACGCCACCCAGTCGCCTCGGGTCGGGCTCTGCCGGGTGGTGTCCCGAAAGGAGATAAACAATCGTCCATCGGGTGTATAAACGCCCGTGTGCCGGTCGCCTGTCAGTGCGGCTGGCAGCTCACGCGGTTCGGTCCATGTTTGACCCTCATCGTCGGAGAAGATCACGTACGAGTTGCGTTGCCGACTGTTCTCGCGCAGTAAGACGGCCATCTGACTGCCATCGGGCGAGCGCATCACACCGGGCTCGCAAAGATGAACGGCCGTATCTTTCTGAACAACTTTGGGGAAGGACCACGTCAGTCCGCCGTCGGTTGAAAAAGTTTTGTACAGGCGGAATTCGACAGGCGTCGCCCGCTTATCTTCTCGGGTAAAAAACCGCCCGTCGTCGTGGAACATCGCAAGATAATGGCCGGGCGTTTTGAGCCGCTCGACAAAGCCCATTACCACGATGCCCCCCCAATCACCGACGGGCTTCAGCTCTGACCAATTTGCTCCATCATCCTGGCTGACAGCAAGTCGCGCTGGATACAAACCCGACCAGAGGATCAGTCGTTTTTTACCCTGCGCATCAACAACTCGGTGAATAGTAGGGACCTCCTTGCTGGTTGCCCAGCTCTTGGGTGTCGCCAGACGATCGGACCAGCTCAATCCACCATCCTGACTGCGTTTGTAAACAATCGCTCCGTGAGCGTGGCCCTTGGGATAGACACAGAGAATCGTCTTGTTATCTTCCAGCAACACGGTAGTTGGATGACCCAGGTATTGTCCTTGCTCGCGATCGATAATCACTTGGCGTTGCTGCTGATGAGCCAGATCAAGTGTCGGGATGGTGTACGCCGCAGGCAGTGACGGTGTCAATTTCGTTGAATTATCGCTGGCGTGGACAGTGACGGGTTGGGCCAGACAGATTGGTAAACCACACATGAAAAGATAAACTTTCCAACGGTTTGAAAATTTCATGGGACCGCTTTCTACTGAAGTAGCAAAAGGTGCTGGTGCGGAGCACTAATTCTATCGTTGGCGTTTTCAACCGACCAGTGAGCCTGGAAGCATGACCTTTCCTCTTGGCAAGAGCCCGTCAATGCTTTACCCAGCAAAACATTGTTATTGGGTCGCTTCGGTCAGTGCTTGTCGAGCGATCGCACCGAGCATCCGCATGTCGTTGCCCAGATCAATGAATTGGAATCCATCACTGATCCGTTGGCGGGCAGCAGCCGCATCCGGCACAGGGATACCCGATGGTTTTCCTGCCCGAGCACATCCTTCACGCATCTGCTGCAGGGCGGCCTCGTGGTCGGGGTGTCCCTGTTGGACGCCCATCGATGCGGCCAGATCTCCCGGTCCCAAAAATCCGATATCCACACCATCGACACGGGCAATCGCTTCGGCGTTTTCGATGCCTTGTAGATCTTCGATTTGTGGAATGCAGAGCACCTGATCGTTGGCCACCTGGTAGTAGTCCGCCGTGATAGTTACACAGCGTGCCGATCCCACCGATCGTGTACCACGGGGTGGATAGCGCATCGCTTTGGCCAACTTCTCGGCCTGTTCAGGCGTGCTGACATGGGGAAACACCAGACCCCACGCGCCCGCATCCAGCAGCCGTGCGACGGTGACCGGATCGTGGTCCCAGGCGCGTGCCAACGGAATTGCACCCCGTGCTTCGATGGCGCGAAAAGTGTGTGCAATCAGATCCATGTCAAATGCCGTGTGCTCGGCGTCGACAACCAGCCACCCAAAACCGGCAGCCGCCATGACTTCCGCGGCCAAGGGTGAAGCCAAATTGAGCCAGGATCCAACCGAGGTTTTGCCTTCGGCAAGCGTTGTAATGATAGAGTTTTGCATGGGTTTCCTGTCCAGGGAGTAAGGAGAGTGAATGTTGAACCGTGGGCAGCCGATACCGCCTGTCAGTTGTCATGTGAACACAAATTGTACAAACGGTTCATGAAAATACGTCCCCCCGGAGTTGCCAGATTCCAATGGGCGACTCCCTTTGGAACAACTTTGCTGGTTGAATTCATGACAGGATCATGAGGGGTTGCTCGACGAGTTTACGGAAAATGATCAGCCGCGCAAACTGGTTACTTTCCGCTACGTTCCTTGTTCAGATCCCTGCGAAAGCCTGCAGCCGTCTTTTCCCATTGGGCGGCAAGTGCCCTGACTTGTTCGGGATGCTTGGCAGCCAGATCATGCATCTCGGCACGATCGGTTTTGAGGTCGTACAGTTCCCAGGGACCACTATGGTTGTCGGGTTCGCTTTTTGCCGATATTTTCCAATCGCCCATGCGCAAGGCGCGGTTGCCGGTATGGAACCACCACAGGCTCTCGTGCCTGGTGGAGCCATCGGTACGGAAGGTCTCCAGCAGGCTAATGCCGGGCGTCATAGGTACCGCAAGACCGCTGTCGGTTTGTTTTGGCCACGTGCCTCCAGCGAGTTCCAGGATGGTTGGCGCGACATCGATGAAATGACTGACATCGGTACGTCGTTCACCTCGTGCCGAGATTCCGTGTGGCCAGTGGACAATCAAGGGCGAGGAGATCCCACCTTCATGGTTCCAATGTTTGTGAAGTTTGAAGGGTGTGTTGGCCGCTGTCGACCATCCCGGGCCAAGGCAGACAAAACTCTTGGCTGATCCCAGCGGGACATTTTTGTCGTGCAGGTCGCCACGGATGATCTGCTCGGCAGAAGCACCGTTGTCGCTGGCGAAAAAGATGATCGTATTGTCGTACGCTCCCATCTTTTTGAGCTGCGCAACGATGCGGCCAATCTCTGCGTCCATGCGATCAATCATGGCAGCGTGGATGGCCATCTTGCTGGCTTGAAAGTCCTTTTGCTGTTGGGAAAGCGTGGACCACGCTATCGACCAACCAACTTCTCCCAGACCGATCTTTTCCTGAAGCTGTTCTTCATTCAGATTCCAACGCGGTACGATGCGATCTTCGCGTGTAGAAAGTTCTGTATTGATGATGCCCATCTTTCTCATTTTTTTCCAGCGCTGTTGACGAATGGCGTCCCAACCCTGTTGGTAAACACCCTGGTATTTGTCGATGTCCTGTTGCAATGCGTGAAGCGGAAAGTGGGGCGAATAAAAAGTAACGTATTGAAAAAAGGGTTGGTCTTTGTGATTTTTTCCGTGGAGTTTCAGACAAGCAATGGCATGATCAGCAATGGCGATCGTAGAATAGTATTGCTCGCCGTCGGCGACGTCTCGACGGAGATCATCTTCTTTCCAGGAAGGAGTATCAAAAAAGCGGTTGTCGTCCGCACCGTGAAACATCTTCGATCCCCAGCTTCTGTCAAAGCCATTATCGGTAGGCCTGCCGTCAATGTGCCATTTGCCAGAGTGATAAGACTTGTAACCGTACGGCTTGAGCAGCTCGGGCAGAAGCCTGGCCCATGGAGGCCGATCACCGATTGTGATGTCCAGGACAAAATCGCGCTGGACCTGCTGCGGATAGTACCCGGTCAGGATGGCCGCTCGACTTGGCCAGCAGCGACCCGTCGAGTAATGCTGGGTGAAGCGAAGTCCGCCTCGTGCCAGGCGGTCGATGTTCGGTGTCTTGATTTCACCACCATAACACCCTGCATCCGAAAAACCCATATCGTCTGCCAGGATAAACAGCACATTGGGTCGGGTTGCTTTCTCGGCATGGGTGTTGCCGTTGATCGAGAACAACATTGTGATCAAAAGAAAAGAAACGATAGCAACCGGTCTTAAAGCTGACTGAACACCAGGCATCTCTCGTTCCTTAGAGTTTTTTTCAGGCCCACGTTGGCAATTCAAAGTAACCCAACGTGTTACCCAGTTCAATGAACCCTTTCCACTTTGTCTGGAAACTCATTTTTTCGGTTACTACTTTGATCTTGTATTCGCAGAACGTCCACGTGCCACAACGGTTCCATTTCCGATATCGTTTTGATCGTCTCTGCTGATACGTTGAAAATGTTCGAGAAACAGACCAATCTGAGGTTGCCAAGCAGCGTTCATGGAATGTTGCCGCGGATCGTTTAAGAGTCAGCATGGTGGGCACCCCCAGTGCTCCAGATCATTGGGGCAACGGTGCCGATATAGCGGAAAAAGATTCCGAAATGCGAATTTTTCGCGCTAGGTCCACCGCTGCACAGGCTCTAAAGTAATAATGATTCCTGGTCCGCATCAAAGGGTCGTTTCGAAGTTTTTTCCATGGAATTTTTAATCATCCTGTTCGTACTGGCCTTTTTTCTTTGTGCAGTGTATGGGTTTTTTGCCATGGTTGCACGAATTTTCCGCCTGGGTAAAAGCGGGGATTCACCCAAAAATAGAAGCAGGGGTGCGGATTCGCAAATTGCCGGGGAGTTGCACCTCACCGGCAGCCAACTGGCACAACTCCGATTACGCGGCGGTCTGGACGACAAATCTTACAATCAACTGCTAGATCAGTTGGAACGTGTCTACCAACACATGGATCTGGAGCCACCGCCGCGCTTGGTCAGTGCAGCCGGCTCGAAAATCCCGTCAGCGGCAGCCGTACGTGGCCCAGCAGCTGAAAGTCGTCCAGAAAAAGATTTGGTTGCTGATGTTCCGGAAAGCCGGACCGTTCCAGTGGTACCACCGGAGGAGCTGGTATTTTCCGAAATCAATCTACTGGCGGTCGAGCGAACCCCCTCCCCATTTGATTACGAAGACCAAGGGTCCGTGGCGCGGAAGGATCCCCGCCGTTCTCTGGCCGAAATACTTTCCAGTTTCATGTTGGAAAAGAATATCCGCTGGGGTGAACTGGTGGGCGGCTTGTTGATCGTCGGCTGTGCCGTTGGTCTGGTGATCAGTCTGCAGACCCAACTCAAAACGGCACAGCAACAGGTTCCCTTCCTGGTCCCACTGTTGTTCATGTTGGTTACGGCTGGCATTCATGGAGCCGGGATCTATACGTTACGAAAATGGAATTTGCGTACGACCAGTCAAGGTATATTGACGATTGGCTTGTTGTTGGTTCCTCTGAACTTTCTGGCAGCCACTTTGTTAGCAGAATTTCATGAGACCGAGCTCGGATTGTCGATTGCTGCACTGGTTGTTGGCACGCTCGGATTTGGTCTGATGGCCCATTTTTCCTGTCGTGCGCTGTTTGAAAAGACAGGGTGGATACCTGCGCTGGCCATATTAGTCGGCAGCGTGTCGCTGGTGTTGATCAATCGTTCTCTGAGTGATGATTCGGATTATGCCGATGGGCTGGCACAGGCGCTGATCGGTGTTCCCCTGGTTGGCTTTCTCGTTGGAAACGGCTGCTTGGCTCGTCACTTCGCCCGTCAGGAGAATGACCTGGTACTCGGCGCCCAGCGGCTGCTCCTGATGCTGGGCTTGAATGCTTTTACCCTGGCAACCGCAATCGGGTTGTGGCTGTCAAAGTTTACGACCTGGTCACAGCCGCTTGACCAGCTGGCCCTGCCGGGAGCCCTAGTGGCGGCCACATTGTTGGCGGTGGGACTGATTTTGCAGCAGCGCGTCGCCAAGGTTGATGATGAAGTGACATTGCGCTTGACCGGAACGGCGCTGGCCGTACTGGGCGGATCATTTTCTGCACTGGCGTTGGTTTTGGCCTCGCCACAACCGGAGTTGCTCGTGCTGGTTGCCCTGGTCAACACGTTGGCCCTGACAATTGGCTCGTTTCGGGCAGGTCTGCCACCGCACCAGATTGGCGCAGCGGTCAATCTGGGAATTTTCACCACGGTTCTGACGCATTGGGTCAGCGGCAAATTCGACGAGCAGGGCGTCAGAATGGACCTTGATTGGATGTTTTCTGCCAGCACCAGTTTGGCGCTCACCATGGCGGTGTTGTTGATCGCCGTCTGCGGGGCGTCTGTCGGGCGACTGACGGCGCGGCGAGTTACCTACCAGCAGCAGACTCTGTTTGCCTGTGGCGGGGTGTTGTCGGTACTCAGCGTGCTGGTGGCGTTGGTGGCCAGCTGGATGGGAACCAGCAGTGTGGATGCGCATCTTGCCAGTGGAATTCTTTTTGCTTACAGCCTGGGAGGGTTGCTGGCCGGGGTGGTCAGCGCCAATCGCATGTTACTGCGGGGTGCCAGCGGATTGTTTTGGGTAGCCTTGGCGCAAGTGGCTTTTTTTAACAGGTCTCTACTGGAAACCTTTTTGACTTGGAAAGACAGCCTGGGCAACGCCTTACTGATCTCACTACTGCTGCATGGCGCCTGCTGCGCCCTGGTGGCCCTGTTGATCTGGGTCGTGGGTCGCCGCAGGTTGAACGCCAGACAGGACATGACCTGGCAAGGTATTGTTGCTGAAGAACTTTCCTGGGCCAGCCTGGTCAGTGTGGCGCTGGCGATTCCGTTGGCCGTTGGCCAGCACTACACGTCGTACGGACGGTTGGCGTGCGAATTGCTGGTCGCCGCTGGTGTCTGGCTGGTGGGCACGCTGGTGCACCGCACGCGGTACGAGTTTGCCGTATTTCAGGGACTACTGTTTGGAGTGGCTGCGTTTCTGATGGCCAGTCAGACAAAATGGTTACCCAATGAAGAAGTGTGGCAACAAGCCAAGTTTTGGGAATGCCAGTTTCTCACCCTGGGAATCAGTTGTCTGGGATGGAACCTGTTGCGCCTTTGGTGGCCGTTTGATTCGAACCTGCAAAAACTGCTCAGGGGACGACATCTTTCACTTGATCTGTGGGTGCTCGGTGGTGTGGTATTGGTGCTGTTAATTACTGCCGGTGGATCGGCGATCCCAGGAATGGTCAACGAGTTTGCACCTACCGATTCGCAGGCCCGTGTCCAATTGCCACTGCTCGGTTCCTTCACGACCTGGGGAGACTGTGACAACTGGTTGTCGGACTTGGCCGCGCGATTGTGGATACCCCTAGGTGTGCTGACGCTGGCCACACTGGCCTGGTTGGCGACAGGGCATCACCTGAGGGCAGTTCAGCAGTTGTTGTTGATTGGATTATCAGCAGCCATTCTGGTGGTAGTGCCGTGGGGCAGTGATTCTGCTACCGCCTCAGCACTGCGTTGGTCGGTTTCATTTTACGGGTTGTTGGTGGCGCTGGTTTTGTGGCAGCGTCACCCGTTGGAATCGATTTGGCTGCGCTGGAGACGAGCAGTCAAACCGGCGGCTATCCAGGATGATCTACCGTCGTTGCCCGGCTCATTTACCTGGACTGCACTGGCACTGACCATCCTACCTTTGCTGATCCTGTTAACCATCGCGGCGGCTCGCGGTATTCAGAAGTTGCCTTTTGGTGGCCCGGTAGCAGGCACCCTGTTTCACAAGGACACCATGTTGGTGGAACTCAATTATGGAGTCCCCTTGGCATTGATGGTCAGCACCCTGCTTACACATGCCATTGCGCGGCGCGAGTCTTACTATGCGTTTTGTGGTTCGCTGATCACAATGTATCTGGTAGGAACCGGGTTCCTTCTGTTCTCACTCAGCAATGATCCGGCTCTGATGGTCCGGCTGATCCAGATCATCCAAATTGCTGCTATTTTTGCCGCCGTCTATGGCATGTTCTGGTTGGCTTTGCACAAAAAGATTGCTGCGGGCACAGAGCGCCTCCCTGTGGAAGATCCCAAGCTTTTCTTCCACGTAATGATTCCCGGAGTGATGGTCTTGTTTTTGGCGGCGGCCGGGCTGTTTGTCACGACCATCTCTCCGAATCCGGTGATCGGCGCGGAGGCCACTTCTACTAAAATCACGCAGACGATCGGTGGCAAGTTGGGATGGTTTTCATTGGTAACCGTAGTGGGGCTTTACGGCTGGTATTTTTTTCACCGACTGGCCGGTTATATCGTACTGTTGTCAGCCGCCGGAACGTTGGTCATTCTGGGCACGCTTGTTGCTTTCCTGTATGGCGGCAGTTTCACGCCCTGGCTCGCCTTTCGAGTGATGATGTTGGGGATGGTCGTCAACAGCGCGGTAATCGCCATCCTGCCCTGGGCCGTGGAGCGGCGCAGCGATGTAGCGCCGACGCTGGGTAACTCGCGTTGGATCAGTGGAGCGTTGTCCGCCGCACTGGGAGGCTGGGCGTTTCTGTTGGCCTGTACTGGCCTGTCCAGCCAACCCGTCTGGTCCTTGACAGCGCTAGCCGGACTGTTGTTATTAACCAGCCTGCTTGTATTCCGATTTGGTCCTGTATTGGCCTATCTGGGGCAGTTCTGGATTTTCGCAGGGATGGTGTTTGTGTCGTGTGCTTGGGGTTCGGCCACGCCATCTTCTGATGTGTTGCGGGGCGGGGTAATTGCCACCATCCTTTATGCAGCCTGCTGGCTGGTACTGGAAGCCTATGGACAACAGCGAAAACGGTTGCTTCCCAGCACCCGCGCGCCCTTGTTTCATCGTATTGCAGCAATCGGTCTGCTGCTACTGTTTGTGTTGGCGTTCGGAATTGAGTTTTTTTACCAACTATTCAAAGGTCCGACCGTTACCTGGGAAGGATCTTTGCTGGAAAACCCCACTGGTTGGTTCATGATGCTGGCCGGCGGAGGCCTGTTGGCGGGCCTGTTGTGGGATCTA
>Ga0310124_10002423_pt1 | contig 12809 bp, 4 predicted proteins | sample CB11b_AW_Bot5_MG_FD_203507 | JGI IMG/M metagenome (GOLD analysis project Ga0310124, IMG submission 203507) | Marine microbial communities from Western Arctic Ocean, Canada - CB11b_AW_Bot5 | ecosystem: Environmental > Aquatic > Marine > Oceanic | place: Canada: Western Arctic Ocean | collected...
GTGGTTGATGGCAAGACAACTGGGATTAGTTAGCCATGCTCATTCTAGCCATTCATCCCAGTAGCCAGAATCGTTGCGGAACCACCAACGCTCAGACTGTTCAGGCCACTCTAGCCATTCGAAGCCGTCGTCACCAACCGCGCCTTGTGTCTCCCAAGGGGGATTGTCAGTAGAGGTGTATTCGGCACCCTCAGCTGGCGCCGTGCGCTGGTCGCCAACCTGCTGCCCACCAATCCTTTCGTGGGCCGCTTCATCGACGATGTCCAGTGTCTGCTCAAGCCTAGCTCGCACCTTCTTCCCTTTCGGCTTGCGCTGTTTGATGACAATCGCTGCGACCAGACCGCCGATAGCCAAGACCACAATCGCCATCACTGCGATGATTATCATTGAAAACCCACCACTTGACGACGGCCCACTGTCAAGATTGGGGGCGGTGGTGCCGGAGCCCCGAGGTGGACATCCCGGTGGGTCCGCGAACTGGGAAGCCTCTGTAGGACAGGCATCTGGGTTTTTCGCCCCTTGAACATAGTGGCCAGGCCAGTCGGTTTCACGGCCGGGTGTCCAAGTCGGGTCGCCGTAGTTGTCGTAGTAGCCGTCTCCGTCAAAGTCTGACCATTGGGTCGGCTCGGTAGCCCAGGCGTCAGCCCCTTGCTCTGGTAGCCAGCCGTCTTCGGGGTCGCTGTAACCATCTGAGTCTTGGTCTGGGCAGCCCAACCGGTCGCTTGTGGAGGTGCCTGCATGGTTGGGGCATGCATCGCCATCAACGCCAGAGGAGTTGTCTCCGTAACCGTCTCCGTCACTGTCCGCTGACTGGCTCGGGACCTCCTTGAAGACCCCATCAGGACCGTCTATTGGGTTCATCACACCGTCACCGTCCGTGTCGGTCTCAGATTCCGCACAGCCGTCAGGGTAGACCCATGCAGCATCGACGAGGGGGGTGTTCGGACAGATGTCGTTTGAATCGACGATGCCGTCAGTGTCAGTGTCTCTCTCAGATGGTCCGCAGCCTCTTGAATTAACAGCCATGCGCTCGCTGTAAGGCGTTTCGATGCATTCGTCGGGTGAGGCACCGTTCCAATTGTCACCGTAGCCGTCATCATCACCATCAACCCACTGACTGACCTCGTCGGGAAAGGCGTCTGCATCGTCTGACCAACCGTCAAAATCGCGGTCGGGGCATCCTAGTCTGTCTTCTAATGAGAGACCCGCGGCGTTCGGGCAGTCATCGGCAGAATCACCTGAGGGGTTGTCACCGTAGCCGTCACCATCGATGTCTCGCCATTGGGTCAAATCGTCTGGGAAGGCGTCCCCTTGGATGTTGGTTCGGAGTCCTTCTTCGTCGACATCGTAGGAGTGGTAGTCGCCCCAGCCATCCATGTCAGTATCGATCCATTGTGCCGGGTCGAGAGGAAATGCGTCCGCTCCATCAGAGATGGTCCAGTCGCCATCTTCGTCGGAATAACCGTCGCCATCAGTATCGTAGCAGCCCAATCTATCGACCGTTGAGTTGCCAAATCCATCTGGGCAATCATCCGGACTGACTCCGCTTGAGTTGTCACCGAAACCGTCACCATCAGAATCGTACCACTGGCTGGCCTCGTTGGGGAACGCGTCGGAATCATCCATCCAACCGTCACCATCAGCATCAGGACAGCCGAATAGAGGCCAGAGAGAGGTGCCGCTAGCATTGACACAGTCATCCTCGTGATTGAAGATGCCGTCGCCATCATCATCGAGTTGGTGCTGGGCGCAGCCGTTTTCATCGGTTGGCTCGCTAGTCCAAGTGTCGGGGCAGTCATCAACTCCATCCCAAACGCCGTCGCCATCCGCGTCGGGCAGGATATGGGTCGCATCAACGCCGATTCGGGCCCAGGAGTGAACGAGGGCCAGCGGACCAAGTCGGACGAATCCCATGTTCTCCCACTGATCTTGAGCAGTTGTCGAGAGGAGCCAATTCAGAAGCGTGAATCGGTCCTCCGTATGGTCACTATTCACGATGAAAACATAGTCATCTTGGACCGGCCAAGAACCATTTGAACTATTGTCGGACGATGGAAGAATCACGCCCCCGCCAGCGGAAATGTGGTCTGCTGCACCGTGGGTCCAATTGTTGGCTATTGGGACAAGGTATAGGCCGGACGCGGAGATTGCGACATCAAGTTCAGTGAAACCCAGCACATCATCATCTTGCGAGGCGGCAAAGACAATTGAACTGCGGGTCTCCAATTCAAACCGATATCGTTGTGAGGTCGATGCGAAGAAACCCTCGGAAAATTGGCAGTCACTACAAGTCAGCATTCGCTGCATCATCATCGGAACCGATCGGTTATCCCACCGACCGGTGACATGCAACGCCTCCTGCGGACATGATGGGTGAAGGTCGCTCCACTCCTTTTCCCCGTCACCGTCGTTGTTTGGAGCCACAGAAGATAGGGATATTCCGGGCGCCCAACCGTTCTGACTGAGTGAGGCATCACTAGCTCCGGAAAAAATCCACCTCAGTTGGGCCATCGAAAGACCACCGCTCGCTTCCATGCAGGTTTGGGCGGTCCCGTTCTCCTTGACGAACAGTGCCGCCGGCATCCTGCCGACCGGTATCTCAAGCAATTCCCGCGGGGTCTGGGCACAATCCAAGAGGCCGCTCGTAGACCAGTTCGAGAGCGGTGCCGCGAGGTGGTGCGGTGCTCCGTGAGTTATTGTGCCGGCGATACTCTGCCCGTTGCACAGTGCCTGAGTCATCGAAGCCGTTGACATGTTGTCGTGTGAGAGAGGCCGACCATCGCTTGGCCAGTTGGCTCGCCAAAGCGGGAGCATCAGTTCGGCTGTGATATCGCCCTTCAGTTGGATATAGCCTTCGGGAAGAACATACATCGTGATGCGCCCGCGCCTCTGCGCATAAACGAGTTTAGTCCCGTCAGGTGACCATTCGACATCGTATGTACCCCGGTTCTGGTTTGAAGAGCCGAAGGAACCGAAACTCACTACTGAAGAGCCATTGCCGATTTGATAAATCTCAGAAGTTGAGCCATCCGTGGCAACCGCGAAGAAAGCGCCATCTGGACTGAAACTGACCTCATTGATATCTCTGAAGCCAGATAAATTGAACTCAAGTGAACGGTTTGTGAGATTGTATATCCTTCCGTAGTTGTCGTCACCCGTCGTAACCAGCCAGCGCCCGTCGGGGCTGATGTCAAGTCCGCGAACGGTGCCTGAATGATTGTGGACATTCATGTAGACTGAGCCGTTGGAGGTCCAGTTCACAGTCAACTCCTGCCCATGGGTCGCAGCAATCAATCTGCCATCTGGCGTTGGCTCCACATTGTTGACGGGATCCATCATCGTGTAATTCGCCACCTCGGTCCAGTTGGATGTGCTGAACTGCCTAACAAGATGGTCGTCGCAACCGGTGAACAGGTATGCGCCATCTTTGGTCCAAGCGACCGAGTTGACATCGTCACTATGAACGGAGCCAATCTCCTGGACCACGGATGCGGAGTTGGTGGTCCAGTCCATCTCGAGAATGGTGACCCGCCCTGCAGTGAAGCTGACATTGTGCTCACTCGAAGCGGCTAGGTATGAGCCATCGGGGGAGAACTCAAGGTCGAGCAAATCGTCGGCCATGGTGTGCAGGGTTGCTAGATAATTACCGCCAGATGAATAGAGCATGATGTCATTGCTATCCCCTCCACCAGCGAGGTGAATGCCGTCAGGGGCCCAAGCGACAGCGCGGGCGGCTGAGCCACCCCATCCACCACCGGTACTCGCGTACAGTTCGCGTCCTGCTTCGTCCCAGTCACCGGTTGTCTCCTCCTCTGCATCGGGCACTCCATTTCCGTCTGCATCTGGGCATCCGGTCAACCCGACTGAGCTGTTCCCGGCGGCGAACTGGCAATCATCGAGGGAGTCATCAATGCCGTCACCATCACCGTCGACTGCCGCGGCAGGTACAGCAAGAGAAACAGTAACCCCGACCATCAGCAGCGCCATTACGATAGAACGTAGGCTCAGCCTCACGCTTCGTTGGCCTCCTCATCATCGCTTGATGATTTCGTATCCTCGGCAATATTTTCGGAGCCGGCATCACTAATCGAACCGTCATCCACGCTCTGGCCGCTCTTGCCTGCGCCCTTGGCCTGCTTTCGAGAAATGTCGTGAACCTGCTGCAGAAGGCTTGAATCGGCATCGTCCAAATCTTTCTGCTCCGATGGGGGGGGGCCTATCGGCCCCTGCGATGAGGGCATCATCATGCTGTCAAAGTCAACCTCATCAACCTCTACCTCATCGACGAAGAGTTCAGGGTCGAGGGGTGTGGGAATATCCTCCTCCCACTTCGAACGCGCAGCGCTCTGCGAGCGAGTGAATGCGTACAGTCCAGCAAGGAGTGAAGCAATCAGAAGAATGTTGAGAGAGGAACCGGGTGCAGTCACTTTTGCCGTCAGAGTGGAATCTCGAGTGACCACCTCGTTGTCGAGAAGAACCTCGCGGCGATTCCCAGCGGCATCCTCAACGATAAGTTGGGTCATCCAGTCACCTGGCTGACCAAACTCCGATAGGTCCACAATCAGTGATTGAAGTTCCGGGGTACCGCCAAACTCGTTGTGCACAATCGTTCTATCCCTATCGATTGAGAGTGCCCAAAAAGTGATGTCATCGTCCAAGAAATCAACGCGCAGACCAAGTACACAACGTGCTACTGGTTCCCGCTTGAAGAGCGTCGAAGGTGGTTGGTCCTCACAGTCCGGCTCATCCCATGAGAGGGCTGCCCGGGGAGCTGTTCGGTCCACGATTAGTAGCCGCGTTGCAGTGCCGAGATTGCTGGCCGCGTCAACGGATTCGGCACTGATCTCATAGATTGATTCTTCATCGGGAAGTGAGAACTCTGCCCAAAAATCGCCATTTTCGCAAGAGTTACTCTGCTGGTCCAAATGTATGGTGATGATGACTTCTAGACCCGATTCGCAAGTTCCGGTAACATTCCATGTACGAAGTGAGGTATGGGTGGCGGGTGCAGGTGAGGTGATGTCGAGCAGTGGTGAACGGGTATCGAGAGTGACGGTCAGGTCGAACAGATACATACTTTCAAGCGCCTCGATTTCAAACCGAACCTGATTCAACCCCTCCTCCAACACAACTGGTATCTCCAAGTCCCCCGACGAGAGTTCCGAACCATTCTGAACCACCCAGATGTCCCCATCCCAAAGGCTCGATGACCAACTCTGCTCCGGACCAAGGTGTAAGTCAGCGATTACAGTCGGTGTGTTGACGACTTTGTAGTTCCAAGCGGCGGTCACAGTCGGCAGATATGCATCCGGTGTCAGATAGACATCAGTGCATTCCGTCGCAATGTTCGGGTCGGGCCCCAATGAGAGGTCGGTCGCGAGAATGCACAACTGATGCCAGCCGGTTCTCCGAAGTTCGACAACGGCTGAATATTGCGGAGAGCCAGCGACGAATTCTGCAATCACTTCACCGTCGAGTACCAAAGACTGCTGGGCCGGCTCGGAAATGTTCCAGTTCACATTGAAGCGATGGTGGTAGAGAGTCTCGTTCTGGGCAGGTGTGAGAACCTCAATCGAAGGTGGAGTCCGGTCGAGTTTGAGCGTGTGGACCAGTGAGCCCCAGTTTCCCGCCCAGTCGAGCGTTTCGATTTCGAGTTGCCAGATTCCATCAGATAGGTTTGTTTGGTTGAGGGCGACTTGGAATGGAATCAGATACTCAAACTCCCCCATGTAGAGTGGGATTGTCAAATCCTCTTCTACAGGGTCTTCGGGAGGCCATGGAGTGCTGGCAGCAGAAGTGCAGCCACTTTCCTGTTCGATACCCTCCTCGTCCATCATCCGTATGCATACCCGCTTAGTGTCGAAAATCATTGATAGAGAGATGGTCAAGGGCGCTTCCTTCGCGTTCAGTGAGTCCGGCGGAGTGAACGCATCCAAACTCCAGTTGCCTTCGCTCGAGGTTCCGGAGTATTCATCCACCATTATCTGAGGGAAGGCCAGATTGATGTTGGAGGCACCCCATGGGTCGTAGGCCATCGAGAAGTCGAGTCTGTTCCAGTTGCCGGCTGGGTCGAGGGCGACCAACTCGAATTCGTTGAGAGAAGTCCACATCCATGTCGTGACATCGTTCGGATCACCATCCCTCACACTCCAGTAGGTCGGATGCAACATCAGCGAGAGGTTGGCATACCCGTCGGAAGCAACCGGGATTTCAGAGCCATTCAACCAAAGTCTAGTCTCGGGGTCTGTTTGGATGAAGATGTCGTTAGGACTTGATAGATTGGTCAGTAAATCCCAACCATGCAGAATCAGTGGCGGTGAGAGGTCGTCGTGTTCAACAATTATCGAAGTTGAGTTGACTCGATTCGCAACATCGGTCACATCCGCTTCAAAGGTTCGCCAACTGTTGTCAGTCGGCATGGTCAGGTTGACCCAAGCTGAGCGAAGCGTCAAGTCCCGATAGAGTGGGAAGGGCTGACTGGCATTTGTTGGGACATAGGTCCAATCATCAGTTAAAAGAATTTGATCGATGCATACGCCATCCTTGGCAGTCCACAGATTCAGCACATGTCTGCTGGAGCCATTCACATCGAAGGTGACCTGACTCGTTTGGTTTGAGCCCCAAGAACTGCTCGACCACTGAGGGGTGTTGTAACTGATCACTCGTATACCTTCAGTGCCGGTTGTCAGAGGTATGCCATCTAATCCGACATGCACTGAATTACCATCACTGTCAGGTGCCTTCAATCTCAGCCAAACATAGTAGCGCCCAGCGGTTTGAAAATCTATAGAGTAATCAAGGCGATGGCCATCATCAGCACTGTTTGCAACCCATCCCGAGTCGCCGTCTGTGCCCATGCAAATCCCTCCTGAACTCGAACCATTGCTGACTTCGAGCCATTCCGGCGCAGATTGGTCGAGCGCTGAAACTCTTCCAGTAGTCTCCTCGGCCTCAATTGCCAACTCACCCTGCGACTCGACGAAATGACTGCCCGGGCCAAGGCTGAGGTTGTCGTTCCACTGTCGCCATGAATCTGCAAGGTCTGTGACAGCGCCATCTCTATCGGCGAGTGTCTCAACAGTGAAGGAGGCGTTTGCCCAATCCACTAGAGGAGTCGTATTCAAGTTGAGAGATGAGAGATTGAAGCCACCGCCGTAGTCGTGAGCGGTGAGAGTGAGTGGAATGCTCTGGTTTGTGCGTGTGCCATTCAGCGGCGTATCGAAGGAGAGAATCGGTGGTAGCTCCTCCAATCGATAGTCATAGCCGAGCCGTAGACTTCCTCCACTTTCCAGACTAATGACGATGAAGCCCTCCCAAATGCCGTTCATGTCTGGACTTCTGTAGGTGATGTCTACATCGAATGCAGAGGTTGGTGTCGCTCCTGCCAAGGCTGAACTGCCGTTGGGGAAGCGCTGTGAAATCTCACTCTCGTTCAGTTGGGTTACATTGTCGATGATCAGGTCATCTCCTGCAACGATGGTGCTCCTCAACCAAAAAGAGGCGGTTCCGTTCGGTACATCGTACCCGTGGACAACGGCCCACCAAGTCCCATCTTGAGGGTTCTCGACAGTCAATTCTTCATCGGAGTTCCAATTACCACTGACCGCGTACTGTTCACTACCCCAATTGATGACACCGTTGCCATTCGAATCACGGTAGAGGCCGAGGTCCAAATCGGTCCGTGTTGCGAGTGAGTCGATTTCGACCTTCAACATCTCAGCATTCTCAACCGTGAACTGGTACGCATATCCTGATGAGGACCATGAGCCGGCGGTGTCTTGGGTTGCCGTTTCTGTCGGAAGAAGGACCGGCTGAGTCCAGCCGAAACCTTCGATTGATGATACATTGAGTGGCAGAGTCGCTCCGAAGGTAAGTGTTTCCTCACCCGCAGCGTCAGCCCAGTCATCGACAACCTTGGTGAGGCTACCGCTCAGCGCTCCTACATATCCGACGCTAATGTTGAGGGGGTTGTCATTGGTGTTCACACCGTGCATCGCCGAATGCAACATCATCTGTTTGAGTCCAGCAGTCGGCTCAGCGATCAACACCTCGTGACTTGAGCCGGTCGAAGTCTCCCAGGCATATTTTCCTGAGCCTTGATCCATGTTTCTCGAGGAAACTTCCGGAATCAGATTGATGGGGCCATAGGCAGCCGGGTCGTCGAGGAAGTAGGGGTGTCCGTTTTCGGACATCCAATGAACATCGATGTCGGTGAGGTTGTTGTCTGGCCAATCGACATCTATCACGATGGCTCCGTCACCAGTCAAATTGTGAGGCCAGTCGAGGGTGATGAATTTCCAGTCGCCGGATTCGGAACGCCAACCCCATCGCTGGGCGCCCTGCATCCAAGTCTCGGAGTAGAGTGTCTGGTTGCTCATGTTACCGTCAATGGGTTTCGGAGTCAGTTGAAACGGTCCTGCTGCTGCAACATTCACGACGACAGGTAGGGGCCACTCTCGCACCGTACCGTTATGCTCAAACTGAATCCGCACCTGCTCCTGCCTCAGCCCGGGGATTGCACTCTGTGGAACAATCACTCTACAGTTGATGAAATGCGTTCCATTCGGCGCCAAGGTGGCGTTGCCACTGCATGGAGATAGCCAGCTGACATTCTCGACAGGGCCAAAGGCGGTCCAATCGACCTGAATCGGAATGGGGTCCATCAGATTGGTTCGGATGTTCTGGCGATAGACGCCTAGCAGAATACCATCGCCAGCCCGTTCTGTCGGCAGACCGATGCGCGTCTCAACCTGTCCGGATGTGTACTGGTGAAGAGTCACCATCGAGTATTCTCCCGAGCCCTCCAACTCGCCATCGTCGACCATCGAGTCGTTGTCTAAGTCCGTGAACCAAGTTCCGTCGCCGTCATCGTCATGCCAGCGCATCAGTTCAACCCAAACCCGATTCTCCTCCGCCAGATTCTGGTCGCCATCAAAGCCGTAGCCAGCCAGCGCCACTCGGGCGCGCACGAGCGAGGTCCCATTCGGAAGGGAGAGGTTCGCGTCCCCCTTGATGTGAATCGGAATCAGCAGGTCGGGGCGGTTAGACTGGTGACCATCCCAGCCCAGAGAGGTCGAGGAATTCCATTGCCTTGTGAAATGTCTGAGCGGTTTTAGGGTCGCCCCACTCCATGAGAGATTGACCGGCGCGTCACCCGTTCCATTGATGGTTAGATTCACCCAACTCGATTGACCGGGGAGCAGAATGTTGGTGTTCGCAGCACGATGTGCACCGTGGTTGTCACCCGGCATCCATGCTGCCGGAGTCACCCACGCCGAGCCATTCACCCCCTGAATCGTTTCAACCGCCCTGCTGACATTCGCCCAGCCGCCACCCTGTACGAGAGAGTCGTAACCGCGGTCGTCAGCAGTTGACATCAGTAGGTCGCGCACGGTTTGTGAGTCGGGCCACACACCGTTCTCCTGCATCCAGGCGTCGTAGATCAGTGCGACTAGTCCTGCGGCTACCGGAGTTGCGAGTGAGGTTCCCGCCCAAGTCGTCGTCGCTGAATTGGCGTTTGTGACTTCGTTCAAGGTTCGGTCCCCTGTAGCCGACCATCCAACTGTGACGATGTCAGGGTCCAATCGGCTGCCAGAGTTGGGTCCGCGGTTCGACCATGCTGCCGAGTCACCCCATGTTCCACCGTGAGGCTCGCCGATTCGAGAGGAGAATGCACCTACCGAGATGATGCCGTGAGAGCCACCGGGAGAGGCGGTCGTACCGTAACCGTGCCCGCCATTGCCGGTTGCCACGAGGAAGGTGGTTTCGGGAGCATGCACGCGGGTCAGCCAATCGACATAGAGTGACATCTGGTCGGTGCCATCATTGTGCACATTCGACCAGCCGAACGAGAAGGAACCAATTTGCGCCTCGTCGCCTGTACTGACCGCACCATCATAGCCCTCGGTGAGGAATCGCCACGCATCGAGGAAGGAGCCGCCAGCATAGAAGTCGGAGACTGCTATCAGTTCGGCACCGGGTGCCATACCCTTCACATTGCCATTGTTGACCACCGCCTGAGCTGCTACGGCAGAGGCACACAGAGTACCGTGGTTGCCACCCGGGTCATTCTTGTCGTTGATCATGAAAAGAGTCAGATTGCCTGCGCCTGCGATCCTGTTTTGGAATCCAGCGCGGGCGCTGTATGTCGGCCCGTATGGAATCCCATTAACACCATCACTGATCCAGTAAAGAAGACCTCCCGATTGGTCCCACAATCCGTCACTATCGGTATCGAGTCCAGCCGTTTCATTGCCCTTTCTCATCGGCTTCTCCTCGGAGAAGTTGCCATCTCGGTCAAAGTCGATGTAGACAGTTTCGTAAACGCCGGCAGTCAGGTCATCGACCACCAGCACGGTGACTTCACCCCCTGCCCTGCTCTTGAGTTGCGAGTCGGGATGGAGGCCGTGGTGATAATCCCCGGATAGAGAGGGTGGCAGGCCTGAGACATCGAAACCTGTTAGGTCGAGGAGGGAGTCATTGTTGCTGTCGTTGTCGATTGTGGCGGTGTCCGAATACCAAGAACCTCCACTGCCGGGGTAGGCTGCTCCATCCTTCAGCCAGATGTCAGACGAACGAGGGTCCCACATGATGGGCCAGCCGTCCCATGGGCTAGTTGAATCATCCACCCGAGCCTGAGTTCCGTCGAGGTCTGGGTGACCGAAGTCGATTCCGGAATCAACGATTGCCACCTTGACGCCAGAGCCGTTGACGCCGACCCCCCATGCGTCGACTGCGCCGTGAATCTGGCCCGACTTCACCGATGTCGGTGTCCAATCATCGGTAGAGAATGCCTCTGGTGCTCCGGGGTCTTCAAAAACGACTGTGACGCCCGGAATTCCAATGATTTTCGGCACGAGGTTTGCAGGTAGAGTGATGAGGCGATGCTCCAAAATTCCGCTGCTCGGCTCCATCGGGACACGGGCCTGTCCAGCGATCTCGGCTTGTGGTGCGAGCAGCCCGTGGCGCAGTTGCCAACTGTGGAGAGCGGCAAGGTCTCGAGTGATGACATAGACCTCAGCCAACTCCTCACCCCGCTCCCACCATTCTTCAGCAGGTGGCCAAAGAGTCGCCACTCCGGCAGGGTAGAGAGGTGAGTTAGAGCCGACAGTAGGCTCGGCTTCAACGAGGTCTGGCGTCCCAGCAACCGCGGTTGGAGAATTGAGGGATGTAGACCAAGGAGTTGTCACCATCAAGAGAACAATCAGCGCCGCAAACTGCCACGGTAAGGGGCGACGCATGTTGAAGGGGGGTGGTTGACGAGTCCTTCAAGGACTCGGCCCTAGGTGCGCGCTCGTGCGAAAGGCCGGTGAAGCGTCAAGTCCAAAGCCCGTAGGCACTCGGCGCATTCCACAGTCCCGTAGTGTAGTGGTCCATCATCTCTGGTTTTGGTCCAGGGGACGCAGGTTCGACTCCTGCCGGGACTATCTAACAAGTGAGACAAGCGTAGCGTTCGACGCTTGAATCAGAGCCGAACCCAACTCACCTACCGTCAAGGCAACAGCCCTTGGAATCCCCAGTCTGCACAGAGTTGCTGCGCGGTCACCCTGAACTCTGACAAGTCTTCATCTGTCCGCTCACTATAGACCACAGACTGCAACGCCATGTCCAACTTGTCGCACAATCTGACAAAGCGCGCCTCATCGGTCACCTGCGCCTCAAACTCCTCCCAAAGACCAACGACTCGGGTGCCGGCGAACCCGAGAGGTCCAGTAATCGCTTGTATGGCTGCCCTCTCAGACGCCTCCTTGTCAGCCTTAGGCACACCATCTACAGGGGTGATGTCTCCGACCCTCACCTCTGCCACATCGTGAACAACAGCCATCTCAACTGCATGGCCACGGTCTACAGAAGGCGGACAAAGGGCGCTTACCAACCAAGCAACACCCCACGAGTGAGCGGCCACTGATTCGGGAGATTCAATCCCCTTCCTCAGCCATCCGGCTCTATCCAACTCCTTCAATCCAAGCGCTTCGAGGAGAGTTGCTCTAGTCCCATCCATGAATTCCGGAGATGGAATCGTGGTTCAATCTTACTTCTGTTCGGCAGCCATTCTTCGCTCTTGGAATTCGGCCACCAATTCCCTTCGAAGTTCAGCCTCATGCTCTTCGAGCCTCCGGCTCACAATTTGTTCGATATGTGGTTCTAATCGATCCAATAGCTGAGCAACATCGTGTGGTTCGTCACAGTTTGGACAGAGAATTTCCTGCCCGCTTGTAGACGATGGCTCGACCCCGTCGTCTAATTCCTCACCTTCGTATGAATATAGGGAACTCATGTTGGCGTCGTCCTTTTTCCGGACCCGCCTCTTCTTCGAACTGGTGACCTTCTTCTCGGACTCTGCTCTCGCCCTCAGACTTCCAAAGCCGACCCTCGGTTGTGTGCCCTCCAATTTTGAACGGCGATTTAGCCGGGCTGGCTTCTCTTCGATGTCGAAATTCACCCCAGAACAGGCGAACTGCCTCAAGTCGTCCCCGTCGGGTTTAGTGTCAATCGCCATACGAAACTGACCAGCAGGCCCGCTGATGGTAATATAAGCGTATTCGCGTATGAGACCTTCGTGCGCGCGATTTTGAAACCCCGAGAAAATATCCGGAGCCAATAGGCGATTACCTCATCAAGGAGATTATGCAGGCAGTCGACATGGCGGGGAAGCCGGGTTTCCGTGAAGTTCCTTTCATGGGAGTTATCTGGGTCGTCCACGAAGCCGCTCAGAGAGGGTTCTGGAATGGCAATCCCGATTGGTGCAACTTGGGTCAAGGGCAACCCGAAATCGGGGAGATGGAGGGGGCACCTGACCGTCTAAGAAC
>Ga0310124_10002425_pt1 | contig 12805 bp, 6 predicted proteins | sample CB11b_AW_Bot5_MG_FD_203507 | JGI IMG/M metagenome (GOLD analysis project Ga0310124, IMG submission 203507) | Marine microbial communities from Western Arctic Ocean, Canada - CB11b_AW_Bot5 | ecosystem: Environmental > Aquatic > Marine > Oceanic | place: Canada: Western Arctic Ocean | collected...
CGGAGAGTCTGCAACACCAGGTCCCTCTGCCTTCGGGCGATCTCGTCGACATGGTCATGATTCCAGCGGGGTCCTTTCCTCGCGGCACAGAGAACGAGGAGTTTGACGAACAGCCGGTACGCATGATCTATCTGGACGACTACCTCATCGACAAGTACGAAGTCACCAGGGACCAGTGGCAGAAGTACCAGCAAGACACAGGTTTCATGCTCGCCGAGTGGGTTCTGCAGAGCTCCGCCAGCCAGGCCGATCACCCCATCGTTTTTGTCACATGGTTCGACGCCAATAGTTTCTGTGAGTGGGCGGGCAAGAGGTTGCCCACCGAGGCGGAGTGGGAGCGGGCGGCTCGCTGCGACGACGGTCGCAAATACCCGTGGGGACCAGGTCTCGACGAACGCCGAGCCAATTTTTTCGGCAGCAACGATCCTTTCGATCGGGGTGTCGGCAACATCCTGCAGACAACGCCGGTCGGGTATTTCGATGGCAGCATCAGGGACGGCTACCAGACCAGATCAGGGGCCAGTCCTTTTGGTGTGCATGACCTGGTGGGCAATGTCTGGGAATGGACCAACGACTGGTATCATTCCAGCTATTATGCGGATGGTCCGGCGGAAAATCCGCAGGGCCCCGAAAATGGTGTGGTCAAGTCTGTCAGGGGTGGCTCCTACGCGGTGGACGCCAGTCACGTGCGGCCAACATATCGGGCTCGCGACGATCCCTTACTGAAGGGGCCTGAGGTCGGGTTTCGCTGCGCCGCCGACATGAATGTAACCGCCGTCACGCCCACGTCCTGGGCCAACGTCAAGGCACCGGCGGCAGCAAAGGCCGATCACGAGGACAGGCGTCGATGAAATACCCGGGACGGAGCGGATTGGTTGGTCTATTGCTGTGCCTGGGAGCGGTGTCCTTCGTGGCAGCGCAGGACCTGGCTTTGCCTGGGGATGGCGAGATTCGCACCCTCTTCGGATTGCAGCCCCTGCCGGCGGTTCCCTACCCACCGAACAACCAATTCAACCTGGATCGGCAGGAACTCGGTGGGCTGCTGTTTTTTGATCCCATACTCTCCGGCGAGAAGGACACGGCGTGCGGCACCTGCCACATCCCCAAGTTCGGCATGGCCGATGGTCGCCAGCTCGGCGCCGGTACTTCCGGCACTGGCTTCGGTCCTGATCGAGTGCTTGGGTTTTCCAAAGTCACAGGTGACACCGTCATCGCCGAGGCACGGCATACGATGACGATCTTCAATGCCGGATTGAATGGCGATGAAACCGGCCAGCCATCAGCCAAGGGGTTCATGCTCTGGGACGGCAAGGACCGTGGCCTGGAGGCACAGTCCCTGCGACCGATCATCGTTCGCGTGGAGTTGCGTGGCGATCAATTCAAACGCGAATATGCCGTCGACAGCGTGCTTACGAGGCTGCGCGACATACCAGAGTACGTCGAACTTTTCCGCCGTGCATTCCCCATGGAGGCCGACTCGGTGGACCAGCAGATCATCCGCCACGGCTGCGGCTGGGATCCGACGCCATTGCAGTCGGTGATCAGCCGTTCGACCCTGGGTCGAGCCCTGGCTGCCTTCGAGCGCGAGTTGGTGACGGACAATTCACCATACGATCGGTATGTGGCTGGTGATGATGCGGCGTTGTCTGCCGAGGAGAAGGCCGGCCTCGTTCTGTTTCACACCAAGGCGAAATGCGCCATCTGCCACAGCGGCTCGATGTTTACCGATTCGAGCTTTCGCGTTCAGGGGGTGGAACAGATCGGCCCGGGTCAGGGGCTCTCATCGACACAGACTGGCACGCCGAGGCCATCGGGAATGGACCGGGGAAGGTTTATCACCTCTGGCAACACGCGCGACTTATTCGCCTTCCGCACCGTATCGCTGCGTCAGATCGGGGAGACGGCTCCCTACATGCACGATGGCGCTCTAGAGACGCTCGCTGATGTGATCGACTTCTACGACCGGGGTGGGGGCGACGAAGGCACGATCCCTGAAGACCAGATCGACGAAGAGCTCGTCCCACTTGGACTCACCCCCAGCGAAAAGGCGCAGCTGGAAGCCTTCCTGCTGGCATTGACCGACGAGACGATCGAGGTGCTCGTGCCGGAGCGAGTCCCAAGTGACCTGCCGCCTGCGGGTCTCGAATTGCAGCAGGACATGATCGCGGCGTTGTCCGTGAATTCAGCAACCGATCAAGCTCTGTCAGCACCGGTGGCAGAGGTGTCAGGTTTCCCGAATCCCTTCAACGCCGAAACCAACATCACCATCGCACTGCCCCAGTCGGGAGAGGTGGAACTCGTCCTCTTCGACCTGCTCGGTCGACGCGTACGGCAGCTTGCCCGGGGGACCTATCCGGCGGGTGATCACGTGTTCCACTGGAATGGCCGGGACGACGATGAGCGACTCGCCGCCAGCGGTGTCTACTTCGTCAGACTCTCTACAGTGGGCAGTCGACGTACCGGTCGCTTGACGCTGCTGCGCTGATCCGAATCAGGACGAGGCGGCTTGTCGTCGCGCGAGGAAGGCCTCGAAATTCGACTCGACGACGCGGTGTTTGTTGGAACGTTCGCGTAGACGCAGGACGTAGCGGTCGAAATCTGCCACTGTCAGATCCTGTTTCAGATGCCAGCTTGCGCGCGCCTGTGCTTCTTCGAAGCTCTCGCGGTATCCGGGAATCTTTCTCAACACCTTGAAGACCGAATACCCCTGGAAGGTTCTGATGGGCCCGACGATTTCGCCGATCTCGGCCTCGGATGCCTCGAACCCCACACGACCGTATTTGTCTGGTCGCATCAGCTGCATGCGACCCCCGGCACGACGAACGCGAGAGCTCCGCATACTGTATTGGCGTGCCAACTTTTCGAGGTCGCCACCATTCTCCAGTTTCTGCATCAGTTCATCGGCCTGATCCCGGTTGTCCACCAGGACCTCGAGGATGCTGATTCTTTCGCTGCGCACATACGTCTCGCGGTTGCGTTCGTAATACGCACGAATGTCGTCCTCCGAAATGTCGATCAAGTCTGTGACCTCCATCTCACGGAGGCGCTCGATCAAGGCCTCGCGCCGGGTCTTGCGCACGCCCTGCCGTACCCGCTCCGTGTTGGCAAGACCCAGATCCGTCGCCCGGCGCGAAAGCAGCGCGTAGTACGCGAACAGCCGTCGTGCATAACGACGCAGTCCGTCGACATCGACGATCTCCACCGGATCCTTACGGGCGGCGACGGCCTCGAGGAAGTCGCTGATCAGCCACGACTGGTCGCCTTGCCTCAGCAATACGGTCCCCGCCTCGCCGCGACCGAGTTCCGGGGTCTGTGCACCCGCTTCCTTCAGCCGAGTAAAGAGAAGTCGAAGGGCTGCCTCATCCGCCTCGACAGCGGCGTCGTTGGCCAGGTCCTCGAGATACTGGAAGGTCGCCACGCTCTGCTTCTCCTCTTCGACGACCTCGCGCACCTGTTGCTCCATCTCTGCGAAAGAGACCTGCCGCACCGCTTCGACAGAAAGTACCGAATAACCGTCAGGCTCCTGCACCGGACCAACGAGTTTGCCGATCTCGGCGCCGAACATTTGTCGACGCAGCACGTAGTTGCGGAAGTCCAGGCGACTCAACCAGCCTAGATCTCCCCCTTGGGCGGAGGTCTGCGGATCCTCACTCAACTCTTGAGCGATGGCCGCAAAGGTCTCACCAGCACGAAGGCGCGTGATTGCCTGGCTTATCGCCTGCGGAGACGACATCAGGATTCGCCGAATCCGTCGCTGCTCACCGATATGATGTTCGTCGAAGTAGGTCCGTGCTTCAGCGGTGCTGGCGTTGGTGCTGAGCTTGACGATCCCCCTATGGAACAACTCTTCCAGGAGTAGTTCCCGTTGGCGTTGCTGTACCCGTCCATCTACCTTTGGATCTTGGGATAGGTTCCGGTCTTCCGCTGTCTGCACCAGCAACTCGATGTCGATCAACTGGCCGAGTATACGACGGGCGATCTTCTCCGATCGCCGTGCATCACCACCCTCCGGTCCCGCATGCATTCGGTCGATGGCCTCTCCCAACCTGTCGCCCTTGATGTCGACGTCGCCGACGATGGCGACCACTTCTGGTCCCACCTCGCGTTCCATGGATCCACATCCGTAGAAAATTGCGGGGATGATGGAACAGATCGCCAGCAGGTTTCCAGCGGTCCACCGTCGTGTCCTGTGTCTTGTTTCGGGGTACAAAAGAGCCTCCTGAATCGTTGTCATCATCCAGCCGTCCAAGGGCGGCATGTCATCTGAGCTTCTAGTGGAATTAACCGACGCCTGGCAAAAGTGGCAAGAAGGAGACACGACCAGCAGGGTACGGGCAGGCTTGTCGCTGCTGTTGCCGATCTTCTGTCTCCTTTCCTGTGATACCGGCCAGGTCGAGCACGGCTCACCGTCGGTCCTCTTTCACGACGTGACGGAGAGTGCAGGCATTCGGTTTCGCCATACGAATGGCAGTTCGGGGCGGAAGTACGTCGTGGAAACCATGGGTTCCGGTGCCGCCGCCCTCGACTACGACATGGATGGCAACATCGACCTCTACGTCGTCGACAGCGGCAGCCTACCTGGTTACGCCAAAACGACTCCGGTGACCGGCAACGCGCTGTTAGGTAACGATGGCCCGCTAGCCGGCTGGACTTTCACCGACCATGCCGCCGAATTCGGTGTCGATGACCGCGGTTACGGCATGGGGGTCACCGTCGGCGACTACGACAATGACCAGGACCCGGATATCTTCGTTACCAATGTCGGGCCCAATCGACTGTTCAGGAACGAGGGACCCGCTACTCGATTCATGGACCGGAGCGCCATCAGCGACGTCGGCCAGGACACGAGCTGGTCTACAGGGGCGGCCTTCGCGGACGTCGATCTCGATGGCGATCTCGATCTCTACGTAGCCAATTATCTGCAACTGTCCTTTCCCCCGGCTGATTCCGGTCTGAGTCGCCCGCGACGCCATATTGCGCCGACGGAGTACCCCGGACGACGAGACTTTCTCTACCGCAACGACGAGGATGGCAGCTTTGTGGACATCACCGAAGCGGCGGGGTTGCTGAGTCTCGAAGGGCGTCAACTCGGCGTCATCTTTCTCGACATCGACGAGGATGGTGATCCGGATCTTTTTCACGCCAACGATGCGACACCGAATGCTCTGTACCGCAATGAAGGAGATGGCACTTTCGTCGAAGTCGGTCTGCTGGCAGGGGTCGCCTTCAATGGCTCCGGGCAACCCGAGGGTACGATGGGCGTCGATGCCGGGGACGTGGATGGCGATGGCCTGCAGGACCTGGTGATGACGAATTTCCAGTGGGAGAGCAACACCCTCTACCGCGCCCTCTCGGCGGGTGGTTTCGGTGACGCCTCCCGCGAGAGTGGCCTCGGTGGTCCCAGCTTTGACCGTCTCGCCTTCGGCATCAATCTGGTCGATGTCGATAACGACGGTGATCAGGATCTGTTCGTTGCCAATGGCCACATCGACGAGGATATCGAGCGCTTCGATCCGCAGGCCGCTTACGGACAGCCCGATCAACTGTTCCTCAACGATGGCGGGGGCCGCTTTGCGGATGTGTCCGGCACTGCCGGCCTCGCCTTCGAGGCCCCCTTTGTCTCACGCGGTTCAGTCGCTTTCGACTACGACAACGATGGTGATCAGGACCTGTTCGTAGTCAACTCCGGGCAACCGGCCCGCCTGTTGCGCAACGATTCCTCTACCAATAATCACTGGCTGGCGATCGAGCCCGTGGGGCGTGTCAGCAACCGGAATGGGTATGGTGCCCGCGTGCGCGTCGTGTGCGCTGGCCATGGTTGGTTGCAGGAACATCGCAGTGGCGTCAGTTATCTGTCACAGGATGATCCGCGACTTCACTTCGGCCTTGGTAGCTGCACCGCCGTCGATTCGGTCAACATCCGCTGGCCATCGGGTCACAGCCAGTCGGTTACTGCCGTTGCTGTCGATCGCGTGTTGAGGATCGAAGAACCGGAATACTCCGGAGCTGTGGTCCTTCCGAGTGCTACTCAAGTCATCCCAACCAGCGGTCCCGTCGAACTCGACAGCCTCGGGATCGCCACCACCTGGGAACGGGCAGCGATGGTTCTGCCCACCGAGGTGCGAGCCAAACGAGATGTCCCAGAACTCGACGCCGCACGAAATGCCTACGAGTCGGCGCCGCCAAACGGGGATCCCTCCATCCGCATGGAGTACGCCGAGGCCCTGCGGTTGAATCGGCACCACGATGAGGCGGAGGCGATCTATGTGCAGGCACTGCGGGCTCCCGAGACGCAGGCGGTGGCGAATGTCGGGCTCGGGCAACTCGAGTTGTCGCGGGGGGATCTGCCGGCGGCGCAGTCCAGATACCGGGATGCCATCGCCGCTGATGACGGTCTCGCCGAACCGCACTATTTCACCGGCAATCTGTTCGTGCGGCAGGGCGATCTGGCGGCGGCGGTCCTGTCCTATGAGCGGGCCCTGGAACGCGATCCGACGCATCTGGGTTCGTACGTCAATCTCGCCAGTGTGCACGCCCGGCAGACCGACTACGGTCCTGCCGTGGAAACCCTCCGACGGGGCATACGCGTTCTAGCCGATGCCGGGGAACTGCGTCAGCAGCTGGCCCGTATCCTCTTTGTCCAGGCGCGTTATGATGAGGCTGCTGAACAGCTGCGGCAACTAATCGATGACGGCAAGGCGACAGCCGGTGTCTTCGCGCTGCTGGCCAGAGTCGAGGCGGACGGGGGACATCCCGACAAGTCGCTGCAATGGCTACGGCTTGGTCTGCAGGAACATGCCGACGATGCGCAACTGAGCACGGGACTCGGTGTCGCCCTGGTGGAACGGCAGTCACGGCGCGATGCACTCCCCCACCTGCAACGGGCGGTAGCACTCGACGCGGACCAGGAGGAGGCCAGGTATCATCTCGGCCGGCTGTATCTGCAACTTGGAATGCAGGCGGCGGGGGAAGCCACTCTCGCTTTGTTTCAGCGATTGCAGAGGCACCACACCGACATACTGGATTTCAAAACAGCCATCGTCTTGAATCCAGATGACGCCCAGGCCTACTTCGCACTCGGAGCCGTTTATTCGCGGCTCGGCAGACTGACGGCGGCGAGCCAGGCGTATCGGGCGGCGCTGACGATCGACAGGTCACACCTGGATGCGCTCAACAACCTGGGCAATATCCATCTGCGGCGACGCGAGGTGGATGACGCGCTGCGGGTTTTCGGGCAGTTGCTCGAGCGTGATTCGACGTATGTCCGCGGCCACAATGGTCTCGGCAGCGCCTGGGTATTGGCCGGAAATCCAACGCGGGCAGCCGCTTCGTTCCGCAAGGCGCTGGAACTCGATCCCCAATACGGACCTGCACGCGCCGCACTGGCACGACTGCGCGCCGGAGCCGGTGGGCGATGAGCCAGCGTGCCCCGACCAGTCTGGCGGCATCTGTCGCGTTTCTCGCCAGCGCCGTCATCGCCTATGAGATCGTCCTGACGCGGATGTTCTCCTTTCTGCTGCAATATCACTACTCCTTCCTTGTCGTCTCGGGAGCGGTCTTCGGCCTCGGACTGGGTGCACTCACGGTACGTCGCTTCCACCCACCGCAGCCTGCGGTAGGTATCGTAGTGCTCGCCCTCATCACGAGTCTCTGTGTCTGCCTGTCGGGCAGTCTCATCCTGCAGGCGCCCAGGGCGGGTGTCACCATTCTGCTGCTGGCAGCCGGTCTGCCGCTGGTGGCGGCTGGCGCCTACCTGGCGCTGCTGTTCCGCACCTGGGGGCAGGACAGCCAGAGACTGTATTTCTGGGATCTCTCCGGTGCCGCCCTCGGGACTGCGTGGGTTGTGCCCGCCATGGACCTGGGGCCGGCAGCGATCGGCGCCTGTGCCGCAGTTGCCGCCGGCGCCGGGGGACTGGCAGCGCTGAGCCTGAGTGGTCGGCGAAGGTGGTTGTTCGCCGCAGGTGGCTGTCTGGCGGTGGCCATCACGACGGGCATGCTTGTCGATGTCGATCTCGAGGAACTGGGTCAGGCGGCAGACAAGCCGATGTTCAGGGGGCTTTCCGCCCAGCAGAATCCCGGCAGGATCATTGAGACATCCTGGAGCGCCTACGCCAGGACGGATCTCGTCGATCGCACGGGAGACACGGGGTTGAATCTCTACCTGGATGGGGCTGCCGGATCCTATCTGTTCCGATTCGGGGGGGATCTGCGCCGACTGTTTTTCCTGCGCGGCGAAGCGCCTTGCTTTCCCTACTATTTTGGCCCAAGGGGACACGCCCTCGTCATCGGGCCCGGTGGCGGGGCGGACATCCTCTTTGGTCTGTTGACGGGCTGGCAACAGATCACCGGTGTCGAGGTGAATGCAGATGCGGTGCGCATGGTCCGTTCACGGGATCGGTACAGTGGCGGTCTGTACGATTTCGCCAACGTCGAGATCCACGTGGGCGACGGCAGAGCCTATCTCGAGAGCAGCGATGAACTCTATGATCTGATCTCCCTGCCTCTGGTCTACGCCGAGGCGGCTGATCTGGTCGGTTATCAACTGGCTGAGAACTACCTGTTTACACGTGAAGCCTACGGTGCATACCTCGAGCACCTGACGCCCCGAGGGCGCCTGTCCCTGGTGCTTCACGATCACCCGCTGATGGTGCGTGCCGTGGCAACCCTCGACGATCTGTGGCAGCAGCGGGGATCGAAGCCCGGCGCCGTCCTCGATCATCTCGTCGTCATCAATGGTAACAGGGGAACCAGGGCGGGTTTGGGGACTCGCAGAGACGGGCGCGTCCACCGGCCAGTATTGATGATCCAACGGACCCCTTTCGAGGCGGGTGCTCTCGACACCCTCGCAGCCACGGCCAAAGAACTCGGACTGGAGATCTTTTTCGCACCAGGCATCCGAGAACCAGCCGCGTTGGCCTCGCTGCGATCCGGCAGGCTCGAGGCTCCCGGTATCGACGTGGAACCGGTGACCGATGACCGACCCTATTTCTATGACATCAGCCCCGGCATCGACGTCAAGCTTCTGGGGGCGCTGGCAGTCGCCTCTCTGTTGACTCTGGTGCTTATCGCCGCCGGTCTGCGGGATTGCAGAGCCGTCGACGGCAAACAAGGTTCGCAGCTATTCGTCGCTCTGTCCGCAGCTCTTGGCATCGGCTACATGCTCGTGGAGGTCTTTCTGCTGCAGCGGCTGACCCTCATCCTCGGACATCCTGTACTGGCACTCGTGGTCACACTTTTCGGCCTGCTGACAGCCACCGGAATGGGAAGTGTTCTCGGCCAGCGTCTGCCACTGTTCACCAATGGCGGACTGGGTGTTGCATTGTTGGCCTGTGGACTTGGTTCCGCATCGTTGCCTTTTGCCCCCGGCCTGCTGGAGTGGTTTCAGCAGTGGCCGATGATCGGTCGTGTCGCGGCGAGTCTGCTCGTCGTCGTGCCCATCGGCATGCTACTCGGTCTTCCTTTCCCGGCAGCCATGGCGGCGGCAAAGGGCTTGCGGGAAGAGGCCATCCCCTGGATGTGGGCGGTGAACGGGGCGGCCTCCGTGATGGGATCTCTCGTCGCCGTCGTCTGTGCCATGACCATCGGCAGTCTGTGGATCCCAGTCGCGGCCAGCCTCTGCTATCTGCTGGCGGGTGCCGTGATGACGCGGCACCGGGATCCCATGCCGGTGGGCAGGATGGCGCACCCAGGCAGATCCGGATTTGTCGTCGTCGCTCTGGTCGTCATCACCTGGCTGCTGGTTCTGGGATACACGGAAAGCCGCTATGGGTCATCGCCGAAGAGCGGTTTCCGTCATCCGCCTCCAGCGGTTCCCGAGTCGGTGTGGCCCCGTACGCTGGCCGGGTGATGGGCAGGCACACGCAGCCAAGCATTGCCGGCCCTGCAACTACCATTACATTTTTAAAGATGTGCACACGTCTTTTCAGATCTCCGGAAATCGGTAGGAGGAATTCGTGCTAAGTAGGTACAGGATGTCAGGACCATCGAGTGGCTGGCGATGGGTCCTGGCATTGATGTCACTCATCCTGTCAGCCTGCGGTGAGGTCCCTCTGAATGACAGCGACGTGCTGGCCAGTGTCGGTGATGATCAAGTAACCCTCCTGGACTATCGCCGATACCTGAGTCGGCTGCCGGACCAGGCCCGCAACGATGTCCAGGCCGAACGCCTGCTACACGCCATTATCGACGAAAAGCTGATCTTGGCTGAGTGTCGCCGGCTGGGTCTCGACAAGAGTGCACAATTCCGCGAGCTGGTGCAGAATGAGACCAGACGACTGTCTCTGGCCGAACTCTACCGGCGCGAGGGCATCGTGGCCAGCGAACCGTCCGAGAAAGAGCTGGCCCAGATATTCGCCTTCAGCCCTTATAGCAAGCGCGTGCGTTTTTCGCTGCTCATGGTCAAGGACCCGGAGAAGTTGCCGTCGATCATGGCACAGCTCGAAGCGGGGGCCGACTTCGAAGAGTTGTCGATGGCGCACACCCAGGAGCCCCGGATCCTGATGCGGCATGCGGATATGGGGTATCATCGCTGGGGCGAGACCATGCCCTCCCATGAGGCGCTGACACGGAAAGCCTTCACCATGGCGCCGGGTCAACTCGCCGGCCCCCTCGTGGTCGCCGACGGCCACTTCCTGCTGAAGGTGACCGATGTTCATCCCGTCAGCCTGGAACTGGAGCGGGAGACGATCAGCCGGGTCTGGCGCCAACGCCATCTCGCCCAGCAATTGGCCGTCTACTGCGACAGCTTGATGGTGCACTTCGAAGGGACTTTTGAAGAGGCCGGACTGGCGGCCTTATGGACTGCCCTTACGGCGACGGGCCGTCCGGCGATGGAGGCGCAAACCCTCGATCAGATCGTGCTACGTCTCAGCGCCGGCGAACTGACCGTCGGGGCGTGCCTGCGTTTGCTGGGAGAGGATGGTGCTCTGGCGGACAGCCCGGAAAGTCTTCGCCGCCTGCTCACGCACCGTGTCTGTCGTGAAGTTCTGATGCTGCAGGAGATCGGTCGCCTCGACCTGGTCAATTCCGCCGAGGTGAAGAGTGGACTCGTAGAAGCCCGGCGCAAGGCCATGCTGGATCTGATCCGTGGGCGCATCGAGGGTGAGGTTGCGGCACCCAGTCTGAACGTTGTACGGTTGCACTTCGACGCGAATCAGGAGGACTATCGAGAGGTCGGCCAGGTCACTGTGCGACGCCTCAGGGTGGCCGACCGTGCCGCAGGAAAGCGGGTGATTGAACAAATCGACTCCGGCGTCGACACCATGGCTATCTACGACAACTTCGTGCAGGTCACCTACCCGCTGCCATCGGGGGAGGGTGAACTCGCCCGGGCCCTGAAGCAAGGCCCGGGCAGGACTCTGGGGCCCTTCGCCGAGGAGACCGGATTCGTGGTGTTGCAGGTGCTTGAGCAAAGAGAATCCCGCATTCCGGATTTCGCCGAGGTCCAGGAGTCGGTCACTCGTGACCTGCTGGCACAGGAGCAATCGGAGGTCTTCGATCGGTATCTGGAAAAATTGCGTGCTGACAACGCTGAAATGGTCGAGATCCACCTTGACCATGTGGAGCATCTCGGCCATGGCTGAAGCAGTTGCCGCCTTCCGTGCCGGATACATCATCAGCCCGCGCCAGGATGCCTTCTGGTTTCTGACACTGCCCTTCGTCGCCATCCTCTTCGCACTCGGGGCGCAGCGGTATCTGCCTGGTGGTGCACTGGCAGCTATCGCCCTTTGGGTCACCGTGCCGCACCACTTCGTGACCTGGCTACGGGTCTACGGATCTGCCGACGAGTTCAGTCGTTTCCGGGAACGATTCATCATCGGCCCCATTCTAATGCTTGCCGGTGTCTATCTGCTCATCCAGCATGCGCCTTTAAGTCTCGTGCTGCTCGTCACTCTGTGGGACCATCAACACAGCCTGATGCAGCAGTATGGTTTCTCCAGGGTATACGACTTCAAGGCGAAGGCCGGTTCCAGCCTCACGGGACGCTTCGACCTGGCCCTCAACTGGATCCTCTTCGTCAACATGCTCGTCGTGTCACCCTTGTTTTCGGTCATCTGGGTACGCATGCTGCACGAGTGGCATCTTGGGGTCGAAACCACCGTCGTGTTGCTCGTCCAGCAGTTGTCATGGGCAATCGCCGGGACGGGTCTCATCGTCTATCTGATGCATACCGCCTGGTGCATGCGTCGGGGGTATGCGCTCAACCCGATGAAGTATCTGTTCCTGTTTGCCAGCTATTTTCTCTGGTACTACACCAGCTTCACCACGACCTACCTGCTCGTCTACGCCATCGCTCACAGGATCATGCATGGGACGCAGTACATCGTCATGGTCTATTCCTATCTGAGGAACAAGGAGGCGCGTGGTACCGGTGACTCAACGCTGCACGCCTGGGTAGCCCGTCGTGGGAATCTGCGTGCCTTTCTCCTGCTCTGTATCGCTTACGCCATGCTGTTCCACGCCCTCACGGAGGGGCACATACGGGATTTCGGTTTCGGTGTGATCGGCTTTAATACCAATTTTGATCTGTTCGCTTACTCCCTGCTGTCATCCTTCGCCCTATTGCATTATTACTATGACGCCTTCATCTGGAAGGTGCGCAGGCCAGAGGTGCAACGGGGGCTCTGATCGATGGCATGGTTAGGTTACATCAGGTCTGTCAGCACGTTGTGCGTCATCGGTGTCGTCGCTGCTCTTTTCGGTGTATTGGAATCCAGACAGCAGTCTACGCACCACCATCTCAACCCCCGTACCCACCCACGCACCAATCCCCGGCTCGTGGCGCCCGCTCTCGAAAGCGCGGCCC
>Ga0310124_10002428_pt1 | contig 12795 bp, 7 predicted proteins | sample CB11b_AW_Bot5_MG_FD_203507 | JGI IMG/M metagenome (GOLD analysis project Ga0310124, IMG submission 203507) | Marine microbial communities from Western Arctic Ocean, Canada - CB11b_AW_Bot5 | ecosystem: Environmental > Aquatic > Marine > Oceanic | place: Canada: Western Arctic Ocean | collected...
ATTGCATTTAGGTTGTACTATAAGTGAATGTTTGCCATTCGACAGACTTCATCAAAATGTCTCTTTGCAACAGGTTGTACTGATAATCTTTGACCACGCTTAATCACAAGCATCTCTTCCAGTGCGGAATTATCTTTTAATTGATCTAAAGTCACTATTTCATCAAACTTGGTTACTGGTTCCATATCAACCAGAAACCATCTAGGTACCTCTTCCGTGGCCTTAGGGTCATAATACTTGGACTTCTCATCAAACTGTGTGATGTCAGGGTAGGATTCCTTGCAGATCCTAGAAATGCCTGCAACATGTGGTGGCTTGGTATTGGAATGATAGTACAATACCATATCTCCAATCCTCATCTTATCGCGCATGAAATTACGGGCCTGGTAATTGCGGACTCCGTCCCAGTGGGTGCTACCGTCCTTCACCAGATCATCATACGAGTAGACATGAGGCTCACTCTTCATCAACCAATAGTTTGTCATTCTTCTACTAATTCCTTGGCCTGTTTAACCCACTCATCACGCTTAACTCTTCCTGGGAAAAATTCAATCGCAATATTTACTTCATCTTCTAAATCTGAAGTCAACTTGGCTATCTGTTCAATTTTGTAAATTCCTAATGCATTCAATTTTTCTTCAATGAAAGGCCCAATTCCTTTAATTGTTTGCAGGTCATCTTTAGCAACAACAATAGAAGCTGCGACAAATGTTCGGGTTAAGCCTGCGATACCAAATAATGCATTTTCTTTTCGGCTTGTCCAAGTAATAATTTCACTACCGTCTGCATCTGTGATGGTTGCTGTACCTCTATCATTAAACTTCGAAGCGTCCTCCAATTCAATTTCACTAGCATCCTTCTCTACTGGTTTTGATAGTGCACTACTTGTGGCTTTACCGAGAATCTCAAAGTCAATTTTTTCTGAACGTGCTTTGACGCGTTCAAGTTCTTTTTGTTTCTTCTCTTCTTTAGATAATGGCGCTTCTTCCTCTGGTTCTTCTTCAGATTCCTCTTTAGCTACATCTACTGCCCAGCTGAGATAAACTGAAGCTGTACCTAACTTGATTAGACTCTCATACTCTGCACCATCTGTACTTGGTTCATCATCTTTGAAATTAACTCGGAATTTGATTTTGCCATCATCATCTGCAACAAGTGCTGATTGTCTGCCAACTTCATCTGGTTCAGCAACTATTGCAAATCTTTTCTCGTTCTTTTTGGAATTCAAATCTTGCATGTTGACCATTCCACCTGATTCCAAACCAGAAATTGTGATAACTTGCTTTGATTCGATTTCTTCACCGGGTTCCAAACCTTTTGCTGGTTTGATAACAAAAGGATCCATCATAGTTCCAGTTCCTCCCTCAAACTTGGGTTTAGCCGTGGTATTCTCAGGTTCTGGACTGGAACTTAGAACTGGAGCGGGTTCTTGTTCTTTTTCAGATTTTTTGCCTTCTTCAAGAACATTGACAGTCACTTCACCCTTGAATTTACCTTTGGAATGCTTCATCACGACTTCATATTTGTATTCACCACCTTTCTCAGGATGGCCCGAAATTATTCCTGTTTTAGAATCTATATTCAGACCTTCAACCAAATTTCCTGATATGGCATAAGTAATTCTTCTGAGACCTTCTGAATTTACTGTATTGATATACTTCTCTGTGTATTCATGTAAAGAAGGAACCATTCTAATCTTAGATTGATCTTTGTCTCCAATTACGTATTCCACAGAGTCTGGATCATAAACCAGTGAATTATCGTATCGCCTTTTCAGCAGAGGAATTAGGAGAAGTAAGAGAATTAATAATATCCACCAACACGTTTCTCTCCAACTTCTGTCAGAGATAGAGGTACTACTTCCTGATGCAACCTCTTGTAACATATCATTAACGCCATCTCCATCTGCATCTGCAGGCTCTCCATCAGCATTGGGTTTGTACTCATCCCTATCTAAAATTCCATCTTTATCAAAATCTCCATCCGGATCTACAGGCATAGGATCCCAATTGTCTGGAATTCCATCGGCATCCGTATCAACAATCAATGGATCCGAACCTAGTGCGGCTTCATCTTCATCTGTAAGACCGTCTCCATCATCATCTGTATCGGCATTGTTTCCAGTACCATCATCGTCGGTATCCAACCATTCAGCTGAATTTGTTGGGAAGTCGTCATCGCCATCATCAAATTCATCATTATCGTCATCCGGGTCTGTACTATCTGGATCGAAATCCCCATCCGTATCTAACGGTATGCTTTCGATATCTAGAGGATCTGAGCCTTCAGCAACTTCAACCGCATCATTGTAGCCATCCCCGTCGTCATCTGGATCTGCGTTATTTCCAATTTCATTTCCGTCGGTATCGAGCCATTCCGTTTCATCTGTTGGAAAAGCATCTGTAGCATCACAAACATCAGTGATACTCACTGGACCGTCGCAGTAACCATCACCATCTGTATCTGGATTAGTTGAATTAGTGACTGGATCTGATGAAGCTTCTGTAGTGTCATCGAGCCCATCATTATCATCATCTGTATCGACATTATTACCAGTGCCATCACCATCGGTATCAAACCATTCAGTCTCGTCTATTGGGAAAGCATCTGTAGCATCACAAACATCGGTGATACTCACTGGACCGTCGCAGTAACCATCACCATCAGTATCTGGATTAGTTGAATTAGTGACTGGATCTGATGAGGCTTCTGTAGTGTCATTTAGCCCGTCATTGTCGTCGTCAGTATCAGCATTATTGCCAGTGCCATCACCATCGGTATCAAACCATTCATTTTCATCTAGTGGAAATACATCGCCTGCAATGCAAGAACCGACAGTTACTGAGCCATCACAATAGCCATCTCCATCTGTATCTGGATTAGTTGAATTAGTGACTGTTTCATCAGTATCATTCAAACCATCGTTATCATCATCCAAATCTTCAATTAATGCAGGTTCGGAAGTCGATGTGCCATTGATAGTATCTGGCATTCCATCCCCATCTGTATCAAGATGGGCCGCTGGATCCAATGGAAAATCATCAGGGCCAGCTACACAGATTCCTTCGACACCTAAATCACCATCACAGAATCCATCCCCATCTGTATCTGGATTTGTAACATTAGTTCCAAGAGTAATTTCTTCACCATTGTTTAAACCATCATTATCTTGGTCACAAGCTGAGGAATTAAGGTTAGGATCACAACCATCCAGAGGATCGTAATCATTATCAATTTCCCAAATATCATCATAACTATCGCCATCATCATCTGGATCTATGTTGTTTCCAATACCATCTCCATCTGTGTCTAACCATTCACTATCATCAAGTGGAAATGCATCATCGCTACCAGCACAGCCAGCAACTACAATTGGACCATCACAATAGAAATCACCATCAGTGTCCGGATCTAAAGGATCGGTTCCAAGTTCATTTTCTTCATCATCTGAGAGGCCATCATTATCGTCATCAGTATCTCCGTTGTTTCCAATACCATCACCATCAGTATCAATCGTTTCGTCAGGATCTGTTGGCAATTCATCAGGACCACCAATACAAATTTGCGCATCATTTATCGTTACATTAACCGAACCATCACAAACTCCATCACCGTCTGTATCGGGATTAGTTGAATTAGTAACTGGATCTGACGAAGCTTCTGTAGTATCATCGAGCCCATCATTATCATCGTCTGTATCGGCATTATTGCCAGTGCCATCACCATCGGTATCAAACCATTCATTTTCATCTAGTGGAAATACATCGCCTGCAATGCAAGATCCGACAGTTACTGAGCCATCACAATAACCATCTCCGTCGGTATCGGGATTCAATGGTTCGGTTCCATTAGCAATCTCATCTAAATCAAGTAAACCATCATTATCGTCGTCTAAATCTTCTACTAACGGTGGTTCTGAAGTAGAATTGCCAGTTAATGTGTCTGGCATTCCATCACCATCAGTATCAACCGAAGCGGCCGCATCAAACGGGAAAGCATCTGGGCCTGCTGTACAAATACCACTTACTGCCGACGCGCCATCACAAACACCATCGCCGTCTGTATCGGGATATTGTAGTGATTGAAGCCTGATTTTGTAAGTTTCACTGACACTCCCATTGGCATAAACTGTATAACTGATAAAACTAAATAATTGATCTGGAGTTCCTGTGATTGTTCCATTCGCTAAATTAAAGGACAAACTTGCAGGCAAATCAGGATGAATTTCCCAAGTTGGTTCATCCAGAATAGAAACGTTGTCGATACGCCATAGTTCATAACCAGTATTGAATGTTTGAGCCGCCAAATAAAGTGCAGTATCTGATAGAGTTAGGTATGAAATTGACTGCCCCAATCCATGATTATTTTGCGTATTGCCACCACCATAGAAATCATGAAAAAGTGTTGTACTTGTTCCGTTCGTTACAAATAATTCTTTGCCGTATGTACCCGAAGTAGCTTTGAAAAATATTCTATCCGCTGTTAGCAAAAATTCGCGAGGGGAACTGCCAGTACCACCATTACGAATGTCCTTAACAATAGTAGTCCCATCCTCTGTTCCATTCGTACTCCATAATTCTCTACCTTTCACACCATCATTAGCTGCGAAATACAAAAAACCATTAAGTTCGACTGCTGATTTATGAAGGAGGTGGTCCACGTACATTGGAATTGAACTTTCCGAACCGCTACGAATATCCTTGACCATAACTGTTCCATCCGCAGTACCATTACTCTTCCAAAGTTCAACACCATTACCAGAATCGTCATCTACTGGAAAATAAATTTCCCCATTGAAAGAAACCAATTGAAATTTTTTAGTTGTGTCAAAGGATCCTGAACTATCTGAATTGATATCCTTAACCATGACGGTTCCATTTGAAGTACCGTTACTTTTCCAAAGTTCATATCCATTAGTGCCATCCTTAGCTACAAAAAATAGAGTGTTGCCCTCTGATGACAAATATTGAGGATAACTATCTCCATCTGAACCTGGATTGATATCCTTGACAATGTATGTCCCTTCAGCAGTACCGTCGGACCTCCATAATTCCTGGCCATATGTAGAGTTTGTAGCGCTAAAATACAATACATCGTTCAAAACATAAAAATTCTGAGGTTGAGCGTCAGCTGTCCCTGGATTGATGTCTTTGACTATCTCTGTCCCTTCTGTAGTTCCATCTGTTCTCCATAGTTCTCTTCCATAAATGCCATTATCTTCTGCTGAAAAGAGGATGTAATTTCCAAGAACTGTAAGATCCTTTATCCAACTTGTATCCCCTGTATCAATCTCCTTAAGCATCGACGTTCCATTCTCAGTACCATTGCTTATCCATAATTCAGGTCCTGTTGAACTTCCGTTCCAAGCAACAAAAATAAGATTGTCATTAAAAGGAATTATAGTTCTGTCCAATAAGCCAGAATCACTGCTTCCGCTGGGATTGATATCCTTGACCAACATAGTACCATTTTCCGTACCGTTACTCTTCCATAATTCCGAGCCATGGGTACCATCATTAGCTCTAAAATATGCCGTGTCACCTACTGTAACAATATCATATGCGCCATCGCCATCATCGCCAGGATTGATATCCTTGACCATGAAAGGAGTGTGCGGTTCACCAGGAAAATAAGTTGATTCAAGGCTGTAATCAAAAGTAATTGGGTCCATCACTTTATCTTTATACAAAGTATGATACGCGGTGGTTGTAAAGTTACGAATTACTCGCATCTCCTCTCCATGGACTGTATCAAATGCTGAGAAAAATAAATTCCCGCCTGCTATATGTCCATCATTAATACCAGTCAGATTATATGTAATCCGGTAAGTGCCATTTGTAGTTCCATCTGTAGCCCAAATACCTTCATTCTCACCATAACCAGTAGTAAAGATGCCTACATTTTCATGAACTGGAAAATATGTGTTAAAGTGTGGTTGGCCGCGAGTTGGAGGCATCATCATTGGGCTGAAAATAAATCTATCGCTATCTAGTGTATTGTTAAAAAAGAAAGATGACGATACTTCAGTTCCATCAGTTGTCCACAACTCATCGCAATATCCTTCACAATACATTTGAAAGACGATTTTATCATTGACAACGAACCTAAGTCGGGGCTCGTAAGCATCACTATCTTGTTCAAAATTCGTTATTAATGTTGTTTCATTCGTTGATGGATCATACTTGTACAATTCCTGCTCGTCCGGCCATGCTTGGTACCCCTCAAAAACAAGGAAGTCTCTAAAAGGCAGGGCAGGTGAAAGAAGGCCAGACGTGCTGCCGGTACCAAGTGCAGTTAATCGATAGGTGCCATTTGTAGTTCCATCTGTTCTCCATAATTCTCTTTTGTAGTTTTCATCTTCTGCCATAAAATAATATACATCATCCAACATAGTAAACCACTGTGGATTACCACCGTCACTTCCTGAATTGATGTCTTTTACTAATTGAGTCCCTTCTTCAGTTCCATCAGTTATCCATAACTCTCTATTATTACCAGAAGAAATAGCTGAGAAAATGACTTTGTCATCTCCAAGAAGGCGAAAATGACGAGGTTTACTACCATCATCATCGAATGTCTTTATGTCTTTAACCATATAAGTTCCGTTTTCGGTTCCATCCGATCTCCACAACTCCTCGTTGCCAGTGATATTCTGGGCCGGGAAAAGAATAAACTCATCATTAACCGAGATTGGCCATGCTCCGTATTCAGCAGAAAGTGTATTGGCTTCTATCCCATCGCACATTGCGTACTGTGTACAGATATCCTTAACCATGTAAGTGCCTTCTTCGGTACCATCTGTTCTCCATAATTCATGACCGGTAGTGCCATTATCAGCTGCAAAAAACAATATATCTCCCATAGAAGCGTAAAAAGCAGGGCTACTACTATTACCCTCTCCTGGATATATGTCCTTAACCATATAAGTTCCATCTTCTGTACCATCTGAGCTCCACATTTCATAATTACTTCTTATGCCATCATTCGACCCACTGTTGTCATTGGCAGACCAGTAAAGATTGCCGTCAGTGTGTGCAAAATATCTTTGAGGATTGCTGCCCTTAGGCCACCCGTCTCGTAATTCTGCATTTATGTCTTTGAGAAGTGTTGCATTTTCAATTTCATAGTGTCCAGAACGAGGTGCTCCGTACTCGGATACTTGCTGTAAAGGAGAAGAATCTTCTACAAAATTAGAAGAATTGTCTGTATCTACTACGACAAGCGCCTGAGAAACAAAACTCAGTACGACTAACAAAGAAATTACACGCCTTGAAAACATCGTGCCACCTCAAACTATAAGCTCTTTTTAAAATTAAATATTATTCTCTAGGCGAGATATCAGATCTACTTTCTTACCGGAAACGGGCAATCCTTTCTCCTTCAACAATTTCTTGAGCTGAGGAACGGTCATTGATTCGTAGTTCGCTTCTTCTGGTTCTTCCTCACCCACTTCCTCCTCAGGTTCCTCTTCTATCGGCTCTTCCTCAACCACTTCCTCCTCAGGTTCCTCTTCTACTTTGTAACTCTCTTCTAATTCTATCTTTTTTTCTTCGAATTTTAGCTTCGTTTCTTTTTCGAATTCAACGAATTCTCTTTCTTTATCTTGTAAAGCACGGATCATTTCAGTCTCTAATTTGTCTATCGTGTCATCTCTATCTTTCAATTCCTTCTCATGAGAATCGAATTTATCTCTCAGCTCTTTCTCATGCGAAGCGTCTTTATCCTTCAATTCCTTTTCATGAGAATCGACTTTATCTCTCAGCTCTTTCTCATGAGCCCGTCTAGTAGCGGACAACGTCTTCAGATGGCTTTCTTCCTCTGACTTGAGACGTTTTTCAAGACTCGACTCTTTCACCCTATACTCTCTCTCCAGAACGCTGAGTCTTTCGTCTATGGTACTGCTTAATTCCTTCTCCCTTATCTTTATGTCCTCTTCACGAACCAGAAGCTGAGCGACTGTGCGGGGCGGAGCAAGTTCATCGCTTACTGCTACTGTTTTCTCTTTGAGGGTGTCTAAGACCTCTATCCTGATGATGGTAGAATATTCACCTCCAAGATGCTGCATTTTTATTTCCGAGGCGTGATTCCCCAGTTCCATCGGAAATCCAGTTATGAAACCTGTATTCGGATCGAGGTCAAGGCCTACATCCAAATCAGGATACATTGAGTATCTTACATTAACAAATTCGTCTGGTTTGATCAGGCCTAATTTAATGATTAATAGGTCTAGGACTGGTTCCATTTTAACCATAGGATCATTTCTATCTTTCACGAAAAGAACATAGTGAGGATGATATTGAAACGGATTTTTGTATTTGTTAATTATAACTACAACGACAAACAAGACTAAACTTGTTGATAGGACGTAATATATCTCATTAGAACCGCCAAAGACGTCTCGATAATCAACTAAATAGACAAGGCCAATAATCAGGATAAATGAGAAGATATTGCCACGTATCAGGTCAAGTATATTATTGAGGCTGAAAGAGAGGTCACGCCTCTTCATCTTCATCTTCCTCAGAAGACTTTCCTTCCTTTAAACCCTCATCAAAAGCCGCTTTCGACTGACCCATACTCTTGGCGAGCTCCGGTAACTTCTTCGCTCCGAAAAGAAGGAGTATCACTCCACCGATAATCAATGCCTCCGTAGTGCCAATCATTACTTTCCTACCAGTAACGAGGTAAATTAACCTTCCGGGGGAAGAACCAAAACCCCTCTCCAACTGAAGTACTGTGGCAAAAACAGCGGCCTATGATGACATTGTTGAGAATCTCCAGAAACGGGCCTGGATGTATTTCCTGCTGACGGCAATCGTATTTGCCTCGGTTTTCTACGTCGCTCCAGATATTATCGAATGGTTAAGTGACCGGCTTCTTCCTGAAGATGCGACCTTGATCTATCTTTCACCGGCCGAATACCTGATATTGAAAATGAGGGTGGCGGGATACGCTGCCATTTCTGCTACAGCTATGATTGTGATGATTCACATCTGGCGTATCATCCGTAGCAGATCAATGCTTCCTGAGATAAGTTTCACTGATTTGGCACTGATATTCGTAATAGCCCTTCTCCTCTTTTCAATGGGTATGCTGTACTCCCTGGAACTGATGTTGCCGACAGTTCTTGAATATTTACAGAATGACGCGGCCCAGGCGGGACTTGAAACAACCTACAGTCTTAGTGCCTTCTACCACTTTGTCTTTCTTCTGACTTTTTCATTGGGAATAACTTTCCAATTACCCCTTGTGACCACGCTGATGCTAAGGCTGGAATTGACCACCACCGACCAACTGGCCCAACACCGCAGTCATCTGGTAGTTGTCTTCTTCATTATGGCTGCATTGATCACGCCACCTGACGTAATCTCGCAATTCCTGTTGGCGGTGCCTTTGATGGTACTATATGAAATCTCGATTATAATAGGAAAATTCACAACCTGAAATTTATCAGAAAATTAGTAAAGTAAATCGTTTTGATTCAATTGAACAGATTATATAATTAAGAGGGGGGGTGTAGGGGACTTCATGGGTGAATGTACGTGTGGTAGATCTCCAACTGGTTTTTGTAAAGGCTGGCACGGGCTAAAAGAAGAAGAGTATCAAGAAAAGTTGAAGGAATACCAAAAGAATACGGCAGAGTAACACTAATTAATTATAGACGAAAGTTCAGTTCCAATTAATTCAATGGAAATCGGAATACATACATTCGCATCAGCCAATTTCAAAGATGAAAATGGAGAACTTATCTCCAATAGTCAAGCTTTAGAGGAATTGCTTGAAAGAATAGAATATGCAGACAAAATTGGAATAGATGAAGTTGGTATCGGTGAACATCATCGAAAAGAATTCTTGGATTCGGCAGCTCATATTATTCTATCTGCAGCAGCAGCCCGAACTAAAAATATCAGATTGACCAGTGCAGTTACAGTACTGAGTGTATCAGATCCAGTTCGTGTTTTTCAGAATTTTGCAACTTTAGATTTAATTTCAAACGGTCGTGCTGAAATTATAGCTGGTAGAGGATCGTTTACTGAATCATATCCTCTTTTTGGATATAATATGCATGATTACAATGCTCTTTATACTGAAAAATTAGATTTATTGCTGAATATTCGAGACAATGAAGTTGTGAACTGGGCTGGTAAGTTTAGACCTGATTTGGTTGAACAAGCAGTCTATCCTAGACCTGTTCAAGATCCATTACCAATTTGGGTGGGAGTTGGAGGCACCCCTGAATCATTTGTTAGAGCTGGTGTACTTGGATTGCCACTAATGGTAGCTATCATTGGAGGCGAAACTCATCGTTTTGCTCCATTAGTAGAATTGTATAGAAATGCAGGTGAAAAAGCAGGTCACGACCCTAAAAAATTAAAAGTCGGAGTTCATTCTTTGGGATATATTGCCGAAACAAGAGAACAAGCTATCAAAGAATTCTTCCCAGGTTATGCTGAGATGTTCACCAAGATAGGAAGAGAAAGAGGTTGGCCGCCAGTTACAATGTCTCATTTTGAATCTCAGATTGGACCTACTGGAGCTTTAGTTGTAGGAAATGTTGAAGAAGTTGCTGAAAAAGTTCTACGCCACAGTGAGGCTTTGGGTGGGCTCTCAAGATTTAGTTTTCAATTAGATGTTGCTGGGCTTTCACACCAACAATTGATGAAAGCTATTGAATTAATTGGAACCAAAGTTTCACCGTTAGTAAATAAATAGGGCCGGTATTCCCTATTTCTTGTCTACTCCCATGATGCGTCAGTACCACGCCATAAAACGTGAGAATCCGGATTCTATTCTCTTATATCGTATGGGGGATTTCTATGAAACTTTTGGAGATGATGCAAAAATTGTCGCAAAAGAGTTGGATATTGCACTGACGGCAAGAGACAAGAATTCTGAAAATCCGATTCCATTAGCAGGTGTTCCATACCATGCCTTAGACAATTATCTTAGTAAATTAATCAAGAAAGGACATCGTGTTGCAATCTGTGAACAACTTGAAGATCCAAAGAGTGCCAAAGGACTTGTCAGAAGAGGTGTGACTCGAATCGTCAGCCAAGGTACGGTTGTCGAAGGCTCAATGTTGAGCCATTCCAACAATTTTCTGGCTTCTGTAAATGAAACTGACGATGGATTAGGATTATCTATAATGGACATTTCTACCGGTGAATTCTCGACCGCCCAATTTAGAGATAGAGAATCACTGGAATCTGAGATGGCTCGCTATTCTCCTGCAGAAGTGATAATCCCTGATGGAAACGAGAACGTCCAGAACTGGATGGTGGCCTTGGGAATGAATATAACTCCACGAAAGGCAGATACCTGGATGTATCCCATATCTAAGAAAATCCTAGAAGAAAGATTCGGGAATGTAGAAGAATTGAAGACTTATCCTATGGCCATTACAGCTGCAGGAGCAATCCTCTCTTATGCCACTGATACTCAGTTCAGCGAATTACCGCACCTCAGGCCACCGTCCCTTATGGTCAAGACCAACACCATGACCCTGGATGCTGTGACCCTCAGGAATCTGGAGATAGTACGTACCATCAGTGATTCTTCCAAAGATACATTATTCGCAGTCATCAACCGTACATCTACTGCCGGTGGTTCCAGAAGACTGAAGGATTGGTTGCTGAGACCTCTACACAATCTTGAAAGGATTGATGAGAGGCACGATGCAGTTCAGGAATTATTCGATAATACACTTAGCCGTCGAGAGATACGGGACATTCTCAAGGGATTCCAGGATGTCGAGAGGTTATTATCGCGACTAGGACATGGCTCAATCTCACCTCGGGATCTGGATAGTCTCTGTTCGAGTCTGGATACACTGAAGGATCTCAAACAGTTCCTGAGCGAGGAACCGCTCAAGTCCAAACTGATGAAGAGACTTATCAAATCCATAGACCCTCACAAACTGGTCTCCCAGAAACTGGCTGAGGCACTGGTCGAGGATCCGCCCTTGGTCATCAGGGATGGTGGAATCTTCAAGAAGGGATATTCACAGGAACTGGATGACCTGCGGGCAAGAGCCAGCAGCGGCAGGGAATGGGTAACTGCACTGGAGTCTGAGGAAAAGAAGAAGACTGGCATTCCGAAATTGAAGATCGGATACAACCGGGTTTTTGGGTATTATCTTGAGGTCCCAAAGGCATATGCAAAAAAAGTACCTGAAAGTTATCACCGTAAACAGACTGTAGCGGCGGGAGATCGGTATATCACTCCCAAATTAAAAGAAAAAGAAACTTCCATTTTAAGAGCAGATGAAAGATCTCAGGCTCTTGAATCTGAACTATTCAAGGAATTAAGAGAATGGATTTTAGAATTCTTAGGATCTTTACAAGCAACTACTATGGCGGTATCAAGAATTGATGGCATCTGTTCTCTGGCCGAGGTCAGTCAGGCCAACAATTACGTTAGACCTGAAATGTCAGATGATGGAGCCTTATCTATCTCAGATGGAAGACATCCGGTTATCGAAGTCCTCAGAGAAGGGCAATACATCCCCAACAGTTTACAATTAGATAACAAACAGCGTCAATTAATGATTCTAACAGGACCAAACATGGGTGGTAAATCGACCTATATGCGACAAACTGCCCTAATTTGTGTAATGGCTCAGGCCGGTTGCTTCGTCCCTGCTTCTTCGGCAAGATTAGGGATAGTTGATCGCGTGTTCACTCGAGTTGGTGCACATGATGACCTCGTACATGGACATTCCACTTTCATGGTTGAAATGCTAGAGTTAGCAAACATTTTGAGAAACGCAACGCCAAACAGCCTTGTACTACTAGA
>Ga0310124_10002433_pt1 | contig 12759 bp, 11 predicted proteins | sample CB11b_AW_Bot5_MG_FD_203507 | JGI IMG/M metagenome (GOLD analysis project Ga0310124, IMG submission 203507) | Marine microbial communities from Western Arctic Ocean, Canada - CB11b_AW_Bot5 | ecosystem: Environmental > Aquatic > Marine > Oceanic | place: Canada: Western Arctic Ocean | collected...
GTAATGATTCATGTTACGTAATGTATCAACGGTCTCATCGGTGACGCCCGATTCGACGAACACGGTGCCCCCACCTGTGGCGGCCACTCCGGTTGGTTCGGCGCTACCGGCATGTCGAACACGCGCCGCATCTCCGGCTGCCTGAATATTCATGCCAAAGTCGATCTTATTAACCAAGACTTGCACGTGACCTTGCGGTTGCATGTCACCCCCCATCACGCCGAAACAGAAACAGGGAACCCCATTTTTGGTAACCATCGCTGGAATGATCGTGTGAAAGGGAAGTTTTCGCGGTTCCAGACGATTGAAATGGTTTTCCTCCAGTGCGAACAACGCACCCCTGTTTTGCAATGCAAATCCGACGTTGCCGGGCACAACCTGAGAACCAAAACCGTGAAATATACTTTGAATCAATGAGCAGCAATTGCGATCCTTGTCGACCACAGACAGGTACACGGTGTCACCATGAGCCAGGTCGGTGTCTCCTGCCGAGACGTCGTGCGCGGCTCGGCGGAGGTCGATTCTGCCAGCCTGTCGTTGGCCGAATTCCTTGGAAATTAATTCCTGGACAGGCAGGTCGTTGAAAGCCGGGTCGGAGTAGAATTTGGCCCGATTGGCAAATGCCAGTTTTTTTGCCTCGACAAATAGGTGTAAAAATTCAGCGCTGCCAGGCTCCCTGGATCGGATGTCGAATTGTTCCAACACGTTGAGCATTTCCAAAACTGCGATTCCCTGGCCATTGGGAGGCAGCTCCCAAACTTCATGATCTCGATAGGTAGTCGAGACCGGTTGAATCCACTCTGATTGGTGTTCGGCGAAATCGTTGATTGATAAAAATCCGCCGTTGTTCTCACTGAAAGCGACGATTTGTTGAGCAATCTCACCACGATAAAAGGCATCCACACCTTGATCGGCGATACTACGATACGACTTGGCCAGTCGTGAATTGCGAAAGATTTCAGAAAACTGAGGTGCCCGTTTTCCGTCGATAAGATACGTCGTTGCCGAATCAGGCCACTGGCGCAGTTGAGTTTCAGAGGCTTGCCAGGCGGCGGCAATGACCTCGGCGACTGGAAACCCGCTTTCGGCTGTTCGGATCGCCGGTTCAAGAAGCTTTCCGAGCGCCATCGTTCCAAAACGATCCAGGAGTTGCTGCCAACTGTCAACGCACCCGGGGACCGACCATGACAAAGGTCCATAAGTTGGAATCTGATCCATCCCTTGCCGGTTGAAATAATCGCGCGACAACGCTCCGGGACTTCTTCCACTACCGTTCAGTCCGTAAAGTTGTTGGTTCTTGTTGTCCCAAAGGATGGCAAACAGATCTCCGCCAATCCCACAGCTCATGGGTTCCACGACACCCAACATCGAATTAGCAGCAATCGCGGCATCCACGGCATTCCCACCGGCTTTTAAGACATCCAAGCCCGTTTGTGAAGCCAATGGGTGACTCGTGGCGACGATACCATTTTGAGCCAGTACGACCGAACGGCTTTGCTTGAGATCACCAACGGGACGATCATAACCAGCCGCATGGGGTGTGGAATGTGATTTCCAGGTGTCTGTCATTTTTCCGGCAATGATTTTTTCGGTTCTATGGGTTTTGGCTCAACAATTTTTGCAACAGCTGAAAAGTCCAGCTTGTCATAACCCTGTTGCATGGCGGACGTGTATTGTTGTAGCGCTGCCGAAGTGACCGGTGCTGAAAGTTTAAGCTCGTGGGCCAATGCCAGGCTGAGAGCTACGTCCTTGCGCATCAGTTCGGTTTTGAAACCCGCTTCGTAATGATTGTCCAGAATAAATTGTGCTCGTGCCGACAGCATGGTCGAGCTGCCGCTTGAAGTCGAAACCACTTCGACCAATTGTTCCAAGTTGAGTCCGGCGGCTTTGGCTACTGACATGGCTTCACCAATCAGCGCCATGATACCGCCAGCCATCATTTGGTTGACAAGCTTGGCAGTTTGTCCACTGCCAAGGGGTCCTAAATGAAAAATCTTTTTGCCAAGGATTTCCAAGAGGGGTTGCGCTTTTTGAAAATCTGGCGCGTCACCGCCGACCATGATGGATAAGGAACCCTTTTTTGCCCCTGCAGGTCCACCGGAAACCGGGGCGTCCAGCATGCTCATACCAGCTTCACTCAGTAGCTCCCCGATTCGCCTCACCGTTGCCGGGCTGACGGTACTCATGTCAATCAAGAGCTTGCCCGTATCGGCACCAGCAATGATTCCGTCTTTGGCAAGCACCACTTGCTCCACTTCGGCATCGGCCGTCACAATGGTGACGATCACGTCGGCCGCTTCAGCCACTTGAGCACAGCTTGGACAGGCGACTGCTCCCAATTTTTGAAACTGGTCGACCACGTCTTCACGTCGGGCAAAAAAGAACAGATCGTGACCAGCTTGCATGAGATTGATGGCCATAGGACAACCCATGGTTCCCAGACCGATGAATCCGATTTTACTCATCAAAACGCCCTTCAACGATGAGATTGAGGTTCTTGCTCTTCCCTTGACCTGGCTGAACGATTTAATTGATGGTTCGGCCAGGGGTTCTGTTCTGGTCGACGGCAAAGTTTGGATCGTACCATCTTCACTCGATAGAACCCATCCCGTATGGTGAAATGACTTTCCGAAGGCACTTTCCAATTCCCACCCGATGGTGAAAACGTGGACTGATTGGTGGTGTTAGTTTCCATGGCCGGTAGCTGTTGCGTTAGGGTAGCGTAGGAACAACCCTGTCTTTGGGCGTAGGCTTCTTGTAAATGAAGATTTGAGGATAAACGATGGATGTTTGGTCAATGGTTCTGTTGTTGCTGGTAGGTGTGGCCGCCGGTTTCTTGAATGTTGTTGCAGGAGGTGGCTCGCTGCTCACGATGCCGGTTATGATTTTTCTTGGCTTGAGTGGTCCAACGACCAACGGTACGAATAGGGTTGCAATTCTGGCGCAAAATATTACCGCGGTGCGGGCCTTCTGGCGGCAAGGGTTCTCTAGTTTTCGGCTGAGTCTTACGCTGTCGTTATGTGCATTGCCAGGTGCCGCCGCGGGCGCTTACCTGGGCACTCGACTTGAGGGTGTCTGGTTCAATCGTGTTTTGGCAATCGTGATGCTGGGTGTCATGCTGCTGATGATGCTTAAGAAGAAAAAGAGTTCGGTGTCTCCCCAAGAGGATCAACCGGTAAGTTCACAACGCGTCTGGGCGGCGCATCTTTTGATGGTTTTGATCGGGCTTTACGGCGGGTTCATTCAAGCCGGCGTAGGATTTTTATTGATGGCGGTATTGCATCGTATTTTGGGTGAGGATCTCGTTCGCGTGAACATGCATAAGGTATTTATCATTGGTTCTTATACCTTAGTGGCGTTGGCGATCTTCGCCGGTAACGGGCATGTACAATGGTCGGCCGGATTGAGTTTGGCAGCCGGGAATTCAATCGGTGGATGGATCGGTTCCTATTTTACTGTCAAAAAAGGTGAGGGGGCGATCAAGATCATCTTTAACGTGACCCTGCTGGCTTTAGCCATCAAGCTTTTGTTAAGCTAAGGAAGTTTCCACAGTTCCCCTTGGGACCGCTTGTCAGCCGTTTTAGACGCTGGCCAGGGTCTCCGATAGGTTCGTGGAGTTGTGTGGTTTTTAGAACGAAAACGGGGCGGAAGGCCAGCGAATATGTCATTTCGAGTTGTGAATACGTCTCCTTTAGATCCAGTTTGTGTGCAGTGGCTGGAACAACGTGTTGACCTGAAAGATTGTGACCATCGTGATCAGCAGGAACTGCATGAATTGCTTGGTAGCGCCGATGCGCTCGTGATTGGTACCTATTTACAAGTCAATGCAGCGCTGTTGGATTTGGCACCCAAGCTGAAAGTGGTGGGCCGGGCTGGTGTGGGACTGGAACACGTTGATCTTGCAGAGTGTCGCCGTCGACAGTTGCCGGTCGTCCACACTCCCGAGGCAAACACCCAGGCGGTTGTTGAATACGTTGTGGCGCTCATACTGGACGCCTTAAGACCTCGACCGGCACTCGATGTTTCGATTGACGCCGAACTGTACCTCAGTTTGCGCTGCACGGAAGTGGGTCAACAGTTGGACCAGCTCACGCTGGGTATTTTAGGGTTTGGTCGGATCGGCAAACGGCTCGGTGCAGTGGCCCATGCGATCGGCATGAACGTAATCGTCAACGACGTTTTATCTGAAAAAGAGCTTCAAGCGACCGTCGATTACCCATTCCAATGGGTAGAAAAAACGGCGTTGTACCAGCAGTGTGATGTGCTGAGCATTCATGTGGATGGACGACCGGAAAACCGCCATCTCATAGGGTCACAACAGCTGTCCCAATTGCGCCCCCATTGTCTGATTGTCAATGCGGCTCGGGGCATGATCATGGACGAATCGGCACTTGTTCAATGGGCCCAACAAACCAGGCAGCAGGGTGGTCAGGCCGTTCTGGATGTTGTTGATCCAGAGCCTCCCTCTGCTGATTGTCCGTTGTTAGAACTGTCCAATGTAAGAGTGTTGCCGCATCTAGCGGCTCGAACTTATCCTGCACTGCAAAGCATGGGTTGGGTGGTACGGGACGTCTGGAGCGTGCTGCAAGGTGAACAACCCCGCTATCCAGCGTGGTAATTGAAAAACATTGATGGCTGATCGCAATATTTCTTCTGAAGAGCATCGCTTGATAGAGCGGGCACATGCGCTGCTTCCCGGCGGTAGTGTTGGAAATGTTTACAACGATGTGATTGTCCGGCGCGGAGCAGGTAGTCATGTGTGGGATGTCAGTGGCAACGAGTACATCGACTATCTATTGGGTTCAGGGCCGATGATTGTTGGGCACACCCACCCGGAAGTTGTGGAAGCAGTACGTGAACAATTGGAAGATGGAACAACGTTTTTTGCCATCCACGAACAGGCGATTGCCTTGGCCGAGCAGATTGTGGCGGCCGTTGAATGTGCTGAAAAAGTGCGTTTCACGAGTAGTGGGACGGAGGCTACGGCGCTGGCAATTCGTGCAGCCCGTGCGTTTCGCCAACGCGATCGGGTTCTCAAATTTGAAGGGGGCTATCATGGAATGAACGAAGTTGGACTCATGAGTCTGGCACCCAAAAATCCGCCGAAATTTCCCTTGGCCAGCACGGATTCAGCGGGAATCCCATCTGCCATGCAGGACGGCGTGTTGATTGCTCCGTTCAATGACATTGCCATGACAACTTCGCTTGTTGAGCAATACCATGATGAACTGGCGGCTGTGATCGTCGAGCCTTTTCAGCGTTTGATTTGTCCCCAGCAGGGATTTCTCCAAGCCTTACGAGAGGTTACTCAACGATATTCCGTGCCACTTATTTTTGACGAAATCGTAACCGGATTTCGTTTTTCCTACGGTGGTGCCCAGGAATATTACGGCGTGACACCTGATTTATGTACGCTGGGTAAGGCCGTGGCCGGTGGTTTTCCGATGGCCGCCATCGCCGGGCGCGAGGAGATCATGCACGGCTTTGATCCATCGGCGCTGAGTCAGGGAAAATTTCTTCCCCAGATAGGCACGCTGAATGGAAATCCTGTCGCGGCTACCGCTGGCCTGGCGACGCTCAAGGTGTTAAGGCAAGAGGGTGTTTATGAGAGGTTGTTTGATACGGGCCGGCAGTTGATGAATGCTTTTCGCCGCATTCTCGACCAGTTGGGTGTTCCCGGCCAGGTGGTGGGTGAACCTCCCGTTTTTGACGTCGTGTTTACCGATAGAGAAATCGTTGATTATCGAACGCTGGCGACCGGTAATGCCGATCGACTGAAGAAATTCAATAATTTGTTACTGGCTCACGGTATTTTTCGTGGTGATACCAAGTTTTATGTTTCCCTGGCGCATGACCAGAAAGATATTGACCAAACGATCAGTGCCTTTGAAACAGTGGTGGGTCAACTGGATCACCAGTAGTGATCTTGGAAAGTTGTATTTTGTGTTGTGATGAGGTAGGGTTTCCGCACCTACGGTTGTTTGCCAGGAATTGGAATTCGTTTCTGCTGGTTTTGCAGGGTGTTGCACGTAAACAAACTCAAGCTGTAACCAAGCCGGCTGGTGAACCAAAGAATGAACCGCATGGGAGAAGTCATGTCCGTCGAGCCGCAACCAGTTGGGATTATCGGTTTGGGACTTGTCGGAAGCGCACTGGCCGGCCGCTTGATACAAAACGGATTTCAGGTGGTTGGTTTTGATGTTGATCAACAAAAGCAGGCTGAAGCCGTAGACCAGGGATTACAAGGTTGTGTGGATGCCAATGGTGTATTTGACATTTGTGAGACGATCCTCTTGAGTCTGCCTACCAGTCAAGTCGTCAGAGAGGTGATTGATCAGGCGGAATCTGCCTTGCGAGTTGGCCACACGATTATCGATATGACAACCGGCGATCCAGATGAAATGGTGGTTTTGGGACAACAACTCCAGAATCGACATGTAAAATACACGGAAGCTACGATTGCCGGATCCAGTTCCCAATTGCGCGAAGGTGAAGTGGTACTGTTTGTTGCTGGAATTGACAGGGAAGAGCCGGGATGGCCGCTTGTTGATTCGTTGTTGCAGCTGTTCGGATCGCGGATATTCTACCTGGGTGAGATCGGCGCGGCATCGCGATTCAAACTGGTGCATAATTTGATGATTGGACTTCATCGGGCCGTGTTGGCAGAAGGCCTAACGTTTGGCGAAGCGCTGGGCTTTGACGCCAGTTCAACTCTCGAGGTGCTGCGGCAGTCGCCGGCCTGGTCTGGGGTGATGGAGACCAAGGGGAAAAAGATGGTTCTCGCCGACTATGCACCTCAGGCTCGCTTGTCACAACACTTAAAAGATGTGCGCCTGATTATTGAAATGGCTTCGCGATCGGGGGCTTCGACGCCCTTATCATCGTTGCATCGAGAGTTGCTTGAAGATGCTGAAAGACTCGGTTTTGGCGATGCCGACAACAGTGCGATCATCGAAGCCTTTCGAAAGGAATAGGCGGTTTGGGCCTTCGTCAATAGCATATATTCTATCCGGGCGCAACGTCCCTTGTTTTGTGGTTATGATTCTAAAAAGAGTGCGTTATGAATCTTCCTGAGAGTTATCTATACGGCACGGCTGCGTATCGACCTACGAACCCGCCACAAAACGAGTTTCGTCAGCATCTGACCTGTATCAAGCGGGAACTTGAATTTGACATTCTCCGTTTGCGCGTGCAATGGAATCCAATCAACCGTTACGAGGACCAGTTTGATTTTGCGGAGTTGGACGAACTGGCGGATTTGTGCGATGAGCTCGATCTGCTAATCTTTCTGGAAATCAGTCTACAGTCGGCTCCCGATTGGTTGGAGGAGGCTCATCCAGATGCGCGTTATGTCAATGCGCTGGGACAAGCTGCGGAACTGGGTCCCAACGAATCGATTCAAATAGGTGGTTACCCGGGTTTGTGCCATCATCACCCGGCGGTTATCGATGCGGGAGCCCGGTTTTCTGGCTAACGTTGCCACACACTTTAAGGATCGACGGTCAGTATTGTGCATGACTGTTGGAACGAACCTCATCTGGAACCGGTCTGGATATCCACCTGGGCAACATGGGAGAGCGACCCTATTGTTATTGCGATGGATCGCGGCGCGCGTTTTGACGTTGGGTAGCTGACCACTATGGTGACATCGACCTGCTCAACGATACGTGGGGTCGTGCTTTTCGTGATTGGAATGATGTCAATCCACCGAATCGCTTGGGCAACTATGCCGATTGGCTGGATTAGGGACGGTTTTGGCATGATGATTTGCAGCAACACATGCGCTGGCGATACGGGGCGTTGCGCGACATTGATCCGGACCGCTTCATCATCAGCCATTCGGGAACAGTTCCTCCATTTTTACCACGAGCCAACGCATTCATTCACAACTGGAAGTTGGCCGAGCCGGTTGATGTTTGAGGCACGAGTATGGCACCCATGGGTTTCAACTGGGACTTGGCAGATATCGCTGGTGTGCTTGATGCTACGCGAAGCGCGTCTCGCGGCAAGCCATTTTGGATCAACGAGATGAGTGGAGGGGCAGGCATGCTGGGTCATAGTGCCGAGACGGGTTCTGCGTATGCATTCCGTCGTACACTGCCTCCAACAGCTAACGACTACAAGACGTGGAATTGGTTGGGAGTTTGTGCCGGGTCGAAAGCGACCGTTCACTGGTGTTACTTAGAGGAGCGCACCGGCCCTGAAGCAGGAGGCATGGGCCTGGTTCGTACCGGTGGCGAGCTAACACCACGCGCCCGTGGCGCTGCCGAGACAGCCAGGGTGCTGCGAGATCATTCCCCATTGTTTTTTGACTATCTGCCACAGCCACCGGTTGGTATTCTTTTTGATCCAGACAATTCGGATCTTCTCTTGGCTATGGAGGCGACCGATCAGCTTTATGGGGATGCCCACATTGGTATCAACCGTGCTGTCTGGAAGTCCGACAACTTTGTCAAGTTCGTAACCTATACAACTCTCGATGCTTTGGCCGGGCTCAGTGTGCTCATCGTACCGATGTGTCTTACACTGACCGACGATGTCGCAAAGGCGATCGCAAAATTTGTGGAGCGCGGTGGTGTGTTGGTGGCGAAGCTCGTACGGGTCACTTTGACGGGCGAGGTTTTAATCAGCTAATTCTGCCTGCTGGCGGCTTAACGGAAGGCGTCGGAGCGATAGAAAAAGAAGCCATTTGTAGCGATCCCAGTAACTTGCCAATGAGTAACAATCCGAATCGGCTACCGTGGCCCGATCCGATTTGTTCGGGGCCGACGATTCAGTTTCAGGAACCTTTTGAGGTGGAGATGCGCACCACCGAGTTTCTTGTTCCGATGCACGTAACCACTGGAATTCCGATCGCACATGTTGGTGACGACTGTGTGGCTGTTCGCAATGACTACGGTGCCGGAAGATCCTACTACATTGGGACATATCTGAGCCTGGCCATCTATCGTGGCGATCTCGGTGCGATGCAGTGGCTCGTATCCCTTCTGGATCACCACACAACAACGGTGGTTCGTGGCAACCAATTAAGACCCAGGTTGATTGTTCAGGATCATGAGGTGTTGCTGGCCGTTTTTAATGATGACCGTACCGAATCCCACAGGGAAGAAATCCAACTCCCACAACCTTACCGGCGCGCGCTCGATATTTACAGCGAAGAGGAACATCCCCTCAACGGAAAAAACTGCACCGTTCAAGTCGACCCGGTAAGTGTGCGAGTATTGCGGCTAACGATATGAGTGACTTGCAACATGCGCCAACAAGATGATGTTCTGGCGCTACGGCCCTGGAATCGTGATGGGTTGGCAAGCCGGCATCTAAAGAAAGTTGGATTGTAAGGTCACCCAGGATTGGCGAAATTGGGAGTGCCCATGTCATTCGCTTTGCAGGCGTTTTAGCCGAAAAGGGCGCAGGTCTAACCGCGATGATCCCTGGGTGATGAGCTCGGCTGCTGCTTCACCGATGGCGGCCGAGTGTTTGAATCCATGTCCTGAGCATGGCGAAACGAGTAACACGTTATCGTACTCCGGATGATGATCAATCACGAATCCAAAATCGTTGGTGCAGGTATAAAGGCATGATTGCATGCGGGTGATTTCTCCGGTCAGCCCCTTGATGCGGTCTGTCACCCGGCGGTTCATGGCCGTGATAATCGCTTCAGAAACGGCCGTTGGTTCGTCGTCGGCTGAAATCGTTGTGTCAAACCGTTCTGCGGCGACCTTGATTGTATCAGCCGTACTGTCCAACATTGGAAATCCGTAAATCATGTCATAGTCGTGCTCAGTGACACAGATGAAAATTGGAAATTGTGATGCGTCAAATTGAGACTTAACCTGTAGGCGAAACCAGTATTGAATCTGCGCGTAAACCTTGAACCATTGACTCAGATGATTGGGCAGAAAATTGCCAATCCATGCGCCGCTGGTCAGAACGAGTTGCTCGGCTGTAACCCTTCCCCGCGTTGCCGTGTCGACAGTCACTTTTGATTTTCCAACCACGTCGAACTGATCGACAATTGTCTCAAGCCAGATTTCAGCACCCTGTTGTTTGGCCAGGGAAAGCTGGGCGGCGACGCATTTTTCGGGTCGTACGAAACCGGCTGCCGGCTCGAAATACGCAGATTCGTCATCATCGATTTTGAATTGTGGAAAACGTCGACGCACATCACCCGCTTCTAAAGTGTCGTGATCGATGTCAAATTCTTCAGCGACTGCGATCGTCGAAAGTAGAAAATTATCGACTCCATGCTGTCTCGAGTCGACATGACGTTTACCGATGATGAGTCCGCCGTTTTGCGTCAGCAGGGATTCACCAGTTGCTTGTTCGATTTCCCGCCACAGTTCGTGTGAGCGGATCACAAGCGGTACGTAACTTGTACCTTCACCGATTGCTAATCGAGTGACCCGCGTTTCACCGTGGGTGGACCCCTTTGTGTGAGGAGGAGAAAACCGGTCAATGCCCAGTACGCGCATTTCTCGACGCGCTAACTGGTACAAAGACGCACTGCCCATGGCACCCAGGCCGACAACGATGGCGTCGAAATGCTGATTCGTGTTATTCACCTACCGTAACCGGGCGCCGCTGTGAATGTAGTTATTAAAATGCCCTCGGCGTTCCAAACACAAACTTGTCCACCGTGGTCACCGGAAGCCAATCGCTGCGTGCTTTCGCTATGTGCGACAGCATAGACAGGATAGTTGTGACCGAGTTGGGACTGTGCGAGTTTCCAGCTATCTAGGGTGTATCCGCTAACGGAGCCGTCGTCCGAACAGCCAAAGATTGCTTGTGGTGTGATGGCAATACTGTGATAGGGATGAGTACCACTACCCATCATGCTGATGGTCTTCTCATCTTGTGGTGTTTCCGACATGCCAGAAGCAGCGCCGGTTCCCACAACTTTCCAAATATGGATTTTGCCGTCCGCACCGCAACTCACGGCCTGCTGACCGTCAGGGCGAAATCCAACGTCAAATACGGGTTGTTTGTGTCCGGCGTAGGTAGTGATCAGGTCACCGGTTGTCGCATCAATGATTTTAGCAGTCATGTCTCGGCTGGCAGAAATGATCCGGCTGCCATCCTTACTAAAAGCAACCGCGTAAACCCAGTCAGCATGGTGTTGTGCGTTGAGCCGCTCCTGGCCATCTTCCAAAGTGTAAAGACGGACGGTTCGATCGGCTGCCCCGATTGCCAGCCGTTGGCCAGCTGTATCGAAAGCGAGTCCCATCACACAATCATGAGATCGCAACAGCTCCTGCCGCATTTGGCCGTCGGCCACATTGTACAGGCGAACTTCGCCCTGCATTCCCGGAATGCCACTTGCTGCCGCAATAAAACGTCCATCATGGCTGTATATCAAATCATAAGTTCGCTCGGCGACATTGGTAATTCGCCGCTGTAAATCACCCGTCACCGTGTTCCAAACCGTAATTTCGTGCAAGCCACCAACCGCAATTTCTGAACCATCAGGACTGATGGCCAGGGCTGTCACCGGCAAGGGTGCACGGTAAACCTCTGGAGGAGATAAATGTTGTCGAGCAGGGACAAGGTCATGTAACAGCTTTTCAGGATCTTCATCGTCATAGTGGGCACCTTCTTCAATCCAACGCCGTAAGAGATCAATCTCACTTGCCGCGAGAGGTTGTTTTTCCTTTGGCATTCGCAGGTCGGTATCTTCCTCTTCAATTAGCTGCAACAGGTAACTTGCATCTGGGTTACCCGGTTCAATCGGCGATTCTGTTGACGCACCTGCGTTTAGCAGGTGTTGGAAATTGACCAGTTTGTATTCGCCCTCGGTCCGTTTCTCACCATGACAGGCAACGCAGCGAGCCAACAAAATCGGAGCCACATCACGAGTGAAGCTGACTGCCGTGGGTGTGTCAGCTGAGTCGCCGGACACGTCCGCTACAAGAACGGTACCTATTCCGACCCAACAGATCACCGGTAACAACGCAAAAGTCAAACAGCGAGGGTTCATAGCACCGGAGTGAAACATTTAATGTTCGAATACAAATCTTTGTGAATTGACCAGGGCCCAACAACAATCTTGCAGGCCCCGCAGCGGTTCACCCATTTTGTCGATATGTTGGAGTCCCACCGACAATTCATGGTCCGTTGGGGCTCGGCAATACGCAGACCAGTAAAGTTCCTGGAGGATCTCCTTGGTAGAAATCCCGGCTGCGATTCGTTGTTGAACTCGACCCTGTTCATTTTGTAGTTTGGCTTGAAAGAAGGGACCATTGACCAATTGTAGGGCTTGGGCGAAACTTGTTTTTACTTCCCGCTCGCACTGACACGCCGTATTGCGCTCAGGTTGTCCAAAAGTACTGAGAAAGGAATTGTCGGTCAGCGGCGACGGCCGGGAGACGACACGTGTTCCCTGAGGAACATCGGGGAAATTTTCGGGTACCAATGTCACTTGGCTGATCGCATCCATTAATTGCTCGGCTGACAATCGGCGTGGGCGATAACGCGAAAAGAATGTCAAGTCGTCCGAATTAAGTTCATGGGGGGCAGCACTCAACTGATAAGTCCGACTGTTGAGGATGGTTCGGATCATGTGCTTGCGGTCAAATGCTTGCTTGACGAAATCGCTTGCCAGCGCAGCTAACAACTCCCGGTTGGTTGCCGGGTTCGAATCACGGAAATCGTCAATTGGCTCTACCAGGCCCCGTCCAAATAGGTGATACCAGATCCGATTGACGGCAACGGCAGCCAAATAGGGATTCTCAGGATCGGTTAGCCAGCGTGCGAAATGCTCGC
>Ga0310124_10002435_pt1 | contig 12754 bp, 12 predicted proteins | sample CB11b_AW_Bot5_MG_FD_203507 | JGI IMG/M metagenome (GOLD analysis project Ga0310124, IMG submission 203507) | Marine microbial communities from Western Arctic Ocean, Canada - CB11b_AW_Bot5 | ecosystem: Environmental > Aquatic > Marine > Oceanic | place: Canada: Western Arctic Ocean | collected...
GTTTTTCATCCTGATCGTGGCGCTTTCCGAGATTAAGACCGAGCACAAATGGCGGGCGATTCTGGACGAGGTGCATAGGGCCTTCGGGATGCAGGCCGGGGCAGATAGGATGCCGACAAAAAATCTTAAGATGAGTTTGACAAAACAGTTGACGCTTTTCGAGTTCAAGCAGCGACGCCACGAGAAAATCGCCGAGGTGGACGACCCCGCCATTGCGGGCCGCCAGCCCCAGGTCACGACGCTGCGGGAGGGAAAGAAGTTCGCGGTCGGTGGATTCATCGAGTTTGAACCCGGTTCAGCCGATCTATCCGAAGAGGCGAAGGGAAAACTGATCACGGTGGTCTCGACGATCAAGGGCCACAAGAACAAGATTGAGCTGCGCGGACACGCCGGTTCGGTCGAGCTGGCCGGGGCTTCGAAGTTCAACGACCTGTGGACGTTGAGCTTCGCGCGTTCCAAGGCCGTCATGGAGTATCTGACGAAGCAACAGGCGATCAGCGCGGACCGCATCCGGCTGGTCGCCAACGATCGCCACGAGCCGCTTCGCCAGAGGGTGATCACGGCCCGTGGGCAGGCGCGGAATCGACGGGTAGAGGTCATCGTCGCAGAGGAACTGGTGGAGCAGTTCGCACAACCGCAAACGAGTGATACGATCGTTAATCCGAACTGATTCGAGTCCGAACGAGACACACGATTGGGGCAAATGAGATGGTCGAAGAGGCTAAAGCACCCGAGGTTCAAAAGGAAGAAGGCGGCGAGAAGCGCAGGTCGGTGAATTTCAAGACGCTGGGGATTATCCTCGGCATGTTTCTCCTCGAGGGCCTTGCGATCACCGCGGTGTTTCTCTGGGCGGGCGCGCCCGCAGAGGTTCAGGCGGAGGACGAGGCCGCGACACTCGCCGCGCAAAACGAGAGAATCGTCGAAGTCCTTGTCCTGGAAGAACGCTTTCCGAACAATCTCAGCGGCCGTGCCTATGTCTATGAAACCGAGATCTACATTCACGCCCGTAGAAAGCACGAAGAGATGGTCAAGGAAAAGATCGAGGGGATGACGGCGCAGATCAAGGGCGATATCGCCGAGATCTTCCGCGCTAGCAAACCGTCAGAACTCATTGAGACCTCGCTGGGGACTTTGAATCGCAGGATTCGTGCGAAGCTCGATGAACGGTTGGGCCGCGACGAGGAGGGTAACGAATACGTGAAGCAGGTCCTGATTCCCAAGTGCACGCAGTTCCGGGCCGATCTGTGACCCGATCAGACAAGGATGTCGCCGCACCATGTCGCCAGATGAAACAGAAAAATCCCCGAACGATCCCCAGGATGGGGCAGGTGGCGTTGACGACGCGATTGACAACGCCCAGTCCTCTCTTGATGAAGTGAAATCCGCCGTCGAAGGGGCGTCCGCGCCGATCGCCGAAGGGGGATCGGAATCCACGACCGCCACGCTGGCGGGCGACGACAGCGGCATCGACATGCTCGGTGACGTGGACCTGCAGGTCATGATCGAGTTGGGGCGCACGCAGATGCTGGTTGAGGACGTCCTGAAGCTGAGCCAGGGCTCGGTGGTCGAGCTTGACAAACTGGCCGGTGACCCCGTGGACGTCTATGTCAACCAGAGGCTGATCGCGCGCGGGGAGGTGCTGGTTCTGAATGACAACTTCTGCGTGCGAATCAGTGAAATCGTCGCGGACCTGGAACAGCAGGCCGAAGCGGTGGCGCAGGAGCAGATCGAGTCCAGTTGACGTGTGAGTGTTTGAAGGGCGCAGGATGCACCCTTGAGTCGGGATGATGGCCCGGCCCGTCCCGATGGCCATGGATGGCCCATGTTGCGAGAACCGTTCCAACGGTGTGCCGCGGCGTTCGTGCTGTCGTTGTGCCTTGCCTCAACGGCGTTCGCCGCGGGCTCGAACGAAGCGGCCATCGCCGCGGTCAACGAAACAACCGTGGACGAGGCGGTCGCGCCGCGCGAACCGATCCTGCAGCGCCGGCTCGTCGCGACCTCCGGCAGGCGGGCGCCGGTCGACCGTACTGCAGGCCAACCTCTATTCCCGTCACTTGCCCGGGCCAGGCGTGAGTCGCCGGGTTCGTCGCCCTCACACAGCAGCCCCTCATGGATTCTGACCACGTGCATGGCGCTGGCGGCGGTGGTAGCGCTGATCTTCGTCGTGCGGGCCTTGATCGTGAGGTTCACCGGCCGGTCCGCATCGACGACCCAGAGCCCGCTTCTTGAGGTGCTGTCCCGCGTCAGCGTCGCGCCACGGAACCATATCCTGATCATCCGTCTCGGCCAGCGGGTGATTGCAGTGTCCGACGGCGCTGCCGGCATGCGGACGCTCGCCGAGATCGACGATCCCGACGAAGTTGCCGAGCTGCTGCGCACCGCGTCGACGACGTCGCCACGCAGCGCTACCACGGCCTTTCGAACACTGCTTCATCGCTTTCACGGGGACTACGGAGCCGGGGATCGGGTGGACGAAGAGGGCGGTGATTCTCACGAATATCGGGTCGATCGGGCCCGAGACCAGGTCAGCGGTCTGGTGTCCCGTATTCGCAGGCTGGGCGGCGGAGGTGGGGCGTGAACGCGACGCGCGGGCCGGTCGTCGTTGCCCGGGGGGTCATCGTGGCGCTGGCCGTCTGCGTGCCGTCGCTGTGCTTCGGTCAGGCCGATAGCGGCGACGTCAATAGTCAGAACCCCCTGTCTCTGCTGGAACCGATCGAAGACATCATCGCGGCAACGCGCGGCACGGAGTCCGACCCCGACCGCCGCGGCCTGAGTTCCACGCTGTCCATCCTGGCCCTGCTGACGGTGCTCACGATCGCGCCGGCGCTGCTGGTCATGACCACCAGTTTTACACGAATCGTCGTTGTGCTGGCCCTGCTGCGGCAGGCCATCGGCACACAGTCGCTGCCGCCTTCGCAGGTGATCGTGGGGCTGTCGCTGTTCATGACGCTGCTGGTCATGGCCCCGACGTTCGAGCAGATCAATCGTGAAGCGATCGTGCCACTGAACAACGGGACGATCGAACAGACCGAGGCGTGGGGCCGGGCCAAGGAACCGCTGAAGACCTTCATGCTGAACCAGATCGAACACGCGGAGAACTGGGACGACGTCATCATGATTCTGGAGTACCGATACGGCAATGAGAAAGTTGCGGATCCGGCGTCGCTGGTCCGGGCCGACGTGGACATGCTGACGCTGATCCCGGCGTTCATCCTCAGCGAGTTGAAGACCGCGTTTCTGATCGGTTTCCGCCTGTACCTGCCGTTTCTGATTATCGACATGGTCGTGGCCAGCGTGTTGATCAGCATGGGCATGCTCATGCTTCCACCGGTGCTGATCAGCCTCCCCTTCAAGCTGTTGCTGTTCGTCCTGGTCAACGGCTGGCATCTGGTCGCGGGGAATCTCTTGGCGAGTTTTGCGACGGGGTAGAAACGTAATGCGTGGATGACACCGTATGGAGACCAGACGCTCGATGCACATGACGGATAACAAACAACAAATAGTAAGTAGCTAGTAGTCAATACGGATTGATTATTTGCTAATAGCTATTTGCAATTTCTTGTCCGGTGATTTGGAGACCAACCATGACCGTAGATCAGGCCATCGATGTCGTCCGCGAATCGCTGACTTTGATGCTGTTGATCAGCGCGCCGATCCTCGCGGCCGCGATTGTGATCGGTCTGTTGATCAGCATCCTTCAGGCGGTGACTCAGATCCAGGAGCAGACGCTCAGCTTCGTTCCCAAGATTGTCGGGATGGGAATCGTGGCGGTTCTCGTGACCCCCTGGGTGACGACGATGATCATGGAATTTTCGGTGCGAATGTTTGAAGGGAGTCATTGAATGAGAGCGACGAAACGACGAAGCGACGAAGCGACAAAGGGTCGTCATTCGTCGATTGGTGTCTGCCTCGGACCCCCATCGTCACTTGCGTGGTCAATGCAAATGGCGGAAGCACCGCTGCTCCGCCCTTCGTCGCTCCGTCGCTCCTTCGCTCCTTCGCTGTTCGCGCCACAATCGCCTCGCAGTCCTGCGTGAATACACATGCTCATCCACCTCGAACCTTTTCTAAGCCTCATGCCCGCGTGGCTTCTCGTGCTGTTCCGCCTCGCCGGCATCTTTGCCTTCACGCCGTTGTTTTCGGCGCGGACGATCCCCGCCGTGGTGAAGGCGCTGCTGGCGCTGGGACTGAGCTTCTGCGTGTTTCCCCTGCTGCTGGCGCGCGGCAAGACCGGATCCGCGGTGGTGGGGTCGATCCTCGATTCGGGTTTGTCACTCGCGACCGTGATCCCCGCCGTCGCCGCCGAACTGCTCGTCGGCTCCGTCATCGGATTCTGCGCGACGCTTCCCCTGATCGGGATGCAGCTTGGCGGTCGGGTGGTGTCTCAGCAGATGGGGCTCGGCCTGGCCGAGGTGTTCAGTCCCGGCGAGGAGCAGAGTGGCATCACCAGCCGGTTCTTCTATCTGCTCGGCCTGGCCCTCTTCCTGATTCTCGGCGGGCACCGGGCACTGCTCATGATGCTGGTAGGCAGTTTCGATCATGTGCCACTCGGTGGCAGCATCGCCGGCGGCGAATCGTTGGATCTGATGATCGGCCTGCTCGCGTCCTCGTACGAACTGGCCCTGCACGTCGCGGCGCCGCTGCTGTGCCTGATCTTTCTCGAGACGGTTGCCATGGGGTTCATCACGCGGACCGTGCCGCAACTGAACATCCTCAGCATCGGGTTCGCCGTGCGCATCGTGCTTGGCGCCGGGACGCTGATCGGTGCCGTCGGCGTCGCCTCGGTTGTATTCATTGACGTGATGGAGCAGACCCTCGGTCGATTGGCTTTGTTTTTCGGACTCTGAGTAAACGCCCATGGCGGAATCCGATTTTGAAAAGACCGAGGCTCCGACGCCGAGGCGCCTCCAGGAAGCCCGCGAGGAGGGCAACGTCACCCGCAGCACGGACCTCACCGCTGCCTCGGTGCTGCTGGCGGGCATGCTTCTGCTGTATGTGCTCGGGCAGCGCTTGCTGGAAAGCCTGGTGACGACAGTTCGATCGATGTTGTCCGGATCGCTCGCCGAGAATCCAACGACGATCGGTGAGCTGGCCGCGATGCCCACTTTCATTGCCAGGGTGCTTGCCGAGTCGCTCGGACCCTTCGTGGGCGGCATCTTCGTCGTGGCGATGCTGGCCACGATCGGTCAGGTCGGGTTCCTGTTTACGACCAAGCCGCTGGAGCCGAAGTTATCGCGCCTGTCACCCCTACGCGGCGCTCGCAACCTGGTGAACATGCGGGCCGGCATCCGCCTGCTGATGAGCGTGGCCAAGGTGTTCGTGATCGGCGCTGTCGCCGGGGTTCTGATCTACATCGATGTGGATCGGATCATGCTGCTGCCGCACCTGGAGCTTTCGCCGATGTTCGCGTCCGCGTCTGGGTTGATCTTTGGTCTGGGATTGAAGCTGGCCCTGTTGCTGATGGTCCTGGCGCTCATCGATTACGCGTTCCAGCGGTGGCAGCGGGAGCGCGATCTGCGCATGACGCCGGTAGAAATCAAGGATGAACTGAAGCGGATGGAGGGCGATCCCCTGGTCAAACATCGCCGCGCCCGGGTAGCTCGCCAGTTGGCACTTCAGCGCATCGGTCAGGACGTGCCGAAGGCGGACGTCGTGGTGACCAATCCCACGCACTACGCCGTGGCCTTCCGGTACGACTCGACGGCGATGAAGGCCCCCAAGGTGGTGGCCAAGGGCGCTGACTGCCTGGCGATGCGCATTCGGCAGGTGGCGATCGCCTACGGTGTGCCGATGGTGGAACGCAAGGATCTGGCCGCGGCTCTGTACAACACCGTGGAGATCGGCCAGGAGGTGCCGGCGCAGTTCTACAGCACCGTGGCGGAAATCCTTGCCTACGTGTATCGACTCAGCGGGCGGAAGACGGCGTGAGACGCATCGAACGGTAATCGGGCCGCTCGAGGCGGCTCATGGCAGATTCAGTGATGGCTGAACAAGTCGGGACACTTCACATCCCCGTCTGGATCAACCGCCTGTCGCGGTACAAGATCCTGCTGGTCCCGGTGATGTTCGTCGGCATGCTGGCGGTCATCGTCGTCCCCATGCCGCCGGTGATCATGGATGTGTTGATCGCCGCCAACCTGGCCCTGGCGGCGATCATCCTGCTCACGACCATCTTCGTGGAACGGCCTCTTGATTTTTCGGTCTTCCCGTCGCTTCTCTTGTCGACGACGCTGTTTCGCCTCGTGCTCAATGTGTCGACGACGCGCATGATCCTCACGGCCGAGGCGGGGTCGCCCGAGCAGGCGACTGCGGTGGCGGGCAAGGTCATCGAGTCGTTCGCATCGTTTGTCGCCGGCAACTCCCTAGTGGTCGGATTAATCCTGTTCATCATCCTGATCATCGTCCAGTTCGTCGTGATTACGAAAGGTGCGACGCGGATCTCAGAAGTCGCCGCACGGTTTACGCTCGATGCGATGCCCGGCAAACAGATGGCGATCGACGCCGACCTGAGCTCGGGGCTGGTCAGCGAGGACCAGGCCCGCACCCGTCGCGAAGACATCGCGCGCGAGGCGGATTTCTACGGGTCGATGGACGGTGCCGCCAAGTTCGTTCGCGGCGACGCGATCGCGGGCATCGTGATCACCCTGGTGAACATCGTCGGCGGGCTCGCGGTAGGCGTGTTCGAAAAGGGATGGTCGCTCGGCGCCTCGCTCGACGTATTCACGCGGCTGACCATCGGGGACGGGCTGGTGAGCCAGTTGCCTGCGTTCGTGATCTCGCTGGCCGCGGGCCTGATCGTCACCCGCTCCAGCGGCCGTCAGGATCTGGGCTCGGAGCTCACGTCGCAGCTCACTAGTCAATGGATGGCGTTGGGGATCACTTCGGTGTTTCTCGGCATGATGGCGTTCACGGGGTTGCCGGCGATGCCGATGCTCCTCCTAGCCGCCGCCGTGGGAATCGTCGCGTTCATGACGCGTTCGGCCGACGGCCGGGCCTCCGAGGCCAAGGCCCGCCGTGAAGCGGCCAAAGAAAATTCCGATGCGCCCGCGCCTGAACAACTGCTGCCGGTGGACGTCCTCGAACTCGAGGTCGGCTACGGTCTTGTGCGCCTTGTGGATGCCGAGCAGGGTGGGGATCTGCTCAATCGCATCTCCATGATTCGGCGGCAACTGGCGGGGGACATCGGCCTGGTGATGCCGCCGGTTCGCATCCGGGACAACATGCAGCTGCAGCCGAACGATTATCACATCAAGATTCGCGGCAACTCGGTGGCGCACGGCACGGTTCATCCCGGTCGGTACCTGGCCATGGACAGCGGCATGGTGGCGGCAGACGCGTCGCTGCAGGGCACCAAGACGACCGAGCCTGCCTTTGGTCTCGACGCGGTCTGGATCGAACCGGGACAGAAGCAGCGGGCCGAATCGATGAACTACACCGTCGTTGACGCGGTCAGTGTCCTGGCCACGCACGCGACCGAGGTGGTCAAGACACACGCCGCGGAGCTGTTGACGCGTGAAGAGACCAACAACCTGATCGCGCAGCTTCGGGAGCGGTCCACGAAGCTCGTCGACGAGGTGCTGTCGGGCGACGCGCCGCTGGTCAGGCCGGCTGAGCTGCAGAAGGTGCTCCAGAATCTGCTGCGCGAGCGCGTCTCGATTCGAGATATGGAGACGATTGTGGAGACGCTCGGCGACTGGGCCGCTCGCAGCAAGGACATCGACGTGCTGACCGAATATGTGCGCAACGCGCTGCGCCGCACGATATGCAATCAATACGTGCAGATGCAGCCGTCCCAGACCGAGTCGGCAGGGTCGCACCTCGTGCCCGAGGAAGGGCCGCTGATTCCCAAACTGTACTGTGTGAGCCTGGACCCGGCCCTGGAAGACGCGGTGGCCGGGTTCATCGAACGCACCGCCGAGGGGACAACCATGTCGATGCCTCCGGCCATGGCTAACGAGATCACGAAGGCGATCATGCGCGAGTTGCAGCGTCTGATGCAGGCCGGTCACCACCCCGTGGTCCTCGCATCGCCTCAGGTGCGGGCCCAGGTTCGCCGTCTGCTTGAACCGCATGTGCCGACGGCCGCAATACTGGGCTACAACGAAATCAGCAAAGGGGTCGAGGTGGAATCGATCGGGATGGCCCAGATCGAGGTCGAGCAGGCCGTGGCGTAGGTTAACCGACAGGAGGTCACTCTTTGAGCATCAAGACGTTCACTGCCGAAAAAATGCCGGTCGCGCTGGCCCTGGTCAAGCGCGACCTGGGGCCGCGTGCCGTTATTCTGCACACGCGGACCTACAAACGAGGAGGCGTTCTCGGCCTGGGGGGGCGAACCGTCGTCGAGATCACGGCCGCCGATGCCGAGACGGTCGGCCGTCGCACCACCAGGACGCCCGCCCGCATCCGGCCGCCCGGCGCGCCAGGCGCCGATCTGATCCGGCGAACCTATGCGCCGTCGGGTTTCGATCGCCAGAACCGCGTCAGTCCCGAACCGGTGCCGCCACGGTCCGCCGCGCCGGACACCGCCGACCGCGGCGCCGTGGCCGCGACCCGGGCGTCCGAACCGCCGATTGCGTCCCACACGGAACAGCTGGCCGCGGAGATGAGCGCCGTGAAGCAGATGGTCGGCCGCATGTTCCAGGATCAGCGACAACGATCCCGGACCGACGGCAAAACCACACCCATGCCGCAGCACCTGCTTCATCATTACCTGCGTCTACTCGAACAGGAGGTGGCCGAGGAACTGGCCGACGAGGTGGTCGAGCAGTTGCGTTCATCTCTGGACGACGACCAGATGCAGCAGGAAGGCGCCGTGAAGCAGGCCGTGCTGGATCGCTTATCGAAGCTGATCCCCACCGACGATGCGGCCGACCGGCTCAAGCCCACCGCTGACGGCCGTCCCAGGACGATCGCGCTGATCGGGCCGACGGGTGTCGGCAAGACCACGACCATCGCCAAGCTGGCTGCGATCTTCAAGTTGCGCCAGAAGAAGAACGTCGCCCTGATCACGATCGACACGTATCGAATCGCGGCGGTCGATCAGCTTCAGACCTATGCCAACATCATCGGCGTGCCGCTGCACGTGGTTCTGGATCCCGAACAGCTCGAATCGGCTCTGAACAAGTGTGCCGGCTGTGACGTGGTGCTGATCGACACGGCCGGTCGCAGCCAGCGCGACGACGCCAAGCTGGAACATCTGGATCGATTCGTTCGCGCCGCCGATCCGCACGAGGTGCACCTGGTGCTCTCCTCGACGTGCACTGAGGCAGCCATGTTCGACACGGTCGACCGGTTTTCCATGATCAGGTTCGACCGGATCATTTTCACGAAGCTGGACGAGGCCGTGACATTCGGTGTGCTGTTGAACGTGACCCGACGAGTGAACAAACAGCTGAGCTTCGTGACCACCGGCCAGGACGTGCCCCACGACATCGAACCGGGCCGGCCCTCGCGGATCGCGGGCCTCGTGCTCGGGGAGGGGGTGTGAACCATGCTGATGGATCAGGCGTCAGGACTCAGACAATGGGTTGCCGAGTCGTCGGGTCACCGGGCTCGGATCGTCGCGGTGACCAGCGGAAAGGGGGGAGTGGGCAAGACCAGTGTGGCCGTGAACCTCGCGATACGCTTGTCGCAAATGGGCCGGCGTGTCGTCCTGCTCGACGCCGACCTGGGGACGGCGAACGCGGATGTTCTATGTAACCTGTTTTCTCAGAAGACATTATCACACGTCGTGGCGGGCAAATGCAACTTGGAGGACGCACTGGTCGACGCTCCGGGGGGATTTCGCCTGGTGCCAGGCGTGTCGGGTCTGGCCCGGATCGCGGCGCTGAGCGAGTTCGAGCGGGCACGCCTGATCCAGCAGATGTCGCAACTCGAACGCGATGCCGACATCGTGCTCGTGGACACTGGCGCGGGCATCGGTCCGAACGTGTTGGGCTTTGCCGCGTGCAGCGATCAACAGCTTGTGGTCACCACACCCGAACCCACTTCGATGACCGATGCCTATGCGGTCATCAAGACGATACACCGCCGACGGGACGATTGTGACATCTCACTGTTGGTGAACATGGTTCACAACGAAGTGGATGGGCGCGCCGCTTTCGATCGGATCGACGGCGTGTGCCGCAGGTTTCTCGGATTACAAGTGGGATATGCCGGTTACCTGGTCCACGACGACCGTGTGGCACTGGGTGTTCGCCGTCGCCGGCCGTTTGTGCTGGAATCTCCGCACTGCCACGCCAGTGCCTGCATCGGACGACTGGCCCATCGAATGGATCGTCACGCCGCCGAACCTAAGGACCATGGACTGCTGCAGAGAATGGCCAACTGGTTCGTTGGATCACCGGACTTGATCTGACGGATAGGCTGTGGAACAATAGTGGGTGGTGGCGGAACCCGGAACCATGAGCGGGACCGCCAAGGCAAGCGGCGACGGAAACCGGTTACTGACTTTCATCATGGACAAGCGGTACCCCACCATGTAGACTGACGCCGTCGAACCAACGGATTGGTCCAATCGAGCAAAGGAGTGCTCAAGGATCCCATCTCAAGTTATCGCAACGTGTTTTGCGCTGGTTAGTTTTTCCGCGGCGGTCGTTGTCGGAATGGCCGCGGGCAACACCACGGGGACCATCGTCATACGGGCCACGGTGCTCATGCTCGCCGCATGGGTGATCGGTAGCTGCATCGGCTCGATCGCCCAGCGCACGATCGAAGAAAACCTCGACGAGTACAGGCAGCTGAATCCCATCCTGTCTCAGGACTTGACTGTCAACGCGGAACGCGACGCCGGGGCGCAGTCCATGGATGTGGAGGACCCACCTGTCCAAACGGAGCCGAACTCCGCCGCGGAAGCCGCATAGTTTTACGGAACATGGATGGAACGGCTGGAGTCGATTTCCGACTCAGTCGGGTCAAGGAGTAGACCATGCCCAGAACAAAAACAGCCGCAAAGGTCACGCGAGCGCCTGCCGCCAAATCACCACGCAGGAGCCCCGCAAAGGCCGCGGTGAAAGCCGGTGTCACGACCGGCGCCAAGACCGGCGCCAAGACCGCGGCCAAGGACGCGCCGGTGTGCGACTGGCCGATTGAGCGGATCTGGCCGCAGTACAAGAAGGCGGCCACCGAAGAGATGCGCAATGTGCTGATGGTGAACTACCTTCCCCTGGTGAAATACAACGCCGAGAGAATCCACGCCAAGCTGCCCGACGAGGTCGATGTGGATGACCTCATGAGCGCGGGAACCTTCGGCCTGATCGATGCGATCGACGCCTTCGACCTCACGCGCGGCGTGAAGTTCGAAACCTACTGTGCTCCGCGAATCCGCGGGGCAATCCTGGACGAGTTGCGGGCCATGGATTGGGTGCCGCGCCTTGTGCGATCGCGATCCAGCCAGGTCGACGCGGCCCGAAAGAGCCTGGAAAAGGAAAGCGGTCACAAGCCGAGCGAGGAAGAGATTGCCAAGCGTATGAAGCTGCCCAGACAGGAATACGAGAAGATCCGCAAGGACGCCGGTGCGGTGAACGTCCATTCGCTGTCGCACAAGCGGTACGAGACGGACTCCAGCAAGGACGTGCGTGAAATCGATGTTCTCGAGGATTCCAGGCAGGTGAATCCGCTGTCCGCCGTGCAGCGGCGGGACCTGAAGGATCTGATCACCAAGGGGCTCTCTCGGGCCGAACGCCTCATCGTGGTCCTTTATTACTACGAGCAAATGACGATGAAGGAGATCGGGGTCACACTGGACCTGTCCGAATCACGGGTCAGCCAGATGCACAGTTCCATCCTCGCAAGACTTAAGGCACAACTGCAGCACCGCAGCAAGGAACTGGAGGAAGAGGTGGGGGAGAAGTGATTGGGGAAGCGACGAAGCGACGTAGGGGGGAGCAGAGGATCGACGCACTGCTCTGGCGATCGCTGGCAGACCCCTCGAAACAGAAGAATCCAGCATCGAAACCCACCGGTCCCCGAACCTAAACCCTTCGTCGCTCCGTCGCTCCGTCGCTTCTGCCTCATCACCCCACCGGGCAATTCTTGTAGATTAGGTGCGTGCCCTCCATCTCCACCATCGTCGGTGACCGGTTGCGCGCGGCCATCGTTGCCGCCTTTGGCGCCGATCACGGCGGTGCCGACCCTCAGATCGGGCCCTCGAAAAACCCGAAATTCGGCGACTACCAGGCCAATGTCGCCATGGGCCTGGGCAAGCGCCTGAATCGCAATCCTCGTGAAGTCGCCCAGGCGATCATTGAAGACCTGGACGTGAAGGACGTGTGTCGCAGTGTCGAGATCGCCGGTCCCGGGTTCATCAACCTGCATCTTGAAGACGCGTTTCTGGCCGAGCGGCTCGCTGCGGCCGGCGCCGACGCCCGTCTGGGCGTGGACGGCGCGGATCCGGCGCAGACCGTCGTGGTCGACTACAGCAGCCCGAACGTGGCCAAGGAAATGCACGTGGGGCACCTGCGGTCGACCGTTATCGGCGATTGCATTGCGCGTGTCCTGGGATTTTTAGGGCACCGGGTGATCCGTCAGAATCATCTGGGCGATTGGGGCACGCAGTTCGGCATGCTCATCCAGATGATGCTTGATGGCGACGTGGACGACGACACGCGCGAAGATGGCGACCTCAACGCACGGTATAAGGTGGCCCAGGAACGATTCGAGAGCGACCCCGACTTCGCGACGGGGGCTCGCGAGGCGGTGGTCAAGCTTCAGGGCGGAGACGAACGCGTCCGCGGCTATTGGCAGAAACTTGTCA
>Ga0310124_10002442_pt1 | contig 12738 bp, 8 predicted proteins | sample CB11b_AW_Bot5_MG_FD_203507 | JGI IMG/M metagenome (GOLD analysis project Ga0310124, IMG submission 203507) | Marine microbial communities from Western Arctic Ocean, Canada - CB11b_AW_Bot5 | ecosystem: Environmental > Aquatic > Marine > Oceanic | place: Canada: Western Arctic Ocean | collected...
CTTGTCATTGCGTTCAGTGTGGCTATTATGTGAGTGCTAACCCGCCAGATTCCCTCCGCTAACGAAATAAAATGTCGATTTATTAAGGCCTATGAAATAATTCAAAGCTTTGGGAGTTCTACTACGGACATTTGGTTTTTGCGTTAATGGTTTCCGATGGTTTTGGCGGTGGAGTAGAACTTTCGGGCAAGGCCGGCAGATCAAGTTGATCTATTGGTGGATTTGGGTGTTTTCATACTAAGAGGTTTTGGATTCGAATTTAATTGAGGCGAATCATGGCGCGATCCAGTAATCAGCAACCTGATGTAACGGAACTCAAGGGTCGTCGAATTGGTCGGATTCTGACAAAGCTCGGTAAGGTCAATCGCGAGCAGGTTCACGAAGCGCTTCATCTGCAGGAGCAGCGTCGTGCACCGTTAGGGGTACTCCTGACGGAATTGGGATACGTGACCGAGGGTGATGTCAGCCGAGCTTTGGCAATCCAGGCGGGCATGGAATCAATGGATCTGGGGACCATGGAGATTCCTGAGGATGTCGTACAGATGATCCCCGGCGAGACCGCTACGGCGTCTCAAGTCATGCCGGTCGCATTCGATGAGGCGAGCAAGACCCTGACGGTGGCAATGAAGTCTGCTGACAACTTCAAGGCGATGGACGATCTACGTTTGCTGATGGGATACAACGTCAAGGCGGTCGTTGCAGACGCAAAGCAGATCGATCAACTCCTGCAACAGTATTACGGCGAGGGCGAGGAGGAGTCGCTTTCCAGTCTTCTGGACCAGATGGAAGATGATGACAAGCTTGACGGTTTACGTGATCGTGGTGAGTCGATTGACCTTGAGCAGTTAATCGAGGCTAGTGAGGACAACAAGGTAAAGCGTTTACTTAATCTGGTCCTGATGCAGGCAATTAAGGATCGGGCATCAGATATTCATTTCGAGCCGTTTGAGGACGAGTTTAAAATGCGTTACCGCATTGACGGAGTCCTCTATGAGATGGTACCGCCACCAAAACACCTGGCCATGGCCATCTCCAGCCGTATTAAGGTGATGGCGGACCTGGATATTGCCGAGCGGCGTATGCCACAGGACGGTCGCATCGAGCTAACCGTTGGCGGTAATCCGATTGATCTGCGTGTTGCGGTGCTGCCAACCGTCTATGGTGAATCGGTGGTCATGCGTGTGTTGGACCGCTCGACGGTTGAGTTGGACCTGGAAAAGATTGGTTTACGTGAAGACGATTTGGACCTGACCCGTCAGTTGTTGCATAAGCCCAATGGGATTGTAATTGTCACCGGTCCAACGGGATGCGGAAAAACAACGACGTTGTACGCCGTTCTTAATGAGCTCAATGAGGTGGGAACGAAGATCCTTACCTCTGAAGACCCAGTTGAGTATGACATTGATGGTTTGGTTCAGGTGCAGATTAATGCTCGTGTGGGTTTAACATTTGCCAGAGCGCTTCGTAGTTTTCTGCGCCAGGACCCGGATATTATTCTGGTGGGGGAGACACGTGATCTGGAAACCGCGCAGATTGCCGTCCAGGCTTCTCTGACGGGTCACCTTGTGTTTACAACTCTGCATACCAATGACGCGCCCAGTTCGATTACCCGCCTGCTTGATATCGGCGTGGAGTCATTTCTGTTGACGGCAACGATCGAAGGGATTATTGGCCAGCGCTTGGTCAAGAAGATTTGTGAGCGTTGCAAGGCGACCTATACACCAACGGAAGAGCAGTTGATGGAGTTGGGACTCACGCCGGAAGATGTGGCTGGTCGCGATCTGTTTCGTGGTGAACGTTGTGAAACCTGTAATAACAGTGGGTACAAGGGCCGCACGGGAATTTTTGAAATCATGTTACTGGATGATGGGATGCGTGAATTAATCATGCAAGATGCATCGACACAGATTCTACGGGCCGAGGCACAGAAACGTGGGATGCGAACCATGCGGGACGCCGGGTTGCTGAACATTTATGACGGCCTGACGACTATCGATGAAGTGGTTAGGGAGACAATGATTGATAGTTAGGAATCACAATGGCTAACCCATTTGTTGGAGACTGACCATGGCCACATTTCAATATGAAGCGCTCACGGACACCGGCAAGCCTCAGAAAGGCAAGATCGTGGCTGCAAGCAGCGATGAGGCGATTGCTCGGATTCGCAGCCAAGGGTATTTCCCGACTTCCGTTCGTGAGCAGCGTGTTACCAAAAGCAAAGGGGCCAAGGCGGCTCCTACGACTGGCGATACGGCAAAGAAAAAAAAGAGGTCCGCCTCAATCACTATTGGCAATGTCCCTGGAAAGGCGCTGACCGCCTTTACCCGCCAGTTATCAACGCTCCAGGATGCAGGTTTGCCGATCTTGAGATCATTGGTGATTCTCGAGCAGCAGCAAAAGCCAGGCTTGTTTAAGAATATTCTCGAGGATGTTCATATCGGTGTCTCCGGTGGTATGACCCTATCAGAATCCATGGCAGCGCACCCCAGAGCATTTGACAAGCTTTACTGCAAAATGATTACGGCAGGAGAGGTTGGCGGGGTATTGGATCTGATTCTAGCTCGTCTGGCCGAGTTCATGGAAAAGGCTGCGGCACTAAAGCGCAAGATTATTGGTGCGATGATCTACCCTTCCGTGGTACTGGCGGTGGCTGCAATCATTGTGCTGGGGATCATGGTTTTCATCGTACCCAGCTTTGTGAAGATTTTCGATGACTTTGATAGCGCACTGCCGATAGCCACGACGGTTTTGATCAATACCAGCAAGTGGATTGGTGGCACGCTTAACGAATCTCAGATTATTCCCGGATGGCTTTGGCTTTTGGCGAGCCCAGTGATCATTTTTTTCGTGACCAAGATGCTTCGTAAGACCCATCTTGGTCAGGCTGTGATCGATACGGCCGTACTCCAAATCCCAATTGTGGGTCAGTTGATTGCCAAGACAACGGTCGCCAAGTTTGCTCGTACGCTGGGAACGTTGATCAACGCTGGCGTGCCGATTCTCGATGCTCTGACCATTACCAGGGACACGACGGCGAACTACGTCTATGCCAAAGCGCTGGGTGATGTCCATAATTCGGTGCGGCAAGGCGAGAGCTTTTCAGAACCTTTGGCGAAAGCAAAGGTCTGCGATGCAATTGTGACCAACATGATCGACGTTGGTGAGGAGACCGGCGATCTAGACAAGATGTTGGTTCGCGTAGCGGACAATTACGAGGAAGAGGTTGATGTACTTGTCCAGGCCCTGGTCTCCACGCTTGAGCCGTTGATGGTGGTATTCCTTGGCGGCACGGTTGGTTTTATCGTTATTGCGTTGTTCCTGCCGTTGGTCAAATTGATCCAGGCAGTGATTTAACCAAGCGATTGTGTGGCAAAGGGTGCGCTGGTGGGAAGTAGAGAATTCATCATGACGCCTAGTGACCAATACGGACGCAGAAATAGCGCCTTTTCACTTGTGGAATTGGTGATGATGATGGCTGCAATTGTCGTGTTGGTGGGAATTGTGGTTGGCAGTACGCGCTGGATCATGGAATCAGCCCGTGAAAGTAAAACGAAAGCAGTGTTGCGGGTTTTGGCTGCAATCAGCACGGAATTTGAGGCTGAAATTGGTCATCCCGTTCCTATGCCTGTAGAGGATGACATGCAACAGGACTTGAAGGCTAACAAACGACGACCACGTCAGGGCGATATTAGTAAGCTTGGGCTGGATACGTACTGGAGGTATGTATGCAAGCATGGAAAAACGATTGGGCATTTTCTTAATAAAGTGCAGCAAGTCCAGTCCGCAAGTCAACTTATTGGCAATCTTGACGATGGGGTTCTTCTAGAGATTCCCGCGACTGTTGATGGGGATGATTTCACATGCACCGTTAAAAATGACTCCGGTAGTACCGTTTCGATCAAAAGGGTCGTGGTCGATGCCTGGGAAACCCCAATTCGTTATCGTCCTTTAAATGATTTTAGTCTTTCCAATGATAGCAAGATGCTTCCAGAACGTTCAACACCATTCTTTGCTTCTGCCGGGCCTGATCGTCAGTGGGGTAATTACACTGAAACAGATAAAAGTTTAGATGCGTTTAAATGGACACAAGATAATGTTTTCAGTTTTGGGGTTGAGTGATGATCGTCTTTCCCAAACATCCAATATTGTGTCATAAATGCCGGTCGGCGATCAGTGCGTTTACAACCGTGGAACTACTTTTGGTCATTGGTATCGTCGTCATTATGGCAGCCACCATTGTCCCAGTTGTTAACTTTATGTTGTCTAAAAATAACATTAAGGTCGGTATAAATACCATACAAGTTGCAGTTGCGGCTAACCGGCCATACGCCGTTCGCAAGAAGATTGCTCTCGGAGATATAGATCCGGCTTACCCTGGGGCTGAATATAGTGGTACAGCCATTATTTTTACGCCGGCGGGTGAATTACGTCTAGTAGAGAACAATCAAATGGCGAAGTTGAAAGGTGGGACAAATATAGAACCCTTCGGCAACGCCTATTCAGATATCCCTGGCCGAGAATATATCACGATGCCCAGTTCTGTTGGTGTCCTGGGGATCTCACGGAATTCTAGTGGTCCATTGTTGCTTTCGCTGCCTTTTGCAATCCGATTTAATGAGAATGGCCATTTGGTATCCACTGCAAAATCATGGGGCTACGTTCTATACAGCGGAAAAGATAAACAAGAGGATGATGCGCAGGCAGATGATCCATTGATCTATGAAAGCACAAATCTTACCTGTGGAGGTGGTTTGATTTGCCGCGACAAGACGTTTAAAGGCGGAGAGTACGATCCGGGTCTTTGGCACCCGAATGCTGAAAATTATGATGGTGAATCACCAAGTAAGAAAGAGGACGAAGTAGGTATAAATCCAAGTTCAAATAAACATAAACTTTCTTTCGAAGCTTTTGAGTCTGTCATTGGGGTTCTTGTATATGATCGAGAGGCTTTTCTAAAGCACGGTGATTTATTAAAAGCATTGGGTATACCTTGGGATGATATGGAGGCGAAGTTTGATAATTTCGAGTCTGTTCTGGTGCCTATCGGAAACAAGAATCTAGAGAGCAATGAGGGGAAATGGTTTCAAGAAAATGGACAGGCGATCTTTTTTAATCGTTACAGCGGCACCATACTCAACAAACAGGACGGGACTCGCGATGGCGAATACGCCGGTAGACGGAGAATATCCGAATGACTTATACGCGTTGTCAACTATATCCAATGAGACGATGGACTAAGGGATTCTCGCTTGTAGAGGTGCTCATAACCATCTCGATTTTTGCAATAGGAGTTGTTGCTGTTGCTTCGATTGTTCCCACGGCGACATATCTACAGAAGCAGACGGTTCAAGATGTGACAATTCATGGGTTAAGCCACAATATCAAGGCGTTTTTAAAAGGACGTCCCTTTACGTACCGCAATGGCGGGGTGCTTGATCTTAATGGGACTGATTCTGAAGCAACTTTTCATAAGGATCACGTCGGGGCTGGGATCTATGATTATTCCAGCGTTGGTGATCATGTAGCCGATCATGTAGCCCTCTCAGTTGCAGTACCACTTCCGGGGTACGTTTACGGATATTTAACCGTTAATGATCGAAGCTATCCGGCAGTAGCTGAAGATCCAAGTAATCGAGATTTCTATTGGATACCTCTTGTTCAGGATGTTAACGGAGATCCAGAGAATCCTGATTGGCGGGTTTACGTCTTTGTGTTGCAGGGAGGTGGGCAGTACGACCTTAGTACACAATATAATGGGCACGAGATTATTAGTGAAAGCAACCGGGCAAATCCAGCAAGCGACATCAGCAACTATACTGACGATGAGGACTATTCTTTTTTCCCGCCTGTACCGCATGATATGTTTTCACCTATACCGCATGTGGTTTCTATCGAATTAGATGATCCCGAAGATAGTGTCGGGGGCTTGCGTTTTGATTTTGACAACCGTCACGACTCCGACACGCCAAAGGACGATCCTGATCAAGTTCGTATTGGCGATCAAATTCTTGATAGCAATGGTGTCATCTACCAGGTGACTGATGCGGATAGCGACGGCGTAATTGTAGATAGTATCATCCGGGACGTTCCCCACTGGCCGAATCGAATTTGGTATGGGCGGCCGGCGAGTCGGGTAGACCCAAGTCCAACGCGTCAAATCCTTATGGTTACTGATGGCGTTTTGAAATGATGACCAGAATAAATACTCATTCAGGATTTACGCTTCTCGAAGTAATGGTCGCCTTCGCCATTGCCACGGTGATGATATTTGTGCTTCAGGTGATGTTTAGCGAAACGTCATCTGCGATTAGCCAGGGTGTTGCAATTAGCCGTGTTATTGGGGACTCGCGAGCAATCAGCGATCAGTTAAGGCGTGATGCGGATCGAATGATTAGTCCGTCCGGCAATGGCGTCCTCTTGATCATAAATAAAGAAATCCCGAACGTCCCTGTTATAGATCCAGATGGCAAGGAGTCGTCGTCGGCAGTAGTTGAGACTGTGACGCGTCGTGCGGTTCGATCTGATCAACTGGTATACATTGTCGATGCTTCTGACTTGGAACCACTGGCTCCAAGTAGTAAAAACGGATTCCATGGTAGAGGGGCAGGGTATGCATCCCATGCTCGCATTTGGTACGGACATTTACAGCAGTTGAGGAAAAATAATTCTTCTGTTGTAGGTATTGGTCTTGGTGAGAAAGCATATGATTCCGATGGTTTTCCCACATTTAATCCAAATGAAGTTGGGACGCATTGGGTGCTTGGTAGGCAGGCGTTATTTTTCCAGGAGAAAGCATCTTCAGGTTTATCAGTAGTGCACGCGAAGTTCGTTGTGGACGACTACTATTTGGTGAATGATTGGGTTGGGCAATTGAGGGGCTTTTTGGATGTAGAGGGCTATAAACCTTTATGGTATGACAAACTTCATTTTGGATTAACCGATGTTTTTGCGAAAAATTTCGATTCATCAAATATGGGATCCGGCGCTACACAGTGGGCAATAGTGGATCTTCTCGACGAATGGTACAATCTGGACGAGAGTTACCAGCAATGTGTTATGGGATTGCTTGCATACCCATTCAACCATCAGCGATTGCAGGTTTCTCTTGACGCACCATACAGATCTGAAGATCTTGCGGATCAATATAAAGATTCTCATAAAGATTCTCTGGATGAAGATGATCCTTTCTTGAGTCGTCATGTCGCCCAGATGCATCCTTGTTTTTCGGAAAACGTTAGCGATTTCATTGTGGAGTTTGCTGCTGATGTGATTGATGATGCCCCATTTGGACCAGACGGTGAGCCGGATCATGATGAGGACGGCAATATCAAGTGGTACAGTCATTTCGACATACCTCTTGGTAATCCTGGCGACCAACGATTCCTAAGCGTGAAGACGCCTGAATACTATTCTCCTTACTACATCACCGAGAATGATCAGAAATACGAGGATGTTATAGACCACAATGTCGATGCCGCTTTTGTTTGGCGACATAATGACAACAGCGGAAATAGTCACTGGCCATATTTGGTTCGGATTCGTTACAGGCTGCACGATAAGCGAGGTTCAATAGTCAGTCATTTAGATTCTCAACCTGGACGTTGGTTTGAGCAGGTCATTCAGATACCGCGACCATGAACTGATTCGGATGAATAATCTGATTGGAGCTAAATAGATCGTGGACTCTAAGGAAATAAATTTACAGCCGTTTAATCGGGTGATTTGGAATTCGCGTCAACGAGGATCACTGCTCATCCTGGTTGTCGTGTCCTTGATTCTTATGGTGATTATGGGTTCGGCGTTTCTTCAGATCGCTCGAGTGGATCGCCTTGCAACAAAGGAATTATCAGATAATTACATTAACGAAGTTCAGGCAAGTGTCATAAATTTGATTTCTAATATCTTGAAGCAAGATGGTTTGGAGATGACGAAAGATGGAGGCGGTGAATCTTATGACTATCCGTGGACCCGTAGTCTGCCTGCGTCCGACGAAGACTGGGTTGAAAAGGTACGGATGGAGAATTTAGCGTCACGTGATAATGACGGTTTGGGTAACGAGTTTCCTTCTTTGTCAGATATATTATCAGCTGGATATTGTGATTCTGTTAACGAGGACTCTCCCGATAGCGGCCCTTTTACATGTAAAGTTGCAGGTGGTCACCATGATGACAGGTGGTTGGCGGCGACAGCACCCGAGTTTGGGGATCAGACAGGTCAGGAGGATCCGGTTTGGAAACATATCACGAATTTAAACGGGGTCTTTCTTCGACTTCCAGCTGTTAATCCAGACCCAGAGGCTATTGGCGAGCCTGTTGAGTTTGAAATTGACAATAGAGATGATCGGAACGTCGAAATCCGTCATCTCTACCGAGATTCAGGTTTAAAGATTATTGATACATCTGGGGAAATGCGAGCGCTTGATGATCAGGACGAAGATTCAAACCCTATTTGGGAAGATATTGGTGTAGATAGTAGTGGTGATGGGGTATATGACAGTCGTTGGAGTTATCCGCCGCTTCGTACCATTCGCGGTATTACATATGTTATGGCCGTGCGTGTTCAGGATTTGAGTTCCCTTATTAATGTAAACGTGGCAACAGCCTACACCGAAGACGGCACATCACCCACGGATGAACATTGGGGTTTAACGCCGTCTAGTATCGATCTTTCTCGATTGTTTTCTCGATTTAATAATGGCGACCCTGATGGGGATTGGGATTGGGAAGACGAGTTAGCTGGGGACGACGAGGAGGGGAGTATATTTTCCTTTCGGGGTATAGACCTTGAACTGCCCACGCCGTTTGGGCATGACTATGTTTGGGATAGAACTCTAAATAGCAAAAGGTTTCCAGATTATGCCCCGGGTTCTCGGTTTGGTAGTTGGTATGACAATGCTCGAAGATATGGGTTTAGTGAAAATGAAAGCTATGTTTCCTCTAGCGCAGAATACCAAAGGTACGGGATTATCGATGAAATAGCACTCCGTAAGGAGGTTACTTCAGGAACCAATACTAAGATTGAGACTTCTGCGCCAGAACTGATGCGTAAAAACAGCAACGCAGTAGCCTACCATCAGGTTGAAGGGATCAAGAATGCAGTTGATGTGACGGACACAACAACGAATGGACTGCGCAGCACAGTTAAGGCTATGGCAAAGTATTTCCAGGGTTGCAATGAAGATTTTGACTGCGGAAGCCAAGCTGATTCGAACATATCGAGCCGGAAATTTTATGCAACACGGCATATGCTTACAACGCGAAGCGGTGCAGCCTTGTGGTCACCCAATTATGGCGATATGCACAATTATTTCATTAATGATTCGGGTATTTCCACATCCAACCTCAAACGAAAACTGAAGTATGACTTGGTTTGGTCTGATCTCGATGGGGATGGGAATTACCCTCAAAGGAATGTCCAGGGATACCCCGTGCGTGTTAAAAAGGTGGCGCAGCGTTTGGAATCTGTTTTTCTTACTACAGGAGAAGAGAACGAGGGTTATTTAGGTTTTGCATTTGATCCCACAGATCCGCTCCATCCATACAAGAGTTCTGGCCGCGAGCCAATCAAGCAGATATCAACTGAGTTCGCGATGGCGATTCAAGATTATTCTGATGCTGATCGGGTGCCGACGGTTATGTGGTTGGATATGGATGGGGATGGTGGTCGCTTGGAATCTGGGGCTGAAGCTTTCACGTACTACGGGTTGGAACCCTTGCCATTTGTACGCGAGATCTATGTGCAGATTGCCTACGAGGGGAAAGATCGTCTTTCAGCGGATCCCGATGCTCCCGGGATGTTCATTGAACCGGGTGATGGGCTTCTTGACACTTGGGAGTTCCACCCAGATTCACAGGCAATGGTCATAGAAATTGGTAACCCATTTTCTGAGGATATTGAGATTAATCTTAATCCTAATTATATGGGGCGAGATCATAACCGAGTGGATTTGCAGATTAAACTAGTGCTGGAAGATGGTGAGGATAAATATATTCCGATTAATTCAGTGAACTTTGTCGAACATAATGGGGCTTCGCTTGGAAGCACAATTACCATCCGCGCAGGTGGTCGAATAATTTTTTATTCCAATCCAGAGGATATGAGTTACGGTGGTGAGGATGGTTTTGGAGTAGATTTAGGAGTAGATTTATTTGATGCTTTGAAATTGGATAAAGAGGACGAGGATGGGGAAAAACCCGAACACATACTTCGGGTAAAACGAATACCGGAGTTTTCCCCTGGAGAGGAAGTAGGTGAAAGTTTTTCTTTTCCAGTTAGTCCTGTAAATGGTTCGCAAGACGAAGAGGTTACTGTTGAGTTGCAGGTATGGACGCCGGGTATAAATAATAAGTTTGAGTCTTCCGCTTCCGCGTTTGACTTTGACGACCATTATGCGACCTATGATCGTTTTAGCTTAGAAGGTGTGAATTTTTTGGGGGGGGAAACGACGTTGAAGGAAGATCTTCTTCCAGAAGAGCAGCCTGGGTCTGTCGATCCTATATTCGCTCACAGCCAAGGATCTGTTGCTAGAGATTGCAAAACATCAATTAGTTATATGTCAGATGAGGGCCGGGATCTTATCCGGGATGAGAACCAGGAGTCTCTGGTTCGCCAGCCGGATTTAAACGGCTATCGTTACTCAAGCAATAAACCAGTCGACAAGTTAAATAAGAACCTTAAAGGTCATCATGATAGTGGCAATAGGTTAGATAGGTTTGCGGTTGATAGTGTGGATGGTACTGATAAGTTGATGTTTTGGCCCAATCGGCCAATTTCGCATATTTCAACGCTGACAAAACTATTAATGTTTGGTTTTGTTGCAGGTGAGGATGAAGGTACAGGTTCTGCGCTTTCTACACGTGTTGCGGACGACGAGAATGAAAACCGACTGTATCTTGACGCCACTTCATTTGATGACGGTGTTCCTGATATTACGGTTCCTTCTTTAGCTCCCGAGTTAAAGCAAGGGATACCTCGCTCGTTAATGGTGCTTGACGAATTCACCACTCTTAGTGTACGTCGAGATGGCATCGACAATGATAATGAGGGTAGCGATAATGGCGACAGCTCTGGTGAAGTGCTTCTCCCAGGTACAATTAATGTAAATACAAGCCCGCTGCATATCCTAACGCTCTCTGCGCCACTTCCTGATCAAACAGAAGATTTAGATAACATTCAAGCACTCATGGAATCTGTTGTGAAGTATCGGAACGGTTACGAGGAACGAAATGAGGTGCTTGAAGATAGCCATCCCTTGCAGGAGGGTGCGAGGTTTAATAATTTGCGTAATGATCCTGGTATTTCTTCTCTCAGTGAACTATTAATCATAGATCCTGAGGATGCAGGTGGGCTTATGCAGTCATATAACACACGGAGTGATTTCTACGTTGCATACGTATTGCTGCGAGGTTATCAGAATGGAAAGTTCAATGAAGGGGCAGTTGTTGCGAAACGTTTCTTTGCAATTTTTGACCGTTCATCAGTGATCGATGCCGATGATAAGGTAAAGGTTTTAGGTGTGTGGGAGTCTTATTGAGCCGTATGCCAGTGTTAGTGCGATAAAGGTGAATCGACTTCACAACGGGGCGGCAGGGTGAATGGGACCACTCGTATGGTGATCCGGGTTTTGCTGTCTTCCTGAATAGATAGGGCGATTGTGGCTGACCTGATAGGGTTATACCTGTTGGAGATGATTGTTGGCGCAAGATCAATCGACCGAATCAGAGTGCATTTTCTGTAAAATCGTTGCCGGGGAAATTCCGTGCCACCGGTTATATGAAGATGATCATGTCTTGTCTTTTCTTGACGTTGGACCACTTTCCAGCGGTCATAGTCTTGTGATTCCCAAGCAGCATTGGGTGACAATCGACCAGGTCCCCGCGGCCACCGCTGCGGCATGCATGGCTGTGGTGCCGAAGTTGAGCAGGGCGATCATGGCGGCAACTGGTGCCACCGCTTGGAATGTCCTTCAAAATAATGGCAAGGCGGCTCATCAGGCGGTTGGCCATGTTCATTTTCATATCATCCCGCGGATTGAAAACCACGGCCTGGAAATCAGTTGGCTGGCAGGGAACCTGGCTGATGAAGATGCGAAGCAACTGGTTGGTGCGATCACATCATCTCTTGATTGATCCATGCATGTTTGGGTTTTATGGCATGAATCATATGAAAGGGTGCGGGAATAATTTAGGTGGATCAGATCGTTCATCGTGCCTCTTAGGGTTCCCGTAAATTAGGTGTATAGGTTGGTTATGACTGATGAAGTTTCCAGCACTGCAGGTGAATCACAGTCCATGTCGCTGATTCTCGGGGTATTAGCTGGTGGCCTGGGTAGTCGTTTTATTGGTGGATCAAAGGTCGAAGTACGCATTGGTGATGAGCCGATCATTGCCTGGCAAGCCAGGCGTTTGGGGTCCATGTGTGGAGGCCGGTGCTGGTTGAGTTTGGCGCCAGGGCAGGATAAACCAAGCGGAAGCAATTTATACCAACAGATTGTTGTTGACAGGTTCGAAGGTGTTGGTCCATTGGCTGGAATTTCTGCATTGCTTGAGAACGCCGGACATGAAAATGTAGTCCTTATCGTTCCGGCAGACATGCCCCTTATCGAGTCGCGTGATCTGGAACGACTCATTATTGCCTTGGATCATGATCCGGGTTGTGGGGTGGCCATGGGCCGATGGTCTGATGGTGATCGCCAAGGAACTGTTGAACCGTTTCCTTCGGCATGGCGTGGTGGAACAG
>Ga0310124_10002443_pt1 | contig 12737 bp, 9 predicted proteins | sample CB11b_AW_Bot5_MG_FD_203507 | JGI IMG/M metagenome (GOLD analysis project Ga0310124, IMG submission 203507) | Marine microbial communities from Western Arctic Ocean, Canada - CB11b_AW_Bot5 | ecosystem: Environmental > Aquatic > Marine > Oceanic | place: Canada: Western Arctic Ocean | collected...
AAATTACCTGTCAGGTGGCGTGGGTTGGTTATATGCAAATAGTGCTTGCCAAAAAGGTGGCCAAGTATCCTAGCAAATAGTCCTTTACCCGTTCCTTGAGCATCTGATCTAAGAACCATAGATACTCCGAGACGTTTACTAGGGTACAGAACTAAATCTGCCATCCAACCTATTACATATGCTGCGGTGAAGTCATCACCATTTGCAATATTTTGATGGATGTGATCATAGAACCATGAGAAGGCTTCAATGTTATCAGGATTTTCTGAATTTGAAGGTATTGGATCAACATTGAAACCACCCCAGAGATTATAATTACCTTTATAGGGTGAACTCTCACCGGGCATGAATGTTAGCCCCTTATACTGCCTTCGATCTGGATGATTAAACCAGAATTTACCCAGTGGGACATGCCTATCTTCTACCGGAACAAATCGATTAGAATAGAAATTTTTAAAGTCTGTAGGTGATGAGCATGTTATACTTTGTCTTTCCATGGCAGGGTCATAGACCTCATTAACCACTGTTGTTTTTCCACCGATCATAGTCACAAAATGCTTTTTATTTAGTTCGTCAATTACACTTTCATTTTCATGTTCCTCAGGTGACCATTCTGGTAAATCTGAGATGATTTTCTCAAGAGTGTTCATTGTATTTTCCTCCAATTCTGCCCAGTCACTAAAGTCTTTCCCATGCTTCTCCTGACTGGGACCCAGCCCCGGAAGTTCAAGCATACGGATTCTTGAAGCTGTGCCATAAAGTTTAGTGGCGATCTCCGTCATTCCCTTCAGGCCGGGGAAATCGTTATCGGGCATCAGGACAACATCTGCACCTCGGAAATACTCTGAGTATTCATCTCTCCACTTGCCGGCTCCACCAACAAATGTTGTTGCTATAAGACCCATAGCCATCGCACTATCAACATCCTTCTCCCCCTCCAGTAAGATGATCAGTTTTAAGTCTTTTACGCCCTGTAGAAGTTCAGGAAGCCTGTATGGCAACCTCTCCACACCCTCATGGTCAAGGAATCCATCCGGTGTCATGGGACGAAAGTCCTTTGGGTCTGAACGAATAACATGGTAAGCCGTTTTTCCATCAGCATTAATGTATGAGTAACGCACAGATTCAGTAACATTCTTTTTATGTTTGCTTGAAAAGAAGACAACCTTGCTGTCAGCATTTATATCAGCTTTCATTCGCTTTTGTTTCTTTACTAGTTTTAGTGGAATGGGCACTTTATTAATCTGTGTTTTATCTCTTGAGGCAAACAGATCGGGTTGCTCTATTTCTAGAGAGGGACAGATATTATCGATTGTACAGCCTGAATGGCAGTACAAAAGAATTCTATCAATCTCCATAGTGATACTCATCGAAGCTGAATTATCATCGTGGGACGGACATAAACCACTAAAACTACCTGCAGTGCCTATTGGCTTAGCTCGAGTCCGTTCAATAATGTCATTGAAAGTCTTTTGCAATTTGTTCATTATTTAGCTCTATTTAGTAGGTTCTAAAATCAGAACTCAAACAGAAGTCTCCATATGGAAACCGTTGTAGGAGTCTCATGTATTACAATGGGGGCTATGTGACTCCTCACCCCCGTTGAGAAGGTAATGTTTATCCCTAGTGATAATAAGAATCAGGTTTCATACTGACTCTTCCCCGGAAACAATATAGCTTGCCGCTTTTTCTTCCGTTTCTTCCTGGGTTCTGGCAGGGTTACGCTTGAACCACTGGACAAGCTCTGACTCATCAAAATAAATCTTCTTGCCGTTTGGCTTGAAGTGCGGAATTTTACGTTCACTAGTGAGCTTGTAAAGGTGGGATGGACTCAAGTCCAGAAACTTTGCCGCTTCTACTAGAGTCCTGGGTTTCACCTGGTGGGTTCCTTCAAGCAAGCTCTCAATTGCTGTGAGCTTGTTCAAAATAATATCTGAATTTTCCATATTGAATCCTTGTTACAGGGTTAAAGAATTGCCATGATTGGCAACCTGTAACAATTTTAGTGAGGAAGGGAAAGGAATAGAATTGGGCGCCCCTTGTGTGCTCCTTGGGTGCCACTTGGGAGTGGAGAGACTAAGCTGGATGGTGCAGGAGAACCCATTGGGTGTCACTCGGCTGAGTGAACATCTGGCGATTTGGCGTCAGAGCGTTTCCGCGTGGTGGCACGCAGTCAAACGGCCAGGCTCGCCGACAGAGCGCAAAGCAGGCCGGGTGGTCACGCACTCTTGGGTCGCTAGTGGGCACCGGGTATGAAAGGCGCAGCCGGAAGGTAGATTGAATGGGCTTGGCGGATCGCCCTCGATCACAAAGGTCCGGCGTTCGGCGGTCGGGACGGGGCTAGGCGCGGCCGCGATCAACGCACGCGTGTAGGGGTGTTTCGGCGTGGCGAAAACGGCGCCGACAGGACCGCTCTCCACCAAACGCCCGAGATACATCACGACGATCCGATCGCAGATATGCCGGACGATGCTGAGATCGTGCGAAATGAAGAGATAGGTGAGATTTCGCTCCTCCTGCAAATCCTGAAGCAAGTTGATCACCTGCGCCTGGATCGACACGTCGAGCGCTGACACTGGTTCGTCGCAAACCAGAAAACTCGGCGATACCGCAAGCGCACGGGAGATGACGACACGCTGAAGCTGTCCACCTGATATCTGGTGCGGGTAACGGGTCATCATATGGCTTTCCAGCCCGACCGCCTTCAGAAGAGCCTTAACCTGATGTTCACGCTCCTTCAGCGCTCCGATGCCATGTGTATCGAGGACTTCACGGATCTGCCAGCCGATGGTAAGGCGAGGATTGAGCGCGCCAAATGGGTCTTGGAACACCATCTGCATTTCGCGGCGGAGAGCGCTCCATTCCACGCACCCCGGCGTCGACGGCACTGGTGTATCTCGATAGCGAACAACACCAGCGCTCGGCGCCAGCAGCCCGAGCACAAGCCTGCCGATCGTGGATTTGCCGCATCCGCTCTCACCGACGAGACCAAGCGTCTCACCTTCAAAAATCGTGAAGCTGACATCCTGCACTGCGCAGATCTCGCGATGCCGCCAGAAGAACGGCAGAGCTCGGCTGCCCCTAAAGTTGCGGTGCAACCCCAACACTTCCACGAGAGGCGTGCTCATGGGCCATCGCTCAGCAGCGGGTGATGGCACGCTACCTTCGCACCTTTCGCATCCTCGGTCAGCGGGGGTACGACGGCGGTACAGATCTTGGTCGCATGCGGACAGCGGGGCGCGAAGCGGCAGCCTGGCGGATAGTCCTGGAGTTCAGGCACTGCGCCCTTGATCATCGGCAGTCGGCGGGCACGCGTAGCGAGGCCCGGTAAGGCATGGAGCAGGCCCTGGGTGTAGGGGTGGCGCGGTGCCGCGAAAAGTTTGGTCACCGGAGCGGTCTCGACGATGCGACCGGCATACATGACCGCAACGTCGTCTGCCGTCTCCGCCACGACACCGAGATCATGCGAGATGAGTATCACAGCCGCGCCCATCTCGCGGCACAAACGGTGGATCAGGTCGAGGATTTGCGCTTGGATGGTCACGTCGAGCGCCGTAGTCGGCTCGTCCGCGATCAAGAGCTTCGGTTTGCAAGCGAGCGCCATGGCGATCATCACGCGCTGACACATGCCGCCGGAGAGCTGGTGCGGGTAGTTCCCCGCGCGAGTCGGCGCTTCGGAGATGCCGACGAGGCGCAACAGCTCGATCGCCCCAGTGCTCGCGGCCGCCATTGAGATCCCTTCATGGATGTGCAGCACTTCGGCGATCTGCCAGCCCACCGGCTTGACTGGATTGAGCGAGCTCATCGGGTCTTGAAAGATCATCGCAATATCGCCACCGCGCAGCGCCTCCATATCCGCGCGAGACAGGCGCGTGAGGTCGCGGCCGTAAAATTGCACCGCGCCGCCTATTAACCGACCGCGCTCAGGCAGAAGCCGCAGTATCGAGAGGCCGGTGACGGTTTTGCCCGACCCGCTTTCTCCGACGAGCCCGAGTGTACGTCCCTGGCGCACCTCGAGATCGACACCGTCCACCGCCACGATCGTACGGGAGCCGTCCTTGGAGTCGAAGCCTACACGGAGTGCTGACACCGAAAGCAGTATAGGTGCAGCTTCGGGTTCGACGACGGGTAACGCTGACGCACCCGAATGTTGTTTCATGTCGACGTTTCCGATCATCGCAGGCTCGGATCGAGATGGTCGCGCAGCCAGTCACCGAGGACGGAGATCGACAGCGTTATCAGGAAAATAATCAAGCCAGGCGTAATCGCGATCCACGGCGCCTGCAAAAGATAGTTGCGTCCGAGGCCCAGCATCTGTCCCAGGCTGGTCATGGGCGGCTGCACGCCGAGGCCGAGAAAGCTCAGCGTGGTCTCGAGCATGATTGTCCCAGGAAGGTTGATGGTGAACTGAACCATCAACGCCGGTAAAATGTTGGGCAACACGTGGCGGAGGTAGACCCTCCACATCGGGACTCCAAGTGATCGCACCGCCTCGACGTAAGTCGCCCGGCCGCTCGAAAACACCATACCGCGCGCAAGGCGGGCATAGTACTGCCATCCGTCCACGCCAACGACGATTACCAAGACCCAAAATTCGCCGCCGAAGAAAACCAGGACCGCCAAGGCAAAGATGATAAAAGGCATCGCGCTCTGCGCATCCACGAACATCATGACGATTTCGTCCACCCAGCCCCGGAAATGCGCCGCGATAATGCCGAGTGCCGAACCGAGCACGGCGCCGATCACCGTTCCAACGAGAGCGATCATGACAGATATGCGCGTGCCGTAGATAACGCGGCTCAACACGTCACGTCCCAGATCGTCGGAGCCAAGGATGTAGCGCCAGTCTCCGCCCATGAAGATTGGCGGATTGCGCATCTCGAAGAGGTCCTGCGCCGTGTGCTCGTAGGGCTGTAGAAAAGGCGCGAATATCGCCACGAGCACGACGACCACTAAGTAGGCTGCTGCAAGAATCACGATCCAGGGGCGGTTGAGGCCGAGACGGCGGACGAGGCTCGGCGGATTCTCGATGATCGCGCCGCTTTGGGGCGTCGACTGTTCCTGCAGAGCGGTTGGTTTGTCCTGCGCGGCAATGGTCATAGCGCTCGCTCCATGGCTCAGACGTCGCCGCCGCGCAGCCGCACGCGCGGGTCAAGGGCGGCGTACAGCAGGTCGACGAACAGGTTTACTAGGATAACGCTGGCTGCTATCAACAGAAGGACCGTCTGGACCACGGCAAAATCGCTCACGCCGACCGCTTGGTAGAAGAGGTGTCCCATTCCGGGCCACGCAAAGACGGTTTCGATGACGATTGTACCGGCGATCATCAAACCAAAATTAAAACCCAGCACAGTAACTAGCGGGATCGCGGCGTTCGGGAGGGCATGCCAACGAATGCGCCGCCACCAGGATGCGCCCTTCGCACGTGCGGTGCGAATGTAAGACTGCCCCAGGACCTCGAGAATTGAGGAGCGCGTGAAGCGTGCAATCTGGGCGGAGACGGCAAGACCGAGGGCCACAGCCGGCATCACCATATGCGCTAATGTCCCTGATCCAGATGGTGGCAACCATCGTAGCTGCAGTGAAAAAAATATGATAAGCAACAATCCTAAGAAGAAGTTCGGCATCGAATAACCGAAAACGGCTAAGATCATCACCAGCCTGTCGATCAGCGTGTCGCGATACAACGCGGCGATCACGCCAAGCGTTAGCGCTAACACCGTCGCGCCCCCATAGGCGACCAGACCGAGTTGCAGTGTTTTTGGTAAACGCTCAATCACCAGATCGATTGCCGGCCTGTGGTCAAAGAAGCTAACCCCGAAGTCACCCTGCAATAGCGAGCTCATGTACCGTACGTATTGCTCCCAGAGCGGCAGGTCGGTACCCCAGCGCATACGATAAACGTCGGCTATCGAAGTTGGCAGGTCCATAGGGAGCAGTACAATTGCTGGGTCACCCGAGAGGCGCAGAATGACGAAGACAAAAGTCACCACCAACCACAGCGTGGCTATGGCGCGTATAATCTTAAGAGTAACGTATCCAACCAAATCGCTGCCTTTCCCGAAATTAATAAAAAATGTAAATATTTAGGTTGAAAAATATGTAATTCGTTTATTCCTGCTAATTATATATTTTCAAATAATGTACACTAAGATGGAAACAGAAAATTTCCCCTAAACAACTATTTTTATGAATGATATAAATATTTAAAACATATTGTCAAGGTTAACTTGTAGAAGGGTTAAAATAACAGTCTTTCATATGGGAATATTTGAACGCAATCCCAAACTATTTTCAAAAAATAAAAAACAACACCTAATCTTCAAAAATAAATACAAAAAACTCAAAAATACGTTAAATTATTTTTTAAATAATTACTCAATAAAATCAGTTTTATCTAGAATTTATTTCATTTCTAGGAAATTTATTTGAAAATAATATTTGACATTAATATATTTTACTATCATAATGCACTTTTTTAATATTATAGATCATATATAAGTATAGTAAAATTCAGTTATATATGATCTATAAATAAGTTTAACAAGCTCTCGGGTTAGTATTACGCTCGCTCTTATCGCTAGAGAAAGTGTTCACTTCCCAAATAGAGCATTGCTCAGGAGTTAATTATGACACGCTCTCTTTTGGCCGCAGTCGTTGTGGCAATATTTGCGGTTGTACTCGCCGAGCCCGCGATGGCCGCCGACGACCGCCACTCACTCACTGTTGCGTACCCCGTGGTATGGAAAACCCATGACGGCCTTGACACAGCTAACGCAGCCCAGCCAGTCGTGCAAAACTTATACGACCGGATCATCGGCCGGAACTGGCTATCCAAAGATATGTCCATGGAGAACCAGCTGCTTCCTAGTCTCGCGACGTCCTGGAAACAGATGTCGGACACCGAATGGCAGCTAAAAATTCGCAAGGGCGTAAGGTTCCATGACGGCACTACAATGACATCGGAAGACGTGGCCTTCACGGTATCACCGGAGCGTTCGAAAATGAAGCCGAATAGTTTCATACCTACAATCAAGCTCGCTGAAGCGATAGATGATGAGACCGTGCGCATCGTCACTGATGGACCGGATCCGATCCTGCTCTGGCGGCTCTCTACGGCTGTCGGCCATGTGGTGCCAAAGGATTACTACATCAAAGTGGGGGCCGAAGGATTCGCCCAGAAACCGATAGGGACAGGGCCATATAAATTTGCGGAAAAGGTCGACGGTTCACACATCCGCCTCGTCGCACATGACGATTACTGGGATGGCCCCGTGCCCCTTTCGGAAATCACCTTCCGCGAGGTAACTGAAGTCTCGAGCCGTATCGCCAATTTGCTGACCGTGCAGACCGACATCGTCACGAATATCCCGTCCGACCAGACAGAGCTTATCGAAAGGGAAGACGGGTTCCACATCAAGTCCGCCGTCATCCTCAACGTCCAACAGATGAACTTTACCTACGGCTCTCATTCCAGGGCCACAAGCAACAAGCTGATCCGTCATGCAATGGTACATAGCTTGCCGCGTCAGCTGCTGATTGATCGCCTCTGGAATGGAAACACCACAGTGCCCGAGGGGTACAACTGGGCTGACTTTGGCGACATGGCCGCCAAAACTAAACTCCGGCGCTACGACCCCGAGGTCGCGAAGGCGCTTATCGCCAAAGCCGGCTATAACGGAGAACCGATCAAAATCGCATATACAATCGGCTATTACACAAACATGGACCGCGCGTTGCAAGTCGCGCTGGAGCATTGGAAAGCGGTCGGACTCAACATTGAACTGAAGGGTACAGCAGGTTGGGGCTGGTGGGATGAAAAATTCGAAAAATTAGACGGTTTCATTGTTTCAGCCGATCTCGTTTTTAATGATCCGATCTCGCCGATGTGGAATCGGTGGTCTTTGCCCGATTCTTCCTACAGGAAGGGTTGGTCTCCCACAGAAGATTATTTCGCCGCGGGCAAGATCCTTACCACTTCCTTCGACCGAGAGGCCCGCAAAAGGGCATGGCAAACCATGCACGACGTCCTTATGGACCAGGTCCCGCTTATCCCCTTTTACCGACCGGCGGAGAACTGGGGCGTGCGAGACTGTGTGCAGTGGGAGCCCTTTCCAGGCAATTTTATGGATTTCCGAAAGGAGAATATCTCGGTCAACTGCACCAAATGATTAGGTGTCTTGAGTTTCTCCGGAGCCTCCTACACTGCAGGGGGAGGCTCCGTCGTTTGGGGCCTTCTTGTGTGTGATCTGCACTAGTGTCAAGTTAGCCTGTATGCCTGATCTTGAATCGTTCAGGTTGATCAGCCTCAAGCTCAACCGGCCGGTCGTTTTTCCTCTTTGGCTGAATCCAACGCCAGAGTCTATCATAGTCTAGACCGTGCAAGTGTCGGATGACATCAATCCAACCACCCCAGTGCAAGACCAACGGATGCGAGAAGACGAAATTGTCAAGTGTTTCGTGGTATTTTGGACAAAGGTCTTGGTAGCCTGGTCGTCAGCATCAATATCAACGTCGTCAAGACGATGAGACGTGACAATGTAATGGTCAACTACGACGGTAGTTAGGAGATCCATACCTTACTAACATTTGGCACTGGTAAGTATTTCCGCTAAAAAGGTAAACGACGTGACTAACATGGATTACTGAGATATGAAGATCGTGACTTACAACATCCAGTATGCCCGAGGTAGGGACGACCGGATCGACCTTGAGCGGATTGCCACAGCGGTAGACAGCGCTGATGTAATTGGCCTGAACGAGGTAGAGCGCTTTTGGCCGCGTAACGGTGCTACGGTCGATCAGGCGGCAGAACTTGGCGCCCTGCTGCCCAATTACTACTGGGTTTACGGCCCGTATTTTGACATGGATGCGAGTAAGCGGTCGGCCGATGGCACGATTGTTAATCGACGCCGTCAACAGGGAAGCATGTTGCTATCGCGGAGGCCGATCGTCTGCTCACGAACTCACGTCTTACCTAAAATCGAAGCTGCTAATGTTGAGTTTTTCAATCAGCGGATGGGTGCGATCGAAGGGGTCATCAAGTTTCCGTCGATATCAGTTCGGTTCTACTCGGTCCATCTGAGTGTGACCAGCGAAGAACGCCTTCTCCAGGTGCGACAGCTCCTTGCTAGTGACAAGCGCAACCAGACCGAGGGCGGCATGTGGAGCGGCCCCAGTTTTGGTGGCCGTGGCATTGACTGGTCGTGCGGAGAAGATCCACCAGCCAACCCGATCGAAGCCATTATCATGGGCGATTTCAACACCGAGCAGGGTTCACTAGAGTACAAAGAGATGGTAGGCTCGACGCCTGGGAAAAATAGCGAGTTCCATGACAATCAAGCTTTTGTGGATAGCTGGCTGGCAGTGGGGGACGGCAGCGATGGCGCCACATTTTTCGCCGATCCGAGGAGAAATTTAAACCATGATATACGCATTGACTACTGCTTCGTCAGCGCTGGCTTGGCCGACCGACTTGTATCGGCCCGCGTCGACCGCGACGCTGCCGGTAGTGACCATCAACCCATCTGGCTCGAAATCGACATATAGAGCGTTTTCGTTCTGGTCTATTTGTGTCTCTTGGGGTCTTTTAATATTCGGTGCGGTGTGGCGTGGCGAAAGGCGCCGAGAACTACTGATCTTTGGATTGAAGGAGGCATCCCATGAAGCGATTCGTCACCGCCGTGTTCAAGCAAGAAACCAATACTTTCTCTCCGATCCCAACGCCGCTCGAGGCCTTCGGCCGATACGGTCCCGCCTACGGAGCGGCGGCACTGGCTGCCCACAAGGGCATTAACGAGCCGGTGGCGGCCTACATCGACGTTGCAGAGGAGCAAGGCGCCGAACTCGTCTTTCCAATCGCCGCCGAGGCGACGCCCGGCGGCATTGTCGCGGACGCGGTGCTGGACCACGTGGCTGAAAAAATCATCGCGGCGGTCGTCGCGGGCTGCGACGCCCTGTTTTTAGATCTCCACGGCGGTATGGTCACTGATAACTTCGCGGACCCCGAAGGTGAGCTCCTGAGGCGGATCCACTCCGTCGCACCGGATCTGCCAATCGCGGTGGCCTTCGATTTCCACAGCAACATTTCGCAAAAAACCATCGACAACGCCACCGTGATCACCGGCTACCGAACATATCCACATGTGGACAACTACGAGACGGGCGCGAGAGCCGCGCGCACCTTGCTGCGCACTATGCGGGGCGAGGTCGATCCGGTGATCCTTTGGCACTCGCTGCCCATGTTGACACACCTTAATCGCCAAACCCCATCTCGTCAGCCCATGAAGGACATCATGGACCGCGCCATCGCGGCCGAGGCGGAACGAGAGGTCATTAACGCCTCGGTGTTCGGTTGCTTCCCTCTCTCGGATAACCCCTGGGTCGGACTCCACGGTGTTATCGTTGCCGACGCCAACGCCGCCGATACCGGTCAGGCACTGCTTCGCGAGCTCATGGCTATGGCCTGGGAACGTCGCGCCGATTTCGTGTTTCAGGTAGAGCCTGTCGCCGAATCCATCGCCCACGCCGCTGCCCTCGCCGATGGCCCCATCGTCCTCGCCGACCACGGGGATGTGGCTGGCTCGGGCGGTTCAACGGACATCACCACAGTTCTGGCTGAGGCCATGCGCCAAGGACTCACAGACATATGCGCCGGGCCATTCTGGGACCCAGCATCGGTAGCTCTCATGGTCGACGCGGGCGAGGGCGCTAAGGTGAATTTTTCCCTCGGCGGTAAAACCGACTTCCCGGCAGTAGGTGTGAAGGGCAAGCCGCTGGCAGTGACCGGCACCGTGCTGCGCCTCACCAACGGAATGTTCACGGTTACCGGGCCCATGAGTACCGGTACCCGTATCGACATGGGTAGGTCCGCGGTGCTGGACACCGGTACGGCCGAGATCCTTGTTACTGAGAAACGCCACGAGCCATTCGACATGGGTTGTTTCACCCACGCCGGCGTCGACCCGGCAAAAAAACGCTATATCCTGATTAAGTCGCGCCAGCACTTCCGAGCGGGCTTCGAGCCGATCCTCAAACACGTGATCATGGTCTCAGGTCCCGGCATCACTACGTCGGACTATTCGCTCTATCCTTGGAATCTAGTGCGTCGTCCGATCTATCCGTTGGATCACGACACCGTCGCCGAGCTACCACGTCGACGCCTATAACGTAGCCAGAGATTTCCCCTCATATATGGAGACACGGGGCGGCCACTGTTGTAATCGACGACAACGGCACAAAAACTCGGGGCGGGAAAGCATCAAGCGACGCCCTCTTCATTAATCAGCAGCTCACCCTTGGGAACCAAGGTTTTTTGTGTTTGTGTGTTAATCTTCTAATTTCTTAACTTCTGAAATGATTTCCTTAAGTGTTTTTTCGTCTTTGGTTTTGCCTGCTAAAGTGTTTTCTAATGACTGAGAAAGATTTTTACTTTTGGTTGGTTTGCCTTGAACAAGGAAGTGTTCTTCAATTGTTTTCCACTTCCTATCAGACTTAAGTAAAGCTTCTTGAGTGAGCATATCCACCAATAAAACCAGCTGTGTTTCTGTGCCCTTCCAGTTGATTTTTTCAACAGGTTTCCATGTGTTATGGGCTTCCTGAGTGCTTTCATCTGTGTTTAGCGTTTCATTTCTCTGAACAGGCATCTGAGCTTTAGTAGAGCCGTTTTTGCTTAGTTCGTTTTGTATATTGTGGATTTCGATTTCCAGAGACATCATGAAGGCACTTTTTTCTTCTATGTTCTGAATCTCCTTTGAGGCTTGCCGTTGTGCTTCCTTGAGAAAGCTGATTTTCTTTTCTGGGCCTTCCTGTAACATGAATTCAACCGAGATAGGTAGCCAACGCTCTTTTATGAAGGCCTCATGCTTCTGAATTAATCCCAAATCCATAGTAGCCTTTCACAGTTCAAGTTGCGGCAAATTGTTCACGGCTTGCCGTTTTACTGAATCAATCACTTCTGCATAAATCTGAGTTGTCGAAAGATTTTTGTGACCTATTAATTTGCTGACTGTGTATAAATCTGCCCCACTAGTAAGACTTAAGGTTGCGAAAGTGTGCCTTGCAATATGATAGTGCATGTTTTTCTTAATCCCTGCTTGTTCCCCCCATTTTTTAAGAAGACGGGTAGCATGCCTACGTTGAGGTGTGTTGAATATCCTAGAGCTTGGCTCCTTGTTGACGGTATTGCCTATCAGCGAAAGTGCTGTTTTGTTTAGAGGAAAATATATCCATTTTTCAGTTTTGGTTCTGAAAAATTTAACGCTTTCGCCTTCAATCTGTTCATAAGTGAGCGTTTCCAGATTAGCAAGTGATAAACCAGTGAAACAACCAAACAAAAACATTCTGGCAACTTCCTTACCGCTTTCGGTTTTCGGTATGGCTTTGGAAAGAACTTGTATTTCTTCAAAAGTGAGGAATTGGATTTCAGTATCTTCCTTCCTGATATTCTGCACTCGCTTGCATGGATTGCTCTGGATAATTTTGTCTCGAACTGCATGATTGAGTGCCGCCTTTATTTTTGAGTAGTAAGTGTGTGCTGAGTTCCTTGAAACTTGTTTGAGCAAATAATCTTGATACTTCTCAAGCCATCGTTCATTTATGTTTTTGAATGAAACCTTGCCACCAGTGAATGTTTTTAGGTGGTTCAATGTGTTTTTCCATATATTGACTGAACGGTCTTTCCTTTGACCTATTGTTTTGAAGTATTCAACAAAATCAGCTTCCTTTTTGAATTTTGG
>Ga0310124_10002444_pt1 | contig 12734 bp, 14 predicted proteins | sample CB11b_AW_Bot5_MG_FD_203507 | JGI IMG/M metagenome (GOLD analysis project Ga0310124, IMG submission 203507) | Marine microbial communities from Western Arctic Ocean, Canada - CB11b_AW_Bot5 | ecosystem: Environmental > Aquatic > Marine > Oceanic | place: Canada: Western Arctic Ocean | collected...
GCCTTCTCAACCCCGAAGAGTTCCGCGCTTCCACCATCGTGACTGCGTTCTTCCTCTTTCCCTACTCGGCTTGAGTGATCGCCTCCCCGCTCGCGTTTTAAGGCACGAGCTGGCGGCCGTAGTCAGCGGCTCGTTGAAGGATTGTCTGGAGCGGCACTTCTGGTCGCCATCCGAGCAGTTCGTGAATCCGCGTGTTGTCGGGTTTGCGGCGCGCCATGTCCTCGAACCCTGGCGCGTACGCCTCTTCGTAGGGCACTTGAACGATCTCCGAATCGCTCTCGACGAGGTCCCTGATGCGCTCGGCAAGCGCACGGATACTGATGCTGTCGGTGCCGCCCACATTGAACACCCGACCCAGCGAATCAGAATGGTCCGCCAGTCCGATGATGGCTCGTACCGCATCAGCGACGTCGCAAAAACAGCGACTCTGGGTGCCATCGCCATAGACGGTGATGGGTGCGTTACGTAGCGCTTGTCCGACAAAACGAGGGATGACCATTCCGTAACGACCGGTTTGACGTGGGCCAACCGTGTTGAACAACCGAAATACGACGACTGGAAGGCCATACTCTCGCCCGTAGGCGAGCCCGAGGAACTCGTCAACCATCTTACTCGCGGCGTATGCCCAGCGGCTCCGGCTTGTTGGTCCCAGTACGATGTCGTCGTCCTCGGAAAACGGAATCCTGCTGCCCTTTCCGTACACTTCGGAGGTGCTGGCGATCAGTACGCGGCACCCATACCTGAGCGATGCCTGGAGCACGCGTTCCGTTCCGCCAATGTTGGTCGTGATCGTCTGGACCGGGCGCTCGACGATCAGTTTGACCCCAACCGCCGCCGCCAGGTGCAGCACGACGTCAGCCTGGGAAATCAGTCGGTCGAGCACGACCTCGTTCTCGATGGCCGCTCGGGCAAAGTGGAAGTTTCGATGACTCTGCAGTGTCGCGATATTTTCGATCCTCCCCGTCGACAGATCATCGATGGCGACAACCCGGTTCCCGGCGGCAAGCAGCGCTTCGCTGAGATGAGAACCGATAAAGCCGGCTCCGCCGGTGATGAGATACGTCTTGGGGGAGGTCATAGGTCCGGTGTGCGCTGGTGAAGATACACGATTCTGCCAGTTTGTGTGGCCGGTCGCGGAAAGCCTTGAGTATCCTTAGCGTCGCGGGTCGAAGGTGAATGGCTGAAGCGAGGGTCAGAGCAGCCCCCGGTAAACCGTCTGGGAGGCACCCGTGTGGCTTGATGGCCTGACGCTGTTGATCGCATTTTTTGGAACCGTCGCGCTGGTTCCGCCGGTCCGCCATCTCGCTCGACACACCGGGATGTTGGATAAACCGGCGGCTCGCAAGCTGCATCTCAATCCCACCCCTCTACTGGGCGGCTTGGCGATCTACATGGCTGCGGTCTCGGTCGTCTTCGTGTTTCTCGACCGCCAGGCCTGGGCGGTTCTGGCGGGCGGCACGCTGCTCCTGGTAGTCGGATTCATCGATGACGCCGTCTCGTTGCCAGCGAAGTTCAAGCTGTTTGTTGCCACGCCCGCAGCCGCGCTCTTGCTTATCGAATCGGGAGTCCGCACAGTGTATCCGGCCAACCTCCTGGTGTCGCCTGATAACTGGCTCTCTGGGTGGCTGGGGCTGGCCGTCACCCTGGGCTGGATCGTGGGTATAACGGCTGCGTTCTCCATCCTTGATCATATGGACGGTCTCTGTGCGGGAGTCGCGACCATCGCCTCCGCGTAATTCTATGGCTTGAGCGCGGCCGCCGGGCAGCTCTGGGTCTCCGTTCTCGCGGCCGCAATGGTGGGATCTGGCGCTGGCTTTCTGGCATGGAATTTCAAACCGGCCAAGATCTTCATGGGCGATGGCGGGGCTATGTTCCTGGGATTCATGATGGCCGCGCTCGCGGTCAAGCTGGACATGCAAGACTACCCTCCCACGAAGAGCTGGATGGTTCCGGTCCTGGTGCTGGCAGTGCCGATTCTCGATACGTTACTGGTCACGGTCTCTCGACTTCGGAGGGGCCTCCATCCGATTCAGCACCCGGGGAAGGACCACCTCGCCCATCGCCTGCTGACACTCGGATTCGGGCAACGTGCCGCTGTGCTGAGCCTCTACGCGGCCGGCGCCGTGGCAGGCGGCGCCGCATACGTGTTGTTGCAGATGGACGCTGTCTACGCCAATATCGCCGCGGGCTGCTTCTTCGCTCTTGGGGCGATCATCATTCTTGCCCTTGAGAAGACGGATTACGAGCGACAAGAATCGGTTACCGAGTCTGCGTGAGCGACGCCTGATGCGGCCATGACGTTCTCGGTGGAGGCATCTACGACCGACGGCCCTCTCCGCGTCGTGCGAGTCATCGGTCGTCTGAATGTTGGTGGGCCCGCACAGCACGTTGTTCTGCTGAACCGCGGACTGGCTGAGCTCGGTTATGAAACACACCTTGTGAGCGGCGCGCTGCGAGCCGGCGAAGAGTCCATGATGTACTTCGCCGAGCGTCATGGCGAAACGCCGACAACGATACCGGATCTGGTCACGGATTCAGCTCTCGGTCTGCGCGACACGCGCGCGGTTCAGGCCCTCGTCAGAATCCTACGCCGAGTACGGCCGCACATCGTGCACACACACACAGCCAAGGCAGGCCTGGTCGGAAGGATCGCGGCGACGCTCGCGCGCACGCCTGCCGTCGTGCACACTTATCATGGGCACGTGTTGCATGGTTACTTCCCAGTATGGAAGAACCTCCTCTTGCGAGGCATGGAAGCTGGACTCGGTCTCGTAAGCGACCGCGTGATCGCCATCAGCCCGGCCGTGCATGACGACCTGCTGCGTTACGGCGTCACACGTGGCTCGAAGATCGAGACGGTGCCCCTGGGACTCGACCTGACATCCTTCGACCAAGCTGCGCGGCACGCGGGCGAGCTTCGTCGAGAGCTGTCGATAGGCCCCAGCACATTTGTAATGGCCAGCGTAGGAAGGATTACCGCCATCAAGAACCATGCGATGTTCCTGGAGGCGACGGCCAGAGTAGCCGTCCGGAATCCTGACACGATCGCAATCATCGTCGGGGACGGCGAGCGCCGGGCAGCCACCGAGCAGCGGGCCCGCGACCTCGGTCTTGCCCGGCGTGTTCTGGAGACGTGACCTTCCTCGCGTCTACGCGGACGCCAACGTGCTGGTCGTCTCATCCGACAACGAGGGAACGCCGGTAGCCGCCATCGAGGCGATGGCAGCGGGTTGTCCGGTTGTCGCCACGAGGGTCGGAGGTGTTCCGGACCTCATCACCGACAGACAGAACGGGATACTGGTTCCTCCCGACGACCCCGAGGCCATGGCCAACGCCCTGCTGTGGTCGCGGGAGCACGCGACAGACACTCGACACTGGGCGGAGTCGGCGAGAGGCCCCACCATCCAGCGGCACAGCGTGGGGGCGTTGGTGGCGCGTGTCGATCGCATCTACCGACATCTGTTGACTCCGAACTGATCGCGAACAGGACCATCCTGCGCGACGGTGGGGACGAATGCCGCAGACCGCACCGGTGGCAGCCGCTCCTCGCGGGAGACGCCAAAAAGCCATGAAGCCGATCGACGGCTGGTCTCTTCCGCGCGCCCACCCCGAATCGGACAGCGGCAGTACACTGCTCACTTATGGGAGCGCCCGTCCGGTTCCTCGCGGCAACCCGTTTGGTGAGGCACTATTCGCCGTGGATTCCCATGGTGATGGTTGCGGCATCAACCGGCGTCATCTTTCTCCTCCAAAGTCGAGAGTTTGGGAAGGGCTTCAGCGTCGTCATCTGGCTGACAGTCGCGGTTGCGAGCGGTCTCGCGGGGGCGTGGTCAGCGAGTCGCGCCCTGATGGCGCTCGTGTTCCTTCTCCCGGCCCTCCCCTACTTTCGGTACGACACCTGGCTGGGCAAAGGTCTGCCGCCAGTGATCGCCGCGGGCGTACTTTTGGGTGTCGCCCTCAACGCCCAATCCGCCTGGAGTGGGTTGCTACAGGACCATCGGCGGCCTATCGCGACGGCCGTCCTCACCTTCTGCGCGTTGCTCAGCGTTTCGTGCGTGCTCGTGCTTCTACAACGTAGCCCAGTGGTTATCACCGCGCTCGGCAGGGAGGAGCTCGCCGGACTCTTCTCAACCGGTTGGGCCAGCCTCAGACCGCAGAACACCCTCCCGATCGTCCGCAGTGGGGAGTTCCTCCTTGGCCCGATTGCCGGCCTGTCATTCTTCTCTCTCCTTGTACGCACCCGGGTGGGGGGTGCCGCGCGCCTTGACGCTGAAGAATTGGTCGCGGCTTTTCTGTTGACCAGTGTGTTGAACTTCGGCGTGGCGTGCGGCCAGGTCTACCTGCCCGGCTTTCCGGTTGCCTCGCTCTATCAATTGCCGGCAGGACTATTCCATAACCCAGTAGGCCTTGCCGAGCTCATGACACTTGCGGCACCGGTCGCACTTGCGGTCAGCTTGGGTCCACATCGGATCCGATGGCTGCGCCCGCTGGCCATCGGTACCGTGGTTGTAATCGTATTGATCTTCGTTCCGATTCAGCAGCGGTCGGCACACTTGGGCGTCACGACAGGAACCATATGTTTTCTAGTGACCGCGTGGGTCGTGATCACCCGCCAGACGGGACACGGTCATCGTCGGCTTCTTGCGGTCTCGTTGGTCGCGGGGCCGCTGCTCCTCGTCGGCCTGCTCGGTGCGTACTTGGGAACAACCCAGTGGCAGGAATCTCGCGCCGCGATCACCCAAGCCCCCGCATCCGCCGCCTGGCTCGGGATCGGGCTACGCGGCGAAACAAACCGCATGGCATTTTTCATGGTCCAAGACAGGCCACTTGGAGGCTACGGGGTCGGAGGCTTTGAAGCAGCGCTCCCAGCGTATTACGCTCGACATCGTCCGCCCGTTCGAGCTTACACCCATGCGCTGCTGAACCATCCGCTGCTGAACCATCCGCTTCACATGCTTGTCGACCTGGGCGTCCTCGGACTCATGGTTAACGCCTGGATGTTCGGTGCGTTCCTGGCTCCTGGCCTACGCGGCACGGTCTCCTGCGCTCTCCCCCACCGCAGGCAGAAGGTCGACCTGACGGCCGCTGGGTGTTTCTCGGGGGCCTGTGCATTACTTCTCCTCTCCATCTGGACAGGCGAATGGGTGTACGACGCATCGATCAGCGTTGTGGCATTCATGCTCTTGGCCGTCGCTGCCGCGACCTGGAAGCCGGCAGATCTCGAACGATCGGCGGCGGTGCCCCTGTGGCTCATCGTCGCCCTTCCGTTTGTGCATGTGGCCTTGTTCGCCCTGGCGGTCTAGTCCCTTGAATCTTTGATTTCTTCGAGAAAGTCTTGGGGCTAGCCCTTCAGGTGTGACGCCAAGCTAAGGGAGAGATTGATTGGCCTGCGCGCCGATATCGCGTTGGGGGCGTCCTTCCCCCAGGCGTGACTCCACGCCAAAGGAGAGACTGATTGGCCGGCCAGTGCTGTCGATAGCGCGTTGAGGGTCGGTATCCCAAAGCTCGGTGCGGCCCGTATTCGCTGTGTCACGAGCCACTCTTCCGCGGTCCGCTGCGCCTCTTCGAGGTCCGTGAAGGCGCGCTGATCGAGCACCTGCGTCCGAAACGTGCCGTTGAAACGTTCGACGTACGCGTTCTGCGCGGGCTACCAGGCTGGATGAATTTCCACGCGATCTGGCACTCGGCCGCCCAGCGCCGCGTATTGCGAGCGAGAACAATCCGGATCTTTCGGCGGCCATACTGTGGATACTGTCCGCGAACTCCCACATGACCGCCACCGTCGGCGCGTCACGCTTCAACCATCGCGACGGGCAGCCCAGCCTCGATCGGGCGACGGACAAGACGGCGCACGCGCCGCGACAGTCCACGACGCTCAGCGCACGTGATCGACAGACGACGCGAGTCTGAAAACTATTCACCTATGTCTGTTACAAAACACTCGCTGCCAAGTATCCGTCGACGTAATGAAGAAAGAAGTGTTCTCGGGCTATATCTCAGAATATCGACGAGACGTCTTCGTCGATGAACTATAGGCGTTACTTCTTTACACATTGTTCCCTTGTGGCATAACTTATGAAGATGTGCTAATCCGGTGGTGCCATACATTATATCCAAGTACAAGTCATCTTCATTTGAATAAAAAAAGCCTCTATATACTCCCGTATTTCATCCAACCTAAGCTCTCCATGAAAATGGTCTTTTCTCTGCCCCTTCCTATAAGGATTCGAATCGACGTCATCAAAGAAAATGTGCGAGCCTTTCTTCAAAAATGGATACCACCCAGAAAGCTCCCTCTCGACGTGATTTTTTGCGTGCAGACTATCGATATACAGAACGTCTATACCGTTTTTCAAGTAAGGCGCATTGGAGAGAATGAAATCCACATTTGTACTATAAGATTGAACAAAGTTCCATCGCCTTGAGTTTGAAATATCCGAACATTCCCTTATGTCTACAGAAACCAGCTGACCGTTGCTTTCTTCGCACGCCTGCAAAAAATGGTCGTGGAGCAGCCTTGGTCGGTCTCTAACTCGAGAATTACAGGATTCGGTAAGCCCTTAGCTAGTCTGTACATATGCATCAACTGAGTTGCAACTTGTCCTTCCAACCCCTGTGCGTACTCAGCTTTACTATATTCGTCGAACGTGTGGTGCTTTGTGCTGATGATAGTGGTTCTGTTCCTTCAACCCTGGTGTCCCGAGACAGTCATCCGTGGGACAAGTCCCTGACTTAGCGCCCGGCTCGCCATGAGCGAGGGGGGACAATATTGGCCATATTTGGCCGACGATCAACGCCGCCAGGCGGGATGCTCCATCATGGAGTTATTGCGCGAATCACTGTTGCAAGACACTAGCAGCCCTTGCTGGAAGCGCTTCTGACCTGCCTGCCGTTTTTCGGTCCAGCGGAAGCTTGAGAGAATGGCGTCCTCCGACGGAGGAGCCATGAAGAAGAGTCGGTTTACGGAAGAGCAAATGGTGACGATCCTGCGCGAGGCTGATCGACGGCCCGTGCCAGAAGTGGCGAAGCGGCATAGCGTGAGCGCGCAGACGATCTACAGCTGGCGGAAACACTTCGGAACGCTGGCGCCCGCGGACGTGAAACGGCTGCGGTAGCTGGAACACGAGAACGGACGCCTGAAGAAGCTGGTCGCGGATCGGGATCTGGAACTCGACGTGCTGAAGGAGATCACGAGAAAAAAATGGTAGGCGCACGCGTGCGCCGGCAACAGGTCGCGTACGCAGAGCGTCGTGGGCTGTCGCGCCGCCGCGCGTGCGCCGTGTTGTCCGTCGCTCGGTCGACGTTGGGCTACACGTCTCGACTGGAGACGCGTGACGCGCCGGTGGTGGCGGTCATGCGGGAGGTCGCGGGGCAGTATCCGCGCTACGGCTACCGAAAGATCCGGATTTTTCTCGGGCGTCGCGGCTACCCGATGAGTGCGGATCGAGCCTATCGCCTGTGGCGCCAGGCGGGCCTCCAAGTGCCGAGACGGCGCCCGCGGCGTCGCGTCGCCACGAGCCGGCCCCTCCCACTTCCTGACGCCCCCACGCGACGCCGCCTTCAGGCACTCAGACCCGCGGCCAGATGGTCTAGTGTTCCTCCGCCACCGTGGTCTAATTTTGCTCCGCCCTTGACACGTGGTGGTTCCGCCGGCGAAGACGGCGAACGTGTCCGGACGCGGTCCAAGGTCAGGCGTGCGGGACGGAACCATCACCAGAGTGAAGACTCTGGGTCGTCGGAGTTGGAAAAAGGCCTCCGGGTACCACCAACCGGCTCGCGTAGAGAACACGTTCTTCCGATACAACTCGATCGTCGGGGGAGCGCTTCGGGCGTGCAGTCTCGGTGGGCGAGCCGCCGAGGCCGTGATCGCGTGCAACGTCCCCAACCAGATGATTGGGCTGGGCCATCCGAGTCGCACGCCATCGTCATCTGGGAGATCCCGCTGGTCCAGGGAACGCTGCGGATCTGGATCATCTCCGACATGGTTGCAGCATGTTCACATGTGTGCAGCATGTCAACGCGCCGACGTTGACCACAGCAAAATCGGGCCAGCGGCGCGGTATCACGGGGCCGAGTCTACTCTACAGGGACGAGTCTTGCGATCTTGCCACCCGCATTGTGTTCAAACAGAAGATAGATGTCGCCGTTGGATGCCTGTTCGATATCGCGTAGTCGACCGATGCCTTCGAACAGCGTTTCCCGCGCCACGAAGTGGTTGTCTTCGATCTCGACTCGAAACAGGCTGCGTGCCTTCAATGATCCAACCAGGTAATCTCCCTTCCACTCCGGGAACTGGTCACTGTCGCTGATGATGAAACTGGACACCGCTAGCGACGGCGTCAGGTCGACCACCGGCTGTTCGATATCGGACCGCTCGAACTCAATACCCAAGTCCTTGCCATACTCTACCGGTGTGGGCGGCAGTCCGGTGTATGCTAGCTCATCGTCGTTCTGTATTTGTTCGTGGTGATGCTCGTGGGTTTCGTTGCGACCGTAGGGCTGGTGCCTCCAGTTCGTCGCTTGGCGCGGCACATCGGGATGCTCGACCAGCCGGCCGCGCGAAAGCTTCACGACGATCCGACCCCTCTCCTGGGAGGGCTCGCGATCTACGTCGGTACCGTCCTCGTCATTCTGGCGTTCCTCGAACGGCAAGCGTGGGAGCAGGTATGGGCGGTGCTCGCCGGTGGCACGTTGCTGCTGGTCGTAGGAATCGTGGACGATGCCGTTTCGCTACCCGCGAAACTCAAGCTGTTCGTCGCCATGCCCGCGGCTGCGCTATTGTTGGTCGACTCGGGCATTCGTACGATGTATCCCGTAAGCCTTTTCCTCAGCGCCGACGGCTGGGCGACCGGCGCGCTGGGCATCGGACTCAGCATGGTGTGGATCGTGGGCATCACTGCGGCCTTCTCGATTCTGGACCACATGGATGGGCTATGCGCTGGCGTCGCAGCCATCGCAGCGGCGTTTTTCTTTGGGTTGTCTTTCGCGGCCGGCCAGATATGGGTCTCGGTGCTGGCGGCCGCGATCGTCAGCGCCGGGCTGGGCTTTCTCGTTTGGAACTTCAAACCCGCCAAGATTTTCATGGGAGATGGAGGCGCCATGTTCCTCGGATTCATGGTCGCAGCTTTGGCCGTGAAGCTCAACCTTCGGTCCCACCCCCCAACCGTCAGCTGGATGGTCCCAGTGCTCGTTCTGATGGTTCCGATCCTCGACACTTCCCTGGTCACGATTTCCCGTCTGCGACGAGGCCTATCCCCCTTGGAGCACCCAGGAAAGGACCACCTCGCCCACCGCCTGGCGAGGATGGGACTAGGACAGCGCGGCGCGGTCCTTTTCATCTACGGCCTTGGCGTCACGGCCGGAGCGACGGCTTGCCTCGTCCTCCAAATGCGGGCCGTGTACGCTCACGTCGTGCTCGCGGCCGTTTTTCTCGCTGGCCTAGCGGCCATACTCCTCCTCGAGCGGGTCCCGTACGAACGACAGGAATCAGCCGCCGAGTCGGTTTGAGAGCGGCAGGATGAACGCGCACGACGGGCGGCAACCCTCGGGAGCAGTTCGGGTGTTGCGGGTGATCGGCCGGCTGAACGTCGGAGGGCCGGCGCAGCATGTGGTCCTGCTCAACCGCGGGCTCACTCAGTTGGGATACCAGGCGCATCTCGTCTGCGGAACCCTCCGCGACGGAGAGTCTTCGATGGCGTATGTCGCCGAGCGCCACCAGCAACCGCTGATGGAGGTCCCGGCGCTCGTCACGGATTCGACACTTCGCTCCGACGATCTGAGAGCCGTCCAAGCGCTCATCAGAATCATGCGCGAGCTCCGGCCTCACGTCGTCCATACTCACACCTCCAAAGCCGGACTGGTCGGGAGACTCGCGGCCTGGGTGTCCAGAGTGCCGGTGGTCGTCCACACCTATCACGGCCATGTCTTGCACGGATATTTTCCTGCCTGGAAGAACCGCCCTTTGCGCCTGATGGAGGGCGCGCTGGCGCGCATGAGTGACCAGCTCATCGCGGTCAGCTCGACCGTGCGCACAGACCTGCTCCAATATCGCGTCGCGAGTGCCTCGAAGATCGAGGTCGTGCCCCTTGGGCTCGACCTGGCGCCCTTCGAGCGGGCGACTGAAAAGGCCGGTATCCTCCGCAGGGAGCTCGGTCTGAAGCCCGAGACCTACGTGATCGCGATCGTGGGACGAATCACGAAGATCAAGAACCACTCGCTCTTCCTCCGGGCCACGGCTCGGGTCGTATCGCAGCATCCCGACACTGTCGCACTAGTAGTCGGCGACGGAGAACTCCGACAATCTACCGAGCAACATGTGGCGAGCCTCGGCCTGGGTCGACATGTGCGGTTTCTGGGTTGGAGACGCGACCTCCCGGCGATTTACGCCGATAGCAATGTGCTCGTCGTCTCGTCGCACAACGAAGGCACGCCAGTGGCCGCCATCGAAGCCATGGCTTCGGGATGTCCCGTCGTGGCGACCAGTGTAGGCGGGGTGCCCGACCTGATCACCGACGGTGAAACCGGGCTCCTGGTTCGGCCCAATCAGGCGGAAGAGCTAGCAGGTGCTCTCCTTTCGGTCCGTGAGCATCCGTCGGAAGCCGCAGAACGAGCTCTCAGAGCACAGGATCGAGTGATCGATCGGCATGGCGTTGACGCGTTGGTGAATCGCGTAGATTCACTTTATAAACGACTACTCGCCAAGCGGACCGCATAGAGCGCTGAGTGTCCCAGTCGGCGCGCGCAACCGTTCCCACCGTCTTCGACGGACGGAGCTGATTCTGTCCCCACGAGACCTTCGATGTCGCACCATCATAGGCATACGGTATGAGACCACGGGTTGTAATGCTATCGGCATTTCTGACACCATTTCGTAGCGGTGCAGAGGCATGTGTAGAAGAAGTAGCAGCCGAGCTGTGTGAGCAGTTTGATATGATTATCGTGACAGGTAGGTATCGTCGCGGTCTGCCACGAAAAGATAAACTCGTCGGCCATATTCCAATTGTGCGCGTTGGATTAGGATGTAAGTACGACAAGTGGCTCTATCCTATTTTGGCTCCATTGGCGGCGCGTAGACTGCGCCCAGACCTTATTCATGCTGTAATGGAATCCTTCGCGGGTCTAGCGCTGATGCTCTGTAGGTACATTTCCAAGGCGCCCCGCTTATTAACCTGCCAAAGTGCAAATACGAATCTACTCGTCGGAGCTATGCACAAAAGTGCAGATCGTGTTTCTGTAATCAGTCGTGCTTTGCAGAAGCGAGCAGCGGCGTTTGGACGTAAGGATGCTGTGCTAATTGCCAACGGGCTGCGCCTAGAGGATATCCCACAGGCAAGTGAAAAAGTCTTCGGTCGCATTCTCTTCGCGGGTCGTCTCAGGAAAGTGAAAGGAATCGATACGCTCCTAAAGGCGATGGCACATGTGAAGCCTCATGCACATTTGCATATTGTTGGTGACGGCCCACTCATGGTAGACCTAAAACGCCTTGCGAATGTGCTCGCAATTAGTGACCGTGTGAAGTTCCTAGGATTTATGCCCGTGCCAGATGTGTACAGCGAATTTGCTGCCGCCGAAATTTTCTGTGGCTTGTCACGTCGTGAGGCGTTCGGGAATGTTTTTGTAGAAGCCCAGGCTGCGGCGTGTGCAGTCGTTGGTACAACAGTTGGTGGAATTCCGGATATAGTGACGAATGGCGAAACGGGTCTACTTGTAGAGCCAGACGATTTAACAGCTGCTTCTGTCGCGCTAAATGACTTACTAGAGAATACTGCTTTACGTCACGAAATAGCTCTAGCTGGTAAGCAAAGTGCGCAAAAATACGATTGGTCACGCATTGCGAAACAGTATGCTAACGTCTATCTGGATATGCTTTCTTGAGCAGAAAGTCTCGGCTGGAGATCTCGCTGACTTGATCGGGGCCGGCCTGACTGGACAGTCGTTGGTGGCGGATTTCGAATGCTGTCATCCCGACGGCGATGATTGAAGAGAGAACAAGCATGCTTCTGAGAACGGCGGAGCAACACTAGACCACGGAGCGGCGGTGTGAAGCTGCCTGAGGGCGGTGGAAAACCAGACCGCTGGCGTGGTCCACCAAGCATTCCGAGCGTGTTTTGTGGAACACAGGAGGGATGTATTGAGTGGAGCTCTATGCGGCGGTGCGGCGCAGCGTGTATGTGGAGGGGATGAGCGAGCGCGCGGCGGCGCGCCGGTTTGGGCTGGCCCGCGAGACGGTACGCAAGATGCTGCGCTACCGCCGGCCGCCCGGGTATCGCCGGGCGCAGCCGGTCCGGCGTCCGAAGCTGGACGCCTTCACGGGGATCATCGATCAGATCCTCCGCGAGGATCAGTCCCGGCCAAAGAAGCAACGGCACACGGCCAAGCGTATCGGCGAGCGCTTACGCGCGGAGTATGGCTTCACGGGCGGCGACACGATCGTGAAAGCCTACGTGCGCGAGGAGCGGCTGGGCGGGCAAGAGATGTTCGTGCCGCTCGCGCATCCGCCAGGCGACGCGCAGGCCGACTTCGGCGAAGCGCTGGTGGTGATCGCCGGCGTCGAGTGCAAGGCGCACTATCTGGTCGTCGATCTCCCGCACAGCGACGACGGGTTCGTGAAGGCCTTTCCGGCGGAGACGACGGAAGCATTCTGCGACGGGCACAACGCCGCGTTCAGCCACTTCGGCGGCGTCCCGCGTCGGATCGTCTACGACAACACGAAGCTGGCGGTGGCGCGGATCCTC
>Ga0310124_10002446_pt1 | contig 12730 bp, 8 predicted proteins | sample CB11b_AW_Bot5_MG_FD_203507 | JGI IMG/M metagenome (GOLD analysis project Ga0310124, IMG submission 203507) | Marine microbial communities from Western Arctic Ocean, Canada - CB11b_AW_Bot5 | ecosystem: Environmental > Aquatic > Marine > Oceanic | place: Canada: Western Arctic Ocean | collected...
GGCTCGAGGCGAATTGGTTGACGAAGCAGCCTTAACTGAAGCACTCGTCGCTCAACGACTTGGTGGAGCCGGGTTGGACGTCTTCGCCCAGGAGCCAGTCAACTTGAATTCACCCCTGTTTGACTTGGAAAATGTCGTGGCCACCTATCACTGTGCCGGCGTGACAACCGGGACGTCACAACGCCGGGCCGCAATTGCTTCGGAAAATGTCGACCGAGTGGCACAAGGGCTGGAACCACTCCACCGCGTTGATTAGATCATCGATTCCAGCTGGAGATGAGCGAGCCTGCTGTCGGTCAATGCAACTGCCAACGATGCCTGAACGGCCATTCATTCGGATTCCAAAGCATCCAGTATCTCGGCTCGCAAATCCCAATACCCTGCTGAGCACTCGGCGATTTTTTTGTACAACGGGTAGAGCTTCTGATAGGTCGCGTGACGCGCAGGATCAGGGTTGTAAGTTTTTTTAGCATGCACCATCTCGTCGACTGCCTGTTCATAGCTCTCAAACACACCAGTTGCTACCGCCACATTCATCGCTGCCCCCTTGGCACCAAACTCCGTACCCGCGGTAATCTGGATAGGTGTTCCCATCGCGTCGGCGACCATTTGACACCACACATCACTTTTGGCTCCACCGCCCGACAACGTAATGGTTTTCACTTCGATGGGCATGTGACGATAACAATCGACCATGGCAAACACGACGCCTTCATACACCGCCCGCAATAGATCGGCAGCCACATTGGTATCGGACAAGCCACTGAACGAGGCTTTGGCAGCTGGCTTGATGAACGGAGCCCGTTCGCCATTAGGCAGCAGATAGGGATGATACATGACCCCACGGCTACCAATCGGCACCGACTGAATGGCTTGATCAACCGCATCGAAAACCGATATCCCGTCGGCTTCGGCCTGGCGTCGAATCCCTTCGCCCAATTCGCGCAAAAACCAATCCACATTCGGAGTGGCACTGTTGACGGCCATTAACCGCAGCCATTTATCACTGGGCGCGTGACAGAGCGTCATCCCAACCATTTCGGGCGTAAGATCGGCCGAGTCCATTGTAACCTGGTGAATTCCAGCAGTGCCCAAAATCGTACTTCCATCTCCATGCCAAATGGCTCCAACACCCAAAGCACAAGCTGAAACGTCCATCGGACCGGAACCAACGGTCATTCCCGGTTGTAAACCAATTCGCTCGGCAACGTCCGCGTTCAGTTGACCAATGTTCCGATAGGCCGGCAGAACCTGGGGAAACTTGTCTCTCAGATTGTTCAGGTTAAAAAGCTCAAACAACCGATCATCGTATTGCCGCGTCGCCATATTCAACATCGGTAACGATTCATCGGTTTCATCAGTTGTGCGCTGACCGGTTAACTTATAAAAAATCCAGTCTTTGCAGTGAAAAATACTGCTGGCTCGCTCCAGTGATTCCGGCTCGTGATTCTTCAGCCATTCCAACTGACACGACTGTGTCCCCGTATTGACGGCGGTACCACACAGTGCAAATGCTTCTCGCGCTATGCCTTCCTGATGCCAGCGTTCGACGGCATCTGTGGCTCGCCCATCACACCAGAAAATTCCACTGCGAACAGGGTTGCCATCAGCATCGATCATCCAAGTCCCGTCACCATGGCTGGTGACCCCAATTCCCACACATTGATCCACCTCGATGTCGCCGGCAATTTTAGCCACGCAGGTCGTAACACAATCCCAGATCTCCTGCATATCCTGCTCAGCCGTATTGGGCAACGGCGAATCAAGCGTCACAGGAATCCCATGGCTGGCCAATTCATTTCCCTTCAGGTCAAACAACACGGCCTTGATATTGGACGTTCCAGCATCGACCCCGATCACGAATTGCTTCTCTTTCATACCATCACCTTCAACCAAATGAGAGGTTGCCGACAACCTGGTCAGACCGTTGACGAACGAGTCTGTATTTGGCGATTATCTTACCGCGGAGTTGTCGCCATGCCTACGGGATCTGTGGACATCAAGTTTCCGGCAACGACAGGTCCTCTCACTGTTGCAGATTCAAAAACCTCTTACAGAACCAGGATCCAAACCGCTTCAGGCCCAAACACACAACTTCGCAGCAGAACACAAAACGGCTGATTTCCCCAATTCAGAGCTCTGCTGGATGCATTTCTATGGAATCGTTGCCGGCAAAAAAAGCATTTTCACCTTTTGAATTCTGTCCCGTGATTCAACCTCAAAAAAAAAGTTGGATACCGTCTAACGGTCTGCTGGCTGTTTACTGGACAATCAATCCTGTACCATCTAAATACTCGAGATTTACGATAACCGAAGGTGTCTCCATGAAACGAGCTGAACCACGATTGCTCAGTAGGGTATTTTTCGGAATCGTTTTTTTCTGCACGATGCGGTTCCAAAACACGCCAGCTGACGAACTAGCATTGGACCTTCCCTGGACGGTCAACCAGCCCATCGTCACGGTACAGAAAGACCGTTATTTTCCAGACTCCAAAGAGAAAGGTACCGCTTGGATCGACAAGTATTACGTAGGACCACGGCTGGAACTATGGGAAATCGCCAGTGTATCGCGTGGCGACAAGCTCAGCAAAATGAAATCACGGTTCTCCATCGACAACGGAAAAACCTGGTCCGATTTTAAGACGTTCAATCCCCCTTCGATCACTGTCACTTATAACGGCATAGAGCACGTCGAAATTCCCGGCCCTTGCTTGTGGGACAACACGGCGGAAGTCCTGTTGTCGACGTGGCTGCGGGCCAATAACAACGGTTTTCACACCTATTACCGTTTCTCCACCGATCATGGTGCTACTTGGACCACTCCCAAGATGCTCCGCTATGACGAGGGTGCTGAGTTCGATCCAAACGATCCAGTCGCTCTCGATTACATTCAGACGAACCAAGGCTATTTCGGCAACAACATCATCAAGCATTCCAACGGCACGATCCTAACCGCATTGGGCGACGCAAACAGAAACCGCGGAAAACGCAATTACTCTCTTTGCTTCATCGCCCGTTGGGATCCGGCTGCCCGAAACTACCAGTGGACACCAGGAAAACGCGTGGAGATTGCAAAAGACAAATCTGCGGTGCTCTCTGAACCTGAGGTTGTCGAGTTGAAGGACAGTCGTGTGTTGATCGTATGGCGAGCCGAATGTACCGACAGCACACCTGGCCACAAGTACTTCAGCACGTCCGATGATGGAGGGATGACGCTCAGCCCGCCGCAAAAGCTGAAATACGACGATGGCACCGATTTTTTTTCTCCCGCGTCTTTCCATCGCATGGTCCGCAGCAATCTCAACGGCCGACTGTACTGGCTGGGCAACATCACCGCCCAGCCACCTGGTGGCCGTGGTTGCGCCTATCCGCGTTACCCGCTGGTGATCGCCGAAGTGGATGAATCGGGACCCGTTCCATCGCTGAAGAAAAACACGGTCACGTTAATCGACGATCGACAGGCTGATCAGCCCGAGGGCATCGAATTCTCAAATTTCACGCTCCTCCAAGATCGCGAAACCCACCAGCTCCACCTTTACATCGTCGTCAAAGGGCATTCCCCCACCAAGAACTACAAGTATCTCGTAACGTTTGTCCACTAACGACCTCACGACAGCGAACCAGCACATTTGTAGCGAGGTGCGTGCGCCGGAGCAAATACGATGCGAGCCTTTTGTACTCTGCAATTGCGGATCTGGGCAGCATTCAACGGACGGAGCCCATTGGCCCAGAGCAGGATTCGGACGAAGCCCCATCTACACGCGTGAGAAGATCGAATCGGGAAGCACACCCGTGCTGTCGGCAAACGAGTTTACCTCGATATTCATCGTTTGCAGAATGCTGAGGAAGAGGTTGGACATTTTCGTATCACCATTTCGCCAATAGGCACCGTGCTTGAGTCCCATGTTTGCGCCACCGGCGATCATCGTGGGGATATTCTTCGGATAATGCGTGGTGCTTGCGCCACTGCCATACAGGACGATGCTGTTATCCAAGACCGTACCATTTTTGTCTTTAAACTCTTGCAGGCGACCCAGGAAATACGCCATTTGTTCGCTGAGAAATCGATCGTACTTGGCAAATTGAAGTTGGCCATCCTTATCGTCAGCATGAGACAGGTTATGGTGCGTCCGGGATAAACCCAACTTCAGCGGGAAGGTATCACTGATTCCCATACCATCTTCGCGATTCAGCATGAAAGCAACCGAGCGCGTGATGTCGGCATCGAAAGCAAGCGCAATCAAATCGAACATATTACGGTAGTACTCGGCAGGATCACCTTCCGACGTGGCATCTAAATTGAGATGTGAGTAATCCTGTGCTTTTAGTGGGATGTCAATCCATTTCTCCGAAGCAATCAGACGCGACTCGACCTCGTTAAGTGAGGTCAGGTATTGTTCCATCTTTTCCCGGTCGGACTTCCCGAGCCGCTTGTTGAGCAATCGTGCGTTCTCCAAAACCGCGTCAACCAGTTTAATACGATTCTTTAGACTGTCCCGTTCCGATTCTAGCGACCCTTGATCGCTGCGAAACAGACGATCGAACACACGCCGTGGATTATTTTCAGCCGGGATAGGCTGCCCGTTTAAACTGTAAGAAATCGTTCCGGTACGAGACATGAACCCAGTACCCGCGTCAATCGACAACACGAGCGAAGGTTGACGGCAATACTGCTTCGTATGCTGCGCGACAACTTGATCGAGCGCCACCGTATTGAACGCGCCGGGCTTGGGATTGTGTAACGGAGCGCCCGTGAGCCACATATCCGAACAGATGTGGGGGTCCGCCTTGACACCATTGGGGTGATAAAGGCCACCCAGGAAACTCAAGTTTTCGCGGAAGGAACTCAACGGTTGAGTCGATTCACCAAACACAAATTGGCCATTTTCTTGAGCCCGCGGAAACCAGCTCCATTGATCGATTCCATGATCCGACTTCGGCAGTGACATTCCGTTGGCAGTGTACAGTGCACAAAAACGCTTCGGAATTGCTTCGACAACCTGAGCTCCCATTGCATCCAGTACTGGAAGCGACAACGTCACTCCAGCAGCGCCTTTGAGAACCGCACGACGATCAAGTTTCACTGAACTGTCCATCAGGATATCCACGTTCGAAGTGTTAATGTGACGTTGGAGACAATTTAAATTATCGGCTGTTCACCGGTGGGCCCGTCATCTGAAATCTGAGAATACCGTTGCAGCCCAATTTCGGCTGTTTTCCCTACTTCTCAAGAAACAGATCGCTCTTGATAACAAAGCGAACCAGCTCCTGCATACCACACTGGGCTGCACTTAATTGTACACTCTTTTCCCTGAGAAATTCAATCTCATTGTAGCGAAGACTGCGCCCAATTGCATACGATGACAGATGTTTTAAAAAGCTAAAAGTGACCTGATCCAGCCGACGAACAGCTAAATACAACTTAAGTTCCTGCAAGCCAGCAAGTTCGGTTCCATCTGGAAGCGTGGACCGGCTATCCACTTCCACATCCTGCTTCCATAGCCCACCAGCATCAACCTGCTCGAAGGGAAATCCCCACGGATCAATACCAGCATGGCATTTCGCACATCCCTGTTGATCACGATGGAGTTGCAACCTTTCACGAAGCGTCAAGTGCGTTGTATCCTCTTCCAAATCAGGCACGTTGGGGGGGGGATCGTCCGGCGGCTCAGCAATGATCTTGCGAGCCAGCCAGGCTCCTCGTTTGACAGGGTTCGATTCCCGACCATCGGAAAGGCCTGCGAGAATTCCGGCCTGTGACAGAAGGCCTCCCAGGATTTCATTCTCGTGGCGGATGGCAACAAACTCCAATCCGCTCTCTGTTCGATCAGCGAGATCGTAGTAGTTAGCAACGACTTCGTTGGCCATGATAAAATCTGATTGCATCAAATTTTTTAGCGGCAGGTTATTCTGAATCAAATACTGTAGAAATTGAACCGGTTCTTTTCTCAACCCGGTTTTCACATGAAGCGTCAAATTCGGATACTGTTTCCTATCCACTTCAAGAACATCAAGCTTGTCGAGATTTAACCATTGCGACGCAAACTCATCTACAAATTGTGTAAATCTTGGATCTTGAACCAGACGTTCAATCTGGCTATCCAAAGCGTCGTGCAGCCTGTTTTCAGCAGCAAGCTCTAAAAGTTGATCGTCTGGTCCGGTATCCCAAAGAAAGTAAGAGAGTTTTGCAGCCAGCTCATAAGAATCAAGAGGCTCAGGATCCGGACTGTCGCTTGTCTCGATCAAAAACAAAAACTGAGGTGATGTTAAAATGACCAGCAATGTATCTTTGATACTCTGTTGAAAATCACGATTGTTATTGAAAGATTCTTGCCAAACGTTGAAAAAAGCTGCCTCTTCATCTTTCGTGACAGGCCGGTGAAATGCTCGAGTTGCAAACGAGCGGATCACTTCCTGTGCATAAACTGCCTGATCATTCTTATGATCCGAGTCAACAAAGATTTTCCGATGCGGTACCGGTGGCCAGGTCTCGTAAAGTGGCCCTTCAAAATCGATCGATCGGATCAGTAACCGTGGCATGTCACGGCCATCAGTGAATTCACTTCTGACGGCAATTTCTCGAATCCCCGCCAGATAATTGACATTGTCTTTCTCAACATCCGGACTGGGAAAATTGCTTGTCTCCCCTTCAAAAACAAATTCCTTTAACTCGGCTGACGAAACAGCTTGGACCTTTTCCACCTGGGTCAAGGCACTTCCGCAGTCACGCCTCAAACCCACGTGCACACCAATTTGGGGCGATCGCTTTTCAAATTTCTTGAATTGCTTTACAACCACCAGTGCATCGTCCAGGGGCGTGAGCACGATGCGGTCAATAGCAGTCGCGCCACTGTACTGGGCACTCACCGAGAGCGGACCAGCTGGCAATCGAACCACCAGAAATGCAGGCTGTAACAGGATGCCGGAAAAGTGTCGATCGCCAAGCTTGAGCGCCAGGCTGCGAGACTCCTCGGGAGATGGCGGTAATGTTGCAAACTGCCTGCCGGGTTCTATCAGTGCTCCGAGTTCGGCAACCTCAAGAGCGCGCCGATAAAGCCGGACTTCATCAATTTTTCCGGCAAAGAATTTCGAACTTTGGATCCGACCAATATGCAAAGCGACTTTTGAATTATCAAACTTCGTATCCCCCACGGTACCAACGCCCACTTCGTAGCCGTTTACGTACAACCGCGTATTATTTTCACCACGACGAACAACGACGGCCACATGTTGCCACTTTCCAGCCAAAATCACTCCTGGCGACGAATTCACTGTCCCGTTGTGTTGACCATCTTTTGTAGCCGTCTCAATCCTTAGAACACCCGTGTCATCCGGCATATCAAACAACCAACCGTGCGTGTAACCATAACCACCAAGACAGACAATTCCTCCCTGACGTAATTCACTCGGATGAATCCATGCCGCAACAGTGAAATCACCGTCTCCAACATTCATCTCTTCATCGTGAGCAATCACAACATGACCGGTGTTACCATCAACAGAAATCGCCTTGCCAAATGGCGAGTCAACAAGTTTCGCCTCACCGACAAATTGGCCAACCAATTCCTTGCCTCCTGGCTGACTTCGCAAATTCTCATCAAACGACCAGGCTCCGATCAACTTTTCCTCAAGCTTTGAGCCATCCGGTACAACCAAATCCTTGGTCGCTTGACTCAGGTGAACATCCGCCTGATAGATCCCTGCCTGCTCGATGTGGACACGGTTGTGTTCAGCAAGTTCCGTCAGCGTAACAGCTCCCCCGGTAGGCTCCGCCGGGATCTTTTTCTCCGAATCCAGCAACATACCATCCTCGTACCTGGCAGCTTTGACAGTGACTCGGAACCGACCATGATCAGGCAGCTCTCGCAGCGCAATCTTAAAATTTGCCATCGGTCCATAGGTGCTTGACTCGCCGAATATTTCGTCACTGACAATGGCTGGCCTCAACAACAGGCCCTCCGGAACAGCTTCCCAGGCATTTCCCTTAGGATAACCCTCGGCCCCCCGAAAACAGGCAAACACCGAGTGGTAAATACTGTCAAACTTTCTCCACCCCCGAACCGTCCCATTGCCTTCATAACCTTCGATGAACTCATATTTCGTACGCATTGGCAACGGCTCAAATTCAAACGGTTTAATAGGTATTGGTTGAGTCACCATAAAATCCTGGTTCGCCAGCAGGCGATTGAATGCCCCTAGAATCAGATCGTCCGGAAAGGGATCTGGATTAATTGCAGCTCCTAAATCCATGCGAAACTTTTGGATCAATGGTTTTGAATTTTCATCGATGATACACCTATCGATTGCTTGCTGGGCAATGTTGAAATAAGACTCAACGAACAGCGGAGATAACAGCATGGTCTGTTCGTTATTAACAAAACCGTCCTTCGACAACGCATCAGGAGGTAATACATCTGTCAGTTCATCCTCGATCCCCAACAGGTCTCTCAGAGTGTTGCGATACTGTGAAACGGTAAGTCGCCGTATGGATCCGTTCTTTTCTGCCTGGCGGCTCTTAACAGCTATCATTGATTTTTGCATCCATTGGACAAAAATTTGACGCTGCTCCGCCGTTGGTTGGGGTTCGTCCTCAGGTGGCATCATTTCGTCGGATACTTGATGCAAAATATCTTTCCAGAGAAACCGTTGGGCTTCCTCGAATGCTCCATTCAGGTGATCCACGCGAATTCCAGAAGTCATCTTCTCGCCGTTGTGGCAACGGACACAATACTTCGTCAACAGCGGCTGAATCTGTTCCTGGAAATGATTCTCTTGATCTTGCCCATAAGCAATCAGGCACAACATGGGAACCGTGACGAAAACTCTAGAGATGGAACAAATGTTGATCATATTTCTTAAAACTCGAACGAGTCGACGAATACAAAGACAACGATAACAACCACGTGCCGAGTATACCATACAATCCCGAATACATCCTCTTTCTACATGATAGAAACACGTCCATCGGTTGAACATTCCACTACGCTTTGAGGGACGGCTTCCACACTCAAACACACTTGTCTGTTAGCCGATTAAAGATTGACCGGAAACAAAAGATTCGTTACAGTTCTTGTGTTGCTAGACGGTTGGAAGCATCATAGAAGAAGACTTTTTGCACGCTCTTCAACAGCCACACGCATCCCGGTCCTGCCAGGAACATATACCCGCTGGCCTAAACCCAACCCTAACACTGATATGACCAACCCGTTCCACCATCCCCGCATGACTCGGCGCAGTGCTATTCAAGCCGGAGGAATAGGAATCCTGGGGCTAGGCATGAACCACCTGGTGCCATTACGGGCAATGGCCAGTCCGCACCAGCGGCATCCAACTGCCCAGTCTGTCATCTATATCTTTCTTAGTGGTGGCCTGGCTCAACATGAAAGCTTCGATCCGAAACCCGATGCTCCCCAGGAAATGCGCGGGGAATTCGATCCGATCGCTACTCGTTCCCCCGGTATCCACGTCTCTGAACATCTGCCTCTGCTGGCGGCGCGCAGTGATAAATGGGCTTTAGTTCGTTCGTTGTCACATCCCGACAACGACCATCGCGCATCACACTTGTTGATGCTCACTGGGCGTACACCATTGCCGCCTGGGTTTACGCGAGGCAAACCTCAACCAACCGATTGGCCATCGCTGGCTTCGATTGCCGGTGAGTTAATTGAACCTCGTACCAATCTGCCTCCGGCCGTCAGGCTGCCTGAGCAAATGGTTCACCGAAATGGCGAGGTGATCCTTGGACAGACTGCCGGACTCATGGGCCAACACCGCGAACCCTGGCTCATCGAAGCCTCTCCCGATCACTTTCAATCTTATGGGGCTTATCCTGAGTACGAATTCCATCACGAAAAAGGACGAATTGATTCAAAACTGAAATTTCAAGCACCCAGCTTGGAACTGCCTGAAGATTTTCATCGTGGTCGGCTGCAGGATCGGGTCGAGCTACTGAAGTTGCTCGACCGTCAGCGGGCGCAACTCGAAACGGCAGCAAATACCCTTTCTTTTGATCGGCATCGAGAGGCTGCAATCTCCCTATTGACAGAATCGACTACTCGCAAGGCACTGGACGTTCACAATTCCGATCCAAAAGTTCTGGACCGTTATGGCCGCCACTCGTTCGGTTGGTCGCTGTTAATGGCCCGACAGCTGGTTGAGGCAGGAGTGAATATGGTGCAAGTCTATCTGGGTAATAACGAAACTTGGGACACGCATCAATCGGCATTTCCCAACCTTAAAAATTCCCTACTGCCACCGATGGACCAAAGTGTTTCAGCACTGCTGGACGACTTGGAAGAACGAGGAATGTTGGAAACCACCCTGTTGGTCATGGCCGGTGAGTTCGGTCGTACACCACGAATCAGTAGCCTCAATTCTTCAGCGTTGCCCGGGCGTGACCACTGGGGCGCCGTGCAGACGGTGTGGTTAGCCGGCGGCGGTGTTAAAGGCGGAGTGGTGATTGGCGAATCAGATCGGATTGGCGGGTATCCCAAATCAGATATGCAAAAACCTGAAAACCTGGCTGCAACAATTTACCAATCGCTTGGATTACCACGAGAAGCTTCTTGGCGCGACTCGGATGGACGCCCGCACTTCATTTATCACGGCGATCCAATCCCAGGTCTTTCCTGATCCAAACCTGCAGCCGGTATCTTTACGGCGTGACCATGCGGATACGATGATTCAAAGTATCACCAATATAAATTTTTCCGTCTGCCCCAACACAGATGCCGTGGGGTCGTGCAAGCTGTGCCTTGATGGCTGACCCGCCATCTCCAGAATCACCTTGCTGTCCATTTCCTGCTACCGTCGAAATCAAACCCGTCTTCGTATCAATTTTTCGAATTGCCTGGTTCTCTGTATCCACGACGTAGACATGGCCCTGCGGTCCGACGGCGATTCCCTTCGGACCGTTAAAGGTCGCAGCGCGGGCAGAACCACCATCGCCAGTGTATCCTTGCTCACCGGTGCCAGCGACGTGGTGCAAGATGCCACGCTGCATATCCAACTTCCAGACGCTGTGCCCTTCACGTAAGGCAATCCACATCGTCGATTGATCAATGAACAATGCCCGCGGCCCCAAAATCGGCGCCCCCTTGGCCGACTGATTTTCCTTGGGCAATATTCGTTGGCCGTTACCAGCGATCGACTCGATGATACCGGTACGAATGTCGATCCGTCGGATGCGATGATTGCCAATATCAGCAACAAAAATATGACCTTCGTCGTCCAAGGCAAGGCTATGTGGGTTCTTCATCATCGCCTCGATAGCCGGTCCACGATCTCCGGAGTAACCCGGTTGCCCCGTCCCTGCGATTGTGGAAATCTCGCCCGTTCGCACATCAACACGACGAATCAAATGGTTGTTCATTTCCACAAAAAACATATTCCCACTTCGATCGAATCGAACTTCATAAGGCTCATTCAGTTTTGCTTTTGTGGCCGATCCGGTATCGCCTGAGTAGCCCTTCACTCCACAGCCAGCCACCGTGGTGAGCATTTTGGTTTTTGGATTGAAACGACGTACTCGATGATGAGCCACCTCGGTAATGTAGAGGGCACCATCCAGTCCGATTTCAACACCAAACGGTTCTCCTACATTGGTGGTTAATGCCGACCCATGGTCACCATTGCTCGAACGCCGACCGGTTCCCACCACCGTTTCAATAATTCCAGCATGCGTTACGCAAGGAAAAAAGATCAACGCCAACGTCACAAATGAACAATGATACATGATGAACCAATCTGTGATTTAAAAACATTGCTTCATTGAAAACAAAAATTACAAACTTCCCGTTCCAGGAGGCCCATCCTATCGAAAATAACGTTGAGCGAACAGTGTTTATGCTTGTACAAACCATCACTGTAGAACCTTTGATCGGGGTGGAAATCTTCTCTCCTTTTTAATAGAGCAATGTTTCTAAATACCGGTATTTCGATCCCTGGATGACTTGCACATCTATCTCAAAAGAGTGTTTGCTCCATGGGCGCTGGGTCCAGAAGGGTGTCGTTAAAAGACAATTATCTCAACCTGGAAAAAAATCGGCTATTCGGTTACCATTGCTCTCGATCACTCACTGGTGGTCAGGGCGCGAACATACCTTCGACTACCTTTGACAATCGGGCCAGCTCGATACTGAATACAGTATTCTTTTCATTTTGAATATAATTTCGTTGCCGCCTGGTTGATCCCTTTTCACACGGTGCATTGGTTACAATCCATGGTTACCTGTCAGATGCAGCATTGCCAATGCTTTCTATTCTGCTGCACGTTGCTCGCACTAAGCTTCACTGGCTGCACGAATTCAGTTCCTAGCGAACCTGTGATTGAAACCGTAACCATTGAGATGACTGGGCATCAATTCAAGTGGCACAGTCGTTATACAGGTGACGATGGTCAATTGGGAACTCCCGACGATGTGCATGCCTCCCAAGTGCTGCACGTTCCTGTGAAGGCTGAAGTCGAAATTGTCTTGAAGAGCCGCGACTATATCTACTCTCTCGAGATCCCCCAATCAGGCCTCAAAGAAATCGCAGTTCCGGAGCTAACCTATTCGCTCCATTTCAAGGCAGAGAACCTTGGAACATTCACGCTACCGGGCGCACAGATGTGCGGCTACACCCACCCCAATTTGATTGGCACGTTGATCGTGGAGAATCAAAAAGATTACAGGCAATGGCTTACCTCACAACGCTCGTTCTGAAGTGCCTGGCAAGTTTCCCAACCGCG
>Ga0310124_10002448_pt1 | contig 12723 bp, 7 predicted proteins | sample CB11b_AW_Bot5_MG_FD_203507 | JGI IMG/M metagenome (GOLD analysis project Ga0310124, IMG submission 203507) | Marine microbial communities from Western Arctic Ocean, Canada - CB11b_AW_Bot5 | ecosystem: Environmental > Aquatic > Marine > Oceanic | place: Canada: Western Arctic Ocean | collected...
GGGATCTCCAGCATGGCGGCCTGATTAACCAGGTATTGCTCGCCCTGGATCCAGCCGCTCAAAAGGAGATCCTCAGGGGGGTAGAGGGCAACGACGTTCGAACCTGGCGTCTCGGGCGACCACGCATCGTCGTTGCGAAAGAAGATCGCCGTCTCTTCCGGGAGGCCGTACCCGAGAGGGTTGTCCGTGTCTACATAGACTCGAAGGATCGAACCTGGGATGTTGAATTCGGTTTGCGGCAACCCGCGGTTGACGGCTTCAACATCGACGTCCATGTACTCAGCCAGGAAGGTCCAAGCATCCGACCAGGTAAACAACACCCCACCTTCCTCGACGAAGTCCTGAATCGCCAGCACGCCTTCGTCACCGATGCCACCAGCGTATTCGGGAGGCACCGGCCCGCCACCACGGCCATCGCTCGCGCCACGCCCCTCAACCATCTGTTGCGGTGAACTGCCGCCAGGCGGCAGGAACAGCACACTGTAGAGCTGCAGCACGCTGGATTCGATGTCGTCGTAGTGAAGGATGTCGAAGGGAATCTCGTAGTGATCCAACGCCCAACGAAACCAGCCCTCTGGCATGCTCGGCGAATAGCTCTGGTAGATAGCAATGCGAGGCTGCCCTACCAACGCTAATGCTGCCTCGACAGGCTCGACTGCGGCGACGATCTCAATGCCGAAGCGCTCGGCCAATTCCCCCATCTCCCGGCCGATCTCGAGAGTCTCCGGAACCGATCCCAAAACCGGCACCACGAATGTACCCGCCGGCCAAGTACGGCCGGCTGCTTCGAAACTCTCGGTGGCACGCATTAGTCCCTCGTCCCAAATCTCTGCTGCCGCCGAATAGCTGCCGTTTACACGCGCATCGAGAATGTATGTGGTCGGCGCCATAACGTCGGTATCGTCGGCACCACCGGTGACCACCGCGCCTGCCGGCAACGAGACGCTCTCGACAGCAGCCATATCAGCATCGAACGGCTCGTCAATGAAGTCTACGGCTACGTTCATCAATAGCGGCAGCGTATGCGCTGTAACATCGTATGGTGGATCAAGCGGGCCGCCCTCGTAGAGATAGATCTGTGGGTAATCCTGGCGTTCGAGCAAGGTCTTAGCAAAGCGGCCAGCCGGCTGCGCGAAGAGCACGACGTGGCTACCGGCCATGTATTTACGCCCGCCGGCGATGAAATCGGCTGTCGACTTCTCGATCTCCACATCAGCCATTTCCAGCACTTGGAGCAGCTCGTGCGCCGTTGGAGGATCGACTTGGTCAAGGGGAAACACGAAGGCGAACGGCGAGCCTTCGGGCGGCTCAACCGACCGTCGCTGAGCAGCGTACATCCCACGCCGTAGCTGCTCGCCGAGATCGGTGGCAGCGAGCATCGCCGCCACTGACGACTGATAGTGATAATCGACGACCTCTTTGAACGTCCAGGTGCCCCCTGGCCACGGCATGGGGAAGTTCCAGCGAGCGCGCTGATAGTCCTCGCCAAGGAGCTCGGTGGGAATTTCTAAATCGTCCGCGTAGCGGGAGGACGCCACCTCAGTAAGAATGCGCGAACCGCCGTGATAGTGCGCGTAGGCACGCGCCGGCGTCCAGGCATCGTAGCGCTCCTTCCACTCCACTCCGACGTAGCCCTTTGAGGTCAGGTATTGGCCCATGAACGTCCCGATGAGGTTGTTCGACGCGATCAAGGCCGGGTCGACCCCAGGCTCCCAGGGATCCTCAAACGGCGGCACGAAGATACGGCTGCCATTCGATCCCATCTGGTGCTGATGGAGGGTGAACTGCGGATGGAACTCGTTCTGCATTTGGATGGAGAGCTGCGTCTCCACCTGGGAGAACATGTACCAGTCCCGGTTGTTGTCGTGGCCGGTGTATTTCTGGTAGAGGAACGGTGGTGCGCTGTTCTCGTAGGGCGTGCCTCGATTATCCGCGAGCCAATCGTAGACCATCTCTTGGCCGTCAGGGTTGTGGACGGGTACGTGGATGAGTACCACTTCGTCGAGGATGCGCTGGACCTCGTGATCGTTCCCCGAGGCAAGCCGGTGCGCCAGTAGGATGGCACCCTGCGACGCGCCCACCTCGGTCGAATGGATCTGATGGTTGGTGATTACGAAGGTCTTGCCATCGCGAATGATCCGCTGGGCCTCCTCATCCGCCACGCCGCGCGGATCGTAGAGCTTGTCGTTCATCTCCATTAGCTCGTCGAGGCGGGCATGGTTCTCGGGCGAGGTCACGATGGCGTAATAAAATGGCCGCCCTTCCGTGCTCTCGCCGATGAACTTGATCTTCACCCGGTCGGTAAGCCTCTCGAGATTCTGGTAGTACTGGAGAATCTTGCCGTGCTTGATCAGAACCCCGGGATCACCAATCTCAACGCCGAAATACTCCGCCGGCGTAGGTATCCCCATCTGGCCACCGGCGGTCAGACCAGCGATGAAGGGGACAGCAGCGAAAGCAGCTATGACAGCAACGACTCGCAAACGACTCATAATCCAAATCCTCCCAAGGAACTCCAATCGACGCCAATTTCAGCTCATGTAACACTACCCAAAGAGTACAGTCCCAGTACCGGAGTGGGACACAGGCACTGCAGAATCTCGACTAATTTCCCCTTTTCGAAAGGACAACAATGAGCGAGCCTTTCTACACAGCTATCGCAACCGTTATGAAGGTTGATGGGCTACACAGACGGGCCAATATCTCTGTCGGCCCAGCGCTCGACTTCGGTGTCCACGGCCCAATCAAGGAGCACTATCGCCTCACAAACGCACCCGACTTGCCTCTTCCGGTGGACTACATTGTCGCCGCCACCGGCGGCTGAATGCTCGGCACACTCAACGGCGCACTGGAGGTGCGTCACGTATTGTTAGAGCCAGAAAACATCTCAGCTCACGTGGAGGGCATCAACGAGATCATCGACAGAATCCCAACATTGACTGAAATACACATCACCTACCAGCTATGCATTCCGGCCGATGCTCGAGAAAGCGTCGATCGGGCACTCGAAACACACCAATCGAAGTGCCCAACCGCCCAGAGTCTAGGCAATTCAGTAAAGATCAGCTGGGAGGCGAAGATTTCGGAAATCTAATTAGGCTATCGTCACAGCTTGGGAAGGGCCCTAGAACTTCTCACCCTACTTACTAGGGCTGCAACTCACTCACTGTTCCCGTACAATTCTCCATACTCCCTTTGACTGTGTTGTAATTTTCGCCTTCGGTGCGACTTCGGAGTGTTCTTGAAGTGACCTTCCCACCAAACAGCAGACAATGCGGCTAGGCCAAGTCTTCATCACACTCGCGGCCCTGAGTCTGATGGTCGTGGCATTCGTGTTTTTTCGCCCGCCTCAGGACGCCATCGTGGCGGAGCGCGCGGAAACCATGGTGCCCCGAGTGGTTGTCTCGGAAGTGGGTTTGCAACCGTTCGACCTATCGGTTGAGGTGGTCGGCCGTGTCGCACCCTGGCGAGAGGTGTCGCTGGCCTCCGAAGTTAGTGGCCGTGTCGAAAAAGTTCACGTTGATATTGGGGCACGGGTCGCGGCCGGAGATTTGCTTGCAAGTATCGAGGCCGATGACTACGAAATCAATTTTCGAGAGGCTGAGGCCACCCAACTGCGGGCACAGGCTCGTTTCGAAGAGAGCGCAGCTGCACTTAATAGGACGGAGACGCTACGAGACCGCGGGGCGATCTCGGAGCGCGAGTATGAGGCCGCGCTGTCAACGAAGCGGGCTGCTGAAGCCGACCTGAAAAACGCCGAAGCTGGACTCGAGCGCGCCCAAGACAACCTCGACGACACCCAAATCGTGGCGCCGTTCACAGGTAGCATCGTCGAGCGTCACGTCGATCCCGGCGCCCTCGTCGCTGGCGACCGGGCCCTTCTCGTACTCGCTGATCTAGATAGGATCGCCGTTGAGGTAGGCCTCACCGAAAACGAAATCTTCTTCGTTCGCAAGGCCACGAATGCCTTCGTCCAAAGTACCAATCAGTCCGGGTTCGTCGCCAATGGCCATATCGATGGCATCACCGAACGTGCTGATCCATCAACAGGCACCTACCTGGTTCGAATCCGGGTCGACAACCGGGAAGAACCACGCTTTCTCGGCGGGATGGTCGTGAATGTTGAGATTCCGCACACCCATCTTGAAGCCATTCCAACAGTTCCCGCCGCTGCTGTTTTGATGCCGGACCAAGATCCCCACGTTTTCATCGTTCGTGACCAGCGGGCACTCCGCGTCGATCTAGACATCGTCGCGTTTCAGAATGGTCGAGCAGGCGTCGTCTCGCGCGGTTCCACCGGCGGTGAGTCTTCGGGGAAGGACACCGGGCTGCAATTAGGTGACTCAGTCGTCATCGTCGGGCAAATGCAGCTGGTCTCCGGCGACGAGGTTCTGATCACTAGTCAACAATGAAGAGTGTCGGCCGCTGGTCAGTAGATAACCGCGTCCCTGTCAACATCCTGATGGTGTTGTTGATCGTCGGCGGCCTATTCGCATTTAGCGGAACCCGCCGCGAGGTCTTCCCCATCTTTACCATGAAGATGGTCTCAGTAGTCACCCCGTACTATGGGGTGTCTCCGGCGGAGCTCGAACAGCTCGTCACTATCCCCATCGAGAACGCTGTCGCCGAGGTCTCCGATGTCAAGGAAATACGCTCAACAACCAGTGAGGGCCTATCGGTAGTCATCATTGAATTTGAGGAGTACATCGACAACATCACGGTGGCAGCGCAGGATGTCGAATCCGCAATCAACCGCATCACCACGCTTCCGGAGAACGCCGAAGAGACCGTCGTCCAAGAGATCGACCTTAACTTCCCGGTTATAGACGTATCGGTCGCCGGAACAGCGCCCGAACGAGAACGTCGTGAGATCGCCAAGACTCTCAAGCGTCAGCTTGAACAAATCGACGGTGTCTCATCGGTGACAGCCATCGGCCTGCGTGAGCGGGAGATTTGGGTCGAGATCGATCCCAACCGGCTATACGGATTAAACGTCTCTCTCGACCTGGTGCTTGCGCGATTGCAACAACGGCTCGTCAACGTACCAGCTGGTTCCTTGCAAACCGAGCGTGGAGAGGTTCTCTTGCGCACCAGCGGAACTACTTCGGAAGCAAGCCGTGTTGAATCGGTAGCTGTCCGCATGGACGACGGTGGCCAATACATTCGCGTCGCGGACCTTGGCAGAGTAAGTGACACGTTCGAGGAAGCCGTAACCCTGGCACACGCCAACGGGCAACAGGCCATTAACCTCCGTGTCATCAAACAAGAGAATGGTGACACAATCGAAATCGTCAACGATGTCCGCGCGATGATCGCCGATATGACCAAGTCGGTACCCCAGGGAATTAATTTCGTGCTGCTAAACGACAGCAGCGTTGATATCCGGAACCGGTTACGAACAATGTACCAAAGCGGCATTTGGGGGCTGGCACTTGTGCTGCTAGTGCTAAACATGTTTCTTAACCCACGTGTCGCCGCGATAACCGCATTCGGCCTACCTTTGGCAATCTCTGGCGGACTAATCATGCTCTACCTGAGTGGCGGCTCGTTGAACATTCTGTCGATGTTCGCGTTCATTCTCATACTGGGGATCCTGGTCGACGACGCAATTATTATCGCTGAAAATGCCTATCGCTATATGCAACGCGGCTTAGAACCCGAAGAAGCGGCCGTTACAGGTACTCGGCAGGTCACCATCCCGGTGGTTGCGGGAGTCTCCACCACCATCGCCGCTTTCATGCCACTACTTCTGACGGCAGGCGTCATGGGCCAGTTTCTGAAAATCGTCCCTATTGTTGCGGTTTCGTGTCTACTGGCCTCGTTGCTTGAAGCACTTGTAGTTTTACCGTCACACATTGCCGATTTCTGCCGGCCTGCCGCGGACGCCAAGGAGGCCCGTCGAAACCCCTTGTGGTTCCGGAAGACGCGACGATGGTACAGCTGGGTTCTCGGTAACGCAGTTCGCTACCGTTACCTGACGCTCGCGCTTACCATCGCCATGGCCATCGCCGCTGGTGCCATCGCCAGTCAGATGCGCTTCGTTTTCTTCGACGACAGTGATGCCTTGGAATTCACCATCGAAATCAAAGGGCCGCCGTCCAACTCACTGGAGGACACCGAACGACTAGTACGCCAGGTTGAAAGTGTCATCTTGGCGTTTCCCCCCAATGAAGTCGAAAGTACAGTGGCTACTATCGGATACTCGTCGGACCCACGAGGCCGTCGCGAGGACGGTCTCTACGTCGCCCAAATCAGGATCAAGATACCTGACTCCGCAGTTCGGGCGCGGTCGGGGAATGACATCTTTCGTGAATTGCGCACAAAGATCCAGAACACTGTCGTTGGTGCCGAAAGTATCGAGTTAAATAAGATCGTGGGCGGGCCACCAGTAGGCGATGCGATCTACGTCCAGATCCTCGGTGAAGACATCGATGTTTTACGTGAAATCAGTGCTGAGATTCAAGGTTACCTGCGCGGTCTAAATGGTGTCTACGACATCACCGATAGCTTCACTGCTGGCAAGGACGAGGTTCGAGTCGAAGTGGATGAAGCCCGCGCTTCTGTGTTCGGCTTGTCCGTAAATAGCATCGGCCAAACTATTCGCACCGCTATGGACGGAAACATCGTCGCTACCGTCCAGGAAGAAGATGAAAATATTGATGTCCGTGTGCGTTACTTGCCTGAGTATCGCCGCACAGCCGATGACATCGCCACGATGCGCATCCCTACACCGACTGGGGACTTAGTGCCCTTCGGCAACGTCGCCACGCTGGTAACGAGTGCCGGGCTGGGACAGATCGATCGTAGTGATCGAGAGCGGGTGATCGCAGTGATCGCCGACGTTGATGCCGACATCGTCACGTCAGTCGAAGCAAACACCATGATCGAGAATCAATTCACCGATCTCAGCACACGCTACCCCGGATACCACCTGGCCTTCGGGGGTGAAGCATCGGATACCACTGAGAGCCTAACGTCTCTATTCCAGGCATTCATCGTCGCGGTTTTGGTGATGTATTCAATCCTCGGAGCCATCTTTAAGAGTTTCACACAACCACTCGTCGTCCTGTTCGCCATACCACTGAGTCTCATCGGAGTGGTGATCGGCTTCTTCATAATAGGAAAACCGTTAACCTTCATGGCATTGTTCGGTGTCATTGCCCTCGGAGGTATCGTTGTCAACGATTCCTTGCTACTGGTGCATTTCATTAACGAGATGCGGGCCAGGGGAATTAACCGGATTCAGGCCGTGGCTCTCAGTGCTAAACGTCGCTTCCGACCCATCTTGTTGACATCGCTTTCAACGATAGCTGGCGTGTTACCACTTACACTGGTCAGTGACCAGCAATCAGCGTGGCTATCGCCGATGGCCTACGCGATCGTATGGGGGCTGTCCTGCTCGACCTTCCTCATATTACTGCTGGTACCGGCGCTTTACCTGATCAACGACGACATCCAAAGAGGGCTCAAAAGCTTGCTCGGGGGCAAACAGCAGCATGGGGAAGAAGACAAACTTGAGACCTCGACTGCTCCCTCACTCTTCACCAAAACGAGCTAGCAACCGTCTCCTCTGAAGACAAATAGGGCGCCGATCACTGACGCAGAACCACAAGAACAGGTGGTGAAAGTCAGCAGTTCAACGCCCTCCGCGCGACCCTCTCCGACCACCACGGCCCCCGGGCCCGCTACCCTCTTCGGACTCTTCCCCGCCCTCGTCTTCGACTTCTTCGGGCGGTTCCCAGAAACCTGGCGAGCCTTGCGCTTCAGCTGCCATCTCGCCATGGAACAGCGCCGCGTTGAAAAGGATCTTGAAGGTGGCGAACGTCTGCCCGCGCCACTGCGGCCGAAAACCGAGGAGGACTACATTCCCATCGCCGTGGCGCACATTGACCCCTGCTGCGTATCCCTGCACGTGTTCCTCGCCAAGCATGTACCCAGAAACCAACGGTGAACCCTGCTCGGGGTATTTGGCAAACACTGTTCCTTCAAAACCATCTTCGACGGTAAAGACCGGCCCTCGGCCAACGAACATCTTGGAATCCGTCGACATGCCGCTCATTAACGGATGGTAGGCATCGATCTCGAGCTCAAGGATCGAACCCGACTGAGAGAACTCGGAGCGGCCAACGTCTTCGACTACGTTGCTCACCGGCAGGTGAAACTCGTCGATCGCGAACATGCTGCTGTTGTTAATGCACACTAGTGTGCCGCCTTGGCGTACGAACGCATCCATGATGCGGACACCCTCACGGCCAATGCCACCAGCATAGCGTCCCGGCACACTCCCAGGGGCCCGGCCTTCGATCAGTGTGCGCGCTCCGAAGTCAGCTAACACGATAACGTCGAAACGCTCGCGCAGGTTGCCAGCCTTGATGTCACCCGGCCGGATGGTGACGGAGTCGAAGCCGTACATCTCAACAACCCAACGAGTCCAACCCTCGTCCATGTTCCCACCCCATGGCTGATACAGGCCAATGCGGGGGTTGCCAATATCGGCGCCACCGGTGCTGCTCCGCGTCGCTTGCAAAGCGAAGTCCTCAACCCACTGTTGAAGGGTGGCGTCATCGATACCACTGATCAAGTAGTGACCGCTTTTACCGCCTTCACCGTCAACGCCAGGCATTCCGGGGAGGAACTGTACCCGGCCACCAGCGGCGAGCGCCGCGGTGATGGCCCTGAAGGAGTTATTCTGCGCCGCATCAACAACCAACGCATCTCCCGAACCGGTCATCTGGCCGGGCGGTGGCATGATCCCTGCAGCCATTTCATTCGTATCAAAGCCGACGCCCGGAGCGCTGTCGAAGGGTGCAGCATCGATATCCGTGTCCCAGGTCACCGCAGTTCCTCCCACTGGCTGCATTGCCAACCGGGTTGACGCGTCAAGGGGAGTTGCCGCTTCAATCACGTGTATGCCGACCATGAACGGTAATGTCCAACCAGCTACATCGTAGGGTTGATCGGGTGGTCCTTCCGGGAATTCGCGCAAGTCTGGGTACTCTTGAATCGCGAACAGCTGCCGGACGTAGTTAGCAAATGGTTGGTCCATTGGGATAACCCAGGTACCAGCACCGTACTCGATGCCATCGTGCATTACCGTCGTAGTCAGCTGATGAACCTCGATACCGTTGTACGCTAAACGCCGAAGCAGTTCGACGGCAGCTACTGGATCCCTCTGGTCTTGGGGCACAAAGAAAGCGTACGGCGGTTCGTCAGTGAACTTTTGAATAGTTTCGCGGCCAGCTTGGTAGCGATTGTAGAGTACGTCGTACTTATACTTAGCAGCGAAATCGAGCACGGAGAACGATGCCGTCAGCATGTACTCGACCGCATCCCGCAAACGCCACCACCCGCCCTTCCAAGGGCTCGCGTACAACGACTCGGGACGCAGGTCACGTCGATTTGCCGGAAAATCATTGACCGTATACAAACGCGGTGTCGCCCAACCAGCGGCCGCAGTTTCGGTAAGAAACGAAGCTACGTTATGGAAGTTGTTTGCGTGGTCGAGGAAACCCGGATACCAGTTATCGAAACCGGTTCCCATATGTGTAGCCCCGACCTGGCCGCGTTCCTCAAGTGCCTGGGCCATCGACATTCCGAGCATGTTGACGGTACGCCACATCAGCGGGTGGACGTAGGTCGAGACCGGCTCGGCAAACGGTGGGATCCAGATGCGGGTCGGAAACGGTGACGACTGGTGGTGATTGTAGAGGATTTGTGGTTCCCACTTACGGGTCACCCGGGTCACCGTCCGCGACTCGATCATGTTGATCATGTAACCGTCGCGGTTGTTATCGTGGCCGATGTACTTCTGGTAGAGGCCTGGTGTGCCTGACGTTTCGTAGATCGTACCGAGGTTCTGCCGATACCAGTTGGCGACCATGTTCTGGCCATCAGGGTTGATCGAGAACCACAACATCAGAATGACATTATCCAGGATCGCAGCAATCTCGGGATCGTCGTCACCGGTCACCAGATCGTAACCAAGCTGAATCGTGTGCTGAGCGTGGGCAACCTCGGTAGCATGCAAGCCCCCATCAATGTGAACGATCGACTTGCCCTCAATGGCAAGCTGCCGGGCCTCGTCGTCGGTCAGCCCCTCGGGATGTGCAAGTCTCTGCGCGATCTCACGGTAACGCTCGATGTTTCGTAGGTTGTCAGCTGAGGAAATCAGCGCAATGTGCCAAGGCAGTCCGAAGCTCGTCTCACCGACCTCGAGAAGTTCTACGCGATCGCTAGCAGTGTCGAGCGCCTGAAAATACTTGAGAGACTCGTCATAAGTCGCCAGAAAGAAATCAGCACCCACCGATTGCCCCAACACAGACTGCGGCGTCGGGATGCCAGATTGTGCCCGTTTCTTCGCTCCGCGAGCAGGCGGAACAGCGACGATGGTCAAAAAAAGGGCGCAAGCTAAGATTCGCAAGAAACACTTGTGCATAGGTGCCCTCGGTTCGGAGCTTCGATTCACAATCTGGGCAGCCCATGACGAACGCCGCCATTACGCCACAGGCTGTTAGAAATTCTACTCAGCTTCAATCGTGACTGCCGTGCCATAGACTAGGACTTCTGCGACATTAGACATCACGTATGCAGTCGAGAAGTCGATGCCGATCACCGCATTGGCCCCCATCTGGCTAGCTTCCTCGACCATCCGATCGAGAGCCTGTTCCCGCGCCTCGGCGAGCATCTTGGTGTAGTCGGTGAGCTCACCACCCACCATGGCACGCAAACCTGCCATGATATCTCGGCCAATATGCCGCGCGCGCAATGTGTTACCGCGCACTAACCCGTGGGTTTTAACGATGCGGTAGCCAGCGATATTTCCAGGGGTCGTGGTAATAATCATCGCTCCACCTCTCGATAGCGTTCTGTGCGGTACTTGGTCAAACTCTCACGGCCGACGGAAACCAGTAGCACCACAAATCCACCGAGCACTGCACCAACACCGAGTCTGTAGGCCAGGTCCGGTATCGTCGAGTACATGGTGAACCCTCCGGTGCCATCTGACCGGATCGTCGCCACAACCGATTCTTTGGGATTGAGGAAGAATTCGTTGACCATTTCCCAGCCGGTGTAACCAAGCAGCACAACCAGACCTGTCGCCAACAGCAACCAGCCAGCCACGCGCTCCAATCGTCGGTAGCTGGAGTTCCCAGCGTTGTCGTCTTTTTGTTCATTGAACATTTTCTCGGGCGCCTCCTCTCCTCGGAGTTTATGGCTTTATATATTATTGTCCTTCATGTAGCACTGATCGTAGTTTCTAGACGCTTCCTTGGGTTTTATCGCTAAGAGCGTCCGCGAGCCATTGCACCGGGTGACGACCAGCGCGGCCAGTCCCATGAAGGACCTGCTGTCGGCACGAGATACCCGATAAGACAACGCCGTCGTCGGGATGCTCGCGCAGGGTGGGAAACAGAACACGCTCGCCGATTGCCATCGAAATATCATAGTGCTCGGCTTTGTAACCGAACGATCCCGCCATACCGCAGCACCCGGAATCAATCGGTCGGAGCTCGTAGCCGGGCACCCAGGCGAGCACATCGAGGGTGGGGGCCATGCCAACAGCGGCCTTCTGGTGACAATGGCCGTGAACCATAAGACGCCGCGGCGTTTCCTGTAACTCCAAACCCAACGGACACTGTTCTCCACCACCTTGATTGCCATTGGCCCAGCCCTCCTCGTTAGCAGCCTGCAGGAGGAACTCCTCGACTAGAAACGACTGGGCAGCAACCCGCTTCGCATTCTCGTTGCCTGGTAGCAGATCGAGGTAATCCTCACGCAGCATCATTAGACAAGAAGGCTCGCAGCCAATTATGGGGACTCCCCGCTGCGCGAAGCCCGCCAGCTGTTCGACGTTGATCTGGGCATGCTGACGGGCCTTTGACGCAAGGCCGTTTGAAAGCATCGGGCGTCCACAACACACCTTCGGCGCCAAAATGATCTCGTAGCCGGCCGCCTCCAACACCTTGACTGCCGCCTGGCCGACGTCGGGGTAGTTGTGGTTCATGAAGGTGTCGTGGAATAACACGACCTCTCCTCGACCGGCACCCCCATTGACGGGCGGTCGCGAGTGAAACCAAGACTCGAATGTTTGGCGCACGAACGGCGGTACCGGCCTGCGGCTCGAGATCCCGAGTGTCTGCTGGTTCAACCAACGCGCCGGTACCGAGTTCGCTAGCCAGTTGGAAACTGGCGCAAAGCGCGAACCCAAACGGCTCGTTCTTGCCACGTTGCCAAAGAACTTCGCACGTCGCGGCGTCCCGTGGGCATCGTAGTATTGGGCGAGGAACTCGTATTTAAGCTTTGCCATGTCGACGTTGCTCGGGCACTCGCCTTTGCAACCCTTACACTCCAGACAAAGGTCGAGAACATTGTACAGGTCGTGGCTGGTGAATTTCGCTGCTGGCAGATCGCCCGAAATCACCCCGCGAAGTGCATTGGCCCGACCTCGCGTGCAGTCCTTTTCCTGGCGTGTCACCTGATACGAGGGGCACATCGTGCCCCCATCGAGCTTGCGACAAAAGCCGTTGCCGTTGCACATCTCAATGTGCGCTGCCATACCCCCTTCACGTGACCAATCCAAGTAACGCTCAGCAACGACTGTCTGATAATCAGCGCCGTAACGAAGGTTTGTATCGATCAGATAGCCACTAGTGTCCGGAGGATCGGCTGTCCCTTCGACTCGCTCGGCTAACTGCGTGGCCGCCTCCTTTGCTCCCCAAGGGT
>Ga0310124_10002452_pt1 | contig 12713 bp, 8 predicted proteins | sample CB11b_AW_Bot5_MG_FD_203507 | JGI IMG/M metagenome (GOLD analysis project Ga0310124, IMG submission 203507) | Marine microbial communities from Western Arctic Ocean, Canada - CB11b_AW_Bot5 | ecosystem: Environmental > Aquatic > Marine > Oceanic | place: Canada: Western Arctic Ocean | collected...
GAAATGTCATTTTCTTCTCAGAGTGAAGATACATCCTATGGACGCTACCCAGATGGTGCGGATACATGGCAGTTTATGAATCCAACTCCGGGGATGGCTAATACACAAGAATTAAGTTTGAATAATAATATAGTTATACCGGACCAATATATGGTTTACCAAAACTACCCCAACCCATTCAACCCAGTAACAACGCTACGCTATGACCTACCAGAAAATAGTCTGGTTAACATTACCATCTACGATATGCTGGGTAGACAGGTAAAGACTCTAATCAACCATACCCAAGATGCTGGCTACAAATCAATCATCTGGGATGCTACTAATGATTACGGTAAACCAGTTAGTGCTGGTATTTACCTATACCGGATACAGGCTGGGAAATATATTAGCACTAAGAAGATAGTGTTGTTGAAATAGATTCTCTAATTAGTCAAACATTAAGCCCCGCCCAGTAGCGGGGTTTTTTGTTTAATGGAATGGTTTAACTTGAGAAGTTGAAGGGACTTTTATTTATAACGTAGTTGGTAAAAAAATAATTGAAAGCCCCACTTAGTAAGGATTTTTTCAGCACTATATTTTTTATAAAAAATGGATTAGATTTACCTCAGTTTGTATTTGTGCGTGAAATGGCAATACTCGATATAAAATATCTGGACGTCTATGCAGTATTTTCAATATTGATCATATTTGGGTCTATAGAGGCCTTTGGTGGTCTTTATGGTAAGAATTCGATACGATCCAGAAATGACTGGTATGTAGAATTACTAAGCACTTTTCAACTTTTCGTTTTCATTAAGCCAATCATATTTATTACGACAACGTTTTTATTTATAAAACTGTTGCCCCAATACCGCAATGCCTTTTCAGGATTGACATTGTGGGCATCTGCACTATTTGTATTAATTGGCGATGATTTACTGCAGTATTGGTATCACCGTAAGGCCCATGAGTGGCCTTGGTTATGGAAATTGCACCGGCCTCATCATTCTTCTAGAGAAATGGGAGTGCTTGTATCCTACAGAAATGCAGTATTGTATTACGTCTTAATGCCCAATATATGGTGGTTGGGTATGGCCACTTACTTTGGTTTATATCGTGAAATGATCATTGCAATTATATTGAAACAGTTAATTGTGACTGGTGCCCATAGTGAAGCAAGATGGGATGCTTTTTTATATAAATACAAAACCTTGAGCCCGCTGGCATGGGTAATTGAGCGCTTTATATCAACACCAGCCACACATTTTGCTCACCATGGTAAAAGTCCTAAGGATGGGATTAGTAACCCAAATGGTAATTATAGTAATATGTTCTTTCTCTGGGATGTGATTTTTCGCACAGCTCGTATTACTAGAAAATACCCTGAAATATATGGCATAGCTGATGACCCTGATGATAGCTGGCGCTCCCATCTTTATTATCCATTTGTTAAGTCTGACAAAACAGGAAGTGAAATAGCAGTATAATTATAAATTTTTTCTGTGAGTAACTGATTCAAATAATATCATGGATCTCATAATCGATAATATTAACCAGGCAATTGTTGATACAAAAAAACAGTTGAAAAAAAACCTGCCAGAGTTAAAAGGTATTTTTAAAGATCTGGAAAGGGATATGAAGGCAGAGGTGTCACTCATCGAAAATTTGATTAGGGATGGCAAAGCAGTTATCCCGGAGGTTAATTACGAAGCCATCAAAAACGACCAAGTTGATAAAAAAATTGTAGCAACTATTAAACACCGTGGCTGTGCAGTAATCAGGAATGTATTTCCTAAATCCCAGGTTGAGGATTGGAATGATGAACTGGTAGAATACATCACTGAAAATGGCTACTATGAACAGTGTCAGGAAAAAGCACACTTGGATCAATATTTTAGTACGTTACAGTCAGGTAAGCCACAGGTATTTGGAATTTATTGGTCTCGACCTCAGGTCTTGGCGCGCCAAGATAAACGTATGGCCAAGACAAAATCATGGATGAATAACCTTTGGAACTGGAAACAAGGTACAGAATATGGCATTGATGCGAATAAAGAATGTACCTATGCAGATAGGATCAGGCGCCGTGAACCAGGTGATAGCACATTTGGTTTATCACCCCATACTGATGCAGGATCAATAGAACGTTGGATTGATAAAGGATACCAAAAAGTATATCACCATGTGTTTTCCGGAAATTGGAGTGACTACGATCCATTTGACGCAACATATCGTACAGAAATAAGCGAAATTCCATCACCAGCTGTGAGCCATGTTTTCAGGACTTTCCAGGGTTGGACAGCACTGACTGAGCAAGGGCCTAATGATGGAACCTTAAAACTGATTCCAATCGTTCGCAACATTGTATATACATTATATCGTGCCCTGTTAGATGATGTACCGGAAGATTCGCTTTGTGGCGCGACACCAGGAAGGGCCTTAGATACCAGTCCAGAATGGCATGAGCTTCCTTTAAGAGGCCTGGTCTCGATACCAAATCTTTACCCGGGAGATACGGTTTGGTGGCACCCAGATTTAACCCACGCTGTAGAAGATTTACATGAAGGGAAGAACTTTAGTAATGTGATGTATATAGGCGCATCGCCATTATGTAAAAAAAATAGTGATTATCTTGAAACCCAGGGACAGCGTTTTTTAGCAGGAGAGAGCGCACCAGATTTTGCCGCTGAAAACTACGAAGTGAGTTATCGAGGTAGAGCCACATTTGATGACCTTACCGATCTAGGGAAAAAACAAATGGGTTTTATGCCCTGGTAATCAGGGGAGTTTTTTACATCGTGTCAAATCAATAACAAGAGCACTTCAACAATAGTTGCTTAATAGGAATTAAGGACATATTTAAATTCCGGCATCATCGTAATTTCGACCAATAGTTAGCAATCTTTTAATTCATAAGATATTTAAAAGTTAAAATGAACACATCTTCACAAAAAATCATTAATACAGGCTTAGCAATTTACCTGCTGCTAATTGTATTGTTAGCTATTCCTGATGGGCTATTTGGCAAGAAGGAACCATTTATTGGTCGAGACCGATTTAATCGTCAAATATCAGAAGGTATTATTAATAATGGAGACACAGTTTCCGTGACATATTATGCGTTTCATCCATTTCAGTTTGATACAACTAAAATGGCTATTAATAAAATTGCTGGCCGCCTAACCAAACAAGAGATCGATATTTTTGAGAATTTTTCGGAAGTATACAAATTTGCGGACACTGGGCCCCAAGAAGAATTATATGTTGTTCAAGGTAGTCAGATAGATAGTGTCTTTTACGATGGTCTCTTCGGTTTTAAAAAGATTGTCATACCCTCAGATGCCAATAAAAAATTCAGTTATTATTATGAAAAAGGTATAAAAGCGGGCGAGTGGACTGAGTGGTATGATAATGAAACAGTAAAGAAAGTTTATCATTATAAAAAAGATCTTTTGGAAGGATCGTATGCTATTCATGATTCTGCAACCGGTCAAAAAGTTATCGAAAAAATGTATAAAAAAGATAAGTTGAGCGGTATTTGGAAAGAATGGTATCTAGATAATACACTAAAACTTGAGTACACCTATAAAGATGACAATCTTCACGGTGTAAGTGTAGATTATGATTCGACTGGAAAAAAAGACTCCGAGAAAAAGTTTAAAAATGGACTAAAACATGGTGAATGGAAATTTTTTAATGATGATGTAGAACTGGTGCATGTAGAGATTTATGAAGATGATTTAAAAAATGGATTGTGGTATACAAAGAACCTGGACACCAGAGATATTCACTTCGAGGAATACAGGGATGATAAATTTATTGTCCGGTATACGGAACATTATTATCCCAATTATCAACTAAAAGAAAAATATGCTTATAAAGATAGTTTGCCCCATGGGAAATGGATCGGGTATTATAAAGACGGAGAGACAAAGCATGTAAAACGCTTTGAAGATGGAAAAAAACAAGGTAAATGGCAGTTCTTCACTGAAGATGGAGATGTCCATACCTTTGAATTATATGAAAATGATAAGCGAAATAGTGAGTGGTTTAAAAAAGGAGAAGGAAAGGATATCTACTATCAATTCTGGGATATGGATTCACTCGTATCAGAATACGCTGATTTACACTACCCTAATGGCCAGCTGATTGAAAAGATTTCTTATAAGGAAGGATTGAAGAATGGGAAATTCACTGGTTATTTCCAAAACGGGGCCAAGAAATATGTAAAGCGCTATGAAGATGATGAGCCTGAAGGCAAGTGGCAGTATTATACAATGGCAGGTAAGACCAATGCTGAAGAGATCTATGTGGGGGGTAAACGGAATGAAGAATGGTTTCGGATCGAAGAAAATGGTGATACATACTACCAGTACTGGGATCTTGATTCACTAATATCAGAATATGCTGATTTGCATTATCCCAATGGCCAGTTGATTGAAAAAATTTCATATAAAAAGGGGTTGAAGGATGGCAAGTTCACTGGTTTTTATGAGAACGGTGAAGTGAAATATAAAAAAAGATATTCGGAAGACCTTCCTGATGGTAAATGGGATTATTATACAGCCGCTGGTAAGAAAAACGAGGAACAGATATATGTAGAGGGCAAGCGGAATGAGGAATGGTATCGATTAGATGAAAAGGGTGATACATACTACCAGTATTGGGATAAAGATTCACTCGTATCAGAATACGCAGACTTACATTATTCTAATGGTCAACTAATAGAAAAGATTTCTTATAAGAAGGGGTTGAAGGATGGGAAATTCACTGGTTATTATCCTTCCGGTAAAGTTGAATATGTTAAACGGTATGAAGATGATAAACCCATGGGTAAATGGAAGTTTGTAAGAGAAGACGGAACAACAAAAAAGATTGAAGTTTATGAAACGGGGAAGAAGAATGATGAATGGATTACCTATGAAAAAAATGGCGATGTATATTATCAGTTCTGGGACATGGATTCACTCGTATCAGAATACGCTGACTTACATTATCCCAACGGACAGTTAATTGAAAAGATTTCATATAAAAACGGGCAAAAAAATGGAAAATTTACTGGATATTATGAGAATGGGCAGAAGAAACACATACGAACCTATAAAGATGATAAATTGGAAGGAAAATTTGCAGATTATACAGAGTCTGGTCAAATACTCCGCAAACAGAATTATGCTAATGATTTACTAGATGGCTCATCTAAGGAATGGTATCTAAATGGTGAGGTAAAGGTGAAGACATCTTATAAGGCGGGTAAGCTTGATGGTGGTTTCATGTCCTACGATAGTTTAGGGCGAAAAGATACTAAAGGTGAATATGAAATGGGGCTAAAAGCAGGTGATTGGTTAACCTGGTACCCCAGCGGGAAAAAGAAAGAAAGGTCAAGTTATTTTTCTGGTAAAGCAAATGGACCTTATACCCTTTGGGATGAGATAGGAAGAATCATTAAAGAGGGTGAATATTCAGATGATCTCAAGCATGGTGTTTGGATTACGTTTGACCCTGACTTGGGGGGTAGACAGGAATCATACGAGTATTATGATATGGGAATTGCAAAATTAAAGTATTTTTTTAAATACTACGATAATGGCAATGTGATGGAAGAACCTGCATTTACTGAATATTATCGTGATGGTGAGTGGAGACAGCTTTTTGATAATGAACGTCTGCAATATCTCACTACATATTTATTAGGTAAAAAATATGGTTTATACGAAGAGTGGACGATTAAAAAAGAACTTGTTCAAAGGGGATACTATGAAAATGATTTGTTGTCTGCTTTGTGGACGTATGTACGAAATGATTCAGTAATAAAATATGAAGTGTATGATGCTGATTCAATTATCGATGGTTTCATTTATGAATATTATGACAATGATAAAAAGAAAGCTGACGCAGTTTTCTTAGAGAATGGTAAGCGTGACCAAAAATGGTATACCTATTTCGAAGAAGGAAAAGATTCCACTATATCAGTTTATGATGGCGGGAAGAGAACAGGTGCCTGGTACGTTTTTTATGATTCAACCTATGAAGCTGCAAATGAAACAAATTATGAGAATAATTTGAAGCATGGTGATTATAGAGAATGGTATATTGATGAGGGGCCAAAAGTGGAGGGCTATTACGAAGACGATAAAAAACATCTGTTGTGGGCTTTTTGGGATGAAAGGGGTTATCAGCGTTTCGAAGAATGGCGTATGGGTGTATTATATGATACCTTTGAATATGAATATTATGAGAATGGCCAGCTAAAGGAAGAAGCCAGCTATAAAAATAGAATGAAACATGGCAAATGGTTCCGTTATTTCCCAGATGGTGAGATTAGTGGTGTGCGTGAGTTTTCCAAAGGCTTACGAGTTGGTGAATGGGTTGATTATTATCGTAAGGATGAGACAGCATTTAAGGGTTTATATAAGAATGATAAAAAAGATGGTCCTTGGATATGGTATTATATGAACAGGGGTGAACGAGGAGAGCAAGGTAACGTTATGAGTGAAGTTAATTTCAGAAATGGTGAATTGGTTTCAGAAGAGTGTTATACGCGGGAGGATGGTGAAATTATTAATTGTCAAGAAATATTTGGTGAGAATGACTACCGTTTTGCTGGTCAGAAAAATTAATGGATCGTAGAAAATTTCTCACTACAGCAGCGTTGGTACCATTTGCTGGGACCTTTTTACAATCCTGTGGGAATAGTATTATGAGATCTAAATATAAATTTGCAATTGCGACCTATTCGTACTGGCATTTTCGTGAACCGAAAGTCACTGTACAGGAAGTGATTGATCATGCAGCTAATCTTGGGGTTCATGGAGTGGATGTACTGCACGTGCAAATGGATAATGAAACGCCAGGATATTTAAAATCTCTTCGACAACGGGCAGAAAACAACGGTGTAGAGTTAATCTGTTTATCGATTCATCAGGATTTTGTTGATCCTGACAAGGCAGTACGAGATCAAAATATTGAACACACTTTGCGCTGTATTGATATTGCCCATGAATTAGGTATTTCTTACATCCGGCTTAATTCCGGACGCTGGAATACAATAAAATCATTTGACGAACTCATGGCCAATCGCGGTATAGAGCCGATTCTTCCTGGTTTCACGGAAGATGATGGTTTTAACTGGTGTATTGAATCTATGACAGAATGCCTGCCAGCCGCGGAAAAAGCTGGCGTTGTTTTGGCACTGGAAAATCACTGGGGACTCACTCGTACTCCGGAAGGCCTATTGCGGATCGTAAATGCTATTAGTTCTCCCTGGCTTGGTGTTTTGATGGATACAGGCAATTTTCTAGAGGATCCCTATGATAAACTGGAACAGATCGCAGCGCAGGCTGTATTTGTCCAGGCCAAGACTTATTATGGTGGAGGAGAATGGTATACATTGGACCTGGATTATCCACGTATCGCAAACATTCTCAAAAAGGCTAATTATCAAGGGTATATCTCACTAGAATTTGAAGGAAAAGAAGATGCCAATACAGGCGTCCCTAAGAGTTTGGAATTACTGCGACAGGCTTTCAGTTAATACAGTTTTTGTTTCTTTTATTCTCTTTATCATTTGCGTTAAACTAATCAGTTTTTCTATCGTCACAGTGTAGACGCTGTATGCTTCTTCCACCTTACCCTGAATTAGAAAAAGCGTTTCCCAGTTTAATAAATCTCCAAATATTTTATATGTTTCAGGGAACATAACGCATTCGTATAAGTCTGTTTCATCTTCGAAGGTCACGAATTCCATAGGTTGACGATTGCGGGTAGCTGTGATCTTCCAAGTAATAGCTATACCGGCCAGAGCAATGGTCTTTCCTTTGTAAAGATGAATATCCTTTGCTTTTTTTATATGCGTTCCCAAATACGGTAAATAATTTAGTAGTGGATGTTCTGATATGGGGAATCCGAAAGTGTCTATTTCCAGTTTTCGTTTCTCTTGATGGGATAAATTTCCCGTAAGTGTGGGCACTGTAAGTAATTCTCTGTTTTCATTTTGCAGATAAAAGTGGGCCGTACGAAAAGCAATGTCTTTATGTGTGATTTTTGGTTCCAGTTCTGCAAAACAACCAGCACTAGTCAATGCCATGGCATCAGATAGATCAATATCTACCCGAGCAAGAAAATTAGCAAGAGATACGAAATCGCCGCTTTTTCGTTCATTGAGTATTGCATCGATAGCTTTAGCTTGCAGGTTGCGAATGGCCATGAACCCCATGCGAATACGATCTTTTCGACCTCTATATTCTCGAAAACTACGATTGATGTGCGGTGGCATAATGCGAATATCAAACCTTCTTGCCTCACTCAGATAGGCGTAGGAACTATAGAAACCGCCCTGGTTTGCAATTACTGCTGCCAGGAATTCTGCCGGGAAATGAGCTTTTAAATAAGCGCAGGTAAAAGATAACATGGCGTAAGATGCGGAATGAGGTTTGCAGAATGAATATCCAGAGAAAGATTGGATCATCTGCCATAATGTTTGCGCTAGTTTTTGGGTATAGCCACGATTGACCGCACCGGATATAAATTTCCTTTTCCAGCGGGGAATTTCATTTTCTAATGCCGATTTGGAAATGACTTTACGCAGATAATCCGATTCGGCATAACTGAACCCGGCGATTTTCCGCGCCACCATGGATACCTGTTCTTCATAAACCATGATGCCGTAGCTTTCCGCCAGACATTCCAGATCCTGGTGTAAAAGTTTCCAGGATTTCCCGTGAATTCGATCCAGCATCAAGTTAGTGTAGCGGTTTGCTGCTGGTCGAATGATTGATGAATAAATTACTACATGCTCAAAATCCACTTTACCTGCTTTGGCTAATAATTGCCGGGTGGCGGGACTCTCAATGTAAAAGACGCCCATGGTGCGACCAGTTTTCATTAAATCCTTTGTCCTGAGATCACCTACTGGCTGAATTTTATGGTAATCCATATATTCATTGCGGTAAAGACCGACTTGTTTTAGTGTGTCACGTACTACCGCCAAAGATCGATTACCCAGAATATCAATTTTCAATAATCCGGAATCTTCGACCTGGTCTTTTTCCCATTCCACAATTTGAACGCCCTTGGGCGCCATGAGGACAGGTACATATTTACGTATTTCATCTGGAACAATGATCACACCGCCAGGGTGCACTGAAGACACTCGAAAAGCACCCATAACTTTTTCACTATGTTTCAGTATTTCCATGAGTGTATCGTCTAGATCCAGATTCTTGAATCGTCTATCGTTTCGCACCCATTTTACCAGTTCGGTTCGGCGACTGTAATAACCAATCTGTTTGGTTATGACCTTGATTTCTTCGTCTGCCAGGCCATAGACCTTACTTACTTCGCGGATTGATGATCGAGGCTGCAAGAATACCTGGCTAGACACCATAGCGCTTCGTTCGGTACTGTATTTGTTGAAAATATAGTCCAGAATTTTATCCCGTTCATCCCAGGGAAAATCAATATCAATATCCGGCATATTCATTCGTTCTGGGTGAATAAAGCGTTCGAATTGCAGGTTGTAGCGTAGGGGGTCTACTTGTGTGATGTACAAACAGTAGCTTACGACAGATGCTGCACCGGACCCGCGCCCAATAGTGGATTCAGTTTGTTGAACAATGTCTCTCACGATAAGGAAATAAGGCGCGAATCCTTTTTGTGTAATCAGGGATAATTCATAGTTAATACGTTTTTTTAGTAATCCATTAATTTTACCGTAGCGTTCGTGGGCACCAGTTGTTACCAGGCTGCGCAGTGCCTTGTTGGCGCGATGGGTATTTTTCAATGACAGGTCTGGGAAAATTGTATTGGTGTAGGTCCAATCCGTTTTACAACGGTCAGCTAAATATTGACTGTTATTGATGGCTGCCATACTGCTGGGAAATAGATCAATTATTTCTTTTTCCGATCGAAAAAAGTGCCTTTGGTCTTTGGTTTCGTTAGGGGGTAACTGCGATAAGGTGGTATTAAGGTCAATTGTGCGCAGTATACGGTGGGTATGGTAATCTTCTTTATTGAGAAAGTACACATCGCCAGTGGCAATGATCTCCAATTGATATGTGTTAGCCAGCGTCTGTGCTTCTGCTTCCGTGATACTGGGCCGTAATTCCACAAATAAATGGCTGTTGGGTATGAATGTAGATAATGATTCTAGAACACTATCCTGGTGCGCTAAGATGAATAGTCCACTGTGGAGTGGTCCGAGAAGGTTTGGAATTGATGCATCTGGGTCATCGTGAATACAAGAAATGATCCGGCACATGTTTTCGTAACCAGTTTGATTCTCTGCAAGTAGGATAACATTCTCCATTGCCGTGATCAAATTGGTACCGGCAATAGCTTTTATACCCTGTTCCTTGGCCAATTGTACAAAACGAATAAAGCCCCAAAGACCATTTACCTCTGTCAGCGCTATATGACTCATATGGAGTTCCTTGGTTCTGGTAATAAGTTTCATTAATGGAATAGTGCCGCTCATCTTCGAATAAATCGAATGTGTGTTTAGGGATGCGAACATGATGGTTAATCTTTATCTGGTGATGTTCAAGTGGGATGCTGATTGAATACTGCAAAACCCATATTTGGTGCGCACAGTATCCACAGCATTGGCCAATGATTGATCTTTTACACTTTTGTCCCTGAACAACATTAATTGGTTTGCGATCGATTTCATATCGGTAGCATCGATAACAACAGCGCGGATGCGGTTCCGCCGCCGGTTAGCTCGCTGTAGCAGATCCAGGCAAAGTGTGTTTATTGTATGGTTGTCATTCTGTGCAGCTGCACCTGTTTTATTAAACTGGTATCCATCTGTGTAATGCACAGTTACAGTTATAGATCGTGCTACCCGTCGTTTGTATCGCAGGCGAAAAGCTACTTGTTCTGCCAAGTGTTTTGTCACCGCTCGTAACAGCGCTTCATCATTGGTGTCCTGCTTCAAAATGGTTTGTTCCAAAATATGATCTTTTTGTGCAGGTGGTGTTACCATAGCTGTATCTTTGCCCCAGGCTTCCATGGCCAGTTTCGCATGATATTTCCGAAATAAAACTAGACTAGCAGCCTCATTGGCTACAATAGTCTGAATGTGTTGTACTTCTTTCAAGTGTAAGAAACGGACCAACTTTTGTACTGATTGTTCTTGGACTGTAGGAAGCACCTCTGCTGTGAGCGGCGCCAGGAATTTTGGTTCATCTCCGGCGTTGACCTTGTGGATCTTTTCTGGGGTCACCGCTGTAGCAATATAGCTGATCAGCTTATTAGAACTGATACCAATTTGTCCGGCTAGTCCCGCTTTGCCATGGATATCATTAGATATATGATAACCAGCTTGCATTTTAGTACGGTGGATCGCTTCCATGCCACTCATGTCCAGATAATATTGGCCAAGTACAGCTGGCTCTACCAGGGGTGAATAGTTGGTGACAATGCGTGTAACGTAATGGTTCATACGGGCATACAGTGTACTGTTATAAGGCATCAGTAATGCACTGTGGCTGATCTTGCGTGCCAAAGATACTTTCATCCCTTGGCATAAGCCTTCTGCTTCTGCTTCTGTTGATAAGGCTATAATCGTACCGTTTTGATGGTGCGATGATATTACGGCAATAGGTCGGGTGCGAAGACTGGCGTCCAAGATGCGCTCAGTTTGCACTTCAAAGTTTTGCAGCCGGACATGAAAAACGGAACGTTCCATAATTTGTGGATTTGATTATCGAGATTGGTGAATGACATGAGTTACAATGCCCCAGATTTGAAAATCATTACTTTCGTCTACTGCTATTGGTGGATAATTTGGATTTTCCGGTAGAAGTAAAACGGTGCCATTTTGTAACTGCAGTCGCTTGACAGTGAATTCGCCATCAAGAATACAGATTGCAATATCGCTATCTTTTGGATCGAGAGATCGATCTACGATCAACAGATCGCCATCATAGATAGTAGCACCCATCATAGAATCTCCCTTGACGCGGACGGAAAAGGTAGTGGTAGGATTCTTGACCAAATGTTGGTTTAGATTCAAACGCATGGCCACATGGTCATCTGCCAAAGCAGGGATACCTGCCGCTACGCTCGATTCAAAAAAGGGTATAGTTATATCATCGCTTATAATCACAGGATTTATGATCAAGGCTCTTTTCCCAGAGTAACCTTTGCTCCGTTCCAGCACACCAGCCCGTTCCAGTTCTTTCACGTACCAGTTTACTGTACCAGGGGATTTGATATGTAACCCATCCATTATCTCGGCGAAGGTTGGTGAGCAACCATGGGTATCAATGAAGGTTTGTATAAAGTCAACAAACCGTTGTTTTTTTGGTGATAAGTATGCTCTCATTATATATGTCCTTATTCGTAACTAGTAAATTACTCGTAAATAATTTACGCTATAAGCAAGTGCTTGTGGTAGAAATTTTTACGAAATTAGGCGTGTGATAAAACGAGCATGTACATGACTGGTACTGTTAAAGAATATGATCGAAATCGTGGATTTGGATTTATAACTGGTGATGATGGCGATGATTATTTTGTTCATGTATCTGGTTTAGGGCCAAAGTTGCAGAAATTTGGTTTACGGGAAGGACAGAAAGTGGCTTTTGATACAGATTACGACCACAAGGGAGATAAGGCCATCAACGTACGGCCGGGCTAATAGTCAAGCAGTCCGGATAGTATAATTAATTGGTTTCTGGTAGCGCATAGTTTTCTGCAAAGGCTAGGCGCTCTCCAATAGGCGGGTG
>Ga0310124_10002453_pt1 | contig 12709 bp, 12 predicted proteins | sample CB11b_AW_Bot5_MG_FD_203507 | JGI IMG/M metagenome (GOLD analysis project Ga0310124, IMG submission 203507) | Marine microbial communities from Western Arctic Ocean, Canada - CB11b_AW_Bot5 | ecosystem: Environmental > Aquatic > Marine > Oceanic | place: Canada: Western Arctic Ocean | collected...
GAGCAAGCGAAGAGCGGGCACGAGATGCCGTAGAGAATCTCTCTGCCATCATGGAAATCGAGGCTGGAAGTGTACCATTCGTGCACCGCCTTGCGGTGGGCGAAGAACAAGAAAGCGCAACCCCCTCTAGCAGAAGGGATTGCGCTTCTATTGAACTGGCTCCGGCGCTAGGACTCGAACCTAGGACATGGTGATTAACAGTCACCCGCTCTGCCAACTGAGCTACGCCGGAACGCGTACTTCAGATCGCTACAGACATCACTTCGAGCACACGAAACTACCGGCGGCCCCCAAATGTGTCAAGAATTTCAGGGCCTCTGGCGGTTGGCAGTCGAGCGTTACGAGTCCTCGCCGTAATATTCCTTGAGTATCTCGCAGCGATTCGGATGCCGCAACTTCTGCAGCGCCTTCTCCTTGATCTGCCGAATCCGTTCGCGCGTCCTGCCCACGTATGTGCCGATCTCTTCGAGGGTCATGCCCTCCTGGCCATCGAGACCGTAATACATCCGCAGCACGCGCGCCTCACCTTCGGTGAGTGCATCCATGACCGACAGGATCTCTTGCTTCAACTCCCCTTCTGACAACACATCATCACATGCGGGCAGACTGTCGTCGGGCAGCAGGTCGCCGATGCAACGATCCGGCTCCTGATCATCACATGGGGTCTCCAATGAGACCGGCCGCTGCGCCAGACGCAGCAACATGTCCATGTCGTCCGGGTTGGAGTTCAACTCCTCGGCGATCTCCTCTACCTCAGGGGCACGTCCGAGACGCTGTTCGAGCTTCGTCATGCACTTGTTGACCTTGGTCAACTCGCCGATACGATTCAGCGGCAGGCGCACGATGCGTGACTGTTCCGCCAACGCTTGCAGAATGGACTGACGGATCCACCATACGGCATACGAAATGAACTTGAAACCCTTCGATCCGTCGAAGCGCTTCGCTGCGACCATCAGTCCCAGGTTGCCTTCGTTGATCAGGTCGGAGAGTGGCAGACCCAGATTCTGATACCCCTTGGCAACGCTGACGACGAAGCGAAGATTCGCCTGTACCAGCTCCGAAAGGGCTACTTCGTCACCATCCTGAATCCGTTTGGCAATCTCGACCTCTTCGGCCGCAGACAGGCCAACGGAACTTTCGATTTCGTGGAAGTACTGGTCGACCAGCGTATCGGTCTGTAATGTGGCCATGAACAATGCACCCCCTCTGTACTGCAGGTATGAGTCCCTCCCCATGAGAACTTGGGAGCGAAGGACCGGCTACTGCGCTCGATTCGATCTGCACCGACAGGTACACAGACCGAACTGTTTGTGTTCGATTGGGAGATCGAACATGGGGATGAGGAGTTTGAACCAAATACAACGGATCCGTGGGGACGGATCGCATAACTACAACTAACATCTACAAAGGGGATTGGTCCTTGCCAGGCATCGCATCGGGTGGGGGACCCGAAGGGGATGGACACCTGTTGTTCCAAGGAATGGTCAAAGTATAAACGGCCTGCCTCGAGAGAGCAACCCCATTTTTGCTCTTTTCTGCATACCTGTTAAGGACTTAGCTCCACTCTACCCGACTGTCGAAGCGCCCTCCCTCACCGGGACCCAACCCGACCACGTGCGCACCATCGATAGACCGCACTTCAACGGCAGCCCCGTCTTGCGCGTGACGTCGTTGATCCATCGAGCACGACACGCACGGTGAACTGACTTCCGGCGCCACCCGTGACATGCGCCAGAGGGGTCCGCACTGTGAAATCCGACGCGCAGGTATAGTCCCGCCGCCTGCTCTGCCGATGGTGCCCTCTCTTCGCCGTCGGCGGAGAGTCCGGTCACTTCTGCGCCAGGAGCGACATCGACCCGTGCCCCACCGACATTCGGAAACTCGAGGACCGCATCGATCGGGCCTTTGGGGCGCATCACCTCGCCGGCATCAAGCTGTAGCTCGCTGTCAGCGCCCTCCTGCTCCTCCCCCTCAACCACGACACGTCCCCCCCAGCGGCGCCGCGCTTGGTGACCGAATCAGACGTGGCCTTGCGGGCGGACGTGTCGTTGCCGAAGAGGCTGAGGAGCGCGACCACGAGCAGCGCCGCTGCCGCTGCCGCCAACAGCATGACGAGATGACGAGACCCACTCCCATCTCGGGTTGCCTCTTGCACCGACTCTCCACTTTCCTGCTCCTGTTCGTCGTATTCCTCCTCCTCTTCATCATCCATCTCCGAGTCGCTCTCGTCCCCACGCCGGATGGAGCCGAAGTAGGTCGCAATGTCACCCCGCTCATACAGAGCTCGCACCGTTGCCATCACCTCACTTCTGGCCCGCTCCATCTCCTCATGCAGCAGCGGCAACAGACGCTCGCGGGCGGTGGCGCTGTACCCCAGTGCACACAACGCCAGTGCACGCGCCAGACCGTCGCCACCAGGCGCTTCCGTCATACGCCGATTCTCCTATATTCCCCGAGCCAACCACCACCTTCCGCCATGGAGAACCCGAATGGGTGCAGCAGATGCCCCCCCCTTCCGCCTCGATGGGCGCCGCGCCCTGATCACTGGTGGCGGCAGAGGTATCGGCCGTGCCTGCGCCCTGGCCATGGTCCAGGCGGGAGCGGAAGTCGCCGTCACCAGTCGCACCGCCACACAACTGGACGAGGTCGTGGTTGCCATCGAGGCCCTGGGAGGCAAGGGAATTGCCATCCCCACCGACCTGGGCACCGCCGATGGTGCGACACACCTGACCGAATCGCTACAGCGCCACTGGCCGGATGGTGCCGACATTCTCGTCAACAACGCCGCCATCAGCCCCCACGTGGCCGCCGTCGAAGAACTCGAAGACGACGCCTGGTCTGAGATCCTGCGTGTCAATCTGCAGGGCACGGTGCGCATCACCCGCCAGATATGCGCCCCCATGCTCGCCAGGCAGAGCGGTGCCGTCGTCAACATCACCTCCATCGGCTCGGTCCGAGCCCTGCCGAAAATCGCGGCATACAACGCCTCAAAGGGGGCCCTGGCAGCATGGACGAAAACCATGGCGGTGGAATGGGCGCAGCGCGGCGTTCGTGTTAATGCCATCGCACCGGCGTATATCGAGACGGAGATGACGGCCGAAGTCAAACGACGCGACAAACTGCGTGGTTGGGTTGAAGATCGCACGCCCATGGGTCGCTTCGGCCAACCGGAGGAGGTGGCGTGGCCCATCATCTTTCTCTGCTCGGACGCGGCCAGCTACGTTACGGGAACGACATTATACGTAGATGGGGGGTGGACGGCGGCCTAGGACCGTTCCACTCCTATGATCTGCGCTGCCAGGTCTTTGCAGCGATCCAGGTCGTAGTCTCGGTAGATGGTGATCTTCTGCGCTTCGATACTGCCTTCGGCGTGGATGGCCAGCAGTTGATTGTAGCCGCCAAAGTCCGAGGCTGTCAGATCGCGCACGAGGTTGAGGGCTTTGAGTCTGTCCTCGGCGTTAACACCAGCGCCACCCAGATACCGATCGATGTAGGGGCGGATCTCGGCACTGGCCAGGTCGGCCTCGTCCGGGCCGGTGACGACGAGGCCCCCGGCGATGTCCTGGACCCAACCGATGGCTTCGTGGTATTGTGCGGCAAAATGATACTTCGCCAGATTGGTCTGGATGATGTTCGGCACAGCCAGGCCGAAATCGGTGATACGGCAATCGAAGGCGGCCGCACGGCTGAGACCGCGCACGATCTCCGTCCAGGCGATGAGCTTCATCAGTTTGTCACGCACGTGACTGGCCTTCTGGATCCCATTGAAATCGGCCAGCAGGGCGGCGGCACCGATGAATAGATCGCACAGGGGGGGTTTGTAAGAGACGGCGGTGAATCGATGGAACTCGACAAACGTGTTGGCCAGAAAACCGGCTGCCTGCCACTCCTTCTGCAGAAACACACGATCTTTGGGCACGAAGACATCGTCGAAAATGGTCAGTGTATCGACGAGGCGATGTCTGGAGCTGACCGGTGAATGAAACTGACTCGGCGACTCACCGGCGCCAAAAGGGCTGGCCAGCAACTTGACGCCAGGCGTATTGACGGGAATCGCAAAAGCAACGGCGTAGTCCGCGTCTTCTGCACCGATCGCCCGCGTCGGCAGCACGATGATTTCGTCGACGAAGGGGGTCCCCGTCGTGTGCGCTTTGGCACCACGCACAACGATACCGTCCTCCCGCTCCTCGACGATGTGCAGGTAATAGTCTGGATGCTCCTGTTGCGTCGGCAGCAGACTGCGGTCCCCTTTTACATCGGTCTGTGCCACCGCCAGAGTCAAGTCGTTGTCGCGGCAGTGCCGGTGAAAGGCGGCGACACGGGCGTTGTATTCGGTGCCCGCCTTCTCGTCGACGACACGACTGACCAGGTCCAGGGCGAATAGTGCGTCCGTGCCGATCTCCTTCACCAGCAATACGACACTGCCACCTTCGCGCGTCGACGTCTCGATCATCTCGCGCCGGTTGAGCAGGTCCTGCGCATTTTCCGGCCGCTTGAAGTAGCGGCTGTGCGTAGCCCCTTCGTCATCCGCCCAGGTGAACAACTCTCGGTGTGCCTCCGCCTCAGCCAGCTCAAAGTCGAGTGCCGTATGCCGGGCCCCTACGCCGAGATGTTCGTGGGTGGTGACATCCGCCACACGTTCGCCCTTGAATGTGACGAAGCGTCCATCCCGCAACCCCTGCAGATATTGTTCTCGCGTTCTCAGTCCCATCCTCTTGCCTTCCCTCCAGATCAGTTGCGCAACGGTTTGCCGGTACTCAACATGTGATCGATACGCGCTCGGGTCGCATCGGTACCACAGAGCATGAGAAATGCCTCCCGCTCCAACTCGAGCAACCGTGACTCCTTTACGGGCCCCCCGTCGCCACCACCGCACAACACACCTGCCAGGGCCTTGCCGACAACGACCTCCTGTGCCATAAGCCGACCTTCTTCGGCGCCACGAGCCAACTCTTCTTCTATCGACGCCAGTACCTGCGGTCCGGCAACCTCCAGCGGCGCCGCCACCGGTGGCGCCCAACCCTGTGCAAGCAGACGTCGCCCCCCTTCGATTGCCGGCGCCAACAGCCGCTCCTCGTCGAGATAGACGGCATCGTCGTCGCCGAGAAATCCCCATGCCCGTGCCTGCAGTGCATTGTCGGACATCAACCCATTCTGCAACGTCGGCAACGCCGATGCCACATCGGCACCGAAACGCCGCACCATCTCCTTACACCCGCCGGCCCCCGGGATGACGCCCACCTTGGTCTCCACCAACCCCATACGCAACTCGCCAGCGACGACACGAGATGCAGCTGTCAGACACAGTTCGCACCCCCCACCCAGCGCCAGCCCCCGAGCTGCCGCCACCACAGGCACCGAGGCATAACGCACGGCGGATGTGGTTTCCTGGAACAACTGCAGATAACTTTCCAACTCCGTCCACTGGCCGGCATCGATGAGTCGCAGTACATATTTCAGGTCGGCGCCGGCGGAGAAGTGCCCCCCCGCTCCGGTCAAGGCCAGCACTTCGAATGCCTCCCGGTTGATGGCATCCTGCAGGTGACGCAATACATCCGGTGGCAGCATATTCAGCTTGCCGCGCAGTTCGATCGCCGCCGCGCCCTCGCCGAGATAGACCAGACGCAGGCCCTCCACATCCATCATCAGTTCTCCCGCCGCAAGCCATTCGGCATCCGTAGGTGCAGGCGAGAATATCTGTCGTTGTCGGCCATTGCCCAGGGCAACACGATTTGGTTCGGCGGCGAGGATCCGAGCCAATAGCGGCGGGGGGTCTGCCCCGGATGCGGTGATCGCTGTCGACAGACGCTCGGCGCCAATCATGTCGATCATCTCGAAGGCGCCAGCTTCCCAGTTGAACCCCCAACGCAGCGCCTGATCGACATCCTCCAGATCGTAAGCGACCTCCTCGACGCACTGCGCGCAGTAGGCGAGGGTCGCCACCAGATGTTCTCGCGCGAAATTGCCGAGACGATCCTCCGCACACCACACGGCTTGCAGACGGTCAGCCAGGGCGCCTCGTCCCGGCAAGGCACAGTCCACGTCTTGCACCGGCCGATAGGTCAGACTCGCCAGATCCACACATTCGAGTCCCTCCGGTGTCTTGCGATAGAAACCCGCCCCACGCTTGCTACCGAGACGCCCATCCTCTAACAGACCCTTCAGACAAGCCGGTATCGACAATCGCTCGAGGCCTGGATGGCTCACAAGATTGTCATGGGACGTCGTCGCCACGTGCACCAGAGTGTCGAGGCCGATGAGGTCGCAGAGCCGCAGGGTGGCACTACGTGGGCGTCCCAGCACCGTCCCGGTCACTGTATCCACCTCTTCGACGGTGAGTCCATGCTCCTGCATGCGATGCAGGGCATCAAGAATGGTGAACACGCCGAGACGATTGGCGATAAAATTCGGTGTGTCCCGGCACTCCACCACACCCTTTCCCAGCCGCCGACCGACAAATTCTGACATCGTCGACACCACTTCGGCGTCTGTATCAGGCCCCGGGATCACCTCGACGAGTTTCATGTATCGCGGTGGATTGAAGAAGTGGATGCCGAGAAAACGGCCTCTCACATTCTCCGGGCAAGCTGCGGCGAGGGCGGCGATCGAAAGACCGGAGGTGTTGCTCGAAATCACCGCGTCAGCCGCCAGGCGCGGCGCGATGCTGGCCAGGAGTTGGCATTTGCTCTCGAGGTCCTCAACGACGGCCTCGATGATCCAGTCCGCCTGGCCAATCTCGGCATCATCGAAGCTGCCAGGGCGGATGCCCGCTGCCAGTTCAGGAAGGAAAAGGGCCGGTGGTCGCAGCTGCTTCAAACCCTCGATCCCCGCGCGGGCTCGTCCTGCCGGGTCCTCGTCGCCAGGCAGGTCGAGCAGCTCCACGTGCAGACCTGCGTTGACCGCCATGGCAGCGATCTGCGCCCCCATGACACCGGCGCCGAGAACGACGACACGCTCGATCGAGGCTTTTCTCATCAGCCACCACTTGCCGGGGCCGTGCTGACAACGGGTGCATTGTCCTGTGCCGAACCGACGGACATGACACGATCGAACACACTGAGCTTGAACACCCGTAGCGCCCACAAGGGTGAGTAGCCTTCCTGTGTGGGCAGACGCGTTACGACGTTGTGGGTGGACCCGTCATCGTCGAGGGCAAAACCATCCACTTCGTCGCGATCATTGTCGAAGAACGCATACATCACCGGTGCCGATATCAACTGGCCGCCAAACTCGGTAGTGGCGCTGCTTTCCGGGTTCTCGAACAACAGGTAGCGGACCACCCGGTCACGATACCAGCCATCGTGGAGACCCACGGCATAAGGACTCGCACCTCGATCACCTGACGCAGGTCATTGTATCCGGGATCACCGGGAATTTCTCCAAAAATCGGCAACTGTCGGATGACGCGGTCCCCACGACGATCGACGGCAACGATTGGCACATAGTCAGGAAAGTTCGCCGTAATCGCGACGGCGCCGGCTGCCAGCAGATCGTCTCGCACATCGGTTCTTACATCTTCGGAGACCAGCACCGACCCATCTGCATCGTGACCCCGCATCAGCAGGCGAACCCCGGTTCCTGTCGGTATACGGCCAATCAGTTCGTGCAGTCGTGGATCTTCTATCTCATGATCGAAAATCAAGGTATCGACGTCGACGACGACACGAACCGAGAGATTGACAATCTCCGGAGGGAGCACCGACGTCAGTTCTACCTCTCCGGTGAGACGCACCAGGCGTAGAAACAGCACGGACGGCACTCGGTCCTCGATATCGATCGTGTCGGAGGCAGCAAGCGTACGGATCCGATTGTGGTCAAAGACCTCGATATGCACCCGGCGGTCCAACCCATCCGGCACACCACGGGCGATGGCCCGCGCTCTTTCGCCAACGAGATTCATCGTTCCCGTAATCGGCGCCTTCAGATCGGCGGCGGTGATCGTGTAGCGCACCTCGGCAAACAACTGCGTGCCGAAACCTATGGTGAGATCCGTTGGCAGTGTGGCGATAAGTTCGAGACCCGGATCGTCGCGGTCGAGGATGCCACAGGCGACCAGCGGCAGCATCGCCGCGATCGACCACAGGGAAAAGAGGCGTCGCACTATCCGCGTCCGACCTCACGTGCAAACAGAAACAACTGATCGGGGTGTAACAATGGCTCCCGTGAGCCATCCGCTGGCAGCTCGCCTTCGTGATGCAGATTCAACCAGGCATCGATCTCGCTGCGGCGAAAACGTACCAGTTTGCCCAGGCGAAAATGTGGCATCTCCCTCTTGCCGACGAGCCTGCGGACCGTCGTCACCGAGCAGCGCAGGTATCGACTGACCTCCTGGGACGTCATAAGTCCCTCGCGTGGCATCAGATGGTCACCGACCGATCGAGAGTGAAAAAATTGTTGTCCGTCTCCTGGATCGTCAGCTGCAAATCGTAGTCAATTCCCCGACCGGGGAACAACCCTTGCAGTACATCGACAGCCTGGTCCATGCAGTACAGCGCGACATTTTCGACACTGGGATTGTTGCCGGGCAACAGGATGACACCCTCCGGTTCGAACAGACCGCTATGCAGAAAGGCCTCGTCCCGACTGGAGACGAGCATACGATGATCCAGGGATTTGAAAATATCCTTGAGGGCACCGAAGTCGACGGACATGTCGATATCCTCCAAACGAGGCAAACTTTCAGCGCAGACTACAAAGGTCCCCCGCCAGGTGTGGCCATGGACATACGCACACTTACCATCATAGCCAAGTTGCCGATGCGCCGCATGGAAATGCCCCTTCGCCGTAATCTTCTCCACAGGCGCTCTCAGACACGTTTCATGATATCAGCTACCACGTGGGTCTCATTCCCCAGTCGTTTTTCCATGCGCACTCGCACAATCCATGTCACCAGCGAGGTCACCGCCGCCGCCAGGATGAGAAAATACAGACCCCGTCCCGTGACCTGCACGAAAGGACCGCTGCTGATCGTCGTGAACAGCACGATCAGAGCGAAAGCGCTGATCATGACCCCCGTGAGACCATGAAGCACCCGTTGGCAGACATGTATTGTGCCCATCATATGGCCTCGCTCATCTTCGCTCAACTGCGACTCCTGCTTCTCGAGTGTTTTGGGCTGGCGCTCCTTCTTTGCCATTCGACGCTCCGAAAATGTTCTCAGGCGGCCGCGCGGCGGCTGTCAGCCACCTGCCTGGCCCGCTGTCTGGCACGACGATCGACATCGAGGACGGTTTCCACATCTGCTGCGGTCCCTGGTTCCCAGCCATCGACGACGGCGCGGTTGATTTCGTGGATATCTAGAAATCCGATGCTGCCTTCGAGGAAAGCGGCCACCGCCACTTCGTTGGCGGCGTTCAGCGCCGTCGGCAGCGTCCCCCCCACTCGTCCCACATCGTAACACAGCGCTAGCCCGGGATATTCGTCCAGATCTGGCGCCTCGAAGTGCAGCGCGCCAAGACGCACGACGTCGAGTGGAGACAACACCGCTTCCCTGCGAGCAGGATGGGTCAATGCATACTGAATTGGAATTGCCATATCCGTGCGGCCGAGGTGAGCGATGACGGAACCATCGACGAATTCAACCATGGAATGCACGATCGACTCGCGATGGATGACGACATCTACCTGCTCGACACCGACATCAAAAAGCCAACCTGCCTCGATGACTTCGAAGCCCTTGTTCATCAGCGTCGCACAATCGACTGTGATCTTGGGTCCCATACGCCAGGTCGGATGCGCGAGCGCCTCCTGCGGCGTCACCGACACCAGTTCTGCTCGCGGTCGATCACGAAAGGCACCGCCTGACGCAGTCAGCAGATAGCGCTTCACATCCTGCTGCCGCTCGCCATTGAGACACTGCCACATGGCACTGGGTTCGGAATCAACAGGCAGGATACGACCCGTGCCGGCGTGGGCTGCCTGCAGCACGAGTCCACCAGCCATCACCAGCGGTTCCTTGTTGGCCATGGCCACCGGCAGGCCCTGGTGCAGAGCCGCCATCGTTGGCTCCAGCCCGATCGCACCGACGAGCCCATTGACAACCACGTCGACCCCAGGCTCGATTGCCGCCGCTCGCAGTCCCCTGGCACCATGGACAACACGTGTCTCCCCCAACGCGGCTCGAACATGGACAGCTGCACTCTCGTCGGCGACACAGACAAGCTGCGGTCGCCATTTCCTGGCGAGGCCGATCAACTCCTCAACCCGGTGTCCCGCCGTCAGCACCGCAACCGGCCAGGCGTCCTCGCCATCCTGGCGTCTTAAGCCCTCGATCACCCGAAACGTGGTACTGCCGATGGAACCTGTGCAACCGAGAATTGCGACGCCCGTCATGCGGGCTCCAGTAACGCCTCAAGGTCCAACTTCATGTCGCTGCGTCGCAGCGCCGTCGTCACCGGTTGTACACGACTGAGCCGGATGGCGCCCGCAGGACAGGCGGCCTCACACAGACCGCACAGCAGGCACTTACCAAGGTCAAGCTCGAATCGCGCCGGGCGTCGGCTACGTTCGTTGAGAGCATCCCCCGCCATGGGAGGTCCCGCATCGACGGTGATACACTGTGACGGGCAAGCACCGGCGCAAAGGGCGCAGGCCACGCAGCGCACAGAATCGTCCTCTGCGCGTAGCAGTCGTGGCGTTCCCCGCAACGCCTGCGTGCCCGCAAGAACCGATCGACGACGACCCAGCAGTCTGCTGAACATGCGCCGCAGACCGCCGTGGGCATGCCGCCGTGCGGCGGTCGAGACGGGGGCAGACAACTTAGCCTCCGGCTGGCGTGGCCCCATGCGGGCCCTGTGGATGACCATTGCGTGGAGGTTGCCCGTTGCGCGGAGATGGCGCCGGGCGTCGACCCCGGGGTCGGTCATTGCCGGCTCGTTCCGGTCGAGATGTCTTTGGACCGGTGTAGCGTACGGCGCGGGTCTCGCGCACGACCATAACTTTCACCTCACCGGCAAACGTGAGTTCCTGACGCACCCGTTCGGCGATGTCGAAAGCGAGGATCTCGGCGTCGTCATCACTGACATGATCGCCACGCACCATCACCCGAATCTCGCGTCCTGCGTTGATGGCGAAGACGTCCTTGACACCCTCGAAGGAGGTCGCGATATCCTTGAGCCTCATGATCCGCCGTGCATACCCCTCGGGATCCTCGCGGCGCCCGCCTGGGCGCGTGGAGGAGATGGCATCCGCCGCCTTCACCAGAAAACAGATCGGATCGACGCGGTCGTGATCTTCGTGGCTTTCGGCGATGACTTCGCGGATCACGGGATGCTCGCCAAAGCGCTCGGCCATGTCGATGCCGAGATCGATGTGTGATCCCTCCATTTCCCGACTGACCGTCTTGCCGATGTCGTGCAACAGACCCGCACGTCGTGCCAGGGGTGCGTCGAGACCGATCTCGATCGCCATGAGACCGGCCAGTTGGCCGACTTCAAGGCAGTGCTGCAACTGATTCTGCCCGTAGCTGAAACGGTATTTGAGGCGCCCCAGTGAGCCTGGCAGATCGGGGTGATAATCGGCGGCGCCAATTTCGGCGAGGGCCTTGCGGCCGGCATCCTCCATGTCCTCATCGAGGATTCGTTTCGCGTCGGCAACGACCTCCTCGATACGATTCGGCGTGAAACCACCATCACGGATCAGGCGCTCCATCGAACGCGCCGCCACCTCTCTGCGTAGTGGATCGAAGGAGGACAGCAACACGGTATCGGGTGTATCGTCAACGACGACCTTGACGCCGGTTGCATTCTCAAAAGAGCGCACATTGCGCCCTTCCTTGCCGATAATGCGACTCTTCAGACTCTCACTCGGCAAGGTCACGGTAGAGGTCGAGATCTGTTCGGCTTCCTCCACCGCACAGCGCTGAATGGCCTGTGCGACGATGCGGCGCGCCTCCCGATCGGCCTCTTCTCGAGCCCTTGTCCGCTCGGCCCGAATCGTGGCGGCTGCACGCGCCCGGACCTCTCCTTGCAGGTGTTCGAGTAGCTGCTCCTTGGCCTCGTCCCCCGTCAGGTTGGCTGCCAGTTCGAGCTTTTCCAGAAACTCCCTCTTCACCGCCTCCATTTCGACTTCCGTATCACGGATGGCTCGCTCCCGCGAACCGAGACGGTGTTCCTGATTCTTGTAGCGACTCCACTCCTTGCGCAGATCGCTACGCTGGTTCTCGAGGTCACGTCCCCGCGAACTCAACTCCTTCTCGCGCAGGTCTCGCGACTCGATGGCCTCTTCGATTTTTCGTTCCTGGTCGGCTTTGACCCGGTACCAGCCATCCTTCTCCTCGAGGAAAGCGATACGCTGGGCACGCTCCTCTTCCGCCAGTCGACGCACGGCACGTGCCTCGGCCTCTTCTTCCAGGCGGTGTTGCGTCACCTTCTTCAGATAATGACTGATGAAGTAGCCAAGCCCGACACCGACTAGCAACAGACCGAGGCCACACAGTACTGCGAGCCATAATTCTGCGCCCTGGATGACGGAAGTATTCATGTCTTGACGTCCGTTTTGGGAAGCCGGCGGCTCGTGGCCACCCACCTCTCATTTCATGGTCGATATTCGAATATACGAACCTCGTGATCAGGCACTCGCCGCCTGGCGGGCGCTGTTGATCATGCCCGCCCGTTCATCGGCATCCGCCCAGCGGGCCCGCGCTTCGGCGCCGAGTTCATGGATCGGATCAAAGTAGAAGAACCGACGCCCTGGTCGTACGACGGGGCTG
>Ga0310124_10002454_pt1 | contig 12709 bp, 8 predicted proteins | sample CB11b_AW_Bot5_MG_FD_203507 | JGI IMG/M metagenome (GOLD analysis project Ga0310124, IMG submission 203507) | Marine microbial communities from Western Arctic Ocean, Canada - CB11b_AW_Bot5 | ecosystem: Environmental > Aquatic > Marine > Oceanic | place: Canada: Western Arctic Ocean | collected...
AAGCTGGGCCGGCGAGAGTTCGCGCTTGATGCTATCACGAGCCTTGCCGGCGTTGTCATGACCGGATGCTGCCGCTGCGCTGTACCAGGCATATGCAGCCACATCGTCCCCAGCTACACCCCGGCCCTTTTCGTACATCACGCCGAGATTGTACTGCACCACGGCATTTCCCTGCTCAGCGGCCTTGCGGAACCACTTCACTGCCTCGGCATCGTCCTGAGGCACACCCCGGCCCGCGAAATACATCCCGCCAAGGTTGTTCTGCGCTTTGGCATGCCCCTGCTCAGCGGCCCTGCGGAACCACTTCACCGTCTCGGCATAGTCCAAAGGCACGCCGGAGGCGCCGAAGTACATCAAGCCGAGGGCGACCTGCGCGTTGGCATCTCCCTGTTCAGCAGCCTTGCGGTACCACTGCGCCGCTTCAACTTTGTCCTCAGTCACACCCTTGCCGTTCTCGTACATCACGCCGAGATCGTATTGCGCCGTGGCATCGCCCGCTTCAGCCTTCTTACGCAGTGTTTCCAGATCTTCTGCCGCGACAGTACACACCGCAACCGCCAGCACGATCAGCAGGGTTCTGATGCGACCAATATTCCGAACAGTTTTGATCTTCGATGTTTTCATCACTATCGCCTAGCCGCTTTCTCCTTCTCGATCCGCTCGGAGATTTCGCGGGCCATTGCCTCGCCCTTTTCAACCTGGGAGGGAGTGACGGAGCGTTTGAAAGCATCCATAAACTTGTCTTTGTCTTCGTCAGCGTCTCGGTCGAAATCGTCTTGGTTGAAATAGAAATCGTCTTGATCGAAATCGTCCTGGCTCGGTTTTTCGCGTTGCGCTATACTGAACCAAGCATAAGCAGCCACATCATCCTCAGGCACACCTTCGCTCTCGGCGTACATATAGCCGAGCTTGAACGCTGCCGAGGCATATCCCTGCTCAGCCGCCTTGCGGTACCACTTCACCGCCTCGGCATCGTCTTCAGGCACTCCCTCGCCCTTGGCGTACATCATGCCGAGATTAAACTGCGCCTCGGCTTCTTCACACTCAGCGGCAATTCGAATCCACTTCGCCGCCTCGGCATCGTCCTCAGGCACCCCCCAACCCTCGGCGTACATCTGCCCAAGACGGCACGCTGCGGTGGCATGCTGCATTGCCTTTGGCGCGACACCGCCAGAAAATAGGCCCGCCCTAGCGGCATTGCGGAACCATATGACCGCCACGCGATCGTTCTTAGGCACACCCGTGCCGGTGTGGTACATCAAGCCGAGGTTGAACATCGCGCTGACCCCGTCGGAATTGCGCAACGTTCCCCGACCAGCTACTTTGTGGCACCACTTAAAAGCCTCGGCATCGTTCTTAGGCACACCCCTGCCGGTGTGGTACATCAAGCTGAGTTCGAACTGCGCAGAGGGAAGTCCCTGCTCAGCGGCCTTGCGGTACCACTTCACCGCCTCGGCATCGTCCTCAGCCACACCATCGCCGGTGTGGTACATCAAGCCGAGGTTGAACTGCGCGTCGGCATCTCCCTGCTCAGCGGCCTTACGGAACCACTTCACCGCCTCGGCATCATCTTCAGGCACACCCCTGCCGTAGGCGTACATCAAGCCGAGGTTAGTCTGCGCCTCGGCGACTCCCTGCTCGGTGGCCTTGCGGTACCACTTCACCGCCTCGGCTTCGTCCTTAGGCACCCCACTGCCATTGTAGTACATATCGCCGAGGTTGTTCTGCGCGTTGGCATGTCCCTGCTCAGCAGCCTTGCGGTACCACTTCACCGCCTCGGCATCCTTCTGAAGTACAGCACTGCCCTTGGCGTACATCAAGCCGAGGTGGTACTGCGCGATGGCATGTCCCTGCTCAGCGGTCATGAACCACCACTTCCGCTGCTCGGCTCGTCCTCGCATGCCGCTGGCGAAGTACATCTCGCTGAGTTTGTTCTGCGCTGCGGCATCTCCCGCCTCGGCTTTCTTACGCAGTGGCTGCAGATGCGCAGTACCCTGCTCAACCGCTTTGCGGCGCAACTTCGACGCCTCGTCGGCGTCCCGAGCTACACCCTCGCCCGTGGCGTACATCCTGGCGAGCGCGTACATCGCCTCGGCATGTCCCTGTTCAGCCGCCTTGCGCTGCCACTTGAACGCCTCGGCATAGTCTTTATCCACACCCTCGCCGTTGGCGTACCTATTGCCGAGGCTGTGCTGAGCCTTGGCATCTCCCTGCTCAGCGGCCTGTCTTGTTCGCATCGCTGCCTTGGTCTGCTTACGCACTGGTCTTATGGTGTCTGCCGCCGGTGATGTGTCTGCCGCCGGTGATGCGTCTGCCGCCGGTGATGCGTCTGCCGCCGGTGATGCGTCTGCCGCCGGTGATGTGTCTGCCGCCGGTGATGCGTCTGCCGCCGGTGATGTGTCTGCCGCCGGTGATGTGTCATCTTCCGGTTTATTGCCGCAACCCATCAAAGTGGCAAGGCACACAGCAACTGACAAAGTGACCAGCAGTGTTCTGATGCGACCAATATTCCGTACAGTCTTGAGCTTCGATGTTTTCATCATTCCCTCCTCGATGTTATAAAAAACCGTCTGTCAACGATTCAATTCACATCCACATCGACCTTCAGATTCCATTCGTAGGCGCGTTTGATCTCGTTCAAATTAAAGTCGTCGGTTCCGAAGAATCGTCCCTTTACATGACCGCCCGTGGTGAGGTCACCATCTTCGAGCTCTACCGATTTTTTCGCGACGCTACCCCGATTAAATGTCATGGGCCAGTCACCGAACTTGTAAAACACAAGAGCATAACCTAGCAGAGTCTCCATCGAGGGCGGGGCACCCTTCTTGAATTTTAGATCCATTTGGATCATCGGAACATCGAGCAAGCCCCCCACGAAAAGGGCTCGCTTCTCCATGATCGTCGCCAACTTCTCCTCCGACGGTTCGGATGCGAGGAAGCCAACGACGAGTTCGTTTTTTTCACCATTCCAGAAAGAGATGCACCAGTTCGCGTCCAATCGAGTGTCGTCCTCCGAACCGAATCCGAATTTGGTTTCGGCGACCGGCGCGCTGGTCGTATTCGAATCTGTCGTTTCCGTGGGCCGGGCTGCGTCCGGAGGTGTACTGGATTTCTCTCCACATCCGGCAAGCAGGATCAGTAAGCTGCACATCATTACCATTTTCTGCATGATTCGGCTCCTCGAGGGTTGATCGTTTACTGATAGGAAATCGCTTTTCGAAATTTCTGAAGCATACTGCGAGGGGGTCTGGAACGCAAGACTGGAGCCGGCGAATCCTGGCCCTTGTCCACTGCCCGGTCACGTCGCCGTAGTGCAGGGCCTGGCCGATGCCCTCGTGAAACTTGTTGCCCTTCAGCCAATCCAGTTCGATTGCCTGCGTGCCGGTGAGTTCGTCCACGCGGCTCGCTTCAGCAAGGTGACGCTAAATACGGACACGCTAACCATCTCTGCGGAACATCGGCTGCAGGAAGATACGCCCGTTCTCCCCCTCCGCCTGGAAGCGGATATAGGCTTGATCGTTTGCCTCATAGGTGAATGTGCGACCGGTTGTCGTAGACAGTCGCTCACCGCCCGGGCCGACAAACGAGCCATCGCATTCATTGTCAACGGTGACGGATACCGCGTTGCCGGCCACCGCCACATCGACAAGCCGCAAGCCGGTTGACGCGTAACTGCGTCCGTTTTTTGCAGCCTCAACGATGGCCGCCGGTGTCGCCTCAGCGACAAGCAGCATGTTGAAGGCGTTGTCGAAGTCCTCCGGATCGTGAAAGTCGTCGTTGGCGAAGCACCAGAGACGATGGCCGGCAGTAAGCAGCTCATCATAGAACTGGTCATAAAGCGGCCATCGACCGTTGGCCAGCGCCGTTGCCGTCCCATAGTGGCCGTTGAAGATCTCGATCCCATCGGCCCATGTCCCCAGGCTGCACAATTTCTCGCGCGTCCAATAGTCGCTGTCCAGCCCTGTAGGCTTGGGATGGCAAACGATTGTCAGCAGATCCGCTGCCGCGGCGAGCGCGTCTTCGAGAGGTTGCTCATAGAGCGGCCCGACGCCCGGGCCGATGAAAAGCACGTTCTCCCGCGTACTGTATTCGAAACCGTTGAGAAAACAGAGGTCCCCGTAGCGATCGGCCATGGCGGTCAGATCCGTGATCAGATCGTGATCCGTCAACGTCACGAAGCCGGCGCCGATGGCGTGGTAGTCGCGCACACTGTCTGCCAGAGGTACCGAAGCACATTGACTATTCTCGTCGCAATGACCGTGGAAGCTGCCGCGCAGCCACTGGCCGTTCAGGTCGGCGTATGGATTGATCAGAGAAGTGCTCATGTCCGTCCTTGGTTGATTGTGAAGGTTAGCCCTTGATTGTGACACTGTGACGCTCCGGCCGATTCAGCGGCTGGAGCCAGCGGTAAATCTCATCCCCCGCGAGAGACACGACACTCGCTTCGAGCCCGTCGTCGCACAACGTGAACAGGGTGTAGCTCTGACGCTCGTCCTGTACTTGCTGGTACCGGCTCGGGGTCATATCGAGAAGAATCGGACACGCCATGCCGCAGGCACCGTCGACGACCTGCGGCTGCTTTCCAAGTGTCTACGCGGTTCTGCTTATTTCCCGTCCGAAGGCCATGACCAGTACACCAAGAATGGCGAACACTAAACCAATTATAGTTACTGTAACGCTGGCAAACGATAGGCCGGGCTCTAGGATTGCCATCTTCTCAGTCGTTCGGGTCATAAAAGGCTTTGGCGGTAGAACCGACTTTGTACTTGTCCACGGTCTTCTGCGCCCGACTCTTACTGTTGCTTTTCGAAATGCTGCCAACCCTGACCTTACTGGACGACTGCTTTCTGCCGTCGACGGTGTAGTCGAATGAAATCTTCGCAGAGTACATTCTATCCTTTCTGTCTATGGCATCATCGAGGTCGACGGCCGATTTTGTGATTTTGGCAGACACTGTGGGCCATGAGTTGCTTGCCTTGGCCTTGCACATATCCTTAACGCCCAGGACAGTTGCCCCAATGCCGATTACCAGAAAGAAAAGCCCAAATACTATCTTCGTTGTACTCATATGCGTACTCCATTTGGTTAAAATGATAGGAAGCCGCTTTCCGGGACTCAGACCGGCAATCGCAACGATTACAGTTCGTCTTCGGCGGCGAGGGCCTTGAGTTCCTGCTGCGCCTCGACGCGCTCGGCCAGTGCTTCGGCTTCCTTCTCTGCCTTGGCCTCGGCTGCCGCCTTTTCAACTTTATTGCGGATGCTGCCGTTGTAGTACGCGACCTGGGCAGTGGCATTCGCTGCCTCACCTACCGAAATTGTGATGTCCGCAGCAGCCAGTAATTGCTGAATTGCCGGATCCGAATCGTATTTTTGGGAGAGTGTTTGCTGGATGAGCTTGAGGCCAACGGGGTCCGATTTTGTGGTCTTGTCCTCTCGCAAGTCGATGGTTAAAACGATCTTGAAGAGCTGGTCGTCGAGGAAAAAATAGACGATCTCGGTAATCTTGCCTTTGCCTGGCCCGAGATAGGTTGCGTAGCCACGCTTTTCGTTCACTATTTGCAGATCAGGGATTTCGGCTATCAACTCAGCCGAACTCTGACCCCATGTACTTTGGCCGTAGCCGACAAGGATTTTCGGTTCGTCGATGGGCTCGGGATCAGCATCCTGAGCATACAGTGCAAAACAACCGGCGAAAACAAAGATGGTGAGCAGTCGGTTCATTTTCGGGCCTCCGTGTGGCTGGGCAAGTAATATAAAGGGTGGTCAGCGAATTGCGCTTGCGGGCGGCGACCGGTAGTAGGAATCGAAATTTTCAGCCTTTTTCTCCGCCCAAAAATCAGGCTGCTAAGATCTCAGCTACCCAACGCCGTCACATTGAATTTAACCTCACAATACGCTACCCTTCGCACGCATCTCATTCCACCCTCGAGGGCACATGCCCAATTCCAATCGATTCATCGTTGCGCTCCTCAGCTGCGCTGCTATCGTCACACTCCGGCCCGCAACGATTGCTCAAGAAAAGGCACCGACCATGTCAGCCCCGACCATCCTCGACTTCAGCGAATTCGAAGTCGATACCACCGCCGACTGGAACGACCGACGCTACGGCAGCCACGAGCCGAACACCCCAGCCATTATCACCGAGTTGCTTACCCCCAGAGGCGGACTCGATATCCGGCTCGAGCTCAAGGATGAAACCGCCGATTTCAATTACCCGGTCTGCGTCCTCAACTGCCAACCCTACCCCGACCCCAACAGCCGCGATGTCCGCAAGGATCCCTTCACCCAATTCATCCGCCTGCGACGCGACGATGCAGTCGATGCCAACGCCTTGACCGTATTCGACTCGCTCGATCTTCTCAGCAATCCCGGCACCGGCCAGGCGCCGGGGGTCAGGTTGTGGCTCGAGGACAGCCGTCAGCAAATTGTTTGGGGCCCGGTCATCATTTCCCCGTGGCAAGCCGATAACGGCCGGATCTGGCATCAGGAAATCCCCACCGCGATCAAGGCAGACAAAAAAATGACCCTGTGGATCCAGGATCTCGATGCCCATAACGTCGTCAATCTCAAGGACGGCTACTGGGGTATCGATAATATCAAATTTCGTCAAGTCACGCCGGAAGAGAATGAACAACGCGGTGGCTATCAGCTCGCCGAAGTCGGCAAGAAAGTCTACCAGTCCTACCAGGGCGAAGAAAACCGCGGCGCCCCCAATCCCACGCGCTTCGAAATCGCCCACTTGCCGAGTAACCAGCAGGTTGTCGTTGCGGTCTCCGCAACTGATCGGCGCTATCGCCTCGAAGGCCTCACCGCGACCTGCAGTATCACAGAAAAAGACTCAGACAAAGCAATCGTTACCGCTGAGATTCCCGCATTCGAAGAACCCGTGATGGCCGCTATTCTGGACGTCGCGAAATGCAAGCCCGGCGAATATTTCGTGTCCGCCCAGTTCTTGAAAGACGGCAAGCCGATCGAGGATCATTCAGAAGACCTCGTGATCGAGCCGCGACCGGAATGGTGGGACAACAAGATCGGCATCCTGCCCGACGACCAGGTGCCCATCCCATGGACCAATCTAATCACCAATACCAAAGGTGCTGCGGAGACCGCACTGTCCTGCTGGAACCGTACCTATCATTACAAGGACAGCCTGCTGCCGGCCCAGGTGAGCACCGCCGGCGCTAACATGTTGCGCCGGCCGATCCAGATGCGCGCTGTTGTCGCCGGCACGGATGCCGGCACAATCGGCACGGCCCTGCAGATCACGAAAGAAACCAATGCCCGCGTCGAACTGACGACCACCGGCCAGCTCGGAACCATTGCGGCACAAACAGACACCTGGCTTGAGTACGACGGATTCATGTGGGTCAAGTTCACCTTAACCCCGCAGGCACCAACGAAACTCGCGAATCTCCGGCTCGAGATCCCCATCAAGCGCGAATACGCCACGCTTTACAATTCCGATCGCGAAGACGACCGCGCTGGCACCGGTGCGATCGACGACATCGGCGAAGAATTCTTCACTCGCTTCGATCAGATCTGGAATCGTGCCGTCGTCTGCTGGGCTGGTGACGGAGCCCGCGGCATTCACTGGTGCACCGAGTCCAATCAGAATTGGTCACTCAACGCCCCCCATCGCGGCATCGGCTACATTCGCACGGACGACACCGTGACCATCACCATCAACCTCATCGATCATGAAGTCACCCTCAGCGAACCCATCACCTACGAGTTCGGGCTCATGGCCACCCCGACCCAGCCCAAACCGAAGGGCTGGCGCGACTGGCGTATCGGTTACGGCGATGATCCCGGTGTCGGCGGCAAATTCAAGGATCGCGGTGCGACAAAATACGGCCCGAACGGCGTCAACTACTCGTACTTCCAATATTGGTCGAAGTACACGATGTCCCGCTATCCGGAAGGCACACCTCGCGCCAAGGAGCGCATCAAGATTCTTGAGAAACAGGGTGTTCGCGCCCTGCCCGATTGCGCCTGTGTCTGGGGCAACCCGCATGGCCCCGAATACCTCTATCACCAGGCTGAATGGCATCCAATGCCCTTTTCCCTTCCGGACATCGAGCGCATGAATCCCGAGAAAGACTGGCTCGAATACCCGATGTGTCCGAACAACAAAAGCTATGTCGACTGGTGGATCTGGGCCGCCGACCGCATGGTCAAGGACCTCGACCTCACCGCCATGTACTTCGACATGTCCATGCCGAGCGTCTGCGGCAGCCACTGGCACGGCTGCGGTTTTCAGGATTCGAATCGGGGATGGCCGCCGTTGAATTCCTATTTCAATACCGGCTACGGCCCCGCCCTGCCCTATCGCCGGCTGATCGATGAAATCGGCCACTACCATCCTGAGACGAAAATCCTCGCGACCCGCGAATTGTTCAAGCGCTTCTATGTCCTCGCCAAACAGCGCGATCCAAATTACATGATCGTCTATCACACCTCCGGCGATTATTACTGCGGCATCAATTCCTTTGCCAGTTACTTATATCTCGGCGAGGACCTCCGCCGGCCGCCAGTTAATTACTATGAAAAACTCACGCTGCCGCTTTTCCGCGCCGCTTACATGGGACACGCCTACGGGCCGTTGGGGTTGTTCTTGCCGGAATTTTCCCCGGTCGCACACAGTCTGAAACAGGATCATCAATTCTGGTTCACCGACGAAGCGGTCAAGCAGATCCGCCAGCTCATCGGCCTGCTCCTTGTCCACGACACCCAGGTCGTCGCCGCTTTCTCCGGCATGCAGGCCTACAACGAGATGAACGCAACGCTCGACGAATTCGGACATTGGAACGATGAGCTGGAGTTCCTGCCGTACTGGAACAACCAGGCGCTCGTCGAAGTCACGCCAAAGAACGACAATCTCGTCGCATCGATGTTTCGCAACGGTCAGCATGCGATGCTGGTGCTCTTCAACAACACCGATAATGATATCGAAACGCAAGTACGTATCGATCGCGACGAACTCGGCATCACTGGCGACACCCTGTACGATCCGACCGCCAAGGCATCATTCGCGATCAACGACGACACCGCCGCCGTAGCCATGCCGTACCGGGATTATCGGGTGTTAATTCTCAGGTAGCCAGTCCGCCATGAAACTTCGCACAGCCACATGTTGAAAGTCGCAGTCATCGGTCTGGGTGGTAACCGTACCCACAAGCTTCGAAGGCCTGCCACCGAACTGCCCCGCCCCTGACGCCTACGAGACAACCCGGCTGTGCTTCGCCGCGGAGCACAGCGCAGCCATCGGCAAACCCGTTCAGATGTCGAGTTTCTCATGAGAAAACAACCACGCTTACTGCTTCCGTCCGTCTGCACCTTCGGCTTCACCGCGACATGGTCCGTCGTCGCCTTGATGCTCTGTCTGCCGTTCGCTCAATCCGCAAACCTGCTGCAGAATCCCGGGTTCGAGGATTATGACGACAACGAACCCGTTCACCGCCGAACCTACGCCCGGGCAAACAAGACCGCCTGGACTTTTCGCGTCATCGGCGGCCTCGGCAGTGATACGGCATCCGCAGCCAGTCGCGGCGATGTCCATTCGGGAACAACCGCGATTGAAGTTGTGCTCGCGGCAGACGTAAAGGGGGCCGCGCTCTACCAGCCCACCGGCGGCCGCGACAACAGCATCCCAGTTGCGGCCGATGAGTCGTTCACTTTCTCCCTGTGGGCGAAATCACCCGATCGCACCGAGATCGCCACGATGGTGTACGAATACGACGAAACCGGCACAAACCACAACACTGCCACCAAGGGCTGGGTCAAGCTCGACAAGGCCTGGCGGCAGTACGCATTGGAATACAAGCCCCTCGCCGGCACCCGCTCCGTTGCCTGCAGTGTTCACATGCGTCGCACGGGCAAGACCTTGCTCGATCATGCCGCGTTCCACCTCGTCGGCGAATCACCTGATGACAGCAAAGCCGACGGCTATCGCATGGCCGCCGCCACCGAAGTCAAGACCGTTCCGAAGCCCGACGACCTGCGCTATGAGGTTGCCCACCTGCCATCGGGCAACCGTGTTGTTGCTGCCATCTCGGTGCCGGCCCCGCCCTTGGAGACCTTGCACGCCAAGGTTGAAATCCGCGGCGATGACGATCGGGCATTGGTCACTGCCGCCATCAACACCTTTACCGAGCCGGTCATGGCGGCTGTCCTTTCAACGGCCGAGCTGCAGCCCGGCAATTATCAGGTACACATTAGTTTGCTCAACAAGGATACCGCTATCGGCCAACATCAAGCGGCGTTTGAAATCAAGCCGCGTCCGGAGTGGTGGAACAACGAAATAGGCATCCTCGCACCCGGCGTTGTGCCGGCGCCGTGGACGCCAATGACAGTTGACGGAACGACGGTCAATTGCTGGAACCGCAGTTACCAGTTCAAGAACAGCCCCCTGCCATCCGTGATCACCACAGCTGATGCGCAGATTCTCCAACACCCCATCCGCTACGCCGCGACAGTCAACGGGAAAACCGTTACAACCGGCTCGGCATCTGTCACCGTCGCAGCACAGACAGATAGCCGCATCGAACTGACCGCGACCGACACCCTCGGCGAGCTCCAACTCGATTCAAAGATCTGGATCGAGTTCGACGGGTTCATGTGGATCACCACGACCTTCACCCCTGGCGCCACGACAACCTGTTCACAGCTCAAACTCGAAATCCCGATCAAGCCGGAATACGCTACCCTCTACAATTCCGACCGCGAGGACGATAACAAAGGCATCGGTGCGATCAAGAAAGATCAGTTCTTCACCGCCTACGACCCCATCTGGAATCGCGCCGTCCAGGCCTGGATCGGCGACGAAGCCCGCGGCATCCATTGGTGCGCCGAGTCCGACCGGAATTGGCGGCTCCGCCGTCCCGACCGCGGCATTGGCTACATCCGTCGCGACGACGCCGTTGTCATGACCGTCAACTTCATCGATCACCCGGTCAAACTCGAAAAGCCATTCACGCTCGCCTTCGGCCTGATGGCAACCCCGAGCAGGCCCAAGCCCCGCGGCTGGCGGTCCTGGCGTATCGGCCGCGGCAACGATCCGGGGACCCTGGCAATGGGTCGCGCCGGGGAGACCAAGGCGGAACCCGAACGAACCAATTACGCCTACGCGACCTCGTATTGGTCAAAGTATCCGCGCTCCCGCTATCCCGTGCCGAATCCGGAGGCCAAAGCCCGGGTGGACAGTCTCCTGTCCCAAGGCATTAAGGCCATGCCCGATTCGAGCCTGGTCTGGGATAACCCCATCGGTCCGGAATACCAGTACTTCAAATGGGAATGGCACACCGCCCCGTTCGCGCGCCCTGACACGTCTAAAATGAATCCGCAGAAAGACTGGCTCGAGTACCCGAACTGCCCGCGCAACAAAAGCTACGTCGACTGGAAAATCTGGAGTCTCAACAAGACGATCGAGGAGCTGGACCTGCACGGCATGTACTTCGATATGTCGTCGCCACCAGTCTGCGGCAGTCACTGGCACGGCTGCGGTTTTCAGGACGATGACCGCGGCTGGCCGCCGGTCAACGGTTATTTCCCCACCGGCTACGGCGCCCACATCTCGGAGCGCCGATTGATCGATGAAATCGGCCGCTATCATCCCGAGACGCAGCTCCTTGCCACGCGGGAATTGTTCAAACGGTTTTACATCATGGCAAAAAGTCACGACCCGGAATTCTTCATCATGTTCCACAACTCCGGCGACTGGCTGTGCTCGATCACCTCGTTCGTCGGCTCGACACACCAGGGCGAACAGTTCCGCCGCCCGAGCAGCGGCGCCAATTATTATCAGGCCCTGACGCTCGACCAGTATCGTGCGAGCTGCATGGGCCACAACTTCGGGCCGCCCGATTGTTTTTTGCCGGAGTTTGCATCGACGGCGTCGCGCAGCGGGCAGGACCCCAAGTACTGGTACACCGAGTCAGCCGAGCCCGAAGTCCGCCATCTGCTCGGGATGATTTTGGTGCATGACAGCAAGGTGGTGCCGGCGTACTCGACAACCAAGCCGTACAGCGAAATTCGCGCCGCCCAGGAAACGTTCGGCCAATGGGACGACAACATGGATTTCTGGCCGTACTGGGACATTGCGGACTACGCAACCATCACCCCCGCCGATCCCAACCTCGTGTGTTCGATCTTTCACGGCAGACCGACAATCCGGGGCATCGCCTCAAAAACCATGCTCGTCGTCTTCAACAATACCGACAACGCCATCGAAACGACGATCCAGCTCAACACGGATAGAATCGACGTTCATGGCGATCAGCTGCACGACCCGATTCGCAACGAAACAGTCGCCGTGGCCAATGCAACCGCAACATTTTCCATGCCCAAACGGGATTTTCGCATGCTGATTATCGAGCAACGTCAGTGAATCAATGCCATCCATCCAATTCGAAATCCGAAATGCACTAACCCGGGTCAACGACCCGGTCGATTTTGCGGTCTCCGCAACCCGGCGAACCGGCTTGAAGCTTGTCATCATTTCGGACGCGCTTTCCGACAGCCCGGGCCGTCCCAGGCACATCCCGCTTGCGTGGCAAAAGTCGGCCAACACGTGGACCGGCATCGCCCAATACACGCCCGACTCAATCGGACACTACCACGCCATCCTGATGTCCGGCAGCCAATCGATCGCCGGCCGTTATTTTGCCGCGATCACCGGCAATGAGGCCGTCGCCACACTGTGGCTCAACGG
>Ga0310124_10002456_pt1 | contig 12702 bp, 9 predicted proteins | sample CB11b_AW_Bot5_MG_FD_203507 | JGI IMG/M metagenome (GOLD analysis project Ga0310124, IMG submission 203507) | Marine microbial communities from Western Arctic Ocean, Canada - CB11b_AW_Bot5 | ecosystem: Environmental > Aquatic > Marine > Oceanic | place: Canada: Western Arctic Ocean | collected...
GGGTAAGCTAAACAACCTCCACGAAGAGGAGCCCTTTGACCGGCGACTGGCCCGCCTGGCCGACGAATGTGCCGAGATCGATGGCTGTCCCGATTTTGGCGTTACCCGCCGGCGCGGCACCTTCGAGTTTTTGCGCAACAAAAATCTGGTGGACCTAATCGGAGCGTTTATCGGCCCGGAAATCACCTGCAACGCCGTTTCGCATGTCCGGCCAAAGATGCCCAACACGGATGTGATATTTCATCAGGATGCCGTATTTACCAGCCAGGAGGCGCAGGGCATCCTGCAAGTGACTGTCTGGATACCACTGGTTGCGGCGACCGCAGAGAATGGCTGCATGCAGGTCCAACCCCGCGTTCACCAACAGCGCATGGTCTACTGGTCGTATGGCAAGGATCTGCCGCAGACCGAGCGGGTCACCCTGCCGATGGAAAAGGGAGACGTGCTATTCGTGCACAAGTTGACACCGCACGGCTCTGGCCCCAACAATACCGACGCGGTGCGCTGGAGCATGGACTTGCGCTATCAGAAAACGGGCGGGCCCTCGCCGCGACCGGAGTGGCCCAGCCTCGTTGCCCGCAGCCAGTTAGACCCCAGTTCGGAGACTGTATACGAGGACTGGTGCGATCAATGGGCCGCCGCCCTGGAGCAAACACCCACACAGATCAGGTATGAGCGCCCGACCGGGCCAGAGCCCTTCACCGGAGAGATGTTTCTCACCTAACGAGCCAAACTCTTCGTCGATTGTGGGAGAGGTGCTGCTCAGAGTTTTTGATTCAGGATTAAGTCTGCTAAAGCCGTTTGCCTCTTTCTATTATCAACCTGCCTAATAGCCAGAGAAAACGCCTTTCGAGTCCCTATGAAAATTCGACGGCGTCGATGCCTACTTCGCTCTCTACAACTGGGAGCGGCCACATCAGTCGCTCGACTACGCCACGCCCGCACAGGTCTACCACCAACTCGAAACGCAGGTGGCGGCGGGATGACAGACGAGGCTCAACCGGCGAAATCGGAACCCACCCACCCACCCTCACTATATGAGACCAACCTCGTTGGAGATCCCAAACACCGTGCCGTACCGCGAACGCAGTGCAGGGGTACTACCTCAACTTCACAGCAAAGAGTCTCGCTTATTTCACCCGCATTGCTGTCCAGTTGACGGGGTACACCTCAGAAAACGGCAAATTCCGCTCGTCAGGGATTTGTCGGATCAACATCGCGTAAACCCCCGGATATCTAATGTTGTTTCCATCCGTGTTCTCCAAGAATCTCGGGTGAGGAAGAACATAAATGTCAAAAAGTTGGTTATACGGGAATGTACCACTGCTGGTAAATGCAATCAACGACTGGCCTATTCGCAATCGTACACCTGCTGAGATTTGCAGCACCTGGCTCGCTCCAGAGTTATCTTGGACACTGAACAAGCTTATGTTTATAAACAAAACAAGTGTCTAGAGAAGTGTCTCTGATGTAAAATATCTCTTGTATCCAAGAAAATGGGCGTTTCTCGGTCAAACGAAAAAGTGAAGCGGTGCAGCGGCGGCTTCGGGGCGAAGACCTGGAGCTATTGTCGCGTGAATACAAAGTCACCGCCGGCAAACTGAGCCAGTGGCGCGACGCCTTTAATGAGTGGCGGCCAATCCAGGCGACGACCGAGATGGAGTTGGGTCGGGGCCGATCCGATGAACTCTCCCACAGCGCACTATTGTAAAATCGGAGAATTATGAGTTCTGCTACAGATCTATCGGCACACCAAGTGATCTACAATGGCGACTGGGGCGCTATGTTCTGGTCGCCGAAGCTATGGCAACCCGAAGGAGGCCCCTATTCGAGCAAGGCTATACAGCGCTTTGTCGAGCTGCTTGCTCAAAGCGAGGTAGACACTTTCGCGATCAGCCCCAACACACAAGTCGCCTGGTATCCGAGCAAGGCCGTGCCGACAGTGCTCGATCACTACACGCGAGGCGACCCACGGTGGGGCCACTGGTTTCGCAGCCATCCTCCCGAGACGAATCTCGCAATGATGGACCGCTATCTCGATCTAGCCGAGGCCGGGGTCGACTGGTTGGCCGAAGCGATTCAGGCCTGTAGGCAGAGAGAGATCGCGCCGTGGATCTCGATCCGCACGAACGATCCGCACGGCTATCTGGAGAAGTGGGTCGACAACCCGATCAACTGCCCACTATTCAAGGACCCCAAGAATCGTCTACGTGGAACGCCGCTAAGACCAGGACGCCACGCGGACGTGCTTTGGGTGGGCCTAAACTACGAACGGGAGGTGGTGCGCGATTATTTTTTCTCCATGATTCGCGAAGTGGTGATGGAATATGATGCCGAAGGGTTGGAGTTGGATTTCCTGCGCACGCCCGCCATCTGCGAACCAAATGCCTCGCAAGAGACCATCGATGCGATTACGGCGTGGATTGCCGATATCCGCGATCTGACCCAAGCGAGGGCAATGCAGAAGGGCGGGGCTTATGCATTCGGTCTGCGCATTCCGGCCGCGCTGGGCGCCTTGCGCAGCATCGGACTGGATGTCAGAGCTATCGTGGATGCAGGCCTGGTCGATTTCATCAGCCCCAGCAACTACATGCAGACGGCATGGAACTTGCCATTGGACCAGCTGCGCCGAGAGCTTGGCTCAGATATCGCCATCTTCGGCAACGTCGAGCACGGGGTGAATGGGCTGGATGCTTATTCTCCAGAGCGAGGCACCACGGAGCCCCGCTGCCCCTATGTCATGACAGAGGCTCTGCTTGGTGCCGTTGCGGGAAAACGCGTGCTCGAAGCCGATGGTATTGTCCTCTACAACTACTATGCGGCGGATGAAGATAACGGAGAGCGTATCTGTACCCGGCAGAATATGAGAGCCGATTATTCAGCAATCCGCACTATCGGCGATCTGGAGGGCCTGCGCGGCAAGCCCAAGCAGTATGCGTTCACGACGATACTGGCTCCGGTGTGGAACGCTCCCTTTGATACACCCGATTCGTTTCCAGATATCCTCGAACCAGACTGGCGCCGCGCCTACCGACTGCCCATGTGTGCGGAGCCCAGCGACTGCGGCTTGCAACTGATCATACAAATCGTCGTCGACCGGCGTGAAAACTTGCCCGGACTTGGCGTGAGCTTCAACGACTCGTGGCCTACTAGAGAGGCTCAGGCCACGGATGAGTTGTTATTTCCCCAGTTGGATCACCGATTTCACGTACCCGAATACACCGCCTTTAACTACGTCTTTGCGGTGGCGGAAATTGCAGAAGGTTGGAACGAGGTCTCCGTGTATAATGGCAGTCATCAAGGGGAGACGGCCGAGGACCGCTGGAGAAACTCTGTTGTGATCCGCAGTGTAGAGCTTGCCATTAGGTAGGATCAACGAGCCGGGAGACCGGCAGGCTCGGCAGTTGGTGCCGATTCTGTACTACATGAATCCCATGGTCTACATGGGCAACAACAGAGAACTGTTCAGAGGAATTCTCCCGGGTTCGATTTCCAGAAGGCGACGGCGTAAAATTCATCCCAGGCCTGGATGCCGAGCATGTCGCCTTTCGTTGAAGTCCATCTGGTCCGACGATACGTATCAGATTGTGTTGTCCCCTGAAGAATTGCTCGAGAAGCTGGCGGCCCTGGTGCCACCGCCACGCCTCAACCTGGTGCGATATCATGGTGTACTGGCGCCCAATGCCGCCGCGCGGGCGCAGATCGTACCGAGACCGCAATCAGCAGACGAGGAGACCGACACTTGCGGCAGTGAGGGTGAGGCCACACCCGCGCAGCGACGGCACAGACTGGCCTGAACAGTACTGCTGGCTCCGGTGTTCCAGTTTGAGTTGACCGTATGTGATCAGTGTGGCGGTACGGTGAAGATCGTGGCAGCCGTCACCGACCCCAGCTCGATCCGTACATACCTGGAAGGGGTCGGCCTGCCGGCGCGGGCACCGCCGATCGCAGCGGCCCGGCCCCATCCGCAGCGAGAGTTCGACATGGACTGCGCAGCCTCCGCTGCCTGAAGCATACATCCCGTGACGGTCCAGCCCGAGCCAAACCTCCGGCTGAAGGTATTGCTGTGCCCGATGAGGTATGCAACTGGCCACAACAGGCCCAAATCTATCTTCACTCACCTAGCGATAACACCCTTTATCCTCACTAACCATCGGCCGCCGCACTGTCGATGCGCAGCTTTGCGCAAGTGCTACAAGAAGGTTTGCCAACTTTTTTTCGAAGCCTCAACCTTTTTGCCAAGCCTTTTGCCAAGCCTAGTGTTTATTATTTACCTTACGAGATGTGCCTAGTGGTTGAAAGCGGCGCTGGCAAGGCCATAAAACATGGCCCTGACGGCCCCTCCTCTCAAAACCCTGAACTGTGGTGGGAATCACCCTATAGCTGTCTGGAGTTGTAACTGGGAAGACACGATGAGACAGATCTATCCTGCTTTTCTCAACAAACGAGTCGCGCTGGCCCTGGCCGGTCTACTGATCGCTTTTCTGGGCACTACTAGCTACCTGGAAAAGGATGAACAGCGGGAACTCGAAGCATTGTTCGCCGGCCCCTATGAACTTGCAGACCCCAAAGAACCACCCTACTTATCTCCCCCGACCTACAGCCTCCACGCCTACGCAACCTACGACAGTATCTCTTTTTTCGCCGCTCAAGCCGAGGATCCTTTCGGCCAGGAATCCGCTTCCATCCAACCCGATTGGATAGATGGAGCGGGACGGGGTCTACTCGAGGCCTCGATGCAGAAGGCGCAAAGAGCAGGTACGGTGGAGCGCACCAGCGCTACTCGTTACCTCTACTTGCCCAGTGTCTATCGCGAAACACCACCCCCCTCTTTGCTGCAGATTTCCTACCCTCCAAACAATGCGGTATTTCCTGCCAATCTCTGCGCCCCGCGCGTGGATTGGGAAGACCCCGTCAACGATCTGTGGCAGGTGACCGTAGGTCTTTCCGACACTGCTCTGCAATGGACGGCTATTGTCGACGAACGCTCCTGGTGGTTCCCCGCCTCTGTGTGGGACACCCTCAGCAGGGAGGCGGTTAAAAAACAGGCCTGGATTCAGATCAAGGGGACGCGGCGGTCGCTTGAAGAAGGATCTTCGCCGCCAGGAATCCAGGCATCGCAGAAGATTTATTTCCGCATCTCGGCATGGGAAGCGGACAATGTGATTGTATACCGCACAGTGGTTCCCCCCTTCAACATGAGAAAAACGCCCTCGACTTATACCCGGGACATCAGATCTTTCGAAGTGCGTCCTTTTTTACTGGCGCGCGACAATTACTGTTACAACTGTCATACCTTCTCCTCCAAGGCCGGAACCAGCGGCAAATTGGGCATCCAGGTTCGTTACATGTCACCCGGCTCCGAATTGCCGGTATACCTGGGCGTTTACGACATCGACGAACAACGCGGCTGGAAGGCCAAACTGCCTTTTGATATCCAGATGTCTACTTTCATGTCGTGGTCCCCCGGTGGTCAATTTCTGGCCCTCTCTGCGAACCAGCTATTTGTCACCTTTGCGCCAATCGTCTACGAAACCCAGTTCGCCGGACAGCCCACTTCGGATCTGGCGATTTACGACGTCGACCGCAATATCTCCTATACTCTTCCCGGCGCCGCCGACCCCGAAAAGCTGGAAATCCTGCCGCGGTGGAGTCAGGACGGCCAGCGGCTGGTTTACTGTTCGGCACCTGTGGGCCATCATCCGGCAGACCTCCGTTACGACCTTTACGAAATTCCTTTCAATGAGGGCAAAGGGGGGGTCCCCCGGCCCGTTGCAGGAGCTTCCGATAACGGCAACAGCAATTATTATCCCCGCTTTTCACCGGACGGAAGATGGATGTCCTTTTGTCAGGCTGACGCCGGCATCCTCATGAAGTCATCGAGTGACATATATCTACTGCCAGCCAGTTTGCAAGGCGCCCCACATCGGCTCGAATCCAATGTCGAATTCGCCGCTGATTCGTGGCACAGTTGGTCTTCCAATAGCCACTGGCTGGTCTTTGCCAGCAAGCGCGACGACGGCATATACGCACGGCTGTACATGACCCAGATAGACGAGGACGGGCATGCCTCGCCGGCGGTGCGTCTGCCGATTCGGGAGGACCCCCTGTTCAGCTTTAATATCCCCGAATTTGTAGCTCAGAGGCCGCGGATTGCCGAACGCGATCTCTTTGAGGCGGTCCGGGTCGAAAATCAGATCCATCTGGTCAATGAGGGCACGCCCCAGTACCCCTGAATCGCAGCTATATCTATGCGGGGATAATGCCGCACGCAAAAGAAAGCTCTCAGAACTTGGAGACAGCGCCAATTTCGCCTGCTAGTACGTGGGGACTTCAGGCACATCCGCGTTTGAGCGCCGCCCTGATTCTGGGCATTGCCGTTCTGGGAACCTTTGCAGTCTGTCTTGATAGCTCTGCGTTTATCACTACCGCCTCCAGTATTCTCCACCTGCCCTTGCTGAGCGGGTGGAAGCATATTCCGACCATCTTCTCTGTGGACTTCGCGATGTTTTCGGGGGGGCAGTTCCGTCCCTTGAGTTACGCGCTTTTAGCGCTGCTCCGTACTTTTATCGAAGCACAGAACGCGATCTTCTGGCATCTTTGGCTGGCGTTTTTCCACTGGCTGAACGCGCTTCTCGTCGCGCTTCTCGTCCACCACTTCGGGAAGCGGTTCTGGAGTGCGCTCTTCGCCGGTCTGGTAATTGCATTACATCCTCTCGCCACGGTACTGGTCAACGATGTCGGCCTCTTTCACCATCTCCTAGGTCTGACCTTCTACCTTGCATCGTTCTACCTCTATTTGCTGGCCGACCGGCCCGGCAGTAGACGAGGGCCCTATCTGTGGTCTCTAGCCCTGTTTCTCAGCGGCCTTTTTGTTTCAAAAGTTTTGTTCACCCTGCCTCTACTGCTGGTGGCCTACGAAGTGCTCTATCGGCGGGCGGGTCTGAGGCGGCTCGCGGCACGACTTGGCGCCTTCGCGATCATCGCTTTGGCGCTGTCGCCCATCTGGTTGTATCTGCGTCCCCATCCACTGCACTACACCTATACCGAATTCCCGCCGGGCACGACCTGGTTCAGCCTCTTTTCGGTCATTGGAGCAACGGAATGGTACGCCCGCGGAATTTTTCTGGGATGGGATATTCCCCTCGTCCTGCACGAGGTAGTGCAGCAGATTTATACCCTGTCAGATGGGCGCCTTCTGTTCTGGGGCGGGCTCAACCTGGCCGCCTTTGTTTCGGCCTGTGTGCTCCTGCGCCGGCGCCACTGGAGCGCGCTGGGTATCGTGGTGCTCTTCAGCACCATGCTGCCCTATGCCTCGACCACCTGGAACAGCGTAACCGAATACGTTTCCTGGCAGTACCTGTATTACTCTCTGGGGGGCATGGCCCTGTTCCTCGGCGGCGTGACCAACGGGCTACACGCGCGCAAGCGGGCGGTGGCCTGCAGCATCTGGAGCGTCCTCTGGATCGCTCTGCTCTTCTTCGCCTGGCGGCAGGTGAGCCTCAACGAGGTGTTCCGCTCGCCAATGCAATACTGGACCTACGTCAAAACGCTGAACCCCAATAGTGAAAAGGCCAGCGTCGAACTGGGGAAAATCTACCTGGATCAACAGGACATTGAAAAGGCGCGGCATTTGCTCTTCTCCCCTGCAGTCAAGCACCTCTATGCAAGTTCCACGGCCCTGTGCCGTTACTTTACCGCACAGGGAGAATATCTGCCGGCTGCCATCCACCTGCGGATGGCCATTCGCAGAGGCAGCGGCTTGCAGTTCGGTCATTCCGAGCCGCTTGCAGCCGAATTGATGTACGCGGTCGGCGCCCACGACCATGCCGAAGCGGCGCTGGCAAAGGTCCTCACAGCCAATCCCTACGACACCGCTGCGATGTTGCGGCTGGCATCTATCTGGACGCTCAAAGGCTACGTCAGGGCCGCTGCTAAGATGCTAAACCGGGTTCGACAACTCGTGCCCGAAACTGAGGAGCTGCGCCGCATGCGCGCCGGACTGGCGGCGCGGCGCAGTCAACCCGGCCAGGTTGACGCGCCCATTGAACCACCGCCGCCAAGCTGGCTGCGCTATGCCACGCAGGGATTGTACGACTCCCGGATACGCGCAGAGATCATCCAGTACAGCGAGAGTGAACCGGATGATCCCGTTATCCAGATGGAAGCCGCCACCTCCCTCGTCAAAACGGGACGGCATGCATCTGCTTTGGAGCGCTTGAGAACGGTCACTCAGATCCTGCCTAATTCGGCCACTGCCTGGGCCACACACTGTTGGGCAGCGTCGGAGGCGAATGCCTACAAAGAGGCCATTGAGGCGGGCAGTCGCGCGGTGGAACTGGATAATCGCAATGCCACGGTCCACAATACTCTCGGGATTTTGCATAGCCGTTTTGCCCAACGGCGCCCCGAGGATAGCACTCTGAGGGACCGCGCTACCGCACACTTCCGCGAAGCGCTGCGCACTAACCCGCAGCACGTATCCGCCCACGTCAATCTGGCCAGAGAACTCAGACACCAGGGAAATATAGAAGAAGCCTCATTTCACTACCGCCGTGCCCTGCGTTTGCAACCCGATCTGGTAGAAGCCCACTTCAATCTGGGCAATCTCTTAGCCGACCAGGGGAACAACGAGGAGGCCATCAAGTCCTATCGTCGGGCTATCCGCGCCAAATGGGATTATGTCGAGGCTTACTATAACCTGGGTGCGACCCTGGTCGAAGAGCGGGACCTTCCAGGTGCCCAGCACCATTTCGAGCGCACGCTGCAAATCAAGCCGGATTTCTCCAAGGCGCGCGATGCGCTGGTGCAGGTCCTGTTGAGGCAGGAGCATTTCGGTGCTGCGATAGAGGTTCTGCGGGAAGGTCTGGGAGTCACGCCCGATAATTTACGAGGTGCCCTCATGCTGGCGTCATTACTGGCGACCTGTCCCGATGCGCGGCTGCGAGATGGACGCGCTGCTATCGCCCTGGCGGAGCGCGTCTGCCGCACGCTCGACTACGCCAACCCCGATGCCCTGCTGGTGCTCGCGGATGCCTATGCTGCGACAGGGAATCTCGATGCGGCCAGCGCCAATGGCCAGCGCGCCCTGCAGATTGCCCCGGCTGGGCAGGACCAAAAAATCCGCCAGCGGCTCGACTACTACCAGCAGCTCAAAAGGAAGTAGGAAATACCACCGTCAGCGCGGTGTCCGACGGATGCTATTCGCCCATAAAAATATGCTTTCTTTTTTAGGCCCCGGTTTTTATCTATACGACGCCAGCCATCTTGTTTGAACCGGCATGTTTCGTTTATCTGTCTATTTTCGTTTATTTATATAGGAGTGGACTGCCCCGGAGCAAAAGCAAATTTCCCATGCAGTGGCGCGCCGCTTGCCTGCACCTCGTGCAGGCGCAGCGCCAATAAGGAAATCAATCATGACCTCAGTGCAATTCTGGACCCTCAGACTTGCTGCAGTCCTGCTGCTCCAGTGGGTCCTTCTCGTTCCCCTCGAGGCCACCTGTGGCGGCGGCGGCGGCGGGGGACGCGGGGGCATGCAGCGTTTGAATCCCCGGGGGGAAATTTACTGGACCAGGGCCGCCGAGGCCGCCGAAAAGGCCCACAAGAGCACATCGGGCATTGTTTACTGCATTATGGGGGACGAACCCCCAGCGAAAATCTGGACCAACAAAAAATTAATTGCCCTGTCCAGGACGGTCCCCTTTGTGGACCTCAAAGACAATGCCGGCGAGAAGATGGCGCAGTCGATAAATCTCACCGTGCGGCCCGCAGTCATTCTGACCGACCCCTATGGCAATCCGATCTGGGGCTTCGCCCGCAAACTATCGGCGCAACAAATCAGCGCCGGTGTCAACGCCCTTGGGCAGGCGACGCAAGCCCTGAACGGGAAGCTGGTCCAGGACCTGGAAAAAATAAAAAAAGCCACCAACGAGCCCGACCAGCGGCGCCAGGTAATCCAGCAACTCCAGGACTTATTGCGCTACAAAGGCTATGGAGCAGTAAGCGAAGGCCAGCAACTGTACGATAGCCTGCTGGCCGAAGCTCGGGTCGAACTGGATAGAGGTATAGAATTGATCGACACCGACCAGGCCGCGGCAAAGAAAGTGCTGCGCACCCTTGTTTCGCTGTATCCTGGAACCCCCATTGCCGAGATGGGAGAAAAAACGCTGCGTTCGAATTGAACGCGGCTGAGCCAGTGCCCGGGAAGAAAGAGCAAGCCCACGCCGCAACGGAGTTTCACCTTATGCTTTGCCGTCTGGTTGCCACCTCGATGGTCCTGGTAATTTTTTGGGGCTGCCTATTCTGCGGTTGTTCCAAGATCAGACACCCAAATCCCGACCGCGACGAGGCCATTGTCGTCGCCCCCATCGAGGGCATTCCCGTTCCATCTGTAGACGATACCGGGGCGCCCTACCCCGACCTGGAGGAGCTGATCCAGGAAGGCCGCGATCTCGAGTTTGCCAATCGTTTCCCCGAGGCGCTCGGCAAATACAGAGAAGCCGAGACCCTGGATCCCGAGGAACCTGTCACCCAGTTGCACATCGGCGAATTTTACCGCCACCACGACGGCGACTGGTCGCTCGCCGAAATCAACTTCAAGAAGGTGCTGGCCAACGAAGCGGCCAGCGACGAGGTGCGGGCACTGGCTCTCCATGGACTGGGCAAGATGGCTATCTGGAGGGGAGATTTTGCCCGGGGTTTGGATATGCTCGAGGAATCGGTAGAATTATATCCAACCCCTCTGGCGTACCGCAATCTGGCGGTGTTCTGGTTTTCCGAAGACGCCTACCACAAAGCGCGGGACTACATGGAAAAGGCCCTGGCTCTCGCCCCAGAGGCTGCCTACAACCAGGTTTTCGCTGCTACTTTTCTGGCCTATGAAGGCAAGCGAAAAGAGACTTTGGCCATCCTCGAATCCGTCCCCTTCGATCCTTCGATGTATTACAATTTTTCCGTGATCTATGCGGAACTCGGTGACGACGAGCGGGCTTTACAATACCTGCGCGATCATTTTTATACCTACGAGTACAACGACCGAGTGCGCGCCTATGAAATGCAAGAGGCTCGGACGGATTATCATTTCCGCAATCTCTATCACGATCCGCGCTTCCAGCAACTCACGGCCCGGGCGCACCGGCCACCGGGTAAGGCCTTGCCCTTCTGGGTCGATGAGTCGGTAAGGCCCTACGGCGCCGCAAAAGAGTCCCAGTGAGAGAAGAGCCTTGCTGCCTGAGATCATCGCTGTCCGCGCTCTGGATGTTGGCCTTCCTCTGCGCTGCTTTACAAACCGCGTGCAAAACGAATTTCCCACCCATTTCCGGCGCGCCCCACGCACAGACCGACGAGCGCAAAAAAGAGTTGCCGGATGCCCTGGATAAGCTCCTTCTGGAGGGAGAAAGGGCGGAGCGAAGCGGTGATGTGGCAGGCGTCGGCACGGCCTACCGCAGCGCTCGGGAACGCTTCCCCGAGTATGCTCTGGCGTGGTCCTACTACGGCGAGTACCTGCGCTTCTATGGCGCCGATCCAGAAGCCGCCGCCCGCGCCTTTCGCCGTGCTGTCGCGGCGCCCTACACCGATAAGCGCGCCACGGCATTTGCCTGGCGCGGCCTGGCCGAAATAGCGCAGCACCAGGGGTCTGTCGACGAGGCCATCCGCTTGCTTCACAAGAGCATCGACCTCATGCCCCTGGCGGCTACCCATCGCTCCCTCAGTGCGCTGCTGGCAACCGCATACCGCGACTTCGCTGGCGCCGCCGAACACGCCTCCCTGGCTCTACAGCTGGTGCCGAACGACCCGCTGGCGTTGCTGCAATACGCGGTCCAGCTGGTACGTTTGGGCAAACCGGTGGAGGGGCGTAGCGCTTTTGTCCGGGCTCTGGAACTGGGCGGCTGCGACGAACGGGGGCCTTCAGAAAAACCGGTGCATTGTTGCATACTCTACAACGCCGCCTGCTATTATGCCGTTGCTGGCACCAACGAGTTAGCTCTGGTCATGCTTCAAGAATTTTTCAAAACGCCAGAGCACCGCCATATCAGCCGCGAGGACCTGGAGGGCGATCCCGATCTGGAAGGGCTCAGACAGGACCCCCGGTTTCTGGAATTAATCGATCGATTCCTCTAACAGCCACCCGGGATGAAACTACTCTTGTCCCGGGTCCTGTTCTTTAATTTTTCCCCAGGTCATTTTTTCGACAGCGGTAGGACGCTCGGACAGAGCACCCTGGTCGATCCAGTCTTTTATAAGCTGGATGGTTGCGGCTGATAACGGCTCACCCCCCAGGGGCATCCGCGAGCCTACGCCCTCGGCGCCTTCCAGTTTCATGGTGATCAAGCTGGCGGCGCTGGCAGCTGCAATGACGCGCGAAAAACGGCTGGAGTCGAGCTTGGACGGAACGCCGACGAGCTGGTTATAGGAGTTGCCGACGGATAAATTCAAGCCCGCGCCTGCAAATCCGCCAAATGGAAGAGTTTCTCCGGTATGGCAACCTGAAACCGAACAATTGGTGGTGAAAATTGGCTGAATCTGGGTTTCGAAGTCGACTTGGGGCTCTTGCGCGTCTGCCAGCAAGGCCAGGCCCAAAGCCAGGTAGGCCGACCAAAAGGTCAATCGAGTTATGGATCGTCTCATTGTACACCTCTCCCGGTTATTTGGAGTTACCCCCGTTCAGTGGAGTGTTAACCACTTGCGACGGCGAGTTCCGTC
>Ga0310124_10002457_pt1 | contig 12701 bp, 9 predicted proteins | sample CB11b_AW_Bot5_MG_FD_203507 | JGI IMG/M metagenome (GOLD analysis project Ga0310124, IMG submission 203507) | Marine microbial communities from Western Arctic Ocean, Canada - CB11b_AW_Bot5 | ecosystem: Environmental > Aquatic > Marine > Oceanic | place: Canada: Western Arctic Ocean | collected...
CCAAGCGCCTGCTCGTGGAGGGCGGACTGCGGCCCTACCTCGTCATCGACTGCTCCCACAGCAACTCGGGCAAGGACCACAGGATGCAGTCGGTCGTGTTCAAAGACGTACTGGAGCAGCGATTGAGCGGCAACGCCGGAATCGTCGGGGTCATGCTCGAAAGCCATCTGTACGAAGGCAGGCAGGACCTGGGAGACGATCCGTCGGCGTTAAAGTACGGTGTGTCCATCACGGACGCCTGCGTGGGCTGGGAAGACACGGTGGATCTCATCCGCGGGGCCCACGCCGGGTTGAGCCGGTAAGAGGGGGACGCGCCCGGCGGCATACCGATAGGGCAGCAATGCAACGGGCTTGAACCCAGGGGCCTGGTGGCGCCGAGACGCACCAGGCCCTTCTTGTTGGCCCGGCGGCGAATCACGGACACGGAATTTCTTGAGCATGTTCAGCTTTCTATCAAAGGGATCGGCACAGCGAAGGACGCTGGTCTTCGCCTCGGCCACGCACGTTTGGAGCGACCTGTTCTATGCGCTGCTGATACCCCTGCTGCCGCTGATGCAGGCCGACTCCGATCTGGGGCTGTCGTACTCGCAGGTGGGACTCTTGCGGTCTGTCTACAGCGGGGCGTCGGCGGCGCTCCAGATTCCAGCCGGCATCATGGCCGAGACGCTCGGGGAGTTCTGGCTGCTGATCGGCGGCAACATCTGGGTAGCGGCGGGATTGGTCGGCATGGCCCTGGTGCCCAGCTATCTGTTCCTGCTGGCCATCACACTGGTCAGCGGCCTTGGAGGCGGGACGCAGCACCCATTGGCCACCAGCATGGTCTCGCGAGCATACGACAAGCGCGGCCGCTCGACAGCCATCGGCATCGTGAATTTCTCGGGCGATCTGGGGAAGATGGCGGCCCCCGTCCTGGCCCTGCTAATAGCGCTCCGCCAGGGGTGGCGCACCACGCTGCGCGTTGCGGGATTCGGAGGGATAGCGTTCATGACCGCGTCGATGTTCGTGCGCCGCGGCGTGAACTCCGGCCGGCCCTCCGCGACGGTGGACGACACCGAGCGGGATGGGCCCCAGCGAGTCAATAAGCGCGGGTTCTTTGCGCTGAGCGGGGTAGGCTTTCTCGACTCCGGCACCCGGAGCGCCGCCCTGACATTCCTGCCCTTCATCATGAAGGACAAGGGCTTGAGCGACGAACAGATCTTCACCCTGCTTATATTTCTACTGGCGGGCGGTGCGGCAGGGAAGTTTATCTGCGGCTGGTTGGACGACCGCTATGGATCAATCCGATTGATCTGGGGCACCAAGGGGCTCACCGCCGCACTGCTGCTCGCGGCGATGGCGACCCCGCCGCTGGCAATGGCGCCGCTGATGGTGGTGCTGGGCATCGGCCTCAACGGAACATCGTCGGTGCTCTACTCCACGGTATCCGCATTCGCGCCGACGAGCCGGCGAGCACGCATCTACGGGTACTACTACACCGTCACGGAGTCAGGGGGGACGCTTGCACCCGTTATCTACGGGCGCGTCGCCGACCTCTTCAAACTCCGAACAGCCATGATCGCGATGAGCCTGGTCACGTCGCTGATTTTGCCGGCGAGTCTGGCGCTGCGAAAGCCCTTGGCAGACCAGGAATTACCTGCGGAAGACCCCTCCCCGCAGGCCGAATAAAGCCGCCCACTCGCGTTTGCTGGCGCCGACGGCGTTCGGCGCCAGCTACCCAAGTTCGATGGGAGACTGTAAGATAGTTCGGCAACGACCTGGCCGAAACAACGCGTCTCGCCAACCGCCTGGTCCCGAGGCGTTGATGGGTGGACATGCGCATTCGTGACGAGCTGGCCCAGCACTCCCCCGCCGTCGATTCGGCGGTCACCATCGGCGTGTTCGACGGCGTACATCGCGGACACCTGCACCTGCTGTCCAACCTGCGGCGAGAGGCGGGCCGGACCGCTCGGGCATCGGTCGTGATCACGTTCCGGAATCATCCCGCATCGGTGATCCGGCCCGCCATCAGCCCACGTTTCCTTACCACCGTCGAAGAGCGCCTGAGACTGATCGAGGACACGGGCATCGACATCGTGGCGCCGGTGACCTTTGGCCTGGAGCTCTCCAGGATCAGGGCTCGCGAGTTTGCCGCCCTGCTCCAGGAGCGATTGCGAATGAAACAGCTCGTCGTGGGTCCGGACTTCGCAATGGGCCACCGCCGCGAGGGCGATGTTTCGATGCTTGCCTCCCTCGGCGAGGAGATGGGATTCAGCGTGGTCGTGGTAGAGCCCCTCATCGGCGGCGACGGAGAGGTTATCAAGAGCACCCTAGCGCGAGTTGCGCTGTCTCGCGGCGATATCGCCCGCGTGTCGAATCTGCTGGGCAGGAAGTTCGGCCTCTCGGGAACGGTGGTAAAAGGGCACGGCCGAGGCGGACCAATGGGATTCCCGACCGCCAACCTCGAAGCAGCGGAGGGCATGGCGGTGCCGGGCAATGGGATCTACGCCACCTGGGCGCACGTCGGAGAGGGGCGCTACATGGCCGCCACGAGCATCGGCGTCCGCCCGACATTCAAGGATGGCGATCACACCATTGAGGCGTACCTGATGGACTTCGATGCAGACCTCTATGGCCGCGAGATACGCCTGGAGTTCATTGACCGGCTCCGGGACGAGCTCAGTTTCGACTCGGTCGAAGAACTTCAAGAGCAGATAGAGAAAGACGTGTACAGGACCAGGGCGGTCCTGGAGGCGAGCGGATAGGGATCAGCAAGAGTCCCGGTCGCAAAGACTCCCGAGTTCAGAAGGTTGAATGACATGAACAAAGAGCAAGAGAATCGACTGCTGAGGCGTGGCGTGGCCGAGATCATCGTCGAGTCGGAGTTCGTCGAGCTGCTGAAGGCTGGCAGGCCCCTTCGGCTCAAAATGGGCTTCGATCCCAGCGCACCGGACCTCCATCTGGGGCACGCCGTAGGCCTGCGGAAGCTGAGACAGCTCCAGGAGCTGGGGCACAAGGTCGTCGTCATCGTGGGCGATTGGACGGCCCAGATCGGCGACCCATCCGGCCAGTCCGCGACCCGCCCCATGCTAACGGCCGAGCAGGTGCGAGAAAACGCCGAGAGCTACATGGCCCAGTTTTTCAGGGTCGTCGACCGTGACATGACTGAGTTGCGGTTGCAGAGCGACTGGTTCGGCCCCTTCACGCTCACGGACGTGATCCGCCTGACCGGCCGTTTCACGGTGGCGCAGTTCCTGGCCCGTGAGGACTTCGCCAAACGGTTCAAGGCGAACCACCCCATCGCCATCACGGAGCTGCTGTACCCGCTATTGCAGGCCCACGACTCCGTCGCCGTCGAGTCGGACGTGGAATTCGGCGGCACGGACCAGAAATTCAACCTGCTGGTGGGACGCGACCTGCAGAGGATGACGGGACAGCGGCCACAGCAGTGCTTTCTGATGCCCCTGCTCGTGGGCACCGACGGGGTGCGCAAGATGAGCAAGAGCCTGAACAACTACATCGCGCTGGACGAGACACCCAACGAGATGTACGGCAAGGTGATGTCCCTGCCGGACGTCAGCTCGGCGGTCGATCCTACGGGGGAGGCGGGCGGCGAGGAAGGCCGGCGCTATACCATCATCGACTACTTCGACTACCTGACCGACGTGCCCGACCGGGACCTGGAGGAGATGCGACATGCCATGGACGGCGGCACGGTCAACCCTATGGGCCTCAAGAAACGGCTCGCCCACGACCTGGTGACCCAGTTTCACGGCGCCGCAGACGCCCGGGACGCAGAGGGCTACTTCGAGCGCACTGTGCAGCGCAAGGAGGTCCCGGACGACATTCAGACTTATGCCCTGCCGGATGCTCTTGCGGATAAGCGCATCAGCGACGTCATCTTGGGCGCGGGCCTGGCCAAGAGCTCGGCAGATGCCAGGAGGCTGATCAACCAGGGCGCCGTGAGGGTCAACGAGCAGGCGATATCGGCCAACGTCGGGGCCGTCACCTTGAAGCCGGGGGACATCGTCAGAGTTGGTCGAAGACGCATGGTCAGAATCGCCTGAGCGGCCTGCCCGGCGCGGGCCGGCGGTACGTTTATGAGCCCATCAGGGCGTTTGTTCTATCTTCCCAGAACCGTGGTCCGGCGCCCCTGTGCTACAATTTTTGCGACCGCAAGGCACTACGTCCCTGGAGGCTGAATTTGAACCTGCGAATCCCCGGCCCGATACCCGTACCCGAGGACATTCTCGAGGCGATGGCCACGCCCATGATGAACCATCGCGGCCCCGAGTTCAAGGACCTGCTCTACCGCGTCACGGCACGAATAAAGCAGGTGTTCGAGACCGAGAGCGATGTCTACATACTGACCGCTTCGGGCACGGGCGCGATGGAGGCGGCGGTGGTGAACACCCTGTCACCGGGAGACAAGGTGCTGAACACCAGCATCGGGTTCTTCGGGGACCGATTCGGAGACATCGCCCGGACCTTCGGCGCCGACGTCACGGACCTGAGCTTCCCCTGGGGCAGCGCCGTCGACATCGACGACCTTCGCAAGTCCCTGGACAATGAGCCGGACATCGAGGCCGTGCTCGTCACCCATAACGAGACCTCAACCGGAGTCACCAATGACCTTGAGGCGATCGCTGGCGTCGTTAAGGGGGAGTTCGACAAGCTACTGCTGGTCGACGGCATCAGCAGCGTTTGCTCTCTGCCGTTGCGCACGGACGCCTGGGGGTGCGACGTGGTGGCCACGGCGTCGCAAAAGGGATGGATGCTGCCCCCCGGCCTGGCCTTCATCAGCTTCAGCCAACGGGCGTGGGAGGCCCATGCCAGGGCCACCATGCCGAGATACTACCTCGACATGTCGAAGTTCCAGTCTTACTACGAAAAGGGCCAGCCGCCCTACACACCCGCCCTCTCGGTCTATTTCGCCCTTGACGTGGCGATGGACAAGATCGTGGCGGAGGGCATCGGCGGGCTGCTTGAGCGGCACGCCTCGATTGCCCGGATGACCCGCGAAGGCATCAAGGGGCTCGGACTGTCTATTTTCCCCGACGAGCGGGTCGCTTCCGACACAGTGACCGCGGTTTCCGTGCCGGCCGGGATAGACGCAAAGAGGCTGCTTGCGATGGTGCGTGAGGAGCACGGCGTGGTCCTCGGCGGTGGGCAGGGCCCGGTGGACGGCAAGATCTTCCGCATCGGACACATGGGCTGGACAACCCCGGAAGACATACAGGGTGTGCTTGACGCTCTGGCGGCGGCTCTCCCGGCAGTAGGGTTCTCCGCACCAGGTGCGGTTGGCTCGACTCGTTAACGGAACGGGGTCTCCTGCCACTACGAGTGCGCCACAATTCTGAATACACCAGTGATGAGAGACGGCGAAGGTACGCGGCTCATGCGAGTACGGGGGAAAGCGACCGCGGGCATCGACCAGGGGCGATCAGATATCGCCGGACACCAGCGGTAGTACCTGGCGGCTAGCCTGCCGGAGAGGGCTCGGGCGCCGGGCCACCACCGGCCGCCTGCGACTCTTCGAACAGGCCCTCTATGATCTGCCCATCAGCGGTCTCGTGCTCCAGGAGATATTGGGCCAGCAGGTGCAGTTTCTCCAGGTTCTCCGTCAGCACCTTCATCGCTGTGTCGTATGCAGTTCCGACCAGCGCGTGAACCTCATCGTCAATGGTCTCTGCAACCTTGTCACTGTAGTCCCGCTGCTCGGATATCTCGCGCCCGAGGAAGACCAACTCCTCCCTCTTGCCGAATGTCCGCGGCCCCAGCTTCTCGCTCATTCCGTATCGCGTGACCATTGTCCGCGCCAGATTCGTAGCGTTTTCCAGATCGTTGCTTGCGCCGGTCGTGATCTCGTCCTCGCCGAAGATGGTCTCCTCGGCCACCCGGCCACCCATCGCCATCGCCATCATGTCCTTGAACTGGTTCAACGTCCAGAACTGCCGGTCCTCCTCGGGAAGGGATCTCGTGTGCCCACCGCTGGTCCCCCGTGACACGATCGTGACCTTGTGAATCGGGTCAGCGTGAGTCAACAGATGCCCGACCAGCGCGTGCCCGGACTCGTGATAGGCCGTGATCTTCCGCTCGCGCTCTGAGACGACTCTGGATCTTCTGGCCGGGCCCAGCATGACCCTGTCCACCGACTCCACAAACTCGTCGATGCTGATATCGCTCCGGCTCCTGCGGGCGGCGAGTATCGCAGCCTCGTTGACCAGGTTCATCAGATCGGCGCCGCTGAAACCGGGCGTCAGCTTGGAGATGCTCCCCAGGTCGACGTCTTCGGCCAGCGGCTTGCCCTTCGCGTGGACCATCAGGATGGCCTCGCGGCCTTTGATGTCGGGGTTGTCCAGCATTACCCGGCGATCGAAACGCCCGGGCCTCAGCAACGCGGGGTCGAGGATGTCGGGGCGGTTGGTGGACGCCAGGACTATGACGTTGGAACTCGTCTCGAAACCGTCCATCTCCACCAGTATCTGGTTCAGGGTCTGCTCGCGCTCGTCGTGACCGCCACCGAGGCCTGCGCCACGGTGCCTGCCAACCGCATCGATCTCGTCGACGAACACTATGCAGGGCGCGTTGCGTTTGGCCTGGTCGAACAGGTCCCTCACGCGGGCGGCACCCACGCCGACGAACATCTCCACGAACTCACTGCCGCTGATGGAGAAGAAGGGCACTCCTGCCTCTCCGGAAACGGCGCGGGCCAGCAGGGTCTTGCCCGTGCCCGGGGGCCCGACCAGCAGCACGCCACGCGGGATGCGGGCGCCCAGCGACAGGAACCTCTCCGGGTACTTCAAGAACTCAACGACCTCCTCGAGCTCCTCCTTGGCCTCGTCCGCGCCGGCGACGTCCTCGAAGCTGACGTTGGGTGTGTTGCCGACCGTCATGCGGGCCCGGCTGCGCCCGAAGCTGAACGTCTGGCTAGAATTGCCCTGGGCCTGCCTCATCATGAATAGCAGGACGGCGCCAAAGAAGATCAACGGCAGGAAATTGAGGAGGATGCCGAACAGACTTCCCAGCCCACTCGACCCTTTGACCTCTATGTGCAGGTTGGCGGCCAGGGGGTCTATGCCGGAGATTTGCAGCATCTCTACAAGGCTGGAGTTCGACTCCTTGCGGGACGTGAGCGTCTCCCCGCGCGTGGTAATGATTGTTAGCCTGTCCCCTCTCACCTCTATCGTCTCGATCTGCCCGCGCTTGGCCATGCTGACGACATCGTCGATCGGGATCTCTCTCGAGCCGCTTACGTCGGAGAAGAGGGTAAAGAAAATGGCGATAACGGCCACGACGATGAGCAAATAGATGAAGCCATTACGCATCCAGCGAGAGTTCATTCGTCCTCCAAGACGATCAGCGCCTCATTACGTACCTAGGCCAAGGCGCTTCCGACTACATCATACCATGCTGCGGCACAGCCTCGCCATTCATCGTATTCACTCATCTAAAATGTTACCGAGGCCGGTACAGTTCACTCAAGTAATAATGTTACTGGGGGAACGGATGCCAGTCGAAGATGAGATGACCATCAATGAGCGACGCAAGTATCTGAAGCGGATGCGAGAACGTTACTGGGGGTCTGATCGAAAGAGACGGGGTGAGATGCTCAGCGAGATGGAGGCAGTGACGGGATTGCACCGCAAGAGCCTGGTCCGGCTGATCCGAGGAGCGACGCTGGAACGTAAGCTTCGGCGCAGGGTGCGCGGCCGGTCGTATGGTCCCGAGGTGGAGGATGCCATACGGGTGGTATGGGAGAGCCTGGACTATGTGTGCGCCGAGCGGATGACGCCGGCCTTGGTACCGATTGCGCGCCACCTTGAGCGCTTCGGGGAGCTGGTCCTAACAGCGGACCTGGAGACTCAGCTGGCTCGGATCAGCCGGTCTACAGTGCAACGGCTCATGGGCAAGCTGAGCCAGTATTCGCCGCGTTTGCCTCGGCGAGGGCCGGAGCGGGCCAACAGATTGACACGGACGATTCCCATGGGCAGGCTACCCTGGGAGACGAGCGAGCCAGGTCACTTCGAGGTGGACCTGGTACACCATTGCGGCGCCGTGGCAGCAGGAGAGTACGTTCATACCCTGCAAATGGTTGATGTGGCCACAGGCTGGAGCGAGCGAGTGGCCGTGCTGGGGCGCAACCAGCAGGCGATGAAAGCAGGATTTCGACGGATCCTGAAGCGTTTGCCCTTCCCAATCCTTCAACTGCATCCCGATAATGGCTCAGAGTTCTTCAATGACCATATGATCCGCTTCTGGGGTGAACACATCGTTGGTCTGAAGCTCAGCCGCAGCCGGCCCTACCGCAAGAACGATAACCGCATCGTCGAGCAAAAGAACGACACGTTGGTGCGCGCGTACCTGGGCTACGACCGAATGGACACGGCGGCCCAGTGTGAGGCTCTCAACACCCTTTACGACCAGATGTGGACCTATTACAACCTCTTCCAGCCGGTGCTGCATCTGGTGGGCAAAGCTGTGGTCGACGGCCGTCTCAAACGCCGGTGGGATCGGGCCAGTTCACCCTATGACCGGGTGCTGGACAGTGGGGTTTTGGGTTCACGCCAACAGGCCCAACTGGCGAAAAGGTACTCCCAGACCAACCCTCGCCGTCTTCGGCGCCAGATCTATCAAAAGCTAGAACAGATGTGGGAACACCCAGACCACCAAGCAAACAACCGCCAGCTCGTCGGCGCTCTGGCCTCCTGAGGGCCACCATGGCCAGGGACGCGGCCTGTGGGTAAGTAGGGACACTTACCCACAGCCATATTATGACCCCGACCCAAAGCACCAACAATTCCGGACACAAGGAAAGGAGAGTCGGCTGGTCCTCCCGGTAACATTATCAATTGAGTGAACCGTCAATAAAACTGGCCCTTCGGTAACATTCTTATTTGAGTTGACACGGACCTTGGAAGCCAGGTATCGAAATTGGTCAATCCTTTCCGGCGGATGGGTCTCGGGCACGGCAACCTTATTCAGCGGCCGTCGAAGCAGATCATTGTAGGACGGTCCCGATGCGCTCTACTGCCCCACGCGCGGTCGCGGCGAGATGATGATGAGCATGCAGGGACCTCGTACTTTTGCTGTTCTGTGATTCCGCACCGCTCGTGAGCCCCCACGACCAAGGCCCGTGCGCACTGCATCTGAATTAACGGCGATAGACCCAGAGTGAGGGCATTTTTTCGCCACATGCGGACTGGGGGGAAATGGGGTGTGCTGACGGGCGCGGCCCGTTTTTCAGATACGGACCCGTGAGAAGAATTCAGGGACACCACTGACACCGGGTGTGACGCGGAACAGCGCCCCCGCCTGCTCGCCCTCGGCGGCCTTGTCGTTACCGCCGCCGGTGGTGGCGTAGATATCCGAGTATCCCTCGCCGCCGAACGCGACGCTGGTCACCTTCTTGACGGGGAAATGTACGCGCCGGTCTACTTCGCCCGACGGCGCGTAGCGAATGAGCGCCGATCCGTCCCACCGCGCGGACCACACGTATCCTTCGGCGTCCACGGTCATCCCGTCGGGCATCCCTTCCTCGTCCGATGTATCAGCGAACACACGGCGGTTCGAGATGCCGCCGGTCTCCACGTCGTAATCGAAAAGATCGATTGTCATATTCAAGGTATCCGTATAGTACAGGCCGGTCCGGTCAGGCGTATGCCCCATGCCGTTCGAGATCGCCACATCCGTTAGCACCTTGGTGATGGCGCCGTCCGTGTCCAGTCTGTACAGGCTGCCGAGCCGTTCCGGGCCCCGCTTCGAGTCTTTGGGCATGGTGCCGCAGAATACGCGCCCCCCGGCATCGACGAAGACATCGTTGAACCTGTTCTCCTCCTCTCCAGGCAGCCTGTCGATGATGTAGCTAAGGTTCCCGTCCCGCCAGACCGCGACCGCGCTCATCTCCATGAAGAGCAGCAGCGCGCCATCCTCCTGAAACGTGAAGCCGCCCACAACATCGCCGTCGTAGAACTGCTCGTGCTCACCGGTCGAAGGGTCGTACCGGAACAGCCGCCCCCCGGGGATGTCCGCCCAGTACAGCCGTTGTTCCGTTGGGTGCCACTGTGGCCCTTCGCCCACCTCGCACGCGTAGTCCGCGATCATCTCCAGGCTCATCTATCGTCTCCTTTGGGTTACGCCGAAACCAAACCCTTATTCCATAGTAATGTTGGGAGCCTGCACGTGCGGCAGCGGGCATGTTATTACTCACGACCCCCCACGCCTACCTCTACGCGGGCAGCCAGACTGCCAGCGTGTCCACGGCCTCGGCCCATACGTCCTCACTTGTCCTGCCGCTGGACTTGAGCGTCCCGAATCCGTGGTCTGCCTCTTCCAAATGGCGTATGTTGGAACGCGGGACAAGGTCCGCAGCTACTTTCAGCTCATCGGGGGTCGCAAAGTCGTCCCGAGTGCCAGAGCAGAACAGCGTCGGACACGTGATCGAAGAGAAGTGCAGGGCTCGTTGCTGTGACCGGTTCCACGGGGGGTGCAGCGGGTACGCGAAAAGCACCAGCGCGTCCGCCGCGCCCCCCTGCGCCACCACCTGCGAGGCGATACGCCCGCCCATCGACCGGCCACCCGCGACCAGGCGCAGGCCGTCGGTCCGGACCTCTTCGATTACTGCTAGCCATGCAGCCTCGAGTACCGCGTTCCGGTCCGGCCGGCGCTTCCCGACTTCCATATATGGAAACTGGAAACGCACCGTGGTGAAGCCGAGGCCGGCCAGCGACCGCGCCGCGTAGAGCCCGAAACGGTCGTCGTTGCTCGAACCGGCGCCCGGCGCGTACACGAACAGCCATCCATTAGACGGCTCCGAGGGCGGTGTGCGCAGGGCTGTCATAGACACCTCATCGCTCAGAGCAACTCGGATGGTCTCATCTGCCATGCGTCCTGCCTTCCGGGGCTTCTCCTTTGAGATCGATCGTGCCGGCAGTTTACGACATCACATCAGAGACTGCACGAATGAACGCGCACCTCTTCCCGAAGTTGAACTACTCCTCCCACAGCACCGCCCCAACGATGGACACGAGCGAACCGCCGGTGGCGTCGGCCGGACACTGGGCATAGCCGACAGATTCCCCCGCCGCCTCGCCGATTAGTTTCAGCGCCATGTAGATAGGCGAGAGGCCGCATATGTTTCGCCGGTCCTGCTCCGCGCGGGACAGACCGAGAAACCCGGCGGCGTCGCCCCGGCGGATAGCGGCGATGGACTCTGCGTCCTGGGCCGCCAGCATGGCCTTGCCCACGCCGTCTACGGCCGTCGCGTCTCCGAACGCGGGGCCGACATGGGCCAGGTCTCCAGCCGCGACTACGAGCGTCCTCCGCCCGGCGGTCATTCCTTTCAGGTAGTGCAGCGCCGCGCCGATGACCTGGTCGCCGTCAGGCTCCCTTTCGCTCTCGACGAACTCCTTGAAGGACCCGCATAGCACCGGCACCATTGGGCAGGCCCGGCCGCCCATGTAGTGGTGAAGCCAGACCGCGGCCAGCTCGATGGAGTGCTCGTTGACATGGTGGAGCTCCTCGGCGAACGCCCGCTCCGTTCCGATGACCTTGGCCAGGCCGTCCACCACCTCTCGGTCAGTCGGCAGAACGCCCAGGGGTGTGGCGTAGCTCTGCCGGGTGAGCGTCAGGGAGCCGGAACTGCCCGCGTGGTCGGTGCCGAGTACTATGACAAGCTCCACCTCTTCGAGGGCCGGTGCGCACATCCGCCAGAGCCGGGCGTAGGTCTCGCCGCCCCGCTCATAGTCTATGTGAGGGCTCACCACACCCCTCAGGGTGGCGGATGCGGGCAGGGGAGGGTCATCCGCGGGCGCGCGCGACGTGTAATCCTCTATGATTTTGGCCAGCTCCGATGGACCGGCAGGATATACGAGGCCGGCGCGGGACGGCCTGCGGCTCCCGGCCTCGCGATATTCGCTCAGCGCCTGAGCCGCTGCGGTCCGGTACGTACCGCTTTCCAGCATGAGCGCGGTGTCCATCCCGGCGACGAACTCGCGGACCTGGGAGAGCGAGAGTTGGAGCCCGTTCCGGAGGGCCAGAGAGGCCTGAATTCCGGCCTCGTCCCGCGTGCCGTCGAGCAGGGCCAGCAGCGGCGTCAGCTCCTGGGGCACCAGCACGGTCCTCTCCGACAGTCCCAGCGGGTCACGCAGATATAAATACCGCCGCCCCTGTTGCTCGACCCACTGTGGGTCCAGAGGGCGCAGCCTGGGATTCTCCGGTACGTTCAACGGCTTTTCCCTCGGTCCATCAGGCGCGAGACCGTTGTCGCACAGCGGTCCGCCGGGATTTCGAATGCTCGCGGTAGGGCCGGACGGCCGGGGCTCGGTCGCCACCGAATACCCGTTGCGGTGATCGGCGTCGTCTCATGAGTACAGCGAGAGTTGCTCGACCTGCGCCGCCCACATCTCGTCGAACATCGCGTCGATTTCGGCCAGCGAGAGAACGGCGGACGTCAGCGGATCGAGCATGACTGCGTGCTTGGCGGCCTCGCGGCTGCCCTCCAGGACGGCCCTGACCGCCAGCTCCTGCACCGCCATGTTGGATCGGTTCAGCGCCGCAAGCTGTGGCGGCAACTCGCCGACAGCCATCGGATGGATGCCCAGCCGGTCCACCAGGCACGGTACCTCGACGCACGCCCCCTCCGCGAGGTTCGAGATCAGGCCGTAGTTCGGCACGTTGCCGTTTATCACGCTCGGCTCGCCGGTCTCGATGGACGACATGATGCG
>Ga0310124_10002459_pt1 | contig 12690 bp, 7 predicted proteins | sample CB11b_AW_Bot5_MG_FD_203507 | JGI IMG/M metagenome (GOLD analysis project Ga0310124, IMG submission 203507) | Marine microbial communities from Western Arctic Ocean, Canada - CB11b_AW_Bot5 | ecosystem: Environmental > Aquatic > Marine > Oceanic | place: Canada: Western Arctic Ocean | collected...
CCTGGTCCCGGTCCGTTCCAAGGACCGTCCAACATTCCATGTTCCTTTTGGAAATGTTTCTATGTCTCAGGAACAATTAGCCGATAATCTTGAAACCATTTTGAAGCGAGTCGTATCGAATCTTGATCGGGGTATGGATAACATAGCCTCTGTGTGGGTCAAGACCAGCATGGGCAAGGCGGTGAGGTTAGGATGAAGCCAAAGGCCATTGTTGCAGATTGGAAACGCAAAGAGGTATCGAATATCCAGGAATTTGTACAGGCCGCTCCAGTGGTTGGTCTGGTAGATGTATCCGGAATCGGCGCCAAGCAGATGTTGGCCATGCGTTCTTCACTTCGAGATATGGGAGTGAAACTGAGAATGTCCCGGAACCGTCTTCTGAAATTGGCACTGAAGGATGCTTCTAAGAGCAATAAAGGTGTTGAACAGGTAATTGATATTTTTGGACCTCACCAGACTGCCTTGCTATCCTCAACTGAAAGTCCATTCAAGATATTCCAGATGCTTACGCAGTCAAAGACACAGGCTCCGGCCAAGGGTGGAGAGACAGCCACTTCAAAGATTGTGATTGAGAAAGGTCCGACTGCTTTCCCGGCAGGACCGGTTGTAGGTGATTTCCAGAAGGCTGGTTTCCCTGCAGCTATTGAAAAGGGAAAAGTTGTGATTCGAAAGAAACACACTGCGGTAGAAGAAGGTGAAGTCATCAGTGCCGATGTCGCTGCCGCACTTACTAAACTTGAGATTTATCCGATAACCGTAGGAATGCAGTTGTTGGGCGCATTTGATGGAAAGACTTTCTATCTATCAGATGTACTTGACATAGATCTGAATGAGTTCCGGGGCCATGTTCAATCGGCCACGGCACAGGCATTCAATCTGGCATTCAATACACGGTATTTCACTGGGGCGACAATGCAGCCCTTGCTCTCCAAGGCTCATAACGATGCTTTGGCAGTTGCAATCTTGACTGCATATCCCTCGGAGTCAACAATCAAGGCCCTTCTGGCTAAGGCCCATGGTGCGATGCTTGGCGTCGCCGGGCACGCTGGAGATGGTGCCGATGATGAGTTGAAAGAGATGCTTGGTAATGCAGCCGCGACTACTGCCGCTGCAAAGCCTGAGCCGGTGGAAGAAGCGTCATCCTCTGAAGAAGAGGACGAAGATGAGGAAGAGGAAGTGTCTGAAGAGGATGCAGTCTCAGGTCTTGGAGCTTTATTCGGATAATAAGGAGGCAAAAAATGGAATACGTCTATACAGCAATGTTACTGCATTCCGCAGGAACAGAGGTAAACGCCAAGAGCGTTGAGAAAGTCTTGAAGGCCGCAGGCGTCAAGGCAGAAAAATCAAGGGCCGAAGCCCTTGTCGCTTCTTTAGAAGGAGTCGATATTGAGGAAGCTATGGCAACAGCAGCCGTTGCTGCACCAGCCGTTGGTGCCGCACCAGCCGCCGCTGCATCCTCAGAAGAGACCCCAGCTGAGGCAGAAGCCGAAGAAGAAGAAGAGGAAGAAGTCAGCGAAGAAGACGCTGTATCTGGACTTGGTGCACTTTTCGGTTGAGGTTGTTATGGGTTTCAAAACCCATATGAAGTTCAATGGATTCCGAACAGGAAACCCAAGCCCCTGTAGCAGCCGAAGGCCCGAAGCCTTCTGATGATAGCGAAAGCTCTACAGATAATGCCCAAGACTACGACGGTCTGACAGTAGCCGAGCTGAAGACGAAGCTCAAAGAGTCAGGCCTCCCAGTATCAGGTAAAAAATCAGAACTTATTGCGAGATTGGTTGCCTCCAATCAAGAAGTAGAAGAAGTTTCTGAGGATAAAAAGGAAAGAAAGATTGAGCTTGAGAACCTTGATGAACTTTCGCATTCTGAATTAAGAAAAAAAAGGAAGAAGTATCACATTCTGGCTGAAGAGATACGTGTTAAGCGAGACGAATTAAATCTGAAATCACAGGCACATGCTTCCACACGTAATGAGTTGAATCTCAAAGCCAAGGAGTATATGGATAGTGTACATCTTTATCGTGATCGTAGAAACGGCCTTAATGTGGAAGTAGGCCAGATCCGTGACGAACGCCGTGATATATCTGATGCTGTCAGAGTCCTGAAAGAAAAGTTCCTGAAATTAAAGCGCGCTCGCTTTTCAGGACGTAATCTTCCACCTATTGCTAGGTTGAGAAAGCAGATACAGGAACTGGAGATCAAACAGATGACCACTCCCTTGACAAGAGACAAGGAAAGAGCACTGGTTGAAGAAATTAGTTCACTCCAGAACAAGATCAAAGAGCATGATGAACTGATTGAAACCGATACTGAAGTTCTGGAAGCTCGTGACGAATTCAGGGAGGTTGAAAATAATCGCAGAGATTTAAGCAAGAAAATGCAGAAATCAAGACAGGAAGCGCAGGCATGCCATAACCAGATGAAAGAGTCTCTAAAATTGAACCGATCCACACGCCGAAAGGCCGATTCTGGACAGAGAAAGTTTGTCAAAGCCAAGGAAAAAGCCGATGAAGTTCACAACGAATACATTGAGTATTTGCGTGCAATGCAAGAAATAGATAGAATGACCGCTTCCCACAGTAGGTCAGGTTCGGTCGCGGACCAAAAGGCTAATGCTGCCAGTGCGGAGGATCTCTTCACAAAGTTTTTAGCAGGCGAAAAATTGTCAACGGAACAATTGATGATTATTCAGAAGGCCGGGATGCTTTAGTTAATATTCATTAACCACCGTCCGTTACTGTCAATATGGGTCGTCTGGTATGGAGTCCATCTGAGGATAGAATCAAGTCCAGTCTACTTCACAATTTCATTCAGAAATCACCTCTTGAGTCGAATTCGTATTCAGATCTACATCGTTGGTCAATCGAGAATATGGAAGATTTTTGGTCCCATTTCTGGGAATTTTCAAAGATAATCCATTCTAGGTCCTATGATTCGATTTTGGATAATCCCACTATGCCTGGGGCACGCTGGTTCTCGGGTTCTGAATTGAATTATGCTGAGAACCTTCTGGCCGGAAATAAGGACCAGATTGCAATAATTAGTACTGGAGAAGGTCGGGAAGACCAGATTCTGACATTTGGAGAGTTGAATGAGTCAGTTGCAGCGGCCCAACAGGGATTGAAAGAAATAGGAGTGACTCGAGGAACTAGAATAGCGGCTTTCGTACCCAACTGTGTCGAGACTGTAATCCTCATGCTGGCAGCTACAGCCACAGGCGCGGTCTGGACCTCATGTTCTCCTGATTTTGGTTCACAGGGAGTAGTCGATCGGTTTGGCCAGGTCGAACCTTCTGTCATGATAGTTTCGAACGGATACAAATATAATGGCAAGATATTCTCGCTGGAGAACAAAATCAATGGTGTTCTAGAGGTTATAGATAATATTGAACATATTATTTCTATAGACTTTGTGGACATTGTATGTAAATTGAACCATTCTTCGGTAATAAATTATCAGAATTTAGTATCCAATGATTCAACGATTCCAGAGTTTGTTCAATTACCTTTTGATCATCCATTGTACATCATGTACTCATCGGGAACTACAGGACCACCAAAATCCATAATTCATGGTGCAGGTGGTACACTTATTCAGCACCTGAAGGAGCACCAGTTACAGTGTGATATACAGAAGGGGCGAGATACATTATTCTGGTTTACGACGTGTGGCTGGATGATGTGGAATTGGCTTGTTTCAGGTCTGGCCTCAGGTGCATCCATAGTCCTCTATGACGGAAGTCCAGGACATCCGGACTTAGGAACTCTGTGGAGAATGGCCGAGAGAACTGGAATCACACATTTTGGAACAAGTCCAAAGTTTCTGGCGGCCTGTAGCAAATCGGAATTAGTACCTAAGAATGTAGCGGTTCTATCAAATTTCAGGTCTCTTTTATCAACAGGATCGCCACTGGTATCGGAGCAATTTGATTGGGTCTATGAAAATGTTCATTCCGATATTCAGGTGGCATCAATATCAGGCGGTACTGACATCATTGGTTGCTTTCTAGCAGGTTCACCCATTTTACCAGTACATAGAGGTGAGTTACAATGCACTCAACTAGGAATGGACGTTCAATCCTGGGATCCTTATGGAAAACCAGTCTTTGGGCAGAGTGGTGAATTGGTTTGTACACGACCATTCCCTTCAATGCCTATTGGTTTTTGGAACGATGAGGATGGTTCAAAGTATCAGGAAGCCTATTTCGATGGTTTTGAGGGAGTCTGGACCCACGGTGACTACGTGGAGATGACTGTTAGTGGGGGTGCGATAATTTATGGTCGAAGTGACACCACTTTGAATCCAGGTGGTGTAAGGATAGGGACAGCTGAGATATATCGCGCTGTCGAGAATATGGAGGTGATTGTAGATGCAGTCGTTGTTGGTAGACCAAATGAAGGAGACGTAGATGTGGTCTTGTGTGTTAAATTGACTAAAGGTACAGATTTCGATGAAAAATTAGAGTCTGAGATTAGGGGCTTGATAAGAAGTGCAACCACTCCTCGCCATGTTCCTAAATATATTTTTGAGGTGGACGATATACCCTATACTATTAGTGGTAAAAAGGTCGAAAAGGCAGTTTTAGCAACTATCACTGGTAGAAAAGTAAGTAATAAGGACGCGCTGGCAAATCCAGAATCTTTAAAACAATACTCGACTTTATCTTTCTGAAAGCCTTTAGAACGGTGTTCTTCTAACAACACTATGAAGGCCTATTTTGTAGCCCTGCTTATCGCAAGTTCAATTATTCTGAGTCTTGTAGATACAGGAAGTTTTGAAGTTCAGGATAGTACGGAAATTATTGTTCCAAACTTTGTAGAAGAGCTACAGATTTGTGGCTCTAATACTTTTTCCAATAGTGTGAAATCGGCTTTCATTCGAGAATCAGATTTAGAAAAATATTCTTTACCTCAACTATATTTGACTAAGGAATGGGTAGTTGTTCTCAAAGATCCATATTGCTTGAATAATCTTGGTATGATAGTAGATAATAGCCGAATTGAATCCTATCATGACTTTGATATCTTGAGTGGAACATGGATTGTCGAATTTCAAACGGGTGACCTGGCATTTCAGTATCTGAATGAATTGCACATTTTAGGTTATATATGGAAATTTTATCCCATGGTTGAGCAACATCTGGATTTAAGATATGAGCCAGATGACCCCTACTATGAATCTGGAGATCAGTGGTATCTTGATAATTATGGTCAAAATGGGGGAACTTCCGGAATCGATCTCAATACACAGGGGGCCTGGAATGAGTTCACTGGTAATGGTATTGTAATCGGAGTGGTTGATGATGGTATTGACTATAATAATTTAGACCTTTCACCTAATTTTCTAAGTCAGTACAGTTATGATTATTGTGGAAATGACACCAATGTCATGCCTGTTGATTCATCTGATGATGGTTTTGATGAAGTTGATTGGCATGGAACAGCAGTTGCAGGGATTGTAGCTGGAAAAGGCGACAATGACATCGGAATCGCAGGCGTAGCATACAACGCCAGTCTAGTCGGTTTGAGGCTGGTGGCAGGTGATTGTAGTTTTGAGTATGCTGAAGATTACATGCCTAATGATGAAGCAATTGCCAATACTTTTATGCATGAAATGGATGTAATTGATATTTACACGAATAGCTGGGGACTCGCTGACACAGGGACTATACTTGGTGGAGCAGGGCCTTTGGCCATTGCAGCACTTGAAACGGGTACTTCAGAAGGTAGAGATGGACTTGGAGCTATCTATACTTGGGCCAATGGCAATGGTCTAGATAACAAGGATCAATCCAATAAAGACAGTTTTGCGAACAGCAGATATACTATATCGATCGGAGCCGTGGATTGGCAAGGTGAACAGACATGGTATTCAGAAACGGGGTCTAACATGTTAGTTTCTGCACCTTCAAACAATTATGGGGGTGATCCCTCTGTTTTTACGACAGATGTCTCTGGAAGTGATGGAGATAACGACACAGACTATACTCCAAATATGGGTGGCACTTCGGCAGCAACTCCGATGGTGGCAGGCGTAGTGGCTCTAATGCTTGAGGCCAATCAGAATCTGACTTGGAGAGATGTACAACATATTCTGGTACAGACTTCAAGAAAAGTTGATTCCAATCATCCTAGCTGGTTCCAGACAAAGGCAGGCTATTGGTACAATCACGCATATGGATATGGGTTGGTTGACGCGACAGCAGCCGTCAATGTGGCTAAATTCTGGCAAACGGTTGATAGTGAGATAGTCGTCAATACAGGGGAGATAACCGTTGACACATACATTCCAGACAATAGCGATAATGGAATTTCATCTACAGTTATTGTGAACCAGAGCATAAACATAGAGAGTGTTGAAGTGATGGTTGATGTTTGGCATGATTGGCGAGGCGATCTTAGTTTCTTTCTAACTTCACCTAATGGTATAGTATCTGAGCTTGTCCGTGAGCATGATGACAGTGGTGATCATTACAAGGACTGGGTATTCACTTCAGTGGTGCATTGGGATGAGAATTCCTTTGGTGAATGGACTTTGAAGATTAATGACACGGATTCGTCTTATACTGGTGAGTTCCGTTCTTGGAATCTGACATTCTATGGAACTGCTGAAGCTGATAACGATGAGGATGGACTCCCAAACTATGCTGAATCAGTTATAGGTACTGGCCTTGAGAATCCTGATTATGATGGAGATGGCCTTCTGGACGGTGAAGAATTCTATGGGTGGCTCGATTATGTTGGTTCCGAGCATAGGACAAATCCACTGGTTCAGGATACGGATAATGATGACCTTAGTGATTGGGTAGAGGGCCTTGGTTTCAATGATACTGGCTTTGTAACAGATCCAAATGATAATGATACTGATGATGATGGTCTTCTAGATGGTGAAGAAATAAACGATTATTTTACTAATCCCACCAGTCAGGATACAGACGGCGATACACTGTCTGATTTTAATGAGATTTTTGCATACGACTTATTCAATTTATCCTCTAGTGATCCTACAAAGGCAGACAGTGATAACGATACTATGCCAGACCCCTATGAATTAGCGAATGGTTTTGACCCGATGAAGCAAATTGATGGTCAGCTTGATTCAGATGATGACGGTTTTGACTTGAATATTGAGGGTGTATCAGAACATTTCTATTACACGAATGCGATGGAGTATTTGCAGGGCACCAATCCCCGCTTTTCTGATTCCGATATGGATGGAATGTATGATGGCTGGGAATATTATTGGGGCCTCGATCCTCTTTCACCCGATTCTGAACAGGATTTGGATAATGATACACTTTCAAACATTTACGAGTATGATAATATGCTTGTTGAAAGTAAAATCTTTTCATTATCTGAACCCAGCTTGCGTGCTTATTGGAAATTTGATGGCGATTCAATTATAATTTTAGATGAAACAATCAATTCCAATAACGGTGTCACGATGAACAGTCCAAGCATGGACTTTTCATCATTATATGGTAAAGGTTTGTATTGCGATGGAGTAGATGATTATGTCGAATTCGAATCCCTCCACAACACCAAATTTACGGAGTATACAGTTCAGTCTTGGGTCAAACTTGCAAACTTTACCAGTGAATTTGGAACAGTATTTGGTACTGTTAATGATGGTAGGACCTGGTTGGGCGTTAATTCAGAAAATTATTTTGAATTTAGGGTCTTTTCGGGTAGCAAGGAATACAGATCCCCCATAACCAATGATAGCGTTGAAGCTGAACTTGGAGTCTGGTATAATCTAGCTGCAACTTATAGTGAATCTCAGGATAGCTTGAGATTGTATGTAAATGGTACTTTGGTTTCAGAGACAGGTATAACACCCACTCATAGCATTCAAACAGCAACAAATTACAATTACATGTGCCGCGGCCAGAATGGAGATTATCTGAATGGAACCATTGACAATCTTGCAGTCTGGGACCGTGTTCTCAATCCGGATGAGATACAATATGTGTATGAGCAACCGCTGGGTTTTGGCAATTATTATTCTTTCAAGAACGATGATGGTATATTCCAAACAAATCCTACTTCGAATGATACCGATAGTGATGGACTTAGTGATTCCGAAGAATCATATTTTGGCATTGATGGATATATCACAGACCCGACAAATCCTGATACGGATAGTGATGGACTGAATGATTTTGACGAGATTTTCATATACCACACAAATCCTGCTAGCAATGATACGGATAATGATAATTTCACCGATGATATTGATTTATTTCCTTTGGATATGGCAGAGTGGAATGATACTGATAATGATGGCGTAGGTGATAATTCGGATTCGTTTCCGTTAGATTCCAATGAGACACTTGACAGTGATAGTGATAAAATTGGCGACAACATGGAGAATAGTATCGGAACCGATCCAGAGAATAATGATACTGATTCTGATGGGATTAATGACTATGATGATAAATTCCCATTAGATTCCAATGAGACTACTGATACCGATAACGATGGATATGGTGACAATTCTGACGCCTGCCCTGAAAATCCCAAGGATTATCTAGATACTGATTCAGATGGTTATTGTGATAACAATGATGCATTCCCCGACAATCCGAATGAGTGGTTAGATACTGACAACGATGGGTATGGTGATAATTCTGATGAATATCCTGAAGATCCAAATCGGGCATTCCCGCCATCAGATACAGAATATGTTCATCTAGCAGGCAATTATTCTCTGGATACTATAATGTTAGTCATAGTTGCTCTAGGCGTCACTTATTTCGTGGTAAAAATATTTGTGAAATAGAGTTATAGAGTTTTATCAACATTCTGTGTAACCAATTCAGTCAACAGGTTACATTCATCGATCAGTTTCCCGAGTTCGTTTCCAGTGGTCTTGCAGAATTTTTCATTCTTGATGCTTTTTAGATTGATTCTAACATTGTACGCAGCGGCTTTGGCCCCTGCATTTGCCATCAGAGCCCCAGAACCAACATCACTGGCCATTCCATCATCCATCAATTTTGATATCTCAGAACATATCTGTAGCGCATTTCTGCAATGTTTTACAGTTTCAAGTGGAACTTGTGTCGCGATCTGATAACCTTCTTGCATTGCGGTTTCTCTACTTTTTTTGTCTGCATCAGTATCTTTTGGCATTCTCATGGATTTTATCACTTGATCAAATGCATTGGTATCTTCGTCAATTGCCTTGATTAATGCATCCTTTACAGCCTGTCCTTTACTGGAAATCTTGTTTAATCTTTTCTTTTGGTCTTCGAATCCAGCTTTACTGGTACTCAGATTTGCTACCATGGTTCCAAGCGCAGCTCCTAGTGCACCAGATAACGCGGCTACAGATCCTCCACCAGGTGCCGGCGAGTCCCTTGAAACCTCATCAACAAAGTCGAACGTAACTCGGTTTGCCAGATCCCCGTCAACCTTGGGCATACCCAACACCTTGTCCTTGGGGTTAAAATCACCAACGTCGCATAAACCTAGGCTCTGTATCGCAACATTCATTAAATCAGGTACTGGAAGTCCAGATGACTTGTGCATTTTCAGGAGATAGTGTTCAGCAGCCATTTTCATGGCATCATATGGAATAAGGCCAACAATTTCAGAGCCTGTGACCCTAAGTCCTCTCTTTTTGGCCTCTTTACAAGCCGTGTCGAAGATATGATGTATAGGTGCAACTTTATAGTTTGTGAGATTCATACTGATTTGAGCTCTATTATACTCGGGTATTACCCAACCTAGACCCTTCACGTTCGTGAATTTCCCATCCTTGTAAACGGGTTTGTCAATCAGGTTATCGGGGTCAAGTCCTAATGAAAGATATCTTTCTTTCAGATCCTTCCCAGTCGTCTCTTTGTAGTGTTTGGCCAGTTCATCTAGGCTGGAACCAACAAAGTCACTGTTTCCATCAGGATATTTTCCTTCTTCGAAGTGTACTATATCTCCTTTGTAGTAGAAAGGATCTATGTTTCCAGTTCGTTTCCAACGGCCTCTTTCTCGGATTTCATATGCAATTTCGTTTGCATAGGTTCTGTCGGTTGTATTCAAATTGATATTGTAAGCAATTAGGAATTCTCTGGCTCCTACTGCAGTTGCTCCAGATTGGGCATTGAATTTTGCGCTACCATAATCAGGTTTCCATTTTTCTTCGCCTAGTTTTTCTTTTAACCCTTCATATTCTCCAGCCCTAACAGTAGCCAGATTTTGCCTATCCTCAGTTGTTGCAGCATTCTCGTAAAGATAAACCGGTATCTCTAGCTCTTCTCCAATTCTTTTGCCTATTCTATTGGCAATATTGACACAGTCCTCCATAGATATATCTGAGACTGGGACAAAGGGACATACATCCGTCGCTCCCATTCTTGGATGTGCACCCTCATGTTTTCTCATATCGATTATCTCTGAGGCTTTCTTTACAGCCTGAAAGGCAGCTTCCTCAACTTTGCTTGGTGAACCAATAAAAGTTACAACGGTTCGATTAGTATCTGAACCAATGTCCACATCAAGTAATTCAACACCAGATATTTTTTCTATGGAATCAGTTATCTGCTTTATTTTGTCTTTGTCTCGACCTTCGGAGAAGTTGGGTACACATTCTACGAGTTGATTCACGGAAGTTTACAAATTGGGCCGTTAATACAGTTTGGTATCTAGTAGGCCCCCAGTCTTTCTGTAACAAAGTCCCTTTCCATAGTCGCCAGAAAGAAACCTAATCGAGGTCCTTTCTCCTTCCCAAGTATGACACTGTACATAATTCTAAAGTATTCTTTAGCAGGAGTTTTGCTTGCTTCCTGAAGTTCATAGAAGGAATCATGGATTTCCTCTGGCGTCCATCCTACTTCGCTCATCTTTTCCCTCAGTTGACTAATCAGTTCCAGGTTTTCTTTATCGAATTTAATCTCAGGCGGTTCTTCTTGAATTACAAATTTAACACTTTCAGGAGCGTGTTTTTCAAGCCATCCTTTAATACACTTCGTGCGAGTTTCCAGTCTTTTTCGTCCATTCTCCTCTAGATTCTCGAGGTATCCCGTTCTTTTAAGCGTCGCAATAATCTCATCGTTTCCATGTTTTGATTGCGTTAGAGTCACTAAATGTCTATATGGCAACACTTGGGGTTTGTTTTTCGATAGTGATTCAATCTGGCTCAGTTCAAAGGCCCTGACAGAATTCTCTTCTAATTTCCCATCGTAAATATCCTGCTCAGCTCTATCGTATTTGTCAACTGAATTTAGTAATCCTAGCCCCGGATCAAAGTCAATATGACGATTAGGTTGAGGTTGCATTATGAGCCATCTTATCACTTCGGGTGGCGCCATTCTTAGCATTTCTTCAGCAGATATTGCTAATCCAGTAGAAGAATGCATAGCCCCTTTCCCTTTTAGATTAATCCATTCATATACTATGTGGTGGGGGACCTTACTTCCTAGAATCTTTTCAATTATTTCTTTACCGGTATCATAGCTTCCTCCCTTGGTAGCATGATCCTTTCCAAATGCTTCAAATGTCACCCCTAGGACTTTCCATTTTGAGGGCCAATCAAGTCTCCAAGGCAGTTTACCCTCACCCCTGGCCATATTGTTGGTAACCTCTTCACCCTTATCGTTTTCAAAGGTGACGTAAGGCCAATCATATTTGGTTACTTTACCTGTGCAGAGCCTTCCATCATGGTTTTTGAAGGTCCAAGGAAACCAGTTTTTAGGCAGTTGTCTTCCTGAAACGGTTTCAAGAATCTCTCTAGCAGTTTCCGTCTGGTCGATTATCCTTTTCGTGCATTCTTCGAATTTTCCATTTTGATAAAATTGGTAGTTATTTACTACTTCTGGATAAACCCCGACTCTTTCTAATGCCTCAAAAAAAGGTCTTAGGAAATACTGGTCATAGCTTTCATCACCATTGGGTGCAGGAATCTCGGCTAAAGGAAAACCAACTAGTTTTTTGTATTTTCCATCATCCAGAAAAGGATAGACCATACGGAGCGGATCTGCATTATCTGCAACGTACACGAGCCTGGCTTTTCCACCTTTGTCATTTACAGCCTTAACAATCGCATCTGCTGTCAGAATCTCCCGCATGCTACCAAGATGTATTGGACCAGAAGGTGTTATCCCCGAGGAGATGACATGCTCACTTCCAGACTCTAATAACTTTTCTGCGACTACGTCAGCCCAGTGCATTAAGTTCTTACCGGTCTAGCCCTTATTAACGCTCTGAGTGGGACGTCGTCTATTTTGTTATCAGCCTTTTTATTTATTAGAACCATAGCTAGAACTGGTACACCCTCTCTTTCTCTGATAAATTTAATCACTTCTTCAGCGGTTGATCCCGAACTTACAACGTCGTCTATAATGACTATATTTTTCCCATTCAAGCCCGCATAGTTAGAGGCATAATTGATTTGCGTACCTTCACGGCTAGGCCGTATTATTCCAAAATCAATACCTAATAGATCAGAGACCATAGTTGCTAGAGGAATCCCATTATTTGCCACTCCTGTCACCATGTCCAGTTCAAATCCTATGTTATCCTGTTCCTCAAGAATTACGTCAGTCATTATCTCGGCTATAGCATGTATTCTGGATCCTGATACTCCAATCGTCCTCCATCCTACTTTGACATCAGGAGGGGGGCCCTCGTCAAAATTTTCCGAGGATTGCTTTGCCAATAGCCAGTCTATTGTTTGCTGACCAAGATGCATTTC
>Ga0310124_10002460_pt1 | contig 12690 bp, 11 predicted proteins | sample CB11b_AW_Bot5_MG_FD_203507 | JGI IMG/M metagenome (GOLD analysis project Ga0310124, IMG submission 203507) | Marine microbial communities from Western Arctic Ocean, Canada - CB11b_AW_Bot5 | ecosystem: Environmental > Aquatic > Marine > Oceanic | place: Canada: Western Arctic Ocean | collected...
GAGTACGAGGCCGAAAACCGGGTCGAACCGGTGGCGCCGGTCAATTTGGTGCGGCGGTACGAGCAGTCGTTTGTCGCGAATCAGGACGACATGGAATTCTTCTACTCGCGGGTTCGTTCCAAGGAGTATATCGGGAAATTCTCCATGGGGTTCCGCGACCTGTACTATCCGGATCACCCGGTCGGCAACGGGGCCGTATTGCATCAGGCCGAAGGCCCAGGGGCCGGAACGCACAACGCGATCAACATCAAGAACGCAATCGTCAACGGCAAGGCGGCACGTCCCCGGGTCCTCTCCGGGTGGTACGACGCCCCGCAGCACATCAACGTGAACTCTCTGACCGCCGCCGGGGTGCCCCAATGGTTCCTGAAAAACAAGTTCGGCAACATGGCGCCCAGCGGGTGGAGTCCATTTTACTTCTACGCGAATTTCAGTTCGGATTACATCAACTGGATTCTCCAGCGCCACAAACTGCAGGCGATTTATTATGACACGCAGGTTATTTACAGCGACTGGAACGCGCAGGGCCCGATAATCGACTGGCCCAACTGCATCGTCCGGCAAACGGAGGACTCCGTCACCATGAGAAACGGTCTCGCGCAGATCGCCCGCGACAGTGGCGGGATTTACTGGGCGAACTGCTCGAGTTGGGACGGCATGCAGGACATTTCCTATTGGGAGAGTATCGGCAATTACGGCACCTGGGCCGGCTGGCGCAATTTTGCCGAGCCGCTGATGATCCGCCGGATCGAAATGCGGCCCGGGCAGATGATGATTCCCCTTTACTGGACCGTCAACGCGGGGAGCGGGCCGAACAACTACGAAGATTACATCAATGTGGTGCTGGCCCTGTGCATGGGCACGGCGCAGTGCGGCTACAATCCGGTGTCCCTGTGGCATGACCCGTTCGGCGTTCTCGACCGCGACGCCATGAACTCGCAGTGGATTGCCTACTACGACACGGCCTTCGAGATGTTCCGCGCAACCTGGGCGGACGTGGACCTCGACCCCGCCTGGTGGAACAACTTCACCACCCCGATCCAGGCCGCGGCGTTCAGGATGGGGCCGGCGCATATTCTTACCGCCCTGAACCACGGCGGCACGGCCAGCCCGACGCTCACCGCGGACGCGGCGCGAATGGGGCTCTCCCCGTCCTATCGAACCTTTGTCTGGCAACATGACCCGAGGGATCCGATTGCCTATCCGAAGCAGGGGGGCGCCCAGCCCGAGAACTGGGAACTTCTTTTCACAACCTATGCCACGCAGAACAACAACCAGGATAACCGCAATGCGACAGTCCTTCCGCCCGGATCGTTCCTGGATCGAATTTCTGTTTCGGTCCCGAACCTGGTTTCGGAACGGACACGCATGATCTCCGTAACCCAGGTGCCGGCGGTGTTCTTTTCCATGGAAGGACAGCTTGTCAATTTGCTGCTCCCCGAAACGCTGGGCAGCTCGATCAACGGCCCGTTCTATCAAAACGGGGAAAATTACACCCTGACCGTGTCCACCGAGTATCCAAGCGAGATCCTGGTGTACCGTCCCAACCCATCAACCCAGGTATTCGTGGACGACGTACAGGCCACTGCCACGCCAACGGCCTATGGGGGTTCGACGTTCGTCATGATCGACGTGCCCGAAGGGGAATCGATTGTCAGGGTGGGCCCGCCGCAAGGAAAAGGTACTTCGCTGATCGTTCGTTAGGTTCCGCGGCAGGAATTCAGCAAGTGGTCGCGGAGTTCCGCGACCTTCACCGTGGCCACCGAGCAATGCAGATCGGCGGCGCCATAGTGGATAAACAGCTCCTCTATGGCGGTGTTACCCTTTGAATGTGAACGCGGGAACGCCTCGTACGCCGGGCGCGACCTTGAACAGTCCGCCGGCGTGCGGCTCGCTGCGTAGTTGATCCTCATTCAGTTTGTAGCGGGCGGAGGTAATGTAAAGCTCGTCCAAGTTCGGCCCGCCAAAGGCACAGGACGTTATTTGTGAAGCAGGCACTTCGATTGCACCCAACTGTTTTCCGGTTCGCGGATCCCAGTGCGTGACCGCACTGCCTTGCCACATGGCGACCCATACGTTGTCGTCTTCGTCGATGGCCATTCCGTCGGGCCAGCCAAGCTCCAGCGGCACCGAAATCGCCGTGCGCTGATTGGAAATCTCGCCGCTATCCAAATCGAAGTCGAAAGCATCGACTCGGCTGGTCGCGGAGTCGATATAGTACATCGTCCTGGCATCGCGACTCCAAACGATACCGTTCGCGACGGTCAGGTTCTCCAACCGCCGGTGCACGGCATGATCGGTATCCATACAGTAGAGGCTTCCGGTCGCCTGATCCTCCGCGATATTCATGGTCCCGGCCCAGAACCGGCCGGCGGGATCGCACTTTCCGTCGTTCATTCGATTCAAGGTATTGCCGGCTTCCGGATTATGCAGGTGCGTTACCTTCCCGGACTCAGGATCCAACAGCGCGAACCCTTCCTTTACCGCCACCGCCAGTCCGCCCTGCTCCCGCGGGACAACGGTTCCGACCATCTGTCCAACCATAATCTCCCGGTTCGTGCCGGCGGCCGGATCATACATGAAAACTTTGCCGGCGGAGATATCGACCCAGTAGAGCAGATCATCGTGCCAAATCGATCCTTCGCCAATGTCGGCCCGTGCATCCAATACCAGTTCCGCTTCAATTCCCATTACGTTCTCCTTTTGCGCTCTCTTACGTTGTTCCCCCTTCCGCGGGGCTTAGCGGCAGCGTGACAAATCCTCCGTCCACCATCAACAGTTGACCTGTTACATACCGTGAATCGTTGCCGGCAAAGAAAACCACCACGTCCGCCACCTCCTCGGGCCGGCCAACCCGCCGCAGGGGCAGGACCTGCTTCAGGTAGTCCCAGTATTCCTCGAATCCGGGAATGACCCGGTTCATATCGGTATCGATCTCTCCGGGCCCGACCGAGTTGCAGGTGATGCCATGCGGGCCGAGCGCAATGGAAATGCTTTGCATCAGTGAATGAAGCCCGCTTTTCGTCGGACAATAGTGAGCCTGGTGTTCACCACCCAGCCGGGCGGAGATAGAACTGACGGCGATGATCCGCCCGCCCCGACCCTGCTCAATCATGACACGGGCCGCTTCCTGGCAACAAACGAAGTGGCCTCGTAGATTGACCGCGTGCATCCGGTCAAACACCTCAACAGAGATATCCAGAAACTCCTTCATCGGACAGATCCCCGCGTTGCAGACCAGGATGTCGAGGCCGCCGAAGTGTGCCGCGGTGTCGGCAACCAGTTTTCCCGCGGCCTGTTCGTCCGCCAGGTCACCCGGAACCAGCAGGCATTTCCCGCCCTGCTCTTCAATTTCCCGCTTCACGGTATTCGCCGCCGCATCCGCGGTGTCGCCGAACGCGTCGTCGGCGCCCGGATAGTAATTCACTGCCACGAAAGCCCCTTCCCGCGCCAGCGCGACCGCAATAGCCCGCCCCATCCCCCGGGATCCGCCGGTAACCAGTGCAATTTTTCCCTGTAAGCGCATTGAGGCCCCCATGACTGCCGATGAAGCAGACAGCATCACTTTCAGTGCTAGGGGATGTCAATTGGATCTTTAATTATCTGCCCGCGGTTCCGTGCTCGAGGCTCTGTGGGCCACGGGCAGGATGCCCGTGCCACGTTTCGAAAACGAGAGCGCTGAGCGCCAGGGTGAATAGCATCACGATCAGGATCCGCCATAGGGAGGGCCCGCCCCTGCTTGCCGATCCAGAGGGCAAGGGTGTCTCTGTCCGCGAGTTCGCAACCGTGAAGGTCGGCGAGACTCTTTGCCCCGTCGGTGAAAGAGTTGTTGGTTACAACCATTGCCGCGGTGCATTCGTACGCGGGCATTCCCGCGACCGCGTCGCTCACCGCGCGCCGGGAGACCGGTTTTTCCTGCCGTTTCACCTGCACTGCGATTCGATCCTGCCCGTGCCGCGCCACAACATCGACACCCAGATCACCCGATGACTTCGTGACCTCGGCCTGGTACCCCTGCCGTTTCAGAAGCTGCGCAACCAGGTGTTCGAATTCCTCCCCCGGCATGAGGTCTATCTGATTCAGCGTTCTTGCACCCGGTTTCTTGAAGGTATAGATCAGCAGGATCAGCAGGATCAGCAAAAGGAAGACGATGATCGAAAGCGGGACATTCGCACCGGTCTCCTTCAAGAGCCAAACCGCCGCCGCAAAGATCATCAGCGTAAACACGCATCCGGCTGCGTTCGATGCTTTCACAGTGACCTGCTTCGCCGGCATGGTTGCCGGGATCTCCCGCACCTGGTAGATGATGGGGGATTCATTCTCCAATTAACTTGATCAAATTTTGGGGTAAACTATCATCCCTCCTTCCCGTGACAAACTTGGATAGAACATGAAACTCGACCCAAACTCAGATTTATATCGCATGCGGCACAGCGCCGCGCACGTAATGGCCGCCGCCGTGTGCCGACTGTTCGAAGACGTCCAACTGGATATCGGACCGCCGACCGAGGACGGATTCTACTACGATTTTGATATGCCGCACCGATTGACCCCGGAGGACTTCGAAAGCATCGAGGCGGAGATGAACAAGATCGTCGCCGAAGATCAGCCGTTCGAGGTGATGGAGGTATCGAGAGAAGAAGCACGGGGAATCATCGACGAGAAGGGCCAGCGCTACAAGGTTGAGCGGCTGGGCGAAATTCCGGAAAGCGACCAGATCACCTTTTACCGCAACGGCGAATTCCTTGACTTGTGCCGGGGGCCGCACGTGGAGAGCACCGGCAAGATCAAGGCCTTCAAACTGCTGTCGGTCGCCGGCTCCTATTTCCACGGCATCGAAACCAACCCGATGCTCCAGCGCGTCTACGCAACGGCACACCCGACCGATAAGCTGTTGCGCGTGTACCTCAAGCAGCTCGAGGAAGCGAAGAAACGGGATCACCGCAAACTCGGCAAAGAGCTCGATCTATTCAGCATCCAGGACGATATCGGGCCCGGGTTGATTCTGTGGCATCCCAAAGGCGCGCGGGTACGGACGCTGATCGAATCGTACTGGCGGGACTCACACTACAAGGCAGGGTACGACCTAGTCTACACTCCGCACATCGGCCGATCCAAGCTATGGGAAACGTCGGGACATCTGGATTTCTATTCCGAGGGCATGTTTGCGCCCATGGATGTCGACGGCAACCAGTACTACGCAAAGCCGATGAATTGCCCGTTCCACATCAAGATTTTCCAGTCGCGAAAACGTTCCTATCGCGAGCTTCCGATCCGCATGGGAGAGCTCGGGACGGTGTACCGGTATGAGAAAGCGGGCGTGCTGCACGGGTTGCTCCGGGTACGCGGCTTCACCCAGGACGATGCGCACATCTTCTGCACCGAAGAGCAGATCAAGGACGAAATCAGTGAAGTCATCCGCTTTGCGATCGATCTGTGGGCTGCATTCGGGTTCACCGAGATCAGCTACTACCTCGCGACCCGGCCCGATAAAGCGGTGGGAGACGACGAACAGTGGGTAAAAGCGACCGATTCATTGGAATCTGCGCTGCAGGATGCCGGGTTGCCGTACGAGGTCGATCCGGGCGGAGGCGCCTTCTATGGGCCGAAAATCGACATGAAGATCCGGGATACCATCGGCCGAGAGTGGCAGATGAGCACCATCCAATTCGATTTTAACCTGCCTGCCCGGTTCAATATGACCTATACCGGCGAAGACGGCCAATCGCATCAGCCCTACATGGTGCATCGGGCGCTTTTTGGCAGTATGGAAAGGTTTTTCGGAATTTTGCTGGAAAACTTCGCGGGCGCCTTCCCCCTCTGGCTCGCTCACGAGCAGGTCAGGGTGCTGCCTTTGACCGAAAAACAACTGGACTACGCAGAGCAAATTTGCCAGCATTTGTCCGACGAAGAGTTTCGCGTATCCGTGGATACCCGTTCCGAAAAGGTTGGAGCGAAAATCCGCAACGCACAGTTGGAAAAAGTCCCATATATGCTGATCGTTGGTCCGAAAGAGATGGAGCAGGCGGAAGTGGCCGTACGGAGCCGTGTGGCTGGCGATCAGGGCGCGATGAAGTTGCAGGCATTCGTAGAGAAACTTGGAGCAGAAGTTTCATCCAAGGGCGCACCGTCTGAGCCGGCTGGCTCATGCTAATCAATCGATGTTTTTTGGAGTCACTCACCACAACCCCGGAGGCTAATTATTCGCCCGAATCGTACTAACCGCTATCCCCGTGATATGACGCGAGTCAATCACAAGATTCGCGTCCCCGAAGTTCGCCTTGTCGACTTTGACGGCAGTCAGGTAGGCGTCGTCCCTACTAGTGAAGCACTGGCACTGGCAAGGAAACGAGAACTCGACCTTGTCGAAGTTTCGGCCACCGCCCGGCCACCCGTCTGTCGAGTCATGGACTACGGGAAATACAAGTACGAGTTGGGAAAGAAAGAGAAGGGCAAGAAGAGCGGTCAAACGCGGGTCAAAGAGATCAAGTTCCATGCGAATGTCGGGGAGCATGACTACCAGACCAAGCTACGCCGGGGCTTGGAGTTTCTTGAGCAGGGGCACCGGATAAAATGTTCCCTTTATTTCCGGGGCCGGGAAAACGATCACCGCGAATTCGGTTTCGATGTTTTGAACCGGGTTATTGAGGATCTAAAGGAGAAGGCCACCGTGGACCAGTTGCCCCGCATGCTTGGCCGAAATCTCGTCATGCTGCTGTCACCGATCAAGACCGGAGGCGGAAGCGGACGGAAAAAAGAAGAAAAAACCAAGGAAAAGGCCTCCGCGGGGGAAAGTAGGGCCTAGGCTCACAACGACGACCGAGTGCCGGAAACGGTCGAATTTCTCGGAATTTTCTATCCACGTCATCCAGCGCGCCTCTTTTTTCAATATTTTTCGCATAAAGTCTGGACGCCCTTCCGGATCTGCCGTACATATGCATGCTTCCCGAAGGCGACCGGAGCTGAGTAATGGGTCGAATTCAGGGGTTTTATCATGCCGAAAATGAAGACACATAAAGGCGCGGCCAAACGCTTCAAGCGAACCGCGTCGGGTAAGCTCAAGCGGAACCAGCCGGGCCGGCGCCATTTGCTCAACTGCAAATCGACAAAGCGCAAGCGGAATCTTCGCGGTGGCGCCATGGTTCACGTCTCCGACCAAAAGCGATTCACGCACCTCGTGCCCTGACGACAGCGGAAAGAGAGCTCTCATGCCAAGATCAACCAACGCACCTGCATCCCGAAAACGACGAAAACGCATTCTGGAACAGGCGAAGGGATTTCGCGGGGCCCGAAGCAAAACGATTCGGCAGGCAATTCAGTCCGTAAAGCACGCGATGGCAAACAGCACGGAGCATCGCCGGCTCAAGAAACGCCAGTTTCGTTCACTCTGGATCGCCCGCGTTTCAGCGGCTTGCCGCTTGAACGACATCACCTACAGTCGTTTTATCGAAGGCACGACAAAGGCAAACATCGCTCTGAATCGGAAAATGCTTTCCGAAATCGCGATTCACGATCCCTCGGGCTTCGCCGACATCGTTGCTCGAGTGAAGTAAGCTATCGGCGGTTTCTGGCGCGAGAGATATTTCTGCCGCGCCCGGTTGCAGGTTCCTGTTGATTCGACGATTTCTGGTGGGCCGATCGCTACTCGGCCTTCTTCTGCTTTTCCAATTTTTTTCTTGTCGCGCAGGTACTCCTTCAATCGATCTTGATCCTGCTGGACTCTTTTACCCAAATCAATTGCGAGGATAAACCGATCCTCTTTCAATAACCATTTGGGCGCATCGGCGGAAATACGCGGACCCTTCTTATCGTGGTCGTACTTGAAAGGCCCGCCGGTAAAAGGGTCCGGCGGCAGCGTCTCCTGCCCAAACTGCGAGACCAACTTGGCGGATTCCGGCCATGCCCCCACAAAATCGCGGTATTCGGCGGCTACCAGGAGATGATAAACCATTCGGAACATCGCCTCCGCGGCTAGGTACTGCTCATAGGTAGTTTTCATGGGGGGCATGAACAACGGCAGCGCGTGATTCAGGTCCGGCTTGTCCCGGGAGTCACGAATTTGGAGAATCCGGTTGTCAATCTCCACGACGGCCTGCACCCCTTGCGGGTAGGGAAGATTCGTAGCCGCGCAAAGATCCTTGATCTCATCTTCGTAACCGAGCAGCCAGGTGACCAGGAGTGCCCGTCGCTCTGCTTCGTCCAATTGCACGAGTTGTTCAACGGCAGGCTTGTCCGACCGGTCCCCGTATAGCTGCGCCAGTTTTTTTTTCAGCGGGGCCCGCCTCCTTTATCAGCCAGCGCTCGTACTGGCGCATTTCGTTGTGCAAGTAGGTACACTGAGAATAGTGCGGATATTGAAGTTGTTCAAAATAGGCAATCAGCGGCTCCAAATCCTCCCGCGGTGGCCGGCGGGAGAGGAAGCCTTCTACGGCCCGAATCAAAATCGGAAGCTGGCCGATGGCATAGAATGAGGACGCCCACGATTGATCTGAATTCAAGTGATCGAGCATGCGAAACAGATCCGCGTACACTGCGGAGGCTTCCCCCGCCTTCCTCACAAATTCCATCGCATGGGCATACGTGATGGCCCGGGTCATCACCGAGCGCATCAGGGGGAGATAGCGTAAATCGGGCGAAGCAGAGAGCGATCCCTGCGGATTGAATGCACAATAGGTTTTTGAACCGGCGTCTCGCAGGGCACGAGCCATTTCCCGGTCCCCCAGCAGCCACCGACCGACTTCGGGGCAATGGGCGAAGACGGAAGGCGGAAGATCCGCTACATCCCGCTCCGCGAATAGAACGATTTCAAAGTCTGCGCGGCTCGCAATCGGTCGAAGCAACGCCGACGCACGCCAGTAGTCGAACGCCGCATTCTCGAACGTCGAATAAGATGGTTCGCCCGGCAGTTATTCCTCCGCGAAACCCGACACGGCGATAAGCGCCAATCCCGCAAGAATCAGCACCGAGAATTTCATCTGCAACGGGGGAGATCCGCCGGGCGGCGGACTTCCATCCGGCTGTCTTCGAGGACGATGATCAGTGGGCATCCTCCACCCCTTGTTCAGCCTCCAACAGATCGGGAGAGCGATCTGCCTGGACTCGATATAACTCCAGAATCTCTTCGTGTGAGGCTGCAACCTTTTCGCGATTCAGCACAAGCATCCGCCCGGATGCGCTCTTTAATTCGATGTACGGATTGCCGTTGTCGGACTCGATGATCGAGATAAGTTCCCGAAGGTTCCGAATCGGCTGCTCGTTTACGTGGGTTACGATCCAGTTTGCGAAGTTATGATAACCGAGATTCACATCGGCTGCGAGGACCTTGCTCACGAACACGATTTCATCCAGATCCGCCGTCACGTGATTGCTTCCGAGGATAGAAATGAAGTCCTTCGGGGCGGCGTTATACCAGTTCCCCCCCCACTCCCGCAGGTAGTTCTTACTCAGAGGGCAAAATACGATCCCGCCGAGAATGTAGTAGGACGGCAGAGTGTCGTAGATCTCCAGTTGAATGAGAAAATCTTCGCGCAACGAGCGGTCAAGATCGAGCACGACCTCCATTTCCTTCCCTTCTCGCAGAATCGTCACCTCAATCGAACCGCCGATCTGACTTTCCTGAACGAAGTAGGACACCGCGGTTCGCTGGTCGGCCCGAAACTCGACCGTCCCGTCGTTGGCCACATCGTGACCGGCCACCGCGGTGATGACATCATTTGTTTCCAGGACGCCGTCGGAAGGTGAGTTGATGAGGATCCTCGTCACCAGAACGCCCGTTGTTTCCTCGGGCACCTGGTGGCGCGTTCGGAGAGACGGGTTTTCCATGTCCTGCATCACCACTCCAATGCTTGGAAACCCGTCGTAGGAACCGTCTTCGATGTCCTCCATGAAATGATCGATGATCGGCATCGGGACCATGTACCCGATATTCTCCGCGCTGCTGATCGATTGCATTACCACGCCCACGATTTCGTTGCCGACAATCACCGGTCCGCCGCTGTTCCCGGGGTTGATGGCCGCGTCGATCTGGCCCGCAAGGAAGTTGCAGGAGCTGTGCGCATACGTTTGATGTTCGATTCTCGACAGCACCCCCTTGGTAATGCTGAGGGTATCTCCGCCCAGCGGAAAGCCGTACACCAGGACTTCCTGTTGCGTGTTGGGAAGTCCGTTGAATTTCAGGGCGCGCACATCTTCGAAGAACGATTCGTCGTCCACGGTGAGCAGCGCAAGGTCCGCCTCGTGTGAAACAGCGAGTACATGGGCCTGGTAGCGTTTGGGATCGCCGTTTTTCCGAACCTGGATAAACGTTTGGTCACTGACTACGTGCGCATTGGTCAGGATTCGATTCTTCTCGATGACACATCCGGATCCGGTGGTTCGCCGCGGCCCGTACATGGACCAGGGATTGTAGTAGTTGGGCCTGTTGTGAACGGTATAGATCTTGACGATGGCGTCGCGGACGTCCTGATCACGACCGAATCCCGCACCGGCCCATAGACAACCCAGGACAATTACACTGATCGTTCGCACATTCACTCTACTCATTTTCGGCACACCTCCTTCATGGACAGGGGAAACGCCACCCTAATCGCCGCAGCACCGGTTGTCGAGTAGCGCGGAATTTATTCCGCGTTTAGGAGTCGCGGACTTCAGTCCGCGGTGGGGCGGCCGCCAGGTCGAACCCTGTGAAGCGATTTGGGCCATTCGCCCAGCCGCTTATCCCACACTTTTCCGTTGCCAGAACGTGTGAGCAAGGATTGGCCTGCCGTTCCTGCCATGGTTACCCCAGTCTTCTATTCTAGTGGCTCAGCCAGAACTTCTCCCACTACGGACTGAAGTCCGCAACTCCAGACGCGGAATAAATTCCGCGCTACGCCCGGGGCCGGTGGGTATACTGACCGCATGGATGAAAACTCACTTTCTACACTGATCCGCGACCACCGCAGAATTCTCCTGTTTACAGGCGCCGGGATTTCGACGGGAAGCGGAATTTCCGACTTCCGAGGGCCCAATGGAATCTGGAAGACCCGCCGGCCGGTCTACTACCAGGATTTCATGACCTCCGAAGCTGCGCGCATCGAGCACTGGGAGTACAAGCTCGAAGGATGGGAAGGCTTTCGGCAGGCAAAGCCGAACGCGGCCCACCAGGCAGTGGCCCGGCTCGAAAATGCCGGGAAAACAGAGCTCCTCGTCACACAAAACATCGACGGGTTGCACACCGAGGCCGGGACATCGGCCGAGCTCCTGGTTGAGGTGCACGGCACCAATCGTCGGGTTGAATGCCAGTCCTGCGGCGACCTCACCGACCCCGAACAACACTTCGAAGCCTTCCGAAAACATCGGGAACCACCGGTCTGCAAGTGCGGCGGGTTCTTGAAGCCGGCCACCATCAGCTTCGGGCAACCGCTGCGGGAGAACGATATGCGGCGCGCATCAGATGCTGCCGGCGATGCAGACATGGTGATCGCACTCGGGACCACTCTCACCGTAAATCCCGCCGCGACGATTCCTCTCATCGCGGCACAGCGCGGCGTCCCCTACGTCATCATCAATCGCGGAGAAACCGACCACGACGGCCTTTCCTGCGTAACCCTGCGCCTCGAAGGCGATGTCGTGGAACTGTTTCCACCCGCGGTGGAGGAGGCGCTGGCGCTGGACGAAAAGTAGCTTGGGCTTCCAGCCCGAGCAGCGCAAGGGAAGGTCATGAAGCAGCGAATGGGGAGAGCTTGCTCCATCATTCTCTTGCCATGATCTCCCCTTTTTCCGGATCGGCCCAGGAAGGCAAACCCACCGATGGGACAACTAAAACGACGAAAAGACATACACCGGCGTCGGTCGCAGAAGTACGGTCACACCATGTTTCGAGACCATCCTGGTTTTGCGAGAAGCAGTAGCGTGACCGAGCCGCTTGGCCATCGGTTCGACGATGACGGCGGATGCGCTTACGGGCAGGTCGATTTCGAATTTAGGATATGGATCTCCCGGTAAAATGACTTCGCTGGGCTCCAGCCAGGCAATCCACATCTCCCGTTTGCCGCCTGAAAGAACGCGGTAGATTCGGATTTCCTCATCGTCAGCCTCTATTCTCTCGATTCTCTGATAGTTCCGGAGCTGGCGGGTGAGCTGTTTTAAGGCGAAGAAGGAAGGTCGCGGACGCTTGTTCCGCAAATCGATCATGCCGGCCCAGGAACCGGTTCCGATATGTGTTCGGCCCAATGGCGGATCCTCGTTCACGAGGTCCTCGACGAAACCAACATTGATCAGCGTGACCCCCTGCTCGGCCGCGATCACGACCCGTTTGACAAGATCCGCCGCAGCCATCTCGTAGGTCCACTCCAGCATCACGGGGTGCTTCTTGTAGAGTTCGCCGAAATAGGACGAAAGCCGGCACCGGTCACCCTCCGTGGCCGGAGGAAACAAGATCCCCATTCTTGAAGGATCCGCATCGCACACCGTCGGCGTACCGAAGGCGATAAGCGGCGACGTGGAGGAATCGCTGATGATAATGGGTTTGTCGTAGCCTCGTTGCTCCATCTCCCAGCGCAGCCAGGGCACAATCCTTTCGACCTCTGTCGGGTGCCCCACGGAATGAAAGTTTACGACATCGAACAGATCCGGGCGGTCGAGCACCGCTCGCATTGAGCTGAGGGAATGCGGTGTAATCCGCTTGGGAACCGACGCGAATCCCGCCTC